>Ga0068855_100001240_pt1 | contig 31649 bp, 31 predicted proteins | sample KBSCornC52_FD_66592 | JGI IMG/M metagenome (GOLD analysis project Ga0068855, IMG submission 66592) | Corn rhizosphere microbial communities from Kellogg Biological Station, Michigan, USA - KBS Corn C5-2 | ecosystem: Host-associated > Plants > Roots > Rhizosphere > Soil ...
TGGGGCACCGACACTGGTTCCACCGAATACGAGCCAGGCGGCGCGATTGCGGCTGGTTCTTCCAAAAACAGCCACCCCGGTGTTGGGATCCGCCACCGCGGCGACATCCGCTACCGTCCGCCTCGCGCAACCGGCATCAGTTTGCCAAGTGGGCTTCGCGTAGACGGCGCTGCAGCCACTCCCTGCCCCACTCCAGGCGGTCTCCGTCCATCCCCGACTGGTGCCTGCGCTGCGTACCAAGTGCGTCCCACCGACGGCGGTAACGTGTGGCGATGAAGCGGGAAATTCAACTCCGAATCCATTGTCGCCCGAGCTCGCTGTCACGGCTATGCCGGCGTAGTTATAGTACGGTTCGAACGTGGTCGTTCCCGACTCGCTGCCGCCGTAGCTGTTGCTGATGACGTGCGCTCCCATTGCGGCTGCGGTATTCACCGATAACGCAAGATTTTGCAGGGTTGCACTGTCGGCCTCGACCAGCAGTATCGAGCAGCCGGGGCACATCGCGCTCGCCATGTCCAGATCGAGCGCGGTCTCCTGAGACCACCCGAGATTGAAGGCAGGGTAGCTGCCTTGTACGCCACGTTGGTTGACCTTCTTGAAGCAACCATTCGCTGTCGTGCACGCAGGCAGTCCGAACTGCGAGCGATAGGTGGCGAGATCGCTTTCAGCGTTCGGGTAACCCAATGCGTCGACAATTGCGATGATCGTGCTCGAGGTGCCCGTTCCCGTCACGGCGTACGCGTTACGCAGATCCGTGGGAGAGAACCCAGCGGGACCCGTCATGGCCAGTGGGCGCGCCGAATCCATCATGAGCATATGGGCATGGCAACGCGCTTCACCTGGCACCGCACGTCCGGCGCAAACCGCCGCATGATGCATCGGCCTCCCGAGCGCCTGACTGCGGAAGAACTCCTCCCTCGCATCGCGCTCCTGCCCCTGGGCGATGCCGCTCGCAACCAACAAAATCCCCAGTGTCAAACCAACGCCGCATGCCTTCAAACGAGAATTCATCTTTGTAGTCTCCTCACGTCCATGGCGGGTCCGCGGGAGACTCTAGTTCGCTTCTTGCTGCTCTGTCAGCCTGTTTCTACTTCGCGACGCTGTGAATACAGTGGCTAAAACCGCAGGCGCGCGCGGCGCCTTCTGCGTTGGTTGCTCAGAAGCAGTGCCGTTTCGCGCTCTTTGTTGGCGACATCTTCATCGCTCGAGGGCGGGTCGGCCGCTGGACTGTGCTGTTCGTTGTTGGGTACCGCGGCTGCGGGACTTTCCAGAATCGTTGCCGCGGATTCCTCGCTGACGGGCTCCATGTTGGGCGGATTCGGCGGTTCGCTACCGGGTATCGGGACGTCGGGACTTTCCATACTTGCTGGCGCCGCTGCCTCACTCACCGGCTCCAGAGTGGGCAAACTCAACGGCTCACTGTCGGTTGCCAGGACAGGCGGCCTTTCCAAACCCGGTTGCTCGCCACTCGTCGTTGTCGGGGCCTCGCCTCTTTCGGTAACACAGTTCCAGCCGCTGGAGGCACTAGCGGGCGAGCTCAGTTGTTCGCTTCTGGCTCGCAGGTCGCGGAGAGTCAAGTAAGGCCCGCGGACCTCTTTCTCACCCGGGACCTCGGGCTTCGCCTCCGCCGCTGATAGATCGGCGGCATCGATCGGCAGACTCCTGGCGAGGAGTGCCTCCTCGATCCGAGTCAATCGGGCATTTGCCAAGCCGAGCTTGCGGGCGATGACGCCCGCCAGGACAACAAGAGCCCCGACCAGAGCGGTGACGGTTATGAATTGCCAGAGGACCATGAACGCGCCTCCCTGTTTGTGGCGCAGACAGCAGCATAACGTCGCGCCTGGAATCCGACGAGCTTGGGCGACGGCGAGGCCACTCGAGACGTGCCGCGCCAATGGAGGGGCCGACCTGACTGATGTTGGATCGTGTGTCCTGTGAGCCCGAAATCCGCCGCGAAGCGCGGTTGGGCGGGTAAGTGTCGCCATGCACCAGATCGGACGACATGGGCGTGTATAGTAGTTACATCTGATTCGGAAGGAGCGTCGCAATGGACGTTTCGGAGTTCTGGAACTTAGTCGCAGCGAGCAAGGCGTTCAGCGACGGCGGATTTGATAGCTACGCGGAATCCCTGGCGGAGCAGCTGTCGGCGCTCTCGCCGGAGAAGATTGTCGAGTTCCAACAGATACTCGACGAGCTGCGAGATCGAGCCTACTCCTGGGATCTCTGGGGCGCCGCATACATTATGGGCGGCGGGTGCTCCGATGACGGCTTTACCGATTTCCGCAGTTGGCTCGTCTCAATGGGACGCGAGACATACACGCGTGCGCTGAACGATCCCGAATCCCTCATGGATATAGTTGTCGGACCTGACGGGGAGGAAGACGTGTTTTTCGAGGAGTTTGCCTACATTCCAGCGCGTGTGTATGAGGCGAAAACCGGGCAGCGGTTGCCGGCGGCTCGAAGAGCAACCCCCTCCGCACCGAGCGGCGAGGAGTGGAGCGAGGACGGGGAAGACCTCGCGCGGCGATTTCCCCGATTGTTTTCCCGTTATCAAAGCGACTGACCACGAGAGTGCGAAGCCTCACCGGCATTGGGACTATCAGCAAGCAGCCATTCGGGACGGAGTCATGGAAAGCCGATCACTACGCGTTTCAGCCGTGCAGATGGTCTCGGAAAATGGTGATCGCCGGGCAAATCTGGCGCGCGCGGGACATCTGGTGCAGGAGGCGGCCGATGCCGGCGCGAAACTGGTAGCCCTGCCGGAGCTGTTTTCGGGCGGCTATTGGCTGAATGAGCAGGCGTGGGACACCGCGGAACCCGAGGACGGACCCACCGAAGTCTGGCTGCGTGAGACAGCTCATCGCCACGGGATCTACCTGGGGGGCAGTTACCTGCAGGCTCGTGACGAGGACTTCGTCAATGTGTTCTCGTTGGCGACGCCGACTGGGCAGATCGCGGGTCGGGTTTCGAAGCAAAAAGCCGCTTCTGTCGAGTCCTATCTGTTTCGTGGCGTGGAAAGCTCACACATCATCGACACCGGACTGGGGCGGGTGGGTGTCGGGATCTGCTATGACAACCTCTTCCGATACGTTCCGGAAGCCTTGATTGCGGGTAATGCAGACATTGTGGTGATGTCGTTCTCGGCTCCGACGCCGCAACAAACATGGTACTACCGTCGCAAGCAGGTCGAGGCGTTTCGCGACCTCATCCGGCATCGTGCGCGCAACTACGCACGCATGCTCGGTATACCCGCCATCCAGGTCAACAAGAGTGGAGCTTGGAAGAGCCCGCTGCCGGCCTTTTTTCCTCCGCAGGATTCGAGATTCGAAGGGCGCTCGGAAATAGCTGATAGCGACGGCGAAGTCATCGCCGAGCTGACCGACCAGGAGGCGGTGATCGTCGGCGATGTGACTCTCGATCCAGCGCGCAAGGTTCGCGCGCTCGGGAAGGAATATGGACAATACAGCCCATGGATTGCGCCGGTCTCACTGGAATTCAGACTTTACCGGTTCATCGAGGCGATGGGCGCCCGGTCCTATCGCTCGAGCCCTCAGCGGCGTGCCAGGGCGAGAGCTATAAGCGATGCTGCCAACGGTCGTCAGGGTTGATTGGTGAGCGCGGAACTTCCCGGTGACTGCGCCAGGGCGGCGAAAGGAGGCCTGGCGTGCACTACGCGGCCTCCGACCATTGTAAGCAGCGGATGCATGTGCTTGAGCTCTTCGTCGCTGACTTCGAAGAACGGTTTGTCCAGCACGACGAGATCCGCGAGCTTTCCGGGCTCGATCGAGCCCATGTCGTTTTCTTCGAAGTTGAACCAGGCGTTCGCCGCCGTGTAGAGACGCAGTGCGTCTTTGCGGGAAATTTGCTGGCCAGGGAGCAGCATTTCACCGCCGGCGTCTTTGCCCGTCACCATAAAGTAGATTCCGAGCCATGGATTGAGCGCGCCGACGACCGCCGAATCCGAGCCTGCACCCATTCGAATGCCGCTCTCGAGCAGCGTTCGGTAGGGCGGCCCCGGTTTCCAGGAGGAGTTGGTATTGCGGATGTAGTCGTGATCCTGCACGCGCACACCAACACCGATGCGCTTCAGCCGCTCGATCTGGTCCGGCGTGATCTCGAAGACGTGCTCGAGCGTCCAGCGCAACGAGGTCAGCGGCGTCTGTGCGGCTACCTGCTCCATGATCTTGATATAGCGCTCGATCTCGTCGTGCCGAATGGTGTGTTGTGACAACGCCCAGCCCGCTTTGGCAATGCGCTGGTAGACGTCCAGCACTTCATCATCGGTGGCGCCGTACGCAATTACCTGCTCGCCGAAACGCACCGCCTTGTACATGTCGTCGCCCAGCCCCTGCGTAGCGTTTTCGATGCGTGCTGCCGCGGAGTGAATGTCTCGCTGGTCGCGCGTGTCGCGGTGGTCGTACTGAATCCGAAGGCGTAGCAACAGGTGGCCCGAGCGCCAGAAGTCCTCCGCGATTTTGAGGTTCGGTCGCTCTGCAGCTGTCAGGTGCGCACCGAGCCAGTCGCAGCAGGCCTGGTCGACGACTGTGGTGAGGCCGAGGGATACTGCGTATTGCATGTACTCTGGGAAGCGACGCTTCATCCGGGCCTCGCTGGTCGAGCGGATGACGAAGGTCAGACCCTTGCCATCGGGTGCCACATCGCCGGCATCGGATGTTGGTATGCCGGCGGCCTGGAGCACGCGGCGGCCCTCGTCATTCACGATGCCGCGGGTCGAATAGCCGATCTGCATGTAGAGCGGATGATCCGGGACAGCGGCGGTCAGTTCCTCGCGCGTCGGCAGACGCTTCTGTGCGAACTGCAGGTGGGTGAAACCACCGATGGCGGCTACCCATTCGCCGGGCTCAGCTTTCTTTGCCGCCGCGGCCAGCGCGGCCTGTAGAGCCTCGATGGAGTCCGCCGATTCGAGTCCTTCGATGAACGGACCCGGTGCCTGTGCCGTGCGCACGAAGTGCGTGTGATTGTCGATGAGGCCCGGGATCACCGTGCGTCCGCCGAGGTCGACGATCTGGAGGCATGTTTCCTTGTGGCCGAGCGGCGCGCCTACCGTCAGGAAGCGGTGGTCGCGGATGCGCACGGTCGTGACAGTGCGGTTGGCGGAATCGACTGTGACGATCTTGCCGTTCGTGAGAACCAGATCCCGGCCGCCCGGGCAAGAGTCCGCAGCATGGGTTCCGGGAGCCAAGAGAATCGCCATTACAGCCAGTATTGCGATGGACACTTTGCGGGCGAGGCTCAAACGCCGCGGCCCGGTGCTTCCGTAATGCATGCTCATCCTGCACTCCCGTTTTCAACAGCATACCTCCGCGGCGCTCTCACCCGATGTGCAATCGAAATGGATTACCGACTGGCGGATTTGAGAAAAGTGCAACGCGCGGATGGCGCCATGGTGTTGCGCTTCAGTCTGGAGCTCTTAGTGCTCGTCGGATGTCTTCGAGCTTTTGCCGGCGGCGACGTACGCGTCGCGCCCACAAGAGGAGCACGGCCTGGCTGGAGAACACATAAAGCACGAGCAATCCAATCACGAATATCGACTCGGGCGTCCACTGCGGTGAGTGTTGGAGGAGCGTGGTGGCAGCCCCCAACACGATGGCCGCGAGGGCAAGCATGCTCATCACGCTGCCAAGTCGCAGGGTCTGCACGAGGCGGGCGTCGCGCTCAATGCTTGCGTCGAGCCCGCCGAGCACATTCGCTGGCTCCGGTGTCTGTGGGGCCAAGCGCAGCCCAAGAACGAGGGCTGCCTGCAGCACGAGCCAACCGAGCAGAAGCGTACCAAGCCGATGGCTCGTGGGTTGATGGCGCATCCACAGCGCCACGATTGCGGTCACAACGACGCTGAGCATCTCCACGCCCGTCTGGACTGCAAGAAGCGCCCGCTGTCGCCACAATCGTTTGTTCAATGCGGTCTCCGATACCTCAACGGACTCCCCTGCCAACCTCCAGGCGGCTTCGAGGTGTTTCCAGTCTCTATCATCGGACGAGGTCATGTTCTTTCTCCGAGGAGCGCTCGCAACAGCGCGCGGGCACGGCTGGTGCGGATCGCCACGGCATTGACACTGAGTCCCAGGATTTGAGCTATTTCAGCGGGTGTGAAGTCTTCGAGTACCAGGGTGGCGACTTGCCGATACGGTAGCGGCAGCTGCTGCACCGCTGCGAGTAGTTGACGGCTTTGATCCTGTTGGAGAACAACGGTTTCCGGTATGGGAAACGCAGAGGTCAGCTCCTCGCTGACCTGCACCATGTCTGGCAGGTTTGCAGCTCGCGCCACGTGAGAGATCGCGCGGTTATGTGCGATCCGGGCGACGAACGTACGTTGGGAGCTCTCTTCGCGAAAGGATGCGAGCGCACGCCAGACGGCAAGCAGTATTTCTTGTGTCAGGTCGCGGGCAAGCTCGCGATCCGCCTCGTAGCTCGCCGCGATGCGCGCGATGAGCGCTCCATGCTCGCGCAGCACATCGGCGAAGTTCCCCTCACGCTCGATCAAGACTCATTTCCCATTCACAGAATAGGCGAGCAGCACGTTTCCGGGCATTCCACCGGAAAAACCATATCCGGAATCGACATAGAGGAGACCGTCGACGACGACCGGGCCGGGTCCGTCCAAGGAGCCACCCCGTGCTGGGACGCCGTTGACGGTGTCATAGTCCAAGGCAGTATCGACGTCCCAGATGATCCCGCCGGACTGTGTTGAATAGGCGCGGAGATGACCATCCAGACCGCCCGAGAAAACCACTCCAGGAATGGCGGTGACCGCGGCGGACTGCGCGGGGCTGCAGCCTGGTTTGCTCATACATCCCGGGTGCGGGGTATGCCAGACCACCTTGCCACTCCCTGGATCCAGCGCGAACAGGCCCCCGCCCGCGTTGGAATCCAGTAGCAGTGAGGGCCCGAAGGCGGATGGCTGCGCCCCTGCTGTTCCGGGCGACACGAGTTGTACCTTGGCATCCGAGAGGGCCACATAGATATGGGCGTCGTCCACCGCAAACCCCCACTGAATTCCGCCGAGGGTTCCGCCGCGACCGACTCGAGTCTGCCAAAGAATCCTGCCCTCGTGGTCAGGGTCGATGGCATAGAGCACGCCGGATTTCTGTCCCGCCATCAATGCGCGACTGCCTGAAGGCAGTCTCACCAGGATCGCCGAGGCGCCGAAATCGAGATCCTGACCGGGGACTTGCGGGCAATTGGTGTTGGCTGGCGGCGGAAATCCACACGAAATGTTGTAGCCGTCGGCCGCAGTGGTCTGGTGGCTCCACAGAGGCTTGCCCGTATCGAGGTCGAACGCAAGCACCGCATCCGAGGTCGCCGCAACGGGCTCCGAGTAGCTATCGCCAGTTGTTACATACACCCGTCGGCTCTGGATATCGACCGTCGGAGCCGACCATATCGCCGCCCCCGATGGCCCCCACAGCTGGGTGCCCAGTTGGTTCTTGCGCGTGGGTCTCGGCTCGGTTGCAATTGTATATGCTTTCCACAAGATCCTGCCCGTTGCGGCGTCCAATGAGGCGACACTGCCGCGGAAGGTGCAGCACTCCTTTCGTGGCCCGGCATCGGTAACCTCCTCGACGGACGAGATAGCGACGTACAGCCTGCCCGCTGCGAAGGTCGGAGAGGCTGTTATTCGCGTGGCGGGATGTGACTCGGGTTGCGCCTTCCAGAGCAGCATGCCCGTGCCCGCGTCTACGGCGTAGACATTCCCACTCACGTCCGCGAAATAGGCGGCCCAACCGTGCGCGCCGCCTGTGACGGTAATGGCGGAGCGTACGCCCGCGTAGGCAGGGAATTCCCAGTAAATGCAGCCGGTTTGCGCGTCCAGGGAGTAGACTTTGCCGCCGGCGCTACCGACAAAGACCCGGCCGCCGACCACCGAAGGCTGCGAATAGGCCTGGGTGGCGCCGGCGAACCCAAATGCCCATTTCAACTTGAGTTTCGGAACATCGGGTGCCGATAGGCGCGCCATGTCGGACGGTTGGAAACGGCGTTGTAGCTCCGAGCCGCCCCAGCCGCTCCACTGCGGGTCGCGCGGGTTTACGGAGAAGGTTGCTGGATTCGAGCAGTGCGCGGTTTCGTGCTGCGCCTGGGTTGCCATCGCGGCGGTCCCCAAAAGGAGAGTGAGCAGCGTCATCAATGAGACCAATCGCATGATTGCGTCCTTTGCGTGTGGATGCACCGTTGCGTTGTGCGTCGGGCCAGGTCGGTGGGCCTGGCGCTGACGGTTCCATCGCGAATAGTCTCGAGAGGTGGAAAATCATTTCAGGGACGACAGCCGTCGTCGTGGAGCAAAGGCGGCAGGGGAAATGCCAGGGAGCAAGTTGTTTTTATCGGGACGCTGCTCTGGGCGTTCCGGCGAGCCTCAATTGTCAGTGACCTGCATACCCTCATCGGTACGCAGGCGGTAACCAAGGCCGGCTTCTGTCACGATGTAGCGGGGCTTGCGCGGATCGGGCTCGAGTTTGTTGCGTAGGTTCTTCACGCAGACTCGCAGGCTGCGGGTGTCCCCTAACCGCTCCGGTCCCCACACCTCGCGTACCAATTGGTTCTGGATGACGATCGAGCCGAGATGGCGTGCCAGGCATTCGAGCACGCGGTATTCGAGAGGGGTGAGGTGAATTTCTCCGCTGGGGCTGCGGGTCTCGCGTCGTGCCAGATCCACTTCGATGGTGTTGAGATACAGAACGGCAGATTGCTCGGTCCCCCGGGCATTCCGGCGTAGCGCCGCGCGCACGCGAGCTAGCAGTTCCGGAGCGCTGAAGGGCTTGGTGACGTAGTCGTCAGCGCCGGCGTCCAGTGCGGCGATCTTCTGCTCCTCCATGGTCCTGGCCGAGAGGACGACAATGGCCATGGGTGACCACTGGCGGACTTTCCTGATGACTTTCAGACCGTCGCCGTCGGGGAGTCCCAGGTCAACGAGCAAGAGGTCGGGCTTGTGACTGCGTGATTCAATCTCGGCCCGCACGGCGGTGTCCGCTTCGATGATTCGGTACCCTTGCGCCTCGAGCAACACGCGCAACACGTCACGAATCGCGGGCTCGTCCTCGATGACGAGGATTTGATGCATGGCCTGGGTCATGGCTCCCCGCTAGCGGGCGGCTCGTCGGCCGGCAATGTGAATTCAAACAGGGCGCCGCCCCCTGCACGCCGGTGCGCTTCGATTTCGCCGCCGTGGGCACGGACAATGGCCTGGCAGATCGCAAGTCCCAGCCCGACTCCCACGACCGCGCCCTCCTCCTTACCGCGTTGGAACTTATCGAACAGCCGTGCCGGATCGCCGCCCGGCAGTCCGGGGCCATCATCCTCGACGCGCACGCGGATCAATCTGCCATCGGTCAGCGTGGACACATGGACATGAGTACCCGGTGGGGTGTACTTGGAGATGTTGTCGAAGAGATTGGCAAACACCTGCACGATCAAGCTCGCATCGACGTGGACCGGCGGCAGATCGGCGGGCAGCCGCAGCTCGATGACGTGTCGGGTGAGTTTTTGCTCCAGCTGGGTGAGCGCCATGCCGACCAGATCATCGAGGGTTTGCCAGTCGCGCCGCAAGACGATGTGACCTGACTCGAAACGCATGAGGTCGAGCACGTTCGACACTAGGTCCGCCATTTCTCGCGCTTTCGCCTCGACCGAGCGCGCTAGACTCACGCGGGTCGCTTCATCGAGGCTGCTGCCGTGCTGGGCCAACGCACTGCCGGCGCCGGCAATAACCGCCAGCGGCGTGCGCAGGTCGTGCGAGATGGAAGCTAGCAAGGTATTGCGCAGACTCTCGCGATCGGCGTTCAGCCGCGCGGCCTCAGCCGCTTCGGCAAGCTGCGCACGCCCCAGCGCCAGACCGATCTGGCCGGCGAATGTCTCGAGCAGATGGCGTTGCTCGGGCAACAATACACGCCGCGGGTTAGCGGGTAGGACGGCTAGCACGCCGAGCGGTTTCTCGCTTTCGCGCAAGGGCACATAGAGCGCAGGAGCTGCGGGTAGCGTGTCAGTACCCAAGCCGGCCTGTTGGCCATGGTCGGCAACCCACTGCGCGACCGCGAGATCCGCACCGCGTAAAGATCCCTCGAGCGGTGTGCCATGCGGGTACACCAGCTTTCCCTCGGCATCTGGGAGCAAAACCACGGCCTGACATTGGAAGACTTCGGCGACGTGACTGACGGCTACCTGCGCGAGGCTCTCGATGCCGCGCGTCGCGACCAACTCACGACTCATCGCATATAACAGCGCCGTCCGACGCTCGCGGGCCCCGGCGACGCGAGTCTGCTGCCGCACGCTGGCCATCAGGTTGGCTATGACGAGCGCAATGGTCAGCATCACCGCGAACGTGACGAAATACTGCGCATCGGAAATGGCGAACGAGAACCGGGGTGGCACGAAAAAGAAGTCGAAAGCCATCACATTCAGGAATGCTGTGAGCAGCGACGGCCCACGGCCGAGCCTCAAGCCCGCCACGGTCACTCCCAGCAGGTAGACCATGACGAGGTTGGAGAGCTCGAAGCGGGGATACAGCGCGAACGCAATGGCTGTGCAGATCACCGTTGCGGCGGCTGCCCAGGCGTAGCGCTCCCAGGGGACGGGGGCGGCCTGGTCCGGAAAGGCGAAAGCTCGCAGCGCACCCTTTCGGCGTACGACTCTGTCGTCGGCTACAGCGATGGTGATGACATCGAACGTGGGCGCGTCTCGAATCAACCGGGCAGGTGTGGAAGGCCCGCGGAACCACCTGCGCCACCCCCGCAGCTTTGGCGCGCCGACGATCACCCGGGTGGCATTGCGGGTTTGCGCGTATTCGCTCAGGACCTCGGCCGCGGAAGGGCCATCCAGAGTAACGGTTTCGGCGCCCAACGACTCCGCTAGCCTCAGTACGTCGATGCGTCGATTTCGCTCGGCGCTAGAAAGCCGGAGTAGCTCTGGAGTTTCGACATAAACGACGGTCCACGCGGCATCCAACGCATCCGAGATGCGCTTTCCTGCGCGGACGAGCTGCTCGGCCTGCTCGTCGGGGCCCACAGCAACCAACACACGATCGCCGGCAAGCCGGGTGCGGGCGCGATCAGTGGGAAGCGCGCGGGCGGCTGCCTCGACCCGGTCCGCCACCTTGCGCAGCGCGAGCTCGCGCAACGCCATGAGGTTGGGCGTGCGGAAGAAGCGTTCCACAGCGGTCGCGACCTCATCGGCGACATAGACCTTACCGGCATGCAGACGGGCCAACAGATCATCGGGCGGCAGATCGATGAGCTCGATATCAGCCGCCTCATCAAACACTTTGTCGGGAAGGGTCTCGCGCTGGCGGACGCCTGCTATTTGATAGACGAGATCGTTGAGGCTCTCCAGGTGTTGGACGTTGACGGTCGTCCAGACGTTGATGCCGGCGTCGAGAAGCTCTTGCACATCCTGCCAACGCTTGGGGTGCCGGGGAGGCGGATTGCCGCCCACCAGGTTGGAGTGGGCGAGCTCATCGACCAGTAAAATGGCCGGATGCCGCTGGAGTGCCGCATCCAGATCGAATTCGTGGCGGGTGATGCCGCGATAGCGAATCGGCAGCAAGGGCAGTCGCTCGAGCCCTTCGAGCAGGCGCTCGGTCTCGATTCGTCCGTGCGGCTCGATGTACCCAACCACGACATCGGTGCCGCCGGCTCGTGCGGAGCGCGCGGCTTCGAGCATGGCGTAGGTCTTGCCGACACCAGCCGAGGCGCCGAAAAAGATCCGCAGGCGCCCACGCCGGGCGCGGGCTTCCTCCGCCTGGACATGAGCGAGCAGTTGGTCGGGATCGGGCCGCGCTTCAGGCATGGGGTCGATCAGGCTCACCTCAGCATGTCGAGCGCCAGGTTGAGCTCCAACACATTGACGCGCGGCTCACCGAGTATACCCAGCAACCTGCCACGGGCGTGAGTGGCGATCAGCTTCCGAACTGCCTCAGGCTGCAAACCGCGCGTTTGGGCCACCCGGGGCGCCTGGTAATACGCTGCCGCGAGGCTGATCTCCGGGTCGAGGCCGCTGGCGGAGGCGGTCACGAGATCAACAGGTATGGGCGCCTTGTTGGTGGGATCCGCAGTGCGCAAAGCCTCGATGCGCGTTTTGATGGCATCGGTCAGGGCGGGGTTGAGGGGACCCAGGTTCGAGCCGCCGGAGGCAAGCCCGTTGTACGGTTGGGGTGCAGTGGCCGAGGGGCGGCCCCAGAAGTGAGTTACGTCGCTGAAGCTCTGGCCGATGAGGCTGGAGCCTACTGCTTTGCCGTCTTTCAGCACGATGCTGCCGCCGGCCTGGTCGGGGAAAGCCACTTGGGCGATGCCGGTGACCACGAGCGGATAAATGATACCGGTGATCACGGTGAGGACCAGAAACAAGACGATCGCGGGGCGCAAGAGAGTTGTCACGGAAATCTCCTCGAGGGCTCCCCCCTCAAACCAGGTGAGTCATGACCAACGCGAGGTCGATGAGCTTGATGCCGGCGAATGGGATGAGAATGCCTCCCAAGCCGTAGATGAGCAGATTGCGTCGGAGCAGCAAGGCGGCGCCCAGCGGCCGGTATTTCACGCCCTTCAGGGCCAATGGGATCAGAAAGACGATGATGAGGGCATTGAAAATCACCGCCGCGAGAATGGCTGAGAAAGGACTCGCCAGTCGCATGACGTTCAGGGCATTCAGCTGCGGATAGGTCGTGGCGAAGGCCGCCGGGATGATGGCGAAATACTTGGCCAGGTCGTTCGCGATACTGAATGTCGTGAGCGAGCCGCGGGTCATCAGCATCTGCTTGCCCGTTTCGACCACTTCGATGAGCTTCGTCGGGTTCGAGTCGAGATCGACCATGTTGCCGGCTTCTTTGGCCGCTTGGGTGCCGGTATTCATGGCGACAGCCACATCGGCCTGCGCAAGGGCGGGCGCGTCGTTGGTGCCGTCACCGGTCATTGCAACCAACCGACCCTCTGCCTGGTGCTTGCGAATGAGATTGAGCTTGGCTTCCGGGGTCGCCTCCGCCAGAAAGTCGTCCACGCCGGCCTCCGCGGCGATGGCGGCGGCTGTGAGCGGGTTGTCCCCGGTGATCATGACGGTCTTGATGCCCATGCGGCGCAACTCGCCAAAGCGCTCCTTGATACCGCCTTTGACAATATCCTTGAGCTCGATCAGGCCCAACACCCGGGGACCATCACTGACCAGCAGCGGCGTACTGCCGCGACGTGATACTTCCTGCACCGTGGTCAGGATGGACTTGGGAAATACCTGGCCCGAGGCTTCGACGTGTTTCTGAATGGCGCTGGGCGCGCCCTTGCGGACCTGACGCGTGCCGATATCGACGCCGCTCATACGGGTATGCGCGGAAAACGGCACGAAGGTGGCCGCGAGCGAGCGCAGATCGCGCTCGCGAAGATTGAAGCGCTGCTTCGCCAGAACAACGACGCTGCGGCCTTCGGGCGTCTCATCGGCAAGCGAAGCCAGCTGCGCCACGTCTGCCAACTCTTCTTCTGTTACGCCGGGGGCGGGAATGAAGGCACAGGCCTGGCGGTTGCCGAGGGTAATAGTGCCGGTTTTATCCAACAGCAGGACGTCCACGTCACCAGCCGCTTCAACAGCACGGCCCGAGGTAGCAATGACGTTCGCCTGCATCATACGGCTCATGCCTGCGACACCGATCGCGGACAGGAGTCCGCCGATGGTCGTTGGTATCAAGCACACCAACAACGCGACGAGTGCCGTGAGGGTGATCGGGGTGCCGAGCTTCGCCACCGCGACGCTGTAAATGGAATAGGGGAGGAGCGTTACGGTCGCGAGCAGGAAAACGAGCGTCAGCGCGACCAACAGAATGGTGAGGGCGATCTCGTTGGGTGTTTTCTGGCGCTTCGCGCCTTCGACCATGGCGATCATCCGGTCGATGAACGTCTCACCGGGGTTGGCCATGATGCGGACGATGATCCAGTCGGACAGTACGCGCGTGCCGCCGGTGACGGAAGAGAAATCGCCTCCGGACTCACGGATGACCGGGGCGGATTCACCTGTAATGGCACTTTCGTCGACGGAGGCTGCGCCTTCGATGACCTCGCCATCGCCCGGAATGTAGTCACCGGCCTCGATCAGCACGACATCGCCCTTGCGCAGCTCGTCAGCGCGGACCCGTGTCAAACGCGAGCGGTCAGTCGCGCGGGCCATTTTCTTGGCGGACACGGCTTGTTTCAGGCCGCGCAGCGCTGCGGCCTGTGCCTTGCTGCGCCCTTCCGCGAGCGCTTCGGCAAAGTTAGCGAACAGCACCGTGACCCACAGCCAGATGGCGACGTTCAGGATGAACCACGGTGGCGCTTCCCCCTGCCCCACCAGGGCCTGGACCCATAGGATGGTGGTCAGGACGCTGCCGATGTAGACAACAAACATGACCGGGTTGCGCCATTGAACCCGGGGGTCGAGCTTGCGCAGCGAATCGACGAGCGCGGGGCCTACCAGCGCGCGATCGAACATCGAGAGCTTGTTGGGAGTCATCAAGCGCCCCACATGACGAGGTGTTCGACGACCGGGCCAAGAGCGAGCGCCGGAACGAAGGTCAGCGCCCCCACCAACAATACGGTGCCGATGAGTAGGACAATGAAGGTGGGTCCGTACGTGAGCAGGGTGCCCGAGGTCACCGGAATCCGTTTCTTCGCGGCCAGCGACCCTGCGATAGCCAACACCGCAGCGATCGGCCAGAAGCGGCCCAGCCACATGACCAACCCGAGCGCGGTGTTGTAGAAGGGCGTGTTCGCGGATAGGCCCGCGAAGGCGCTGCCGTTGTTGTTACCGGCTGAGGTGAAGGCGTAAAGGATCTCGGCGAAACCGTGCGCGCCCGGATTCGCCACACCTGCCTGGCCGCCCACGGTGCTGACGGCGACCGCGGCGCCGAGCAGGACGATGAATGGCATCACCAGAATGGCAATGGAGCTCATCTTCATCTCGAAAGATTCGATCTTTTTGCCCAGGTACTCCGGGGTGCGTCCGATCATGAGGCCCGCGATGAAGACACCGATGATGGCGAAGATGAGCATCGAGTAGAGGCCGGTGCCGACACCACCGAAGACGACCTCACCCAGCTGCATGTTGAATAGCGGGACGAGACCGCCCAGTGGGGTGAAAGAGTCGTGCATGGCGTTCACGGCGCCGCAGGAGGTCCCTGTCGTCGCCGTAGCGAACAGCGTGGAGGCGCCAATACCGAAGCGCGTCTCCTTCCCTTCCATGTTGCCGCCGGACTGCAGGATGGTGGCGGCCTGGTCGACGCCCAGCGCGGCGATTCGTGGGTTACCGAGCTGCTCGTTGTAGGTGGCGGTCCCCACGAGGATCAGGAACAGAATCACCATCGCGGCCAGCACCGCCCAGCCTTGCCGCGGATCACCCACCATGCGCCCGAAGGTGTAAGTGAGGGCGGCCGGGATGAGTGTGAGAGCCAGTATTTCCAGGAAATTCGAGAGGGGTGTCGGGTTTTCGTACGGATGGGCGGAATTGGCATTCAAGAAGCCGCCGCCGTTGGTGCCGAGCTCCTTGATCGCCTCCTGGGAGGCCATGGGACCCATCGGGAGCGTCTGCTTTTGGGTCGTCATGCTCTCGGTAATGGCGTTCCCCGCCGCATCCTTCAGGGGATTACCGGCCGCGTCGATTTTCGGCTGCTGGTAGGCGAGCGTTTCGAGTGTGGTCACGTCCTTGTAGGCGCTGAAATTTTGTACGACGCCAAGGCCTGCGAGGACGAGCGCGAGAACGACTGACAAGGGCAGCAGGACGTACACAGTGGCCCGCACCATGTCGATCCAGAAATTGCCGATCGATCGCGCGCTGTGGCGCGTGAAGCCGCGAATGAGCGCGACGGCGACGACGATGCCCGTAGCCGCCGACAGAAAGTTCTGTACGGTGAGCCCGGCCATTTGTGTCAGGTAGCTCAGGGTCGACTCGCCCGAGTAGCCTTGCCAGTTCGTATTCGTCACAAAGCTCACGGCCGTATTGAAGGAGGAATCGGGGGAAACACTGGCGAATCCTTGCGGGTTCAGAGGCAGCCAGAGCTGCAGCCGCTGCAGGGCGTAGACGGCAAGCGCGCCCAGGGTGTTGAACACCAGGAGTGACAGCGTGTAGCGCTTCCAGCCCATCTGCGCGCTGGGATCGATGCCGCTCACGCGATAAACAAAGCCCTCCAGGCGCGCTCCCATGCGCAGGGGCCAGATCGGGCGGCCTTCCATGACATTGGCGATGTATGACCCGAGCGGCTTGACGAGCAGCAGCAGCACGACCAGGTAGAGGGCGATCAACGCCAGCGCCACGGGAGTCATTTCAGAATTTCTCCGGTTTGAACATGGCGTAGAGCAGGTAGACGCACAGTCCCAGTGCGAGCAGCCCGCCCACGATGTACAGGGCACTCACTCCACACCTCCCAGGCGGGATAGCGCACGCACGATCCAGTGCGTTACCGCGTAGAGCGCGATGACGACGATGATGAATAGGGCGTCCACCGGTCGTTCCTCCTCGAAAGGCTGCCGAGGGCGCTCGAGGCACCCGTTACGGCGGACGCGCAAGTTAGTCCTTATGCGGTGAGCGGCGCGTTAAGAAAAGCGTGCGCGGCCGGGGGCTTGGCCGGAAGGGCTTTGCGACGGAAGTCAAAAAAACGAACAAAAGACCCCGCGTCGCGACCTGACGACTCCCACTTGGGGCGCGGGTGCTGTTATGTTCTGTCGCATACCAGATCCACACGCGCCGCTGCCGCGAAACGACCGCACCTCGTTCGCGGCTCCTTGAAGGGAAGGCTCGCCGGTGGATGTTCGCCAAACGGGGTTAAGCACAATGGATCTCTCTGCTCTCGGGTCTTTCTTCGGCTCTTTCACTATTGATGACAGCAGTCTCGCCCTGATCGCCCTGCTCGCCGGTATGGCCGGCGGCTGGACGCTCACCAACTGGCGCGACCAGCAGCTGCGAACCAAGAAGCTGAAAGCTGACCGAAAGTCGTAAAGTCGCAGGGCGGCCACCGACACCGGTTCGGCCGCCCTCCCCGCGCCGCCCCATCACGGGGGGCGCCTTTCCGCCCAGCCAAATTGCGGAACGCTAGTTGCTGTCTGCCACCTCGGAGTACTTTCCCGATCGAGGTGATCGACGCGCATGCGGTATCTGGCACTCTGCACCGACTACGACGGCACTCTCGCCACGGACGGACGCGTTCTCCCGGAAACGGTGAGCGCGCTCGAGCGGCTGCTCGCTTCGGGGCGGCGACTGGTGCTCGTGACCGGCCGCGAGCTGGATGACCTGCAGCAGGTTTGCCCGCACCTGGGCCTCTTCGAATACGTCGTCGCCGAAAACGGCGCACTGCTCTTCGAGCCATCTACCGGCAAAGAAACGCCGCTGGCTGCGCGCCCGCCGGACTCTTTTGTGTCTACGCTCCGGCAACGTGGCGTCGGCCCTATCTCCGTGGGACGCGTCATTGTCGCGACGTGGGAGCCGCATGAGATGGTCGTCCTGGAAACGATCCGGGATCTTGGCCTCGAGCTTCAGGTCATTTTCAACAAGGGCGCCGTCATGATCCTGCCCGCCGGCGTCAACAAGGCGACCGGTTTGGTGAGCGCGCTGGAGAAAATGGGGCTTTCCGCGCACAACGCGGTGGGGATTGGCGACGCCGAGAACGATCATGCGCTGCTTGCGTTGTGTGAATGCTCCGCAGCAGTGGCAAATGCCCTGCCGACTCTCAAGAGTGCGGCTGACATCGTGACTGCCACAGATCACGGCGCAGGCGTCGTCGAGCTGATCGACGAAATGCTGGGTGACGATCTCGCCTCGCGTGAAGCGCAGCTCAAGAGACACCACATTCTGCTCGGTACGGATCTCAGTGGAGCGGAAGTTCATATCCCGCCCCACGGCGAAGCGGTGCTTCTGGTGGGCGGGGACAGCAACGACAGGTCCAGGGCAGCCACGGCGCTGATCGAGCGATTCGCGGCGCAGGGATATAGCTTCTGTTTGATCGACGCCGAAGGCCGGCATGGCGAGATCGCGGCGGCTGTGTCGCTCGGCACGAGCACCCGTCCCCCGACTATCGACGAAGTTTGCAAGCTGCTTCAAGGAGCCGATCAGAGCGGTGTGGTCAATCTCGCCGGACTGACCGTCGGGGAACGCCGGCCGTTCGTGGATAAGCTGTTGGCGCAAGTTGCGCAACTGCGTGCACGGCTAGGGCATCCGCACTGGCTGGTGCTGGATGAGACGCAGAATTTGTTGCCTGCCGAGGGCAATGGCGGCGGGACTCACGGCGGCGCCGTTCTACATATCACCGAGCGGCCGGACGCGGTTGCACGCGAGGTCCTGCGCTCAATCAGCCTCGTCGTTGTGGTGGGCGCCGCGGCTCGAGGCGAAACACTCCTGCAGGAGTTTGCCCGGGCGACCGGGCGCGCCGCGCCAACCCTCGAGGCCCCTCCACTCAGCGACGGCGAGGCCGTGGCGTGGCGCCCGCGTGAACCTGGCGCCGCACCCTTGCGAGTCAACATCACAATGTCCCAAGCCGCGAACGGCCTCGGTGGCTCCGCGGCTGTTGTGGCGACCACTGCCAATTTGCGCGCCGCCAATGCGAGCCGGCGTTGAACCAACCGAACTGTGACGGACACACTGTGACCCAGACAGTGTTTCTTGAATGAAAAGAGTGCAGTCAGGGCCATTTGTCGCAATGCTGTAACGAGTCGCCGGCATCCTTCGCGCTGACCGGCAACAGCTGCTGTCCGAAAGTCAACTTTAAGGCCGCAATGATGCAATCGAGCCCCTTGGCCATTGTCACCCTGCGCCGCGATTTGTCGGCGCGCTATGCCGCGACCACGCGCCAGTGGTTGGCGGCACGAAACGCCTACCGGCGTCTGCACGAGCAGCCGGTCAAGAACATCATCGCCTTGCGCGATGCCGCCCAGCGGCTCGACCAACTCGATCGTGGCCGCGCTGCCCTGCTGCGTGATTTGAAGGCATTGGCCGACTGAATTCTTGCGCGGGGCAAACCCGCGTCATGCACCCGGTTCACTGGTATCAGGGTGCCGTTCGGGCGAAACTACGGCTCATGCAGCCGCTCCAAAGTCGTCGCACGACCCACGTTCCAAGCTTTCGCAAGCCGCACCCCCTACGCGCGGGAGATTCAGTGGCCGTCGTCGCACCGGCCAGCCCGTTCGAGCGCGCGGCGCTCGAAGCCGGAGCCGCGGTACTCGGGGGACGCTACCGAGTGCGTTATGACGAGCAGATTTACTCGCGCAAGCGTTACCTTGCCGGCGATGACGACCGTCGGTTGAGTGAGCTCATCGGGGCGCTCGGCGACCCGGAGATCAAGGCTGTATTTTGCGCGCGCGGAGGCTACGGCGCCTTGCGGCTGCTGAGGCGGCTCGAATCGTGGCTCGCCACATCGCGATTGCCAGCGAAGCCGCTGATCGGGTTCTCCGATATCACTGCGCTCCATCAGTGGCTTCAAAGCAACGGGATGGTGAGCATCCACGGACCCGTGCTGAGCCAACTCGGGCGCTTGCCGGGGGACAGTCCGAAGCGTCTGTTCTCGCTCCTGGAGTCGACACTGCCCGCAGAGCCGCTCCTCGGTACGCAGACCTATGTGGGAGGCGCTGTCGAGGGGTTGCTTTTGGGCGGTAACCTGTCCGTGTTCACCCGACTGCTCGGCACGCCGTTCATGCCTCCTCTGGAGGGGGCGATCCTCATGCTCGAGGACGTGTCGGAACAGCCTTATCGGCTGGATCGGATGTGGACGCACCTGGAGCTCGCCGGCGTCTTCGCGAAAGTCGCAGGCGTCGTCCTGGGCCAATTCATAGGCGGTGAGCCACGCGATGGAGGCTACACCGCCGCAGAGGTGCTCCGGGACCTGGCAGCCGCCACGGGACTTCCTTGTGCGGCCGGCTTTCCCATCGGTCATGGCGACATCAACGAGCCCGTGCCCCTGGGGGTGCGTGTCCGGTTGGATGCGGATCAGCAGCGGCTCACATTCCTCGAGGCGGCGGTCAGCTCATCGCTCCCCTGAGCGCCCGCGATCGGCAGTCGCCCCTCCCGCTCGTGCTTGCAGATCGCGGATGCGGACCGTGCTTGACTTATAATTATCATTTTTGATAAATATTAGTCTCCGTGATAATTATCAAGGAGCTCTACCATGGCGACCCCGATACCCCCGCGACCCGCTTTCATTCCTTCGGTGATCTACAAGGACAACAGAGCCGCGCTCCACTGGTTGCAGAGGGCGTTCGGTTTCGATGCCGGTGAAGTCCTTACCGACTCGAAGAACAACATCGTGCACGCGGAGATGGTCCACGAGGACGGCGTCATCATGATCAGCCAGGAATTCACCTCGTGGGCGAAGAGTCCTGAGTCTGTCGGCGGCAGCAACACCCAAAGGGTGCACGTGCGTCTTAGCAAGGGGCTCGACGAGCATTGCGCGCAGGCGCGGCAAGCCGGCGCGCAAATTGTCGTGGAACCGGTGACCCAATTCTACGGCGACCGGACGTACATGGCGGTGGATCCGGAGGGCCATCATTGGACCTTCTTTCAGCACGTCAAGGACGTGTCCCTGGCGGAGATGGAGCAAGCAACGGGCTTCAAGTTCAAACCGCTCTCGTGAGCGCCCACGCAGACGACCTGGACCGTACGCTCGCCGCGCTGGCGGATCCTTACCGCCGGCGCGTCATCGACCTCCTGCGCGAGCGGCCGCGGCGCGCGGGTGAGTTGGCGGAAGCCACCCAGCTCGCTTTCCCCCTGATGAGCCGCCACTTGCGTACTTTGCGCGAAAGCGGATGGGTGGAAGAGGAGCGCGACGAGTTCGACTCCCGGGTCCGAATCTATCGATTGAGGCCGGAGCCCATGGCAGACCTGAAAATGTGGCTCGCGGAAACCGAGGCGCTTTGGAGCCGACAATTGGCGGCGTTCAAGGCGCACGTTCAGAAGGGGCGCAAGTGACTTCCAAGGTCTTTCTGTCACTGCGTGTGCCCGCCGACCCGATGCGGGCGTTCGAGGTCTTCACGCAGGAGATCGGGTCATGGTGGCAGCCGAGCGGGCTATTCAAGGTAAGCGCAGCGGGTGACGGGCGGCTGGCGTTCGAGCCCGGGGTTGGCGGCCGGTTGTTTACGACCTTCGAAGATGGCTCGACGTTTGAGATCGGTCGGATTTCGGTGTGGGAGCCAGGCAAGCGGCTGGTGTTTGCGTGGCGTCAGACCAATTTCTCACCGGAGCAGGCGACCGAGGTCGAAGTGGGATTCGAGGCCGTGGATGCTGACGAGACGCGGGTTTCGATCGAGCACCGGGCCTGGGACACGATCCCGAAGGAGCATGCCGCCCGCCATGGTTTCGCGGAAGAGACCACGCTGCGGCAGGCGGCGAACTGGTGGCGGGTGTCGCTGCATGCGCTGAAGATCCGGTTCGCCGGAAAGTAGGCAATGGTCGGTGGTAGGATCGGCCCCAAGCGGTCCGCCCTGGTGGCGTTGCCGATAAGAACAAGTGCACGAACCGACGAGGGAGCAAACATGCCACTCATGCCTTTATCAAAACGTTTCCTTGCGGAGCTGATCGGTACATTCTGGTTGGTCCTGGGCGGTTGCGGGAGCGCGGTACTCGCTGCCGCTTTTCCCGCGGTGGGAATCGGCTTGCTGGGGGTGGCGCTCGCGTTCGGCTTGACGGTGGTCACCATGGCGTACGCCATCGGCCACATTTCCGGTTGTCATCTCAATCCGGCCGTGACGTTCGGGTTGTTTGTGGGTGGACGGCATCCGGCGGGCGAGATCGTGCCCTACTGGATCGCGCAAGTGATCGGCGCAATTGCCGCCGCGGGGCTGTTGGTGTTTATCGCCAGCGGCAATGGCAGCGATCCGATCGCGGCGGGACTGGCGGCCAATGGTGTTGCGGAACACTCACCCGGACATTACTCGCTGGGCGCGGGATTTGCGTGCGAGGTGGTGATGACGGCGATTTTCCTGTTCGTCATCATGGGAGCGACGGACAAGCGTACCCCGGGTAACTTCGCGCCGCTTGCCATCGGGTTTGCGTTGACGTTGATTCATCTCATCAGCATTCCTGTAACTAACACCTCCGTGAATCCGGCGCGCAGCACCGGGCCGGCTCTGTTCGTGCACGGCTGGGCGTTGGCACAGTTGTGGATCTTCTGGGTGGCACCCTTGTTGGGCAGCGCGGTTGGTGCGCTTGCCTACAGGTTGGTCCGCGGGTCTGACGAGGGTCCTGGCCTGGTAGATGCCGCCAAAGCGGCGGCCTGATAGACCACCGCACCTTCGGCGGGTGAGATCGGGGCCGCCGCCGCGCGGCCCCGACTGTTCCCACATCGGCTCCCGGAACGTCCCGGAAAGATGTGACATCCAATGATTGCCGGGCGAGCGCTGGCATAAAGCCGGCCGCCGATCATTGGAGGTTCTATGAAAACAGGCCTGACTGTCGCTTTCGCTTTGCTGAGCCTCGTCAGCGGTGCCACATGGGCGGCCGAGGCGCCAAGCGATCCGCAGATCGCTGCCATCGTCGTCACGGCCAATCAGGTCGATATCGATGCGGGCAAGTTGGCGCAAGCCAAGACTCACAATGCACAGGTGCGCGACTTTGCGCAGCTGATGGTGAAGGATCACACCGCCGTCAACCAGTCGGCCACCGATCTGGTGTCTCGATTGAAAGTGACTCCCGAGCCCAATCCCACCAGCGAGAGCCTCAAAGAGGGCGGTGACAAGAATCTCGCTGCACTGCGCAAGGAAAGCGGCGCCGCCTTCGACAAGGCTTATGTGGATCATGAAGTTGCCTATCATCAGGCCGTTCTGGACGCTGTGGATCACACCTTGATTCCCAGTGCGAAGAATCCGGATCTGAAAGCGCTGCTGGTCAAAGTACGTCCGGCATTTGTTGCTCACCTCGAGCACGCCAAGTCGCTGCAGGCGTCTCTGAACAAGGGGGCCTGATGATCCGGGCGCCCTCGGTGCCTCGGTTTGGGTGGGTGGCGATTGCCGCGCAGGGGGCCATGCTGGGGGCCTTGGCCTTCTTCGGGGCGGGATCGCTGCTCGCCCAGGCGCACGATCGTGACTCCGCTGCGCCTGCGCCTGCTCTGGCCGTGCATTTGTCAGGGCTGGGGTTTCGTCCGGCCACACTCACGGTCCGCCGCGGAGATCGCGTAGTGTGGTTGAACGATGATCTTATCGTGCATACGGTCACAGCCGCGGATGGCAGCTTCGACTCTGGCGACCTTCAGGGCGGGAAATCCTGGAGTTTTACGCCACGCGAGAAGGGTACGTTCCGTTATGCCTGCCGATATCATCCGAACATGACTGGAACTCTCGTGGTCCAGTGAGCTCCGGGAGCGCTGTTGATGTCTGATGTGAATGCCCGCACGACAAGCCTGCGACCCGATGACGAGCTGCTCAAGGCGCGCCTCATCACGGGTGGCGATCGGGCTCAATTCACCGCGCTGATGCGCCAGTACAATCGGCGCCTCTATCGGCTGGCCCGCGCGGTACTCCGGGATGACGCGGAGGCCGAGGATGCTTTGCAGGATGCGTACGTGTCGGCGTATCACTCGATCCAACAGTTTCGGGGCGAGTCCTCGCTCAGTACTTGGCTTTCCCGACTCGTGCTCAACGAGTGTCTGGGTCGGCTGCGCCGTAGCGAGCGCCGGAGCAAGGCAATGACCCTCGTCAGTCCGAACGATGAAATGAGCGATGTAGCCGAGGACGCGGGCCGCCGGCCCGACTGGATCCTCGCCCGCGCGCAGATGAGAGCGTTGATCGAGCAGAAGCTCGACCAGCTCCCTGAGGCGTTTCGCCTCGTGTTCGTGCTGCGCTCGGTGGAAGAGCTCAGCGTCGAGGAGACGGCCGCCATGCTGGATATCCCCGCGGCCACGGTGCGGAGCCGGTATTTTCGGGCGAAGGGGCTGTTACGCGAGGCCTTGGCGCAGGAGATCGATCTTGCCGAGCGCGATCTGTTCGATTTCGGGGGTTCGCAGTGCGATTCTGTCGTCGCGCGTGTGTTGGAGCGGCTCGGTTTTCAGGGTTGCGCCTCGTAGTGATAGAGCGAGACATGGATGTTCGGATTGAAGAGATCATTCCCTGAATTGTCAGGATCGACTGTCATTTCGACGTACAGATCGACGGCGTCATCGCCGAGAGCCGAGCAATCGCGCTGCGGCGACTGCTGGGCCTGGCAGACCTGACGAGCGCTGCGCAGTGCTATGCCTTCGACCTCTCGACGGCCCGCGGGCGCGGGCAGCGTGAACAACAGTTCGACGTGACCTGTCTGCAGGTTGGCTCGATAGACTGTTTTCCCGTCATCGTCAGAAGACATGTAGAGCCAATCCCCGTGGACCTTGGCGCCCTGGATACGCTGCAGGGCCCTGTCGAGCCCGATCTCACCGGCAAAGCTCCAGTCAGCAAGGTGATAGACATTCAGCGTGTTGCCGAGCTGCCATTCCTTCCCATACCCGGAATTGCGGTCGGGATCGACTGCGACCCAACTGGCGATGTCGTTGTTCGGATTGCTCGGTGCACCCGTCAAGGCATAGGAAACGCCGGTATAGGACAGATCGGAAGCGTTATACAGAGCCACGTGGCCCTTGTTGAATCCGTGGGTGGTATCCAACGAGGCGTAGATGATGCCATCGTGGTAGTCGATGTCACCTATGTGATCGAGGCGGTGCAGTAGCAGTAGATCCAGAGGAATGCCGGGCTGGGGCGGCAGGACGGAGGAATTGCGCCGCACTGAGTTGTATTGGTTATCGGCGGTCTCCAGGGTCCACACAGCATCTTCCATGTGTTCCCTCTGCCGCGGTGGCGCTTGGGACCCCTGACTGGAAGGCGCTGATAGGAATTTGAACCCGCGCGTTTACAAGCGTGTGACAGCTTAGTTGGAGGGAACTTCGGCCGATCTCAACGTGAGGAGGCAAACAACGCTCGGACGTAAGTGGCTACACCTGTGGGGAGAGCCAGGTTGCTCGACAGTCGCCACAGACGCACAGTTGAGAAGATGGCCGCACCCAGTCGAGGCACTACCACGTAAACGAATGCGGTCAGGGCAATCATGTGGACCCAGCTCGCCGGCTCACCGATGCCGGCGAGCGAGGGAGCACTCCAGCGAAGTTTCGCGATGTCGTCCGCGTTGGGAATGGAGATACCTGACAGCAATGCCGCTATGCCATATAACATGCTGAGCAGGATGTGCGCGGACTCCGGGCCGATAGCACCACCGCCTTCCCAGCCGGCCGCCGAGCGCAACACGAAAGCACGAAAGTAGTAAGCGGCCACGAGGCCTACGACGAGCATCGCGGCGGAGAGATGTAACAGACGGCGCGCCCTGACCTGAAAGAAGGGCTGCGCGATTTCCAGCCAGTCGGTGGCGAAGCGGCGTAGTCCGGGGGCGAGCGGGGCGTTGAAGCGGGTCGAATGGCCGAGCAGCCGGTCCATCCGCGTCCGAACCCACCGCGCGTAGAAATTCCCGAACCGGGAGGTGCGGGTGCGTGCAGGGCCCAACAGCCACAGATAGGCGAGCACATTCCAGACGATCAGCAAGACCAATGGCGGGGCGAAGATGTTGATTCCACTGGCGCCATCGATCAGCGAGAGGAGGATGCCCACAATGAATGCGATGACCAGCATGCCCCGGTCCAGCGATGTGGCACCGCCCGCGACGTGGAGGACATGATCGATTCCGGGCGAGCGGGAGCGCAACGAGCTCAGTAATACATCCGCGCGGCGAGTCAGGAACCATTCTGTCGCGGAAGACAGTGGTGCGTCCGCTTGACTCCCGACGGGCGGATTGTTGCCCATCACGGTCCGGGTGGCTTCAGCACGCTCCGCGAGCGGTAACGCCTCGCCGTTGCGATCGGTTTCTTCGATCGCCTGAATGAGTAGAACCTTGCGTACCGCCCGCTCTTGCATCGCTCCACCGATAGCAGTGCGCGCCCATGCGCTTGCCGTCAATCCAAACGCCGTACGCTCACTCCGACCAGTGCACCGTCTTCGCTCCGGTCGATACCAAACTCGATCGGACGGCAACAGACCTGACAGTCTTCGACATATGCTGGCTCATCGGACGTCAGGTCGACCCGGGTCTCGAGCCGCTCACCGCAATAGGGGCACTGCACCGGGACGAATTCTTCCGGTAGCAAGCGACCCGAGGCGAGACTCCCCGGCTCATAGACAGGCTCGAGGCCGTAGAGCTCATCGATGCTCCGGGTATCAAGACTCGCGATGCGATCTTGAAGCGGTTGAAGCTCGGCGGCTTTGCGGCGTTTCATCGCATCATTCTACGCGACGAGTCGTGTAAACGCTTCTCCAAGGTCCCACATCTATCCACGCGTGCACCGATAAACCCCCTCGGCACATTCAGGAGTGATTTATGAAATCGGTTCTCGCGAAAGGTTACGTGCTTGCCGCTATCGCACTGGCCCCCGTTCTGACAGCCCATGCGGCCACGCCGGCTCCCGGGCCAGGGGAAACGCCCACGCACGTTGTCGTGCAGTACAAGGACCTGGACTTGTCTCAAAGCAAAGACGCCAAGCGGCTCTATGGAAGAATCGTCAGGGCAGCCCGGATCGCCTGCGATAACGATCCGGAGTCCAACCTGCAACGGCTCGCACTCTACGAGAAGTGCATGCGCAATGCCGTAAGTAGTGCGGTGGCGCAGGTGAATTCGTCGCAACTGACGACGGTCCACCAGGCCGAGGGTCGGTGGCTACCCTCTTTCCGAGGCTAAAGCCTGCCGGGTCGCCCACAGCGCCGCGCAGCCCGTCAGAGCTTGTATGCCCGTTTCGGCAATCCGTAAGCAAGCTCTGCGGCAATGTGCGCGGCGTCGCTCTCATCCAGGCGATGCTCCGCGATCAACCGCGCGAGGTATCCGCAATCAACACGACGCGCCATGTCATGTCGCGCCGGAATCGACAGGAAGGCGCGCGTGTCGTCATTGAAACCGACCGTGTTGTAGAACCCGGCGGTCTCGGTAGTCTGCTCGCGGAAACGCCGCATTCCCTCGGGGCTGTCGTGGAACCACCAAGCGGGGCCCAGCTTGAGAATCGGATAGTGGCCGGCCAGCGGGGCCAACTCCCGGCTGTAGGCGGTCTCATCGAGCGTGAAGAGAATCACTGTCAGGCCAGGCTCGTTGCCAAAGCGATCCAACAGCGGCTTCAGCGCCCGCACGTAGTCCGTGGGTGCCGGAATGTCCGCGCCCTTGTCCCGGCCGTATTTCTCGAACAACCAGCGGTTGTGATTGCGGAACGAGCCGGGGTGGATTTGCATTACCAGACCGTCGTCGAGGCTCATTCGGGCCATTTCCAGCAGCATCTGCGCCCGGAAAGTCTCCGCCTCGCCCGCTGTGAAGGATCCTGACATAACGCGGACAAACAGGCTCTCACACTCGCTCTCATCGAGATCCGCCGTGCGCGCCGTCGGGTGGCCGTGGTCCGTAGCGGTCGCTCCGGCACGGATGAATTCGGCTCGCTGCGTGCGATGCGCCTGCAGATAGCCACGCCAGCTGTGCACGTCTTTACCGGTGAGCTGCCCGAATCGCTCGAGCGCGGGCCGGAACTGCTCGTGCTCAGGATCGACGACCGCATCCGGTCGATAAGTCGTGATGACCCTACCCTTCCAGCCGCTCTCGCGGATCCGGTGGTGCGGCTCGAGCGTATCGACGGGGGACTCGGTGGTGGCGAGCACTTCGATCCGGAACCGATCAAACAAAGCCCGCGGCCGAAACGCGGGAGTGGCGAGCGCCGCCCCAATCGCTTCGAAGTACTGATCGGCGGTGGTCTCATCCAACACTACGTCGAGACCGAACACTGCGTGGAATACGTGGCTCAGCCACATCCATGAGGGAGTGCCGTGAAACAGATGATAGTGGCTGGCGAACGTCCGCCATGCAGCGCGCGGATCGGCGGATGAGCGCCCGCCTCGAGAGCTTACGCCCAGGCTTTCGAGCGATACGCCCTGGCTGTAAAGCATCCGGAAAAGATAGTGGTCCGGTGCCAGGAGCAGCTCCGTCGCATTGCCGAAAGGCTCGTTGTCCGCGAACCAGAGCGCGTCGGTGTGACCATGGGGACTGATGATCGGCAGGTCCCGCACACTGGCATAGAGGCCGCGGGCGATCGCGCGCACCCGAGGGTCGGCAGGAAAGAGGCGGTCTTCGTGCAGGATCAATGGTCGCGGCATGCGCTTATGGTAACCGGTGTCATCCACGGAACGCCATTCATCTTGATTCTAGCCGCTCGGGTCAGGCGGATCGCGAGCCCACGTACCGGTGAGAAGCGTGACGGGTGAGTAATCGATGAACGAGCCGCGCAGCCGCGCTGCTTGGGGGCGATACCAACCCTGCACGACCTGGAAGTACCACAAACGCTCGGCCCCGTGGACGCGCTCCGCGGCGGTTCTACTCCAGTCGATGCGGGCGAGCCCGCGAAGGTGCAGCAAATCGCCGCTTGCGAAATCGAGGAATAAAAGTGACGTGCGCGGCTCTCCCAGGATATTTCCGAGCGTGTTGAAGTAGCGATTGCCGCGGAAGTCGGGTATGCAGAGCGTATCGCCTTCCACCCGCACGAAGCCGGGCTGGCCGCCGCGATGGGAAATGTCCGCTCCACCCCTTGCTCCCATTTCCGTTCGGGACCGGCTGGCTACGAAAAAGGTGTCGGCGCGCTCGATCAACTCTCGTGCAGGCCTGTCGAGCGAATCGAGTTGTTGCACGCCATTTCGCACAGCCTCCACACGTTGTATTTCACGACGTTGGATGTATTGCGGACAATTGCCGAAACTCTGCTCGATGCCGACGGTGAATGCCGTGTCCAGATGCGATACGAGTCCATTGGCCCGATTGCGCCGGCGAGTGGCAAAGTCAATGCCGAGTATTCCGATCTCCTGACCGAGGCGAACCGTGCCGAAAGCAGGGTCGCCGACGCCCGGCAGCGCGTGTACGCGCAGGGCTACCGAGTCCAACGGCTCCACGAACCCACTGTCGCCTTCCAACAATGTCGCAACAGGCCAGCCATCCGCGTCCAGGCTGGCGATGAACACGTAGGGTAGCGCCGCAAAGAAGGTGCGATGTTGCTCTGGCATGAAGTTGCGAATGGCGGGCCGCTTGGCCCCGCCGCCGGCGAGAACTTGCGCGACCAATTCGTCCGGGTGAAACGGTGCGGACTCCATGCGCGATAGCCTCAGCTCGCCCGTGGGGCTGTCAGTGGTTGCGCAGAGCGCGGCATCGGCTGAAACCTCGGCAAGGACTCGATGCGTGACAGCCATCGCTGTGTTGCTGCGTAAGGCTCCAGTGTAATCCCGCCTTCAGGAGCATGCGCAATGTAGGAATAGCAGGCGAGATCGGCGATCGTCGGATGCTCTGCGGCCAGAAAGTGGCGATCCGCCAGATGTCCTTCCATGAAACGCAACAGGCGGTCGGCAATCTCGTCGGCTTGACCACGGTCGGCCGGATTACCCCACAACGAGGCGGCGCGGGCTGTTGCCGGACCGTACTTCAACTCTCCTGCAGCGATTGAAAGCCAACGCTGCACATGGGAGGCCGTAACGGGCTCTTCCGGCAGCCAAGGACTCCCTGGCGCATAACGTTTTGCCAGATACACGAGGATGGCGTTGCTGTCGGCAATGACAATCGCACCATCTTGCAGCACCGGTATCTGGCCGAGCGGGTTGAGCTTCAGGAACTGAAGGGAGCGGCGCACATCGGCGGGGGCCTCCATGAAGCGGTATTCGATCTGCAGCATTCGCAGCAGCAGCTCCACTCGATGAACATGGCCGGACCGATGGACGCCGTGAAGGGTGATCTGGGGCTCGGGCATGGTGCGTCCTCCGCTTTGTCAGTCCATACTATCCTTGCAAATTACGCGGGCAATACAGCATCTTTACAAATCAGAATTCCGATATCTGGAATAATAAAGTGGACCGCCTCGATGAATTGGCTGTGCTGGTGGCCGTGGTAGACCAGGGAAGCCTGATCGCAGCCGCCCGCCGCTTGCGCCGCTCGCCGCCCGCCGTCACGCGAGCCCTAGCCGCTCTCGAGAGCCGCGTAGGCGCTCGACTGGTCGAGCGGACCACACGGCGGCTCTCTCCAACAGACGCCGGCCGGACACTCGCCGAGGAGTCCCGAGCGCTTCTTGATGCGTACGACGGAGCTATCAGCGGTCCTTCTCCAAACCCTGTTCGAGGACTTCTACGAGTCACCGCTCCAGTGTTGTTTGGGCGGCGCCACGTGGCGCCGATTGTCACGGCATTCCTCGATCTGTTCCCTGATATCCAGGTGGAGCTCGTACTTCATGATCGGAATCTCGACCTGATCGAGGAAGGGCTCGACGTTGCGGTACGGATAGGTCCGCTATCGGATTCCTCTCTGCTGGTGAGACGTGTAGGTGAGGTGCGCCGGGTTGTGGTTGCAAGTCCCGAGTATCTGGCGAGGCGGGGGACGCCAACCGATCCCAGGGAGCTTTCTACCCACGATACGATCTTCGGAACCAACACGCAGCGATCGCTCGAATGGCGGTTCGGTTCGCGCGCGCGCGCGGCGCTGATGGTTCGCCTCGCGCCGCGTCTACTGGTGAATGAGGTCGAAGCCCAACTGATAGCGGCACGCGCCGGTCGTGGCATTGCGCGAGTTCTGTCGTATCAGGTTGTCGACGACCTGGCGACGGGAGCGCTCGTTCGCCTGCTGCGGGAGTATGAGCCCCCTGCTTTGCCCGTGCAGCTCGTGGCAGCGAGCCGGGTTCACATGCGACCCAAGGTCCGGGCATTCCTGGATCACGCGGCGGATCAGCTCGAACGGCTGAAGGTCATTCGGGTTGATGCCACAACAGTCCGGGCCCAGCCAAGTCGACGGACACGCCCGTCCGGGCAGCGTAAATGAACAGTGAATAGTCAACCCGCTGAGAGCGGATAGCCTGCCTCTCGCCAAGCCTTCATACCGCCATCGAGTGCTATCGCGCGTTGGAAGCCGATCTGGCGAAGTGTGGCGGCGGCGAGGGTCGAGACGCGGCCGAATTCGCACACGGTGAGAATGCGGAGCGTGGGGTCGGGCAGCTCTTCATTGACTCTCAACTCGAGCTGGCCGCGCGGCAAGTGGCGAGCGCCGGGCACGTGCCCGGCCGCGTAGGCATCCCGCTCGCGTACGTCGAGAATGACGAGCTCTGCGTCGCGGACGTCCACACGGGTCTTGAGCTCATCCAACGACATGAAAGGCACGATGGCGGCTGCATCGGAAAGCAATTGCGCAATGGTCTTGCCGCCCGAGAGATTCGTGCGAAGGGCCTCGGTGAGGTGGGTGGGCATCGAGAGATTGAGGTTGCGCATCATCTCCACGAATTCACCCCGATCGCGCTTCTGCAGACGCGGGTTTTGTTCCAGCTCCTGCCCGAGTGTCGTGTGGTCCCGGTTCTTGTATTCGTGTGCAGGAAAGACTTTGAGCGTTGGATCGAGCCGCAGCAGGTGGTTGAAGAGGCTCTCATGCAGCGCTTCGGGGTCGCCTGTTGGTAGGTCCGTGCGGCCGGTAGCACCGATGAGAAGCGTGTCACCCGTAAAGAGACGATCTTCAACGCGCAAGCACATCGAATCACGTGTGTGTCCGGGTGTGTGCATTACATTGACACGCAGCTTCCCAAGCACCAGGGACTCCCCGTCGCCGAGACGCATGTCGACGAACGGCGCCGGGCTCGATTGGTGCATTGCGATTGGGACATCGAGGCG
>Ga0068855_100001241_pt1 | contig 31649 bp, 29 predicted proteins | sample KBSCornC52_FD_66592 | JGI IMG/M metagenome (GOLD analysis project Ga0068855, IMG submission 66592) | Corn rhizosphere microbial communities from Kellogg Biological Station, Michigan, USA - KBS Corn C5-2 | ecosystem: Host-associated > Plants > Roots > Rhizosphere > Soil ...
TCGGTCGGCTTGGGAGCCGCTGCAGCGGCAGGAGCCTCGCCGGTCGGCGCAGCGGCAGTGCCGGCCGCGGGCGCGGCGGTTTCCGCAGTCGCCGGCGTGGTGCCGGCCGCGCCGGGCTGCGCCGTGCGCGCCGCGGCCGCAGCGGTCGCCGCATCCTGCGCGGCCTTCTGCGCAACATCGCGGTCGTTCTGCTTCTTCTTGAGATCCAGCTTGCTGCGCAGGATCGTCAGCGTGTAGTTGCTCGGATCGGCCTTCGCGAGCAGCCCCATGATGCGGCTTGCCTCGTCGAAATTGCCCTGGTTGATCTGGTCTTCGACGCCCGCGGTCGCGAACGGGAACAATTCGCGCAATGCGTCCTTCGCGCCGGTATCGTCCGGTTGCTTGGCGAGGATGCGCAGGTAGTACTCCAGCGCATTCTTGCCCGTCGGGGCGACCATGCGGTTCTCGCTCATCGCGGAGCGGGCTTCCTTGTACAACTGGTCGACCGTGAGGTCGGCAGCACCCGCCTCCGGCGCCGGAATCTGCGCAGCGTCGGGTGTCGCGGTGGTGGACGCGGCAGGGGCGGTCGCCGCGTCGGGGCTCGCGGGACCGGAACGCCCCAGGAACCACCAGGCCGCGATCGCGAGCAGCGCGATGACGCCGATGATCACGATGACCTGCGGTGCCGCCAGTCCACGCATGCGCGCCGGGTTGCCACGCGGCGCACGCGCCGCGGCGGTTGCATCGATAGACGTGGTGCACTGGCCGATGAGTTCCGGCATGTCCAAACCCTCCCCGCTTCTTTGATATGAGCACGCGCCAGCGCGCGCAAGGCGTAACGTATACCTCATGAATGCATAATGCACGCCATGCCGCCCCCGGCGGCCCGCGCCGTGTTCGCGTTCAGTTTGTCCCGCCTAAGCTTCCGTTGCGAATCGTCGCGTCGCGCTACTTCGGTACGCGCGACCCGACGCGTCGACGCCCTCCGGTCGAACGCGGAGGAATGATCCGGTCCCGCGTTCGCGGGATCCCATCGGTGCAGGCCGACCACACCCGGCCGGCACCCGACTTGCGAGGAGAGCGTCCCATGGCGAGCGTAAGAGAGGTCAAGCAGCAACTGGGCGATGCCGGCGAAGCGGTCGCCGATGCCGCGGACGAAAGCATCGAGGCGACGCGCAGCGAACTGCGTCGCCTGCGCGCGAAGTTGCGCGCGAACGGCGCGCACCTGGAAGAGGAACTGCGCGAAGCCGGCGAGCGCTTCGCGGAAGGAGCGAAGACGTTCAGTTCGGCCGCCGCCGATCAGGTGCGCGAGCACCCGATGGCCGCGTTCGGTGTCGCCTTCGCGGCGGGATTCATCCTGTCCCGCGCATTGCGCCGCTGACATGGACGCGCAGGAGGGGGATGAAGGGATCGGCGGCATCGATCGCGATTTCGATGCCGCCCGCAACGCGGTCGAACAGGCACTGCGCGTCGCGCAAGCGGCGCTCGCGCTGTTGCGTGCGGAACTCAGGCTCGCGCGCAGCAGCGCCTTGCTGCTCGTGTGGCTTTCGTTCCTGCTGGTCTTCCTCGGCGTCGGCGCCTGGCTGGCCGCGAGCGCGGCGATCGCTGTCGGCGTCTACCAGCTGAGCGGCAACCTGTTCCTCGGCATCGGCAGCGTTGCTCTCGCGAACCTGATCGGCGGCGCCGCGGTGCTGTTTGCGATGCGCAGCTGCTGGCGCGACCTTGCCTTGCCGCGTACGCGCCGCATGCTGTCCGGCGTCGGCCAGGCGCGCGCATGAAGCGCCAAGTGCGCCAACGCGCGGTCACCGTCGCCGAACGGCGTCTCGCCCGCACCCAAGCCGACCTGCATGCGTCCACCGCGATCCTGCGCGCGCGGCTGGAGCGCCGCGGCCCGAGCGCCTTGCTCGGTGCGGGCGTCGCGACGGGCGCGGTCGCGGGTCTCTTGCCGCTCGGCGGCGTCATGCGCATCGCGCGCGCGCTGACGAATGTCGGCCTGTTCCTGCTGCGCGTTCCGCTCGGCTTGTGGAGTGGTGCATCCGGCGCGCGCGATCGGGCCCCACCAGCGGAATCGACGCGATGACGCCCCCGAGTGAAGCGACGCCACCGCCGAGCATGCCCGACGGTGCACCCGTCGACGAGGAAGCGCGCGCGAGCACGTCGCATGAAACGCTGGTGCGCCTGTGCGGCGCGATTCTCGCCGTCCTGGTCGCATACACCTGCGCGCTCGCCGAAGCGGTGATCGTGCCGATCCTGATCGCGATCCTGCTCGGGCTCATCTTTGCGCCGATGGTGCGCGGGCTCGAACGCTGGCGCATTCCGCGCCCGCTCGGCGCACTCGCCGCGGTCACCGTCGCAATGGCGATCCTTGCCGGCGCGTTCCTCGCCCTCGCCGCGCCAGCGCGCGCCTGGATCGCGCGCATGCCGCGCGCGCTCGAGCATGCGCAGGCGGCGGTACGCGATCTGCGCCGGCCACTGCAGGCGGCGACCGAAGCGTCGCGCGAACTGGGCAAGCTCGCGAACATCGACGGCAACGCACCGATGCAGGTGGTCGATACCTCGTCCGGTGTGCTCGCGCAACTCGCGAGCGCGGCGCCGACCCTGCTCGCCGGCTTGCTGGTGGTCGTGATCCTGACGTTCCTGTTCCTGCTGCACGGCGACGCGCTGCTGCGCAAGTTCGTGACCCTCGCTCCGCATCTGCGCGCCAAGCGCGACCTCGTGCAGGCGACGCGCCAGGCGCAGCACGAGCTGTCGCTCTACATGATCACGATCACCCTGATCAACGTCGCACTCGGGCTCGCCACGGCCGCCGCGCTCAGGGCGCTGCACGTCCCCGATCCGCTGTTGTGGGGCGGCCTCGCCGCGCTGATGAATTACGCCCCCTTCATCGGTCCTTTGCTGACCGCATGCGTGCTCGCCGTCATCGGTTTCGCCGAATCCGCTGTACCGCTGACGGCGCTAGCCGCGCCGGCGGCATTCCTCGGCCTGCACCTGATCGAAGGACAGCTCGTGACGCCGCACCTGGTCGGTCGCCGGCTCGCGCTCGATCCCGTCATGGTGTTCGTCGCACTCGTCGTGCTCGGCTGGATCTGGGGCGTGCCCGGCCTGCTGCTGGCGGTGCCGCTGATGAGCTGCACGAAGATCATCGCGGAGCGCAGCGAGCACGGCTACGCGATCACGACCCTGCTGTCGCGCTGACGACACAAGGCGATCGATGCGTCGCACGCAATGCCGTCGCGTCGAACAGGCGGATTGATCGGGGGAGTCGGCGGGTCGCCGCGGAGAGAGTGTCGCGAAGAGTCGGAAGGCTGCGGAGAAATCCTCTCCCTGCGCTGGGCGTATCCGCAGGGAGAGGCGAGTCGCTTTCCGATGATGCTTCTTGTTGCTTGTTGCTGATCGTTGCTTCGGGAGGCTTCGCGACCAGGTTCCGGTCGCGAAGCGTCACCCAGGACCGTCACGTCGAGAGACGTGAGGCCCGCGTGGCATTACTTCTTCTTTGCAGCCTTCTTGACGGCCTTCTTGGCTGCCTTCTTGGCCGCCGGCTTCTTCGCAGCGCCCGTCTTGCGGGCCGTTGCGGTCTTCGCCTTCGCCGTGGTCTTGCGCACCGCCTTCTTGGCGGCCTTCTTGGCGGGTTTCTTCTTTGCAGCTGCTTTCTTCATGGCCATATCGCGTCTTAGCTCCTCGTCAGTTGGCAGTGGTTGCCCAGTAAAAGCGTGAAGGAATGCTTCGCACAGCAGATCGCTGTTGGTGGCGTGCCGCAGGTTTCCGACCTGGCGGCGGGTCCGTTCGTCGGACAGAAGTCTCAGAATGTGAAAAGGAACCGACACCGTGATTTTCTTCACCGACCCGGCCTTCGCGCCGTGTTCAACGTAGGGGGCGATGAAGCGTGTCGCAGTCATGTTTCCTTTATTTGTTTGTCACGCCGGCGCAGAAACTATTACTGTCCCAAGCGCGTGTCAACAAATTTCTGAGGGGAAACAAGAGGTTCCCGAACCGCCGCCGAGCGGTATCCGAGCCCCTTCCGCACACCCCTTCGCGCACTCAAAGTGTACTTTGCACGCCGGACGTTTAGACGTCTGCACGTCCGAACAACGACGTCGTAGAATTACATCGAAAAGCCCGGAAAGCGAGCTGTGGCGCGGCTTTGCGGGCTTCGCCAGAATTCTTTCGCGCAGTCATGCAATGCATGCGAGCGATTCGACAGCACGCGCGATCGGTTGCGATGCGATACGTCGCACAGCCCTCGCCGAGCACCCCAATGGCGGGTGAACGCCGGAAAAAATATTTTTCGTTTCGGCGCCTTCCGGGGCCGTCGAGGTCCGATTCGGAAGTCCGCGGGCATCCGCCGCATGGGTCGAAGCGGTCGTCGTCGATGCGTGTCGCGGGTCATTCGCGACGACATTCGACACGTCGATCGACCTTCGTTCGCGGCAATCGCGATGACGATTCGCACGTCCTCCCGCGCGTCGATCACACTCGCATCGAACAGCATTCCGACACATCGATCGCGATGCGCGGTGGAACGCGTGGTGAGTGGCATTGCCTTGCGGGCATTGCGCGAATGGCGCCGCCGAAGGTGGTGGCGACCACGGCTCCGTGCGGATCAAAGCGGGTGTTGCGGTGGATCGGCGAGCGCCGGGGACACCTGCAATTGCTCCTGCGTTGCAGGTGCGCCGTCCATCCCTGGACATTGAAAGGGCGCGCCGTTGGCGCGCCCTTCGGTCGATCGCTGCCGCCGCCCGATCGGCGGCGGATCAGTGGTCTTCGCTCTCGATCAGCTCGGCGTAGGCATCCGGATCGAGCAACTCTTCCTGGTCTTCGGCGAGGTTGTCCGGCTTGATCACGAACAGCCAGCCGTCACCGTAGGCGTCCTCGTTGATCGTCTCCGGCTTGTCGGGCAGCGCCTCGTTGACGGCGACGATCTCGCCGGACACGGGCGCGTAGACGTCGGACGCGGCCTTCACCGATTCGACCACCGCGCACGCATTGCCGGCCTTGACCGTGTCGCCGACGCTCGGCAGTTCGACGTAGACGAGGTCGCCGAGCAGGCCCTGCGCATGATCCGAGATCCCGCAGGTAACCGTGCCCTTGTCCTCGACGCGCGCCCATTCGTGGGACTTCATGAACTTCAGATCACCGGGAATTTCTTGCATGACACGGGTCCTTGGGTAGTCAGCGGAACGGATTCTAGCAACGGAAAACGCAGGGCGCGACGAACCGGGCTCAGACGCCCTCGCAGGGCTTGCCGTCGCGCACGAACGGGTACTTCACCACGCGCACCGGCACCAGCTTGCCGCGGATGTCCGCGTGCAGGATTCCGGCGGCACCGGCCGGCACGCGCGCAAACGCGATCGACTTGCCAAGCGTCGGCGAGAAGCTGCCGGACAGGATCTCGCCGTCGCCCTGCGGCGTCGCCACGCGCTGGCCGTGGCGCAGGACGCCCTTGTCGTCCATCACGAGACCGACCATCACGCGGTGATCGGCAGCGGCTTTCTGCGTTTCGAGCACGCCGCGGCCGATGAAGGCGCGGCCTTCGTCGAGCGCGACCGTCCAGCCGAGGTTCGCCTCCCACGGCGATACCGATTCGTCCATGTCCTGGCCGTACAGGTTCATGCCGGCCTCGAGGCGCAGGGTGTCGCGCGCGCCGAGTCCGCAGGGTGCGACGCCGGCATCCATCAGGCGATTCCACAGCGACACGGCGTCCTTCTCCGGCACGATGATCTCGAAGCCGTCCTCGCCGGTGTAGCCGGTCCGTGCGATGAACAATCCGTCGCCTTCGGCAGCGACGAACTTGCCGATCTTCGCCACCTTCGCGCGTGCCTCCGGCGTCAGCAGGCCGAGCACCTTGTCGCGTGCATGCGGACCCTGCACCGCGATCATCGCGAAGTCGGGGCGCTCGCTCACCTTCACGTCGAATGCCGCGGCCTGCTTTTCGATCCAGGCGAGGTCTTTGTCGCGCGTCGACGCGTTCACGACGACGCGGAAGAAGTCTTCCGCAAGGAAGTACACGATCAGGTCGTCGATCACCCCGCCCTGCTCGTTCAACATGCACGAGTAGAGCGCCTTGCCACTCGCCTTCAGTTTGTCGACGCTGTTCGCGAGCAGGTGGCGCAGGAATTCGCGGCAACGCGCGCCGTGCAGATCGACCACGGTCATGTGCGAAACGTCGAACATGCCGGCGTCGCGGCGCACCGCGTGGTGCTCCTCGATCTGCGAGCCGTAGCTGATCGGCATGTCCCAGCCGCCGAAGTCGACCATCTTCGCGCCGAGCGCGCGGTGGGTGTCGTTGAGGATGGTCTTCTGGGTCATCGTCGATCCGGTGCGGCATGCGGGGCCCGCATTATCGCGGCCCGCCGCGCGCATTCCAACCGCGCCCGCGCTGCCGGTACGCCCGCGCATGGACGGGCGGGAATAAACCCGCGCCCGCGCCGATCAGGTACGCGACCCCAAAGGAGCACACCATGAAGAATCCCGATCACCGATCCGAATCGACGGACGCGCCCCCCGACGCCCGGCGTCGCGAGGCGCTGCGCTGCCTTGCCGGATGGACCGGCGCGGCCGTCGTCTGGAGCGTCGTCGGCGGCGTGCCACGCGCGGCACTCGCGGGCGCGCCTCCGGCGAAGGATGCGCGCGCGCTCCGCTTCGTGCAGATCAGCGACACGCACATCGGCTTCCACAAGGACGCCAATCCCGATGTCGTCGGCAGCCTGCGCCGTGCGACCGCCGCGATCAATGCGCTGCCGCAGGCACCCGCATTCGTCGTGCACACGGGCGACGTCAGCCACCTGTCGAAGCCGGAAGAATTCGGCCAGGCGCGCGAACTGTTCCAGGACCTGCACGTCGACCGGGTGCATACCGTGCCGGGCGAACACGACGCACTCGCCGAAGGCGTCGGCGGCTACCTCAAGGTGTTCGATCACGACGGCAAGGGCCGCAGCTGGTACAGCTTCGACCAGCACGGCGTGCACTTCGTCGGCCTCGACAACGTGCGCAATTTCGGCAAGGGCCATCTCGCGTCGATCGGCGCCGAGCAACTCGCCTGGCTGAAGGCGGACCTCGCCGGCGTGTCGCACTCGACGCCGGTCGTCGTGCTCGCGCACATCCCGCTGTGGACGATCTACGAACCCTGGGGCTGGGGTACCGCAGATTCCGCGGCGGCGCTCGCGCTGCTGCGTCCGTACGGATCGGTGACCGTGCTCAACGGCCACGTGCACCAGGTGCTGCAGAAGGTCGAGGGCCACGTCACGCTGCACACGGCGATGTCGCTCGCCTATCCGCTGCCGACGCCGGGCCAGGAAGGCGTCGGCGAACCCGGTCCGGTAACGGTGGCGGCCGGCGAACTCGGCAAGCGTCTCGGTACGCGAGCGATCCGCATCGTGCGCGGGCGCGAACCGGTCGCGCTCGTCGACACGCCACTGGAGCATTGAGCATGCGCCTGCCACACCGCAACCTGTCGCTCGCGTTCGCCCTGTTCGCCGCCGCGTCGACGCGTGTCTCGTGCGCACTCGCCGCGCCGGCACCGGTCGCGGTCGAGATCACGAAGTTCGCCTACACGCCGGCCGATCTCGTGGTCGAGCCCGGTGCGACCGTGACCTGGACCAATCGCGACGAGACGCCGCACACCGTGACGTCCGCTGACGGCGCGCTCGCCTCGCCCGCGCTCGACACCGGCGACCACTGGCAACGCCGCTTCGACGCCGAAGGCGACTACGTCTATACCTGCACGCTGCATCCGTTCATGATGGGAACCGTGCACGTGCGAAGGCACTGACGCCGATGCCGGTCCTCCCCTGGAAAAGCAGCGCGGACAGCCGCAACGAGATCGGCGAGCTCGCGCTGCGCCATCTCGACGCCGCGTACAACCTCGGGCGCTGGCTGCTCGGCAACGACGCGGACGCCGCCGACGCCGTGCACGACGCGTTCGTGCGCGCGACCGGCTCGTCCGGCGCGCGCGCCGACGGCAATGCGCGCGCGTGGTGGCTGGCGATCGTGCGCAATTGCTGCCTCGCACGCCTCGACGCGCAGGGACGCGACCGGCGCAACGTCGCGCTCGACCAGGTCGCCGGCGAACACGGCCGCGAGGCGGCCGATGCGATCGTGCCCGCGGTCGACGACACGGCGGATGAGCGCATCGAGGCCGAGCAGCGCCGCGCCCTGCTCGTGCGCGAACTGCGCCGCCTGCCGGCCGAGTACCGCGAAGTGCTGGTCCTGCGCGACGTCGAGGACCTGTCCTACCGCGAGATTGCCGACGTGCTGCAAATGCCGATCGGCACCGTCATGTCACGCCTGTCGCGCGGGCGTGCGCATCTCGTCAGGGCGATGAATCCCGCGAAGGAGACCACCGATGGACTGTAGGCACGCGCGCGACGTTCCGCTCTATCTCGACGGCGAACTCGACGCGGTCGCGGTGCGCGAGTTCGAACGCCACCTCGACGGCTGCGACGACTGTCGCGCGAACCTCGATGCGCTCGATACGCTGCGGCGCGACCTGCGCGCGGCCGCGCCGCGCGTGCCGGCGCCGACGGCACTGCGCGAAGGGCTCGCTGCGTCGCTTCGCATGTCACGCCGCGCGGCACCGGCCTGGCTGCCGTTGGCCGCGGCCGCGTCGATCGCCTTCGTCGCCGGCGTCGCGACGACGGCTGCGTGGCATGCGCGCGGCGGCGCGGACGGCGCGCTCGCACGTGACCTGTTCGCGAGCCACTGGCGCGCGCTTGCGGCGACTTCGCCGATCGACGTCGTGTCGAGCGACCGCCACACCGTGAAACCATGGTTCGAGGGCAAGGTCGCGCAGGCACCGCTCGTGCGCGACTTCGCCGCGGAAGGCTTCCCGCTCGCCGGCGGGCGCATCGACTACGTCGGCAAGCAGCGCGTGCCGGTGCTCGTCTATCGTCGCGGGCAGCACCTGATCGACGTTTTCGTGCTCGGCGACGCCGGTGCCGTCGATGCGACCACGTCGAACGGTTACGCGATCGACGGCGTCGTGCTCGGCGGCCAGGCCGCCGCGATCGTGTCCGACCTCGACACGCAGGAACTCGCGCGCTTCTCCGCGCTGCTCACCGCCGCGCCGTGACCGGCGCGGCACGCGTCACGCCGGCACGCGCACCGCGAGCGTGGTGCCGTCGACCGCGACGACTTCGACCTCGCTGCCGGCCGGCAGGTCCGGGCCGCTCGCGAGCCAGCTGCCGTCGCCGACCTTGACCTTGCCGCGTCCGTTGACGATCGGCTCGACCAGGACGAAGCGCTGCCCGACGAGCTGCGCGCCGCGCTTGTTGAGCAGCGGCTGGTCATCGCGCTGCTCGGCAAGCGGACGGATGAACTTCCAGTAGACGCCGCAGGCCGCGATCGCGAGCAGGCCGAACAGGATCGCCTGCCCGATCGCCGGCAACGCCGGGAATACCCAGGTCAGCACGCCCATCAGGCCGGCGGCGATACCGATCCACAAAAGGAAGTAGCCGGGCGCGAGCATCTCGGCGCCGATCAGCGCGAGTGCGAGCAACCACCAGCCGTAGTTGTTGACGAGGTTGTCCATGAAGAGGTCTCCGACGATGCGGATGGCGGATCAGCGCTGATCCGGAGGTGGCACGCGCGGCGGCGCAGGTGCGCGTGGCGATGCCGGCGAGCGCGGCGTGGTCTGCTCCGACATTGCATTCTTCGCCAGTTCGGCGATGCCGGCGAGCGAACCGAGCACGCCGGTCGCCTCGATCGGCAGCAGCAGCATTTTCTGGTTCGGCGAATCGGCCATCGCCTTGAGCGCTTCGATGTACTTGTTGGCGACGAAATAGTTCAGCGCATTGACGTCGCCGCCGGCGATCGCGGCCGAAACGACTTCGGTCGCCTTCGCTTCCGCGGCGGCGAGGCGCTCGCGCGCCTCGGCTTCGCGGAACGCGGCTTCCTTCTGGCCTTCGGCGGCGAGGATCACCGACTGTTTCTCGCCCTCGGCCTTGAGGATCGCGGCCTGGCGGAAACCCTCGGCGTCGAGGATGTTCGCACGCTTCTCGCGCTCGGCCTTCATCTGGCGCGCCATCGAGTCGACCAGGTCGCGCGGCGGCTGGATGTCCTTCAATTCGATGCGGGTGACCTTGAGCCCCCACGGATGGGTCGCCTCGTCGACGACACGCAACAGCTTCGCGTTGATCTCGTCGCGCTTGGACAGCGACTCGTCGAGGTCCAGCCCGCCGAGCACGGTGCGGATATTGGTCATGATCAGGTTGATGATCGCGACTTCGAGCTGGGCGACCTCGTAGGCGGCCTTCGCCGCATCGAGCACCTGGTAGAACACCACGCCGTCGACCTTGACGACCGCGTTGTCCTTGGTGATCACGTCCTGCGAAGGAACGTCGAGCACCTGCTCCATCATGTTGATCTTGCGCCCGACGTTCTGCATGACCGGGATCAGCAGGTGGAAGCCCGGCGTCAGCGTATGCGTGTACTTGCCCCAACGTTCGACCGTCCATTCATAGCCCTGCGGCACGATGCGCACGAGCTTGGACAGCAGGATCACTGCGACGACGACGATGACCAGCGGCAGGCCGATGCTGAATCCCATGATGCGTTCCCCAGGGGCTTGGTGATGCAGCGAGTATAGCGGTCGGGATCGAGCGTGGTGGAAGCGGCGGGCGGGCGGGCGACGAGCAGGAAAAGCCGCTCCCGTCTCCTTCCTATGCAGGCGGCATCGGCAATACCAGCGTGACCGCCAGGCCGCCGCCACTGCGGTTGGCGAGATGCACGCGCCCGGCATGCGCCTCGGCGATCTCGCGTGCGAGCGCGAGGCCAAGGCCCGAACCGGCGCGCTTGGTCGAGTAGAACGGCAGCAATGCATTCGCGAGCACGGTCTCGCTCATGCCACTGCCGCGATCGGCGACCTCGATGCGCACCTCACGCGGCCCCTGCACGACGCCGACTTCGACCGCATCGGGTGAACCGCCTGCTTCGTGCGCATTTTTCAGCAGGTTGATGAGCACTTGCTCGACCTGCGCGCGATCGAACCAGCCCGCCTGCGCGGGTTCGTTGCCGACCGTGCGGAATGCGTAATGACGCGCGAGCGCGGCGAGGAACGGCGCCCATTCGATCCGCTCCGGGCGCGGCAGCGGCAGCTTGGCGAAGCGCGCATAGCCGTTGATGAAACCCTCGAGATGGCGCGTGCGCTCCTCGATCGTGTCGAACACGATGCCGAGCCGCGTCGCGTCGCCAAGGCGGGCGAGTTCGCGCCCGGAATGCGACAACGAACGGATCGGCCCGAGCGAATTGTTGAGCTCGTGGCTGATCACGCGGATCACCTTCTTCCAGGTCATTACTTCCTGGCGCGCGAGTTCGCGCGTCAGGCGCTTGATCTGGTACAGGTGGTGGGCGCGTCCCTGCAGCTTGAATTCGCGCTGCGACAGATGGAAGGTCTCCTCCTCGTTGTCGAGCGCAACGCTGAACAGGCCGTCGGCGCCACCGGCGATCGCGCGCGCGAGCGGCGCTGGCGCGGTCGCGACGATCTCGGCGAAATGCTCGCCCTGGAGCGAACGTCCCTCGTTGAGCAACTGGCGCGCCGACACGTTCGCATACACGACGTGTCCGCCCGGCTCGACCAGCACCAGCGCGGTCGGCGTGTTCTGCACCACGGTGTCGAGCAGCAGTTCGCGCTGGAACAGATGCTGGCGCTGCTCGCGCAGCACGCGGCCGAGTTCGTTGTGCGCGGCGACGAGCTCGCCGACCTCGTCGCCGCGACGCGTGCCGATCGAGAAACTGAAGTCGCCGTCGCGGAACGCGACCACGCTGCCGGAGAGCGCGCGGATCAGGGATGCGACCGGATGCGCGAGCTGGCGAGCGAAGACGAGGGCCGGCAGCGTGAGCGCGAGCACTGCTGCCGCCGCGCCGTACCACGGCGAGGCGAACCAGGTCGTCGCCCAGGCCGCGAGCGCAGCCGCCGCGACGAGCGCGGCCGCGAGTGCGGCGGCGAGTTTGCCTTCGAGCGAGACGAAACGCATGGCTGAGGGCTATGGTCTGAGGGCTGTGAGAATACGGGAATGCCGCGCCGTGGGAGCGGCGGAACCCGCGATGCCTTTCAGGTGAAGACCGGGAGCATCGCGGCTTCCGCCGCTCCCACAGGCCCAGCGAGCCGGGGCGAGGTACGCTGCCTCAACCCTCGGCCTTCAGCCCTGCCTTCTCCATGCGCCGGTACAGCGCCTGGCGCGACAAGCCGAGTTCCGCCGCCGCCTGGCTGATCACGCCGCGCGCATTGCGCAACGCGCCCTCGATCGCCTCGCGATCGGGCTCGGCGTCGGGGGCGATGCGGCCATTGCCGCCGCGCGCCGCGACGAGGCCGAGGTCGCGTGCGCCGACAACGCCGTTCTGGCACAGCAGGGCCGCGCGCTGGATCGCGTTTTTCAGTTCCCGCACGTTGCCGGGCCAGGCGTGCGCAACCAGCGCGGTGCGCGCGCTGTCGTCGAGGCGCGCCGCACCGGCGAGGAAATGCTCGGCCAGCGGCACCACGTCGTCGATGCGCTCGGCCAGCGGCGGCAGGCGCAGCTCGATCACGTTGAGGCGGTAATACAGGTCCTCGCGGAAGCGACCGTCGCGGATCATCGCGGCGACGTCCGCATTGGTCGCGCTGATCACGCGCACCTTGACCTTGCGCGTCCTGCTCGAGCCGAGCCGCTCGAACTGGCCGCTCTCGAGCACGCGCAGCAGTTTCGCCTGCCCGGCGAGCGGCAGGTTGCCGATCTCGTCGAGGAACAGGGTGCCCCCGTCGGCGAGTTCGAAGCGCCCTTCGCGCGCCTTGTTCGCTGCGCCGGTATACGCGCCGGGGTCGGCACCGAACAGTTCGGCCTCGATCAGTTCGGACGGCAACGCACCGCAGTTGACCGTGACGAACGGACCGTCCTTGACCGTGGAGTTCGCCTGGATGATCTCGGCGATGCGTTCCTTGCCGGCCCCGTTCGGTCCCGTGATCAGCACCGGGATGTCCGCGCGCGCGACCTGGCAGGCGAGTTCGACCACGCGCTCGGTCGCGGCCGACGCGAACACGAGGCCGCGCAGGTCGTATTGCGCATCGAGCGCCTTGCGCCGCCGCCGGCGCTCGTCGCGGAAACGCGCGACTTCCTGCGTCGCCTCGGCGAGTTCGAGCAGGTTCTCCACGGTCGCGACCAGCTTGTGGTCGTCCCAGGGCTTGGCCTGGTAGTCGGACGCGCCGGCCTTGACCAGTTCGACCGCGGTCTCGAGGTGCGTCCACGCGGTCAGCAGCACGATCGGCAGGTCGGGATGACGCTCACGGATCGCGCGGAACAACGCGACACCCTCCTCGCCCGAAGTCGTGTCGCTGCTGAAATTCATGTCCTGCACGACCAGGTCGATCGGCTCGCGCGCGAGCGCAGCCATGCCGTCCTGCGGCGATTGCGCAATCAGCGTGCGGATCTCGCGCAGGCCGAACAGCAGGTCGAGCGAGGTGCCGACCGCCGGATTGTCGTCGATCACGAGGACCGTGCGCATGGATTCATTCTTGGCTTCTGGGCGGCACATGCGCCGCTTGGATGCAGCGCGATGCGAAAAGGTTGCGTGCCGGGAGCATACCGCCCCCGCCTCGCCATGGGGAGCGCACCATGCCCACCCAACCCTCCCCCTTCGACAGGCTCGGGACGCAGCCTTGAAGGGGAGGGTTGTGCCGTCGCCGTCAGGCGCCGGCCTTTCCGGCCTTGGTCGCGGCGATCCATGCGGTCACGCGCTGGTCGAGCACGTCGAGCGGCAGCGCGCCGCCGTTGAGGATTTCGTCGTGGAAAGCGCGGATGTCGAACTTGTCGCCGAGTTCCTTCTTCGCACGCGCACGCAGGTCGAGGATCTTCAGCTGCCCGACCTTGTACGCGAGCGCCTGTGCCGGGGTCGAGATGTAGCGGTCGGTCTCGGACTGGATGCTCGGTTCGTCCTGCGAGGAATGCTCGCGGAAGTAGCTGATCATCTGGTCGCGCGTCCAGTGCTTGTAGTGCACGCCGGTGTCGAGCACGAGGCGGTCGGCGCGCAGCAGTTCGTCGGACAAGTGCCCGTAGTAGCTCAGCGGATCCTGGAAGAAGCCGAGTTCCTCGCCGAGGCGTTCCGCGTACAACGCCCAGCCTTCGATATAGGCCGTGTAGCCGGCCTGCTGGCGGAACGGCGGCAGGCCCGGCAGGGTCTGCGCGATCGAGATCTGCATGTGGTGGCCTGGCACGCCCTCGTGGTACGCGGTCGTCTCGATGTTCGTGGTCAGGCGCTTGGAGAAGTCGTAGGTGTTGACGTAGATGCGGCCGGGGCGCTTGCCGTCCGGCGTGCCCTGGTTGTACTCGGCGCCGGAGGCTTCCTTTTCGCGGTACTCCTGCGTCGGCAGCACTTCGACCTGGGTCTTCGGCAGCAGGCCGAACAGTTGCGGCAGCTTCGGCTGCATCTGCGCGATGTACTTCGTGTAGAGATCGACGATCTGCTGGCGCGACGTCGCATGCGCCTTCGGATCGTTGTCGAGCGCGACGCGCATCGCCTTGAGATCCTTGTAGCCGAGCTTCACCGCGATCTTCGTCTGCTCGTCCTCGATGCGCTTGACCTCGGACAGGCCGAGTTCGTGGATCGCGGCCGGGTCCATCGTCGTCGTGGTCATCTGGCGCACCGCGAACCGGTACAGCTTGTCGCCGTCGGGCAGCGCCCACAGGCCTTCGTCGGTGCGGCCCTTCGGCGCATAGTCCTTCTCGACGAAGTCGGCGAGCTTGCGATAGGCCGGACGCACCTTGCCGTCGACCGCGGCGATCACCGCGTCGTGCAGGCGCTTGCGATCCGCCTCGGGCACGGTGTCGGCGAACTTCTTCACCGACATGCCGAACACGCTCGCCTCGCCCGCCGGCTCGGCGATCGAGCGGCACTGGCCGACGACCTTCTCGAGCAGGAAGCGTGGCGGCATCAGCTTGTCCTTCTCGCCCTGCTTCAGCACCGCGATCAGCTCGTCCATGATCGCCGGCACCTTGTCCAGGCGCGCGATGTAATCCTCGTAGTGTCGCGTGCTGTCGAATGGCAGCGCGGACACGAACTGCGCGAGCTGCAGGTGCGCGCCGCTGAACTGGTCGATCGGCATCTCGTAGCCCTTCAGCGCGATGCCTTCGAGGTTGTCCTTGAGCTGGCGCACCATCAGCTGCTGGTTGAGCCGGTCCTGCTCGGCGAAGCCGCTGGTGTCGATCGCCTCGAAGCGCTTGAGGAACGCTTCGGAATCCTTCTTCTGCTGCGCGATGTGCGCGAGCGAGAAATCGCTCCATTTGTCGTTGTAGCGGTAGTCGCCGAGGATCGAGGCGAATTCCGGCGATTCCTTCATCGTGTACTGCCACTGCTCGGCGAGCAGGTCGTTGAGTGCCTTGACGCGCGCGGCGACGTCGCCGGCGGCGAATGCCGATTGCATCAGGCCCATGCCAATCGCGGTGGCGACAGCAAGCATTCGGTACGGTTTGCGTGACATAGAAAGGCTCCAGGCATCCATTCGGGCGGGCCGGCCGCATGGCCAGGTCGGGAACGAATGGTCGGTGATCGAAGTGCGGATTGGATGGGCCGGAAGTCCGGGGGGCCTCCGGCAAATCGTTGCGATGTCCGGCGAACGCAGGGTGAAGAGCATCGCCGCTGAAGCCGTTCCCACGACACCTTGCAATTGTTGCCGTTGTTATTGCTGTTGCTCTGCTTCTGCGCGCAGGAGCGCGCTGCTTCCATCGGGTCCCCTTCGGCAACGGTGAACGGCGGACGACAAAGCCCGCAGGGGCGCGCGCACGATGCGCGCGCGTTCGCCGTCAGCGCACGGATGCGCTGTCGGCGAACCTCGGCCGCCGTTCACGCACCCGCGGGGCAGAATGCCCGGCGGGCGTTGCCGTGGGGTGTCCTTCTCTTCGGTTACCTTCTCTTGGACAAGCAAGAGAAGGTAACCCGCTCGCAGGGAAGCGAGTGGAAAACGCAGGGATGCGGGTCGGTCCTCGCGAAAAAAAGCAGAACTCCACAACTAGACGCTGCGCGTCGCCACCGCCGGCGGCACGCGCGAGGCGCGCATCGCGGGACCGAGCACGGCGAGCTGACCGAGCAGCCACAGGCAGACGAAGCCGACCGGCACGTAGTACCACGGCAGGCGGGGCGACTGGTACTGCTGCATGAGCCACAGGCTGAGCCCGTAGGCGAGGATTCCGCCTGCGACCAGGCCCATCGTCGTGATGATGAAGTTCTCGGTCTGGAAATAGCGCAGGATGTCGAACTTCGTCGCGCCGAGCGCACGCCGCGTGCCGATCTGGCGCGTGCGCTGCGCGACCCAGAAGCTCGCCATGCCGACGATGCCGAGCGCGGTTACCGCGAGCAGCGCGAAGATCACCGCGCCGAGGATGATCGCCATCGCGCGGTCGTTCGCATACGCCTCGTGGCGCACCTGCTCCATGCTGCGCAGTTTGCCGATGATGCGGCTCGGGTTCGCCTCGGCCATCTTCTGCTCGACCGTCTTCATGACCTCGTCGCGGCGACCCGGTTCGGTGCGCACGAGGTAGCGCGTGTAGTTGCCGTACGGCATGTAGTACGGGATGAACGTCGCGTTCTCGACGTCCTTGCTGTCGGTCCACGGCTCCTGCATCTTTTCGACGATGCCGATGATCGTGCTGCGCGGCTCGTCCTCGTCGAGGTAGACCTGCTTGCCGAGAGCATCGCCGTTCGGGAACAGCTTGTCGGCGAGCGCCTTGCTCACGATGATCACCGGCGGCTTCACGCGCTGCCCCTGGTCATGGTCCTCGACTTCCGCGGGCGTGAAGTTGCGTCCCGCGACGAGCTTCGCACCGAACGTGGAGAGCGCGTGGTCATCGACCATGTAGAACGTGCTGTCGGCGGTCGAGTTCTTCTGCTTGGGCTGCAGCGAGATGCCCGAACCCCAGCCACCGCCGCTCATCGGCACCGAGTTCGTATTCGTCGCGTCGGCGACGCCGGGAATCTGCCGCAGCAGGGCGAGGTCGGACTTGAGCACCGCACGCCCGTCGTAGCCCTGGCCGAAGCCGGAGCTGCCGAACATGAAGGTGTCGGCCTCGTTCATGCCGCTCGGGCGGTTCATGAGGTCGAGGCGCTGGCCGATGATGAACAGCGCGTTGCAGACGATCGCGAGGGTCAGCGCGACCTGCAGGCCGATCAGGATCATCGACACCTTGCTGCGCATCAGCGCGGAGAGGATCGGACGGATTTCCATGGTGCTCTCCTCAAACCTTGAGTTGGGCTGCCGGCTGCACGCGACAGGCGCGCCAGGTCGGATAGAGACCGGCGAGCAGCGCAGACACCACCGCCAGCACGATCGTCGTCGCGACCATCGCCCAGTCGAGGCTCGCGACGGTCTTGTACTCGGTGTACAGCGCGCGCACCGCGAGCAGGCCGAGGCCGGTCAGCATGAGGCCGAGCACGCCGCCGCTCAGGCCGACCACGCCGGATTCGACCAGGAACTGCGTGAACACCTCGCGCCGGCTCGCACCGAGCGCGCGGCGCAGGCCGATCTCGCCGGACTTGCGCGTGAACTTGGCCAGCAGCAGGCCGATCGTGTTGACGAGGCACACGGCGAGGAACGCGAACGCGAGTCCGGTCTGCACTTCGACGTCGCGCGAGACGACCTTCTGGTCGCGCATCCACTCGGTCACGTCGAGCAGGTGGTTGTTGAGCGGACGCGGGAAGCGGCCGAGCTTCTTCTGTTCGCCGACATAGCTGTCGAGGAATGCCTTGTACTCGGCGAGACGCTCGGGCGAATCGAGCTGCACCCACATCTGCATCCAGACGCAGTCGGAAACGAGGTAGGCGTCCCAGCCGTCGCCGGACGATTTCCAGCAGCTGTTGTTGCCGCTCGAGCGCTGCTTGAGGTCGACCGCCGTGGTGAACGGCATGAAGAACTCGTCCGGATCGGCGAACGCGCCGTTGGTCAGGTCGTAGTAGCGCGAGCGCAGGTTCCAGGTGTCGAGCACGCCGACGATCGTGTAGTCGATCCCGTTCAGGCGCATGCTCTTGCCGGTGCTGTCCTGGCCACCGAACAGTTTCTCGTTGATGTCCTTGCCGAGTACCACCACGCGTGCGTGGCTCTCGTCCTGGTCGTGGTTCCACGGTGCGCCGTACTTGAACTTCGGCTCGAACATCGTGAAGAAGTCGGCATAGGTCACGCGGCCGAGCGACTGGAACGGCTTGAGGTCCTTGTTTTCCGGCTGCACGGGCAAGGACAGCTTGAACATCGCCGCCTGCTTGTCCGCCTTGCCGGCCTTCATCAGCGCGACCGCGTCCTGGTAGGTGACCTGGTCCGGCGGGCGCCCGTCCTCGTAGTACGGCTGGTCGGCACTCCAGTTGTCGAGCTGCACGTAGTGCAGCTTGTCGCTCTTCCACGGGATCGGGTTGCTGCCCATCAGGTGCATGACGGTCAGCGTGGTCATGCTGGCGGCGATGCCGAGCGCGATGCCGACCACCATCAGCGCGGTCAGGATCGGGTTGCGCCGGAGGCTGCGCAGGCCGAGTTGCAGGTAGTAGGCGAACATGATCCGTACTCCCGTCAAGCGATCGCGGCGGCGGCGGTGTCGTCGTCGCGGACCGGGCGACGCAGCGCCGGTTCGTCGTCGAAATCGGTGACCTGGCCGTCGATCACGTGCACGTTGCGGTGCGCACGCGCGGCGAGTTCCGGGTCGTGCGTGACCATCACGATGGTGGTGCCCTGGCGGTTGATCTCCTCCAGCAGTTCCATCACGCCGCGCGCCATCAGCGAGTCGAGGTTGCCGGTCGGTTCGTCGGCGAGCAGCAGGCGCGGCGAGCCCGCGAGCGCGCGTGCGATCGCCACGCGTTGCTGCTGGCCGCCGGAGAGTTCAGCCGGGTAATGCTTCATGCGCGAGGCGAGGCCGACGCGCGACAACGCTTCCTCGATGCGCTTCTTGCGGTCGGCCGCAGCGAACCCGCGGTAGCGCAGCGGCACGTCGACGTTGTCGAAAAGGTTGAGGTCGGGAATCAGGTTGAAGCTCTGGAAGATGAAGCCGATCTTGGCGTTGCGCAGGCGCGAGCGCGCGTCGTCGTCGAGGCCGCGCACGTCGACGCCGTCGAGCCAGTATTCGCCACCGGTGAACTCCTCGAGCAGGCCGGCGATGTTGAGGAACGTCGTCTTGCCCGAGCCCGACGGGCCGGTCACCGCGACGAATTCGCCTTCGCGCACGTTGATCGAGAAATCACGCAGCGCATAGGTCTCGATCAGATGGGTGCGATAGACCTTCTGCAAATGGGTCATCTTCAGCATGGTGGTTCCTCGTCCTCGTTCGTTGTTCTTGCTGGATCAGTTGAGCGCGATCTTCTGCGCACCCTTGAATTCGTCGGTACCGGAAATCACGATGCGGTCGCCTTCCTTCAGGCCACTGACGATCTCGACCGCATTCAGGCTGGTTGCGCCGACCTCGATCGCGGTGCGTTCGGCCGTGCCGTTGCGCACAACGTAGGCGACGCGGCCGGCGCCGGTATCGACGAACGGACCGCGCTCGACCATCAGCACGTTCGGGTGCGCGTCCATCAGGATGCGCGTCGTGAGTTGCTGGTTCTGGCGCAGGCCGGCCGGCTTCCGGTCGCCGAAGCGCACGCGCCCGGTGACCTGGCCGTTCTGCACCTCGGGCGAGATCGCGCTGACTTCACCGGCGTACTTGTCACCGGCCTCCTGGATCTCGGCGGCCATGCCCGCACTGAGGTCGTGCGCGAACACTTCCGGCACCTGCACCTCGATCTCGAGCGCACTGAGGTCGACCACGCTGAGGATCGCCGCGTTCGCAGCCACGTTCGCGCGCTGCTGCACCACGAGCTGGCCGACCTGGCCGTCGACCGGCGAACGCATCTTGAGTTCGTCGACCTGGCGGCCGAGATCCTCGACCAGCAGGCGCTGGCGATCCAGCGCGAAGCGGCGGGTCTTCAGTTCGAACGCGAGGCTGTCGCGATCGAGCTGCACGTTGTGCTGCGCGTTCGTCTCGCTCAGGCGCGACTTGGCCAGCGCATCCTTCGCGCGCAGCACCGTCATCTCCGGCTGCGCACCGCGCTGGAACGCCTTCTCGTTGCGCTCGACTTCGCGTTCGGCGGTCTGCCGATCGATGACCGCCTGTTCGAACGCCATCTGCGTCGCCGCCTGCGCCTTGCGGTTGTCGATCGTCGCGCGTTCGACCTCGAGGCCGAGGCTGTCGAGCGTCGCCTGCTCCTGCTTGAGCTTGTTGGTCAGTTCCGGCGAATCGATCTCGGCGAGCACGTCGCCCTTCTTCACTTTGTCGCCCGCGTGCACGTCGAGCGTGACCGTGCCGGCGGTGCGCGCGTACAGCGTCGGACTGACCGCGGCGACCACGCGTCCCTGCACCGACACGTCGCGCACGAGATCGCCGCGCTTGACCTCGGCGATGCGCAGCCGCGCGCTGCTCGCCGACGAATCCGCCGACATCAGGCGCGCGATCGTCGGCACGCAGACGGCGATCGCGGCGAGCGTCGCCAGGCCGAGCCCGATCCAGACGACCTGCTTCCTGCGGTTGCTCGGGGCGGTCATCACACGGTCCTGTGCGGAGGTGTCGCGGATCATCGGGCGGAGGCTCCATGGAAGGTTGTCGAGTCCTGCACAGCAACGAGCGTGCCAATGCTCAACTTACTGACAAACAAGCCATTTCGTGGCAAACGCGTGACCACTCGCAGTGTCCGCGGGCGACGCGGACAGGCGCCGGACAGGGTGTCCGCGCGTCGCCGCTGGCGGCTGGCGCCGGTCTGGCGCATCGTGAGGCGCGACCAAACCGCGGCGTCGCGCATCTGACCATCCCGTGAGCGCCATCAGCTTCCAGATCGAGATCCCGGATACCGTCCTCGCCCGTGCGCGGCGCGGCGAGACCGGTGCGCTCGAACAGATCTACCGGGCGTTCGAGCGTCCCGCATTCACGCTCGCGTTGCGCATGCTCGGTGATGCCGAGCATGCGCGCGAGACCGTGCATGACGCGATGTTGCACGTGCTCGAACGCGTCGACCAGTTCCGCGGCGAATCGCCGTTCTGGGGCTGGTTGCGCCAGATCGTCGTCAACCAGGCCCTGATGCGCCTGCGCAAGGAACGCGGCGTGGTGCTGGAGGAATTGCCCGACGACGACGAAACCCAGGGCAACGCGCCGCCGCCGTGGGCATTCGCCGATACGCGCCATCTCGAACATGCGCTCGCGCGCCTGCCGGCGCTGACGCGCAGCGTGCTCTGGCTGTACCACGTCGAGGACTACACGCATCAGGAGATCGCGCAGCTGACCGGCAAATCGGTCAGCTTCTCGAAGTCGCAGGTCGCGCGCGGCAGCAGCCGCCTGCGCGACCTGCTCGAACCATCGCAGGAGGAGGCCGCGCCATGCATGACCGCGACCGCACATTGATCGACGCATCCGCGCCGCCGCAGGGCGCGCCGGACGCGAACCCGGATCGCGCACTCGCCTCGGCGTTGCGCGCGCTGCCCGACGCCGCGCCACAGCCGGACCTGTGGCCAGGACTCGCGCGCACGCTCGCCGCGCGGCGACGCCCGCGCGTGTGGCGCTACGCCTTGCCCGCGGCGCTGGCCGCCGGTGTGCTCGTCGCGCTGCTGTTGCCGCGCGCGACGACTTCGCCGCCGGCGCCTGTCGCCGGCACGTCTTTGCCGAAAGCCGTACCGGACATTCCGGTGCAGGCAGCGAACGACGAACTGGACGCCTTGCGCAGCCGCTCGCAGACGCTCGAACGCTGGGTCGCGGCGGTCGCCGCGCATGCGCCGCAGAGCAGTCGCGACCTCATGGCTGCGGTCGAGGTCGAGGACCTGATCGGCCTCGTCGACGTGCAACTCGGCGCCACCCGCGACCGCACCGACGCGTTGCCGCTGTGGCGCCAGCGCGTCGCCCTGCTCGAAGACCTCGCGACGATCCGCGGCAGCGCGTTCGCGATCGCCGCCAGCGACGTCGGCACGATCGGCGTCGACAACTCCTTCAATCGCATCAACTGAGGCCATCCATGAAACGCACCCTGTTGTCCGTTGCCCTCGGCCTCGCGGCCATCGGCGCCAACGCGGCCGAACCGGCCGCCCAGGCGGCACCGGCGCCCAAGGCGAGTGCCGCTGTCGCAGCGGCACCTGCGGCGAGCGCCTCCGCTGCGGCGGCCGCTGTGCCAGCCGCGAAGGCCGAAGCCGCGCGCAAGGAACTCGCCGACCTGCGAAGGCAGATGCAGGCGCTCACGCGTCGCATGGCCGCGCTCTCGAGCGAGCTCGGCGACGTCGGTCCGCGCGCCTACGCGTTCCGCTACCTCGGCGAATCCGACCGCGCGATGATCGGCGTGGTACTCGCCAGCGACAAGGACCGGGTGCGCATCAGCGCCGTCACGCCGAACGGTCCGGCTGCGCGCGCGGGCCTGCACGACGGCGACCTGATCACCGCGATCGACGGTCATGCACTCACTGCCGCCAAGGGCGGACGTGCCGACGATGATGACGACGACGGCGACGAGGACGGTGCCGTGCGCCAGGCGCGCCGCCTGCTCGCGAACCTCAAGGCAAACCAGCCGGTCCGGATCGAATACCTGCGTGGCTCGCAGAAGGGCGAGGTCACCTTGAACGCCGAGCGCCGCGAGGCGCTGAACTGGCCGGCGCTGATGAACGACGATCCCGAGCATCCTTTCCTGCCGAAGGACTTCAACGAGCGCATCCGCGCCGACGTCGAACGCGCGACCCGCCAGGCCGAGCGTGAGCTGCGCGAGAAGGACCGCATGCTGGAAGCCAGCGAGCGCATCAAGGAGCGGATGAACTCGAAGGAGGTGCGCGAGTCGATGGTGAACGCGCATCGCGCGATGCGCCGGGTGATGCCGTGGTGGGGCCTCAATCTCGCGCCGGTCAACGCCGAACTCGGCCGCTACTTCGGCATCGACAAGGGCGCGCTGGTGATCGCCGCCGATACCGAGTCACTGCCGGGCGTGCGCGCCGGCGACGTGATCGTCGGTGTCGGGGACAGCGTGGTCGAGCGTCCCGAAGACGTGATGCGTTCGCTGCGCGACGAGCCGCCGGGCAAGGACATCGCCCTCAAGCTCATGCGCGAGCACAAGCGCGTCGCGCTCAGCGTGAAGGCACCTGCGTTCAAATCGATCTTCGAAGTCGCACCGCCGCTGCCGCCGGAGCCCCCGGTACCTCCGGTGCCGCCGCCGGCACCGGTCGCACCGGTGGCGCCGGTGCCTCCGCCGCCGCCACCGGCACCGCCTGCGCCGCCCGTGCGATAGGGTTCGCGCAAAGCGTCGATCATCCACCAGCGGAAACCCACATGCCGATCGCAGCCCTGCCTCGACGCGTCACCGCTCTCTTCGCGTTGCTCGCGTGCGCCTGGCCATTGGCGCACGCGCAACTCGCACCCGATGCGCCTGCGAGCACGGCGAAGTCCGAAGACCTCGCCGGCTTGTGGAAAGCGCGGCGCTGGTTCGGACCCGCTGCGCGCGGCGCCCTGACGATCCGCCGCGACGGCGACACCTGGCGTGCCGACCTCGCCGGGCATGACCTGCCCGTGCGCGCACAAGGCAACGTGCTTGCGTTCGAGCTGCCCGGCGGCGAAGGGCGTTTCGAAGGCCAGCTCGATCGCGCGCGCATCCTCGGCCATTGGTATCCGCCAGCGAATTCCGCCACGTTCACCGGCGGCGTGTTCGTGTCGCCGGTGCGCCTGCGTGCGGATGGCCGCGACCGCTGGAGCGGCACCATCGAACCGGCCGAAGACACCTTCAGTTTCCACTTGCTGGCCAAACCGCGCGCGGACGGCAGCTACGACGTGCTGCTGCGCAATTTCGAGCGCGATCTCGGCCTGCAGATCGGCGCGCAGCGACTGCGCCGCGATGGCGACGCCCTCGTCCTGCTCGGCAAGCGCAATGGAGACACGCAGGAACGCGAACTCGCGCGCGGCAGCTGGGACGCGCAGGCGCAGGTCATGCGCCTCGTGTTCCCGAACCGCGGCGGCAGCTACGACTTCGGCCGCGACGGCGACGACAGCACGTTCTACCCGCGCGGCCGCCGTGCGCCGCCCTACGCCTATCGCGCGCCGCTCGCGCGCGACGACGGCTGGCCGACCGCGAGCGTGGAACAGGTCGGGATCGACCGCCCCGGGGTCGAACGCTTCGTGCAACGCATCCTCGATGCACCGATGGACGTCGTCGATGCGCCGCTCATCCACGGCGTGCTCGTCGCGCGCCACGGCAAGCTCGTACTGGAGGAATATTTCCACGGTGCCCAGCGCGATGCCCTGCACGACACGCGCTCGGCCGCGAAGAGCCTCACCGCGACGGTCGTCGGCGCCGCGTTGCATGCGGGCGCGCCGCTCGCGCTGGACAGTCCCGTGTACCGCGTCATGAACGGCGGCGTGTTCGCAGCCGGCCTCGAACCGCGCAAACGCGCGATGACGCTGGAGAGCCTGCTGACGATGTCGTCCGGTTACTGGTGCGACGACACCGACCCGAAGGCGCCCGGCAACGAGGAGACGATGCTCGACCAGGAGTCGCAGCCGGACTACCTGCGCTACACGCTCGACCTGCCGATGACGACGGACCCGGGCGAGAACGCGGTGTATTGCAGCATCAATCCGAACCTCGCCCTCGGCATGGTCGCGCGCGCGCGCGGCGAATCGCCGCTCTACACGTTCGATCGCCTGATCGGTGATCCGCTGCAGATCGAGCACTACGCGTGGTCGCTCGACCCGGCCGGCAATCCCTACGGCGGCGGCAGTGTCGGGATGCGGCCACGCGATTTCATGAAGCTCGGCCAGCTCATGCTCGACGACGGCCGCTGGCATGGCCGGCGCATCCTCGACCACGATTACGTCGCGCGCGCATCGGCGCCGCTCTACCACTTGCGCAACGTGCAGTACGGCTATCTCTGGTGGGGCGAGGACTTTCCCTACCGCGACCGCAGCGTGCATGCATTCATGGCGCTGGGCGCCGGGGGGCAGAACGTCACGGTGGTGCCCGAGCTCGACCTCGTCGTCGCGATCTATTCCGGCAACTATGCGAGCCGTCGGCAGATCGATGCCGGCCACCACGAGGTTCCGCGCCACATCCTGCCGGCGGTGCGCGAGGCCGGCGACGCGCGCGACCTGCCGGTGGTCGAGCGCGAATACACCACGCCCTATGGTCCGTCGAAGGATGGCAGCCGCATCCGCAAACCGTGATCGCCGCACCGCCCCAACCGGCATACCCCTGCCATTCGGGCCATGAACGCAGGGAGCGTCGCCGCCTAGGATGCAGGGACCAACCTGCAGAGGAACGAAGGCCATGGCGATCCGGATCGAATCAGGACCCGCGCGACGCGCGCCCACGACGACGCGCCGTTTCGCGCGCTGCGCGGCGCTCGCACTGGCGGTGACCACCGCCCCCGCGTTCGCGCTGCACGGCGTCGACCCCGGCGACATCAATCGCAACGGCGCCGCCTGCACGGACTTCTTCGACTACGCCAACGGCGCCTGGCGCGCGAGCCATGCGATCCCGGACTACATGGACCGCTGGAGCAAGCGCTGGGAATCGGGCGAGGTCAACAAGGAACACGTGCGCGACATCCTCGCCGAAGTGTCCGCGCGCAAGGACTGGCCGACCGGCAGCGCCGAGCAGCTGTCGGGCGACTTCTACGCCGCGTGCATGGACCAGTCGCGCGTCGACGCACTCGGCGCGAAGCCGGTGCAGCCGCTGCTCGACGAGGTCCGCGCGATCAAGGACAAGTCCGGCGTGCAGCACATGATCGGCGAGTTGCACGACGTCGGCGTGTTCGTGCCGTTCGGCCTCGCCGCGCAGCAAGACCTGCATGATCCGACCGTGGTCATCGCACACCTGACCCCTGGCACCCTCGGCATGCCGGATCGCGACTACTATCTCAAGCCCGAACCGCGCTTCGTCGAAGCGCGTGCGAAATACCACGCGCACGTGGCGAAGATGTTCGAGCTCGCCGGGCTCAAGGCCGATGCGGCGGAGCAGGCCTCGACGACCGTATTCGAGTTCGAGAAGCGCCTCGCGCTCGCCTCGCTCGACAACGTGGCGCTGCGCGATCCCAAGCAGCAGGACCACAAGACGAAATTCGCCGATCTCGCGAAACTCGTGCCCGCCTTCGGCTGGAACGCGTACTTCGACGCCGCGCACATCCCGCACGACGACCTCAACGTCACCGAACCGAAGTTCATGCAGCAGGTGCAGAAGGAACTGAAGTCGACGCCGGTCGCGCAGTGGCGCACCTATCTCGAATGGCACGTGCTGAATGCCGCGGCCGATACGCTGTCGGCGCCGTTCGTCGAGGAGCACTTCGCATTCAACGGCAAGTTCCTGACCGGCGCGACCGAGATGAAGCCGCGCTGGAAGCGCTGCGCCGAGGCGACCGACAACCAGCTCGGCGAGGCGCTCGGCAAGAAATACGTCGAGAAGTACTTCCCGCCGGAAGCGAAGGTGCGCATGCAGGAGATGGTCAAGAACATCCTGCTGGCGATGAAGGACACGATCAACGGCCTCGACTGGATGGACCAGGCGACCAAGGCGAAGGCACTCGAGAAGCTCGCGACGTTCAATCCGAAGATCGGCTACCCCGACAAGTTCAAGGACTACGCCGGGGTCAAGGTCGGGCGCGATTCGTACTGGGACGACGTCGTCTCCGCATCGCGCTGGAACGTCAACGATGGCCGCGCGCAGATCGGCAAGCCGGTCGACCGCGCGCGTTGGGGCATGACGCCGCCGACGTCGAACGCCTACTACAACCCGCTGCTCAACGAAATCGTGTTCCCGGCCGGCATCATGCAGCCGCCTGCGTTCGACATGGCCGCGACCGACGCGGTCAACTACGGCGCGATCGGCGTGGTGATCGGCCACGAGATCAGCCACGGCTTCGACGACCAGGGCGCGCAGTTCGACGCGCAGGGTCGTCTCGCCAACTGGTGGACGCCGGCCGACGAGGAGAAATTCAAGGCGCGCGGCGCCTGCGTGGTGAAGCAGTTCGAGGGCTACTTCATCGAACCGGGCATCCACCACAACGGCAAGCTCGTGCTCGGCGAATCGATCGGCGACCTCGCCGGCGCCAAGCTCGCCTGGCTCGCGTACCAGAAGTCGCGCGAGGGCAAGGCCGCCGAAGCGACCATCGACGGCTTCACGCCCGCGCAGCAGTTCTTCCTGTCATGGGGCCAGTGGCGCGGCGACCAGATCCGCCCGGAGACCCAACGCACGATGGTGCAAGGCGACCCGCATCCGATCGCGAAGTACCGCGTGAACGGCCCGCTGTCGAACCTGCCCGCGTTCCGCGAAGCGTTCCAGTGCAAGGCGGATGCGCCGATGGTGCGCCAGGGCGCGGAGCGTTGCGAAGTGTGGTGAGGCAGCGGAGCCCTGTGGGAGCGGCTTTAGCCGCGATGCTCTTTGGCCCTCTCCTTCAAGGGGAGGGTTGCGCAGGATCGTGTTCGACGCACCTGCCGGTTGAAAGCGTCGCGGCTGAAGCCGCTCCCACATGAAGCTCGTCAGGCGTCGAGCTCGGCCCAGCGTGCATACGCAGCGTCGAGCTCGAGCTGCAGCCCCGATAGCTCATTGTTGCACGCCACGATGCGTGCACTGTCCTGCTGGTAGAAGTCCGGCGCCTGCATCGCCGCTCCGAGCGCGGCAATGCGCGCCTCCAGTGTCTCGATCCGCGCAGGCAGTTCCTGCAGTTCGCGCGAATCCTTGTAGCTGAGCTTGCGCTTCGCCGGCACGACGGCCGCCACAGGCGAATTCGTTTTCGCATCCGTGCGACCGGCGCTTTCCACCGCGACCGCATTGCTTCCCTGCCCTGTTCGCTGGCGCAACCAATCGCTGTAGCCGCCGACGTACTCGCCGACACGACCGCCACCTTCGAGCGCGAGCGTGCTGGTCACCACGTTGTCGAGGAAGTCGCGATCGTGCGAGACCAGCAGCAGGGTGCCGGCATAGTTCGCCAGCAACTCCTCGAGCAGTTCGAGCGTCTCGACGTCGAGGTCATTGGTCGGCTCGTCCATCACCAGCAGGTTCGACGGCTTGGCGAACAGCTTTGCCAGCAACAGGCGGTTGCGCTCGCCACCGGACAGCGCGGTGATCGGCGCGCGTGCGCGCTCGGGCGAAAACAGGAAGTCCTGCAGGTAGCCGAGCGCGTGCTTGCGCGCACCGTTGACCTCGATGTACTCGCGCCCTTCCGAGACATTGTCGAGTGCGCTGAGATCGTCGCGCAGGTGCACCCGATGCTGGTCGAAGTAGGCGATCTCGAGATTCGTGCCGAGGCGCACCTCACCGCGCTGCGGCGCGAGCTGGCCGAGCAGGAGATGCAGCAGGGTCGTCTTGCCGGAACCGTTCGCACCGATCAGTCCGACGCGATCGCCGCGCTGGATCGTGGTGGTCAGGTCGTCGACGATCACGCGCCCGCCATAGCCGAAACGGATGCCGTCGACGTCGATCACGCGTCGCCCCGAAGCGGCCGCGACGCCGACCTGCAGCTTCGCCTTGCCGCCGAGCTCGCGCCGCTGCGCACGCTCGCGCCGCATCGCCTCGAGTTCGCGCACGCGCCCTTCGTTGCGCGTGCGGCGCGCCTTGATGCCCTGGCGGATCCAGACTTCCTCCTGCGCGAGCTTCTTGTCGAACAGCGCATTCGCCTGCGCCTGCGCATGCAGGCGCTCTTCGCGCCGGCGCAGGTAGTTGTCGTAGTCGCCCGGCCAGCTCGTGACCTGGCCGCGGTCGATCTCGACGATGCGCGTAGCGAGTGCCCGCAGGAAGCGCCGATCGTGGGTGACGAACACGACGCTGCCGGCGAAATCGAGCAGGAACTGCTCGAGCCAGTCGATCGCCTCGATGTCGAGATGGTTGGTCGGTTCGTCCAGCAACAGCACGTCCGGAGCGAGCACGAGCGCGCGCGCGAGCAGCACGCGGCGCTTCATGCCGCCCGACAACGTTGCGAATTCCGTCTCGTCGGGCAGGTCGAGGCGTGTCAGCACCTGGGTCACGCGGCGATCGAGGTCCCAGCCGTGTTCCGCTTCGATGCGCGCCTGCACGCGCGAAAGCGTGTCCGCATTGCCCGGCAGGTCGAGATGATGGATGAGATGGTGGTATTCGGCGAGCAGTTCGCCGAGATGACCGAGAGCGCCGGCGACGACGTCGAACACACTGCCTTCGACATCGTTCGGCACCTCCTGGGTCAGCTTGGCGATGCGCACGCCATCCTGCACGCGCACCTCGCCGTCGTCCGGCCGGATCTCGCGCGCGATCAGCTTGAGCAGGGTCGACTTGCCCGCGCCGTTGCGCCCGACCACGCAGATGCGCTCGTTGCGCTCGATCGCGAGCACCGCCTGTTCGAGCAGCAGGGGACCGCCGACCGAATAGTCGACATTGACGAGATTGACGAGGGACATGCGCGGGCGGCGTTCGAGGTTGCGGCGCGTATTGTGCCTCTTTCGAAGCGACACGGCGCCTGCTGTCGTAGGAGCGGCTTCAGCCGCGATGCTCTTCAGCCCGTAGGGCGGTACGCGCGTAGCGCGTGCCGCCAAGCCTCAGCCCTCAAGAGCATCGCGCCTTCCGGCGCTCCCACACAAAGCCTCACGCCGCGCGGCTGCGCAGCTCCCCGCGGCGTGCCGCGATCGCCTGCTCGACGATGTCCCAGCCCGCATCCGCGCGATGCGCCTGTTCGCTCAGCACGCGCCGGAACGCGCGCGCACCGGGCAGGCCCTGGTAAAGGCCGAGGATGTGCCGCGCGATGTGCTGCAGGCGGTCGCCGCGCGCCAGATGCGCTTCGACGTACGGGCGCATGCGCCGCAACACCTCGTCGCGCTCCGGCAGCGGCGTGCCGTGCAGCGCATGCTCGATCTCGGCGAGGCGGTACGGCTCGTGGTACGCGGTGCGACCGAGCATCGCACCATCGACGTGGCGCAGGTGTTCGCGCACTTCGGCAAGCGTCGCGATTCCGCCGTTGATGACCACGGTCAACTGCGGGTGCTCGTGCTTGAGCCGGTACACGCGCTCGTGGTTGAGCGGCGGCACCTCGCGGTTCTCCTTCGGCGACAGGCCCTTCAGCCACGCCTTGCGCGCATGCACGATGAACACGTCGCAGCCGCTCGCATGCACGTCGTCGACGAACTGCGCGAGCCCGGCATATTCGTCCTGCTCGTCGACGCCGATGCGGCACTTCACCGTCACCGCCGCGCGCGTGTGCGCGACGGCCGCGCGCATCGCCGCGACGCAATCGCGCACCAGCGCCGGCTCGCGCATCAGGCAGGCGCCGAAACGACCCGACTGGACGCGATCGGACGGGCAACCGACATTGAGATTGATCTCGTCGTAGCCGAGCTCCGCACCGATGCGCGCCGCTTCGGCCAGTGCGTCCGGCTCCGAACCGCCGAGCTGCAGCGCGAGCGGATGCTCGCTCGCGTCGAACCCGAGCAGGCGCGCGCGATCACCGTGGATCACCGCGGGCGCGGTGACCATCTCGGTGTACAGCAATGCGTGTGGCGCGAGCAGGCGATGGAAATACCGGCAGTGCCGGTCGGTCCAGTCCATCATGGGCGCCACGCAGAAGCGACGCTCTATGTCATTCATTAGTTTGATATTTCAGCCTTAGTGTCGGCCAATGACCAGTGGGAGCAACTTCATGAATTCGCCACTGATCGAATACTTTCAAGTGTGCTCAATTGCGACCGAATGCGCCCTGCCAGGTGACCGCAGTCGGCGATGTCGCTTGGCATTGCACACACTCTGCACACACAAGATCGCCTCGAATTCTACTTACTTGCTTCAGCCGCTACCAACTCGGGCCAGGTGAAAGCGCGTGCCCGAGAGGACAACGAGAGGGCGTCGTCTGCTGCGTTCTTTGATGCACGCGCCCAGAGTCTCACCCGCATCGTGATTTTGCGTCATTGAATCGAGGAACGTTTGTCGAGCGCTGCTGATGTCCGAGTCGAGGAACTTACCCGATCGCCAGATCTGTGCACCAGGAGGATTCGGGCCCGGAGTGGATCCGGCGTTCTGGGAGGCCCCGCTGGACGAGGCCTGCCCTTGCATCGATATCGTGCTCTGCTCACCAAGTGAGCAAGTGGCCGATGAGATCAAGGACTTCGCGAAGTCGCGGCGCGAGACACTGAACGTCGCGATCGGCTCCGGCTATCCAAGTCGGCACGACCGTTTCCATCGAGGCGCCTCAGGTTCTTAGCCGATGGAATGTCGGAAACTGCGGCCGCCGGAATCAACTGCAACGTACCTGCATTCCGGACAGAACCTGGAGCGCGCTCCTGACGTCCCTCGGGGCGCATCATTCGATCCGCGACCGCATGGCGTTCACCAACGTCTGCACGCGATACAGGCCCCTGGGCTTCATCAGGCTCGGCCGCTTGAGGCAGCCCATGCGCGCGTCGCCAATCTCGGATGACGCGAGCGGAATCGGCAGACATCAAAATAGAAACGCTCACATTCCCGGCAGTAGCGACTTCCCCCTCAAGCACTGACGTCACCGCCAAAAACAGGCCCAAAGCCATGCAAATGTCGCGTGCAGTACCCACGTGATTGTCTCCGAATGCGCGGACACAGGGTCGCGCAACTTTGCAGCACGTGGGTTGATCCAGCTCAAGCAGAGTGCGCTCAGCTGGCGCGAGAGCAGAAGCGGTCCGTCTTCCATTTGATCTGAGTCAAGGAGAGGGCGTGATCGTCCAGTATCGCCGCGACATGAACATTCATCCCGCTCCGCTCCTTGA
>Ga0068855_100001244_pt1 | contig 31623 bp, 27 predicted proteins | sample KBSCornC52_FD_66592 | JGI IMG/M metagenome (GOLD analysis project Ga0068855, IMG submission 66592) | Corn rhizosphere microbial communities from Kellogg Biological Station, Michigan, USA - KBS Corn C5-2 | ecosystem: Host-associated > Plants > Roots > Rhizosphere > Soil ...
GGGCCGGCGATGAAGGCGCATCGCGTCCTCGCGCTCGCCTCGCACCCGATCGTCGCCACCCTGGGCGCCGCCCTGCTGATCGGCGAGCTGCTGTCGATGATCGCCCTCACGCGGTTCGACTCGCGCTGGGTGATCTTCCTCTGCGGCATCCTCGCGGCGGCGGCGATCGCCTCGGTGAGCCGCCACACGAACGACCGCTGGCTCATCGCGAGGCGAACGGCCCAGCTGAAGACGCTCCGGGGCAAGCTCGCCGAGGAGACGCGGCTGCGCAAGCATGCGGAAAACATGTTCGCGCGCTCCGGGACCGTCGTCGCTCCTCCCGCCGCGATCTTGCCGGCGACGGTGCCGGCGACCGTGCCCGCGACCGTCGATGGCCCCGCCGAGATCGACACCGATTCCCTCGTAGTCCAACGCATCGTCACGGCGATCGAGCGCGACGAGTTCTGTCTCTTCTCGCAATCGATCGCGCCGCTGGTCGAGGGCTACCGCGGCCCTTCCCTCTGCGAGATCCTGCTGCGCCTCAAGGTGGAGGAGGAAAACCACCTTCCCGCCGGGTCGTTCCTGTCCGTCGCCGAAGAGCACGGCCTCCTGCCGCACCTCGACCGTTGGGTTGTGCGCACGGTGCTCGACCGGGCCGCCGCCGAGGCCGGCGCCGAGCCCAGGGTCTTCATGGTGAACGTCGCCGCTGAGACGATGCTCGAGGGCGGCTTCGCCGGGTTCGTGCTCGAGGAGCTGGCGCTCCACGGCCTGGAGGGCGGCGTCCTCGGCTTCGAATTCATGGAGGCCGACGTCGCGGCGAGCCCGGACGCCTACCGGGACTTCATCGGCGCCCTCAAAGCGAGCGGATGTCGCTTCGCCGTGAGCGGTTTCGGGCGCAATCCGGCGTCGCTCCACGCGCTCAAGAAGCTGGGCGTGGATTGCGTGAAGCTCGACGGCGGCATCGTCCTCAACGTGCTCGGCAGCCCCGCGGACCTCGCCTTGCTCCAGGTGGTGAACCGCGTCGCCCACGCGGCAGGGATGGTGACCGTCGCGGAATGCGTCGAGGACGACCTCACGCGCGCGGCGTTGAAGCGCATCGACACCGATTTCGTGCAGGGATTCGGCATCTCGAGCCCGCGCATGCTGGCTTCGCCCGAAATGGGCGTGCCGCCGCGAGGGGAGTTTCCCGCGGCGAACAGGATCGCGGCGTGACTGCCGCCTGGCGGCGCCTGTCGCCGCTTCGGGCGAGCGCGCTCCTCGTGATCGTGCTCACCGCCGCGCTCTGGGCGGGGACGTGGCAGCGTGCCCGCGTAGAGACGGAGCGCGCCCTGGCGGCCGCCGACCGGGCGAACTCCAACCTCGCGATCGCGTACGAGGAAAACGCGTCCAACGCGATCGGCGCGGTGGACCAATTGCTGCGGATGGTGGAAAGCGAGTATCGCGCCGAAGGCCACGGCATGCACGGCGCGATCGACGAATGGCAGCTCGACCACGACCTCGTGCGGGGCGTGGCCGTGCTGGATAGCGATGGGAAGGTGCAGATCGCCGAGGGAGACCTGGCGACCATGGACGTCGATCTCAGCACCGTCTTCGAATTCCACCGCGCCACGCCGGGGCGCGACTTGCACATCGGCCGTCCCGGCCTGGTGAAGACCACCGAGACGCTGGAATTGCAGCTGCCTATCTCGCGGCGCATCGAGGGGCCCGACGGGTCGTTCGCGGGGGTGGTGCTCGCCATGACGGATCCCGGATTCTTCACCGCGTTCTACCGGCGCGTGGGGCTCGCGCCCACCGCCCAGGTGTCGCTCATCCGGCGGGACGGATTCGCGCTCGCGAGGCAGGCCGGCAACCTGAGCGCCTACGACGTCGACATGCATGGGACCACCGTTTTCGAGCGGCTCGCCTCGAACCCGAACGGGGCGTTCGTGAGCCTGGGCAAGATGGACCGGACTCCGCGGCTCATGAACTACCGCTCGATACCCCGCTATCCGCTCGTGGTGATGGTCGGAACCTCGATGGAGGAGATCCTCGCGCCCGTCCGCGACCGCGCGCGCCTCTACTACCTCTTCGCGGTGGCCGCGAGCGCCCTCATCGCGATCGTCGTCATCGTGATCACGCGCTCCCTCGCCCGGCAGAAGCGCGATTTCGAGGCCGTCGTCCTCGCCCAGGGGCGGCTCCGCGCGAGCATCGCGAGCCAGCAGGCCCTCACCGAGAACATGGCCGGCGGCGTGATCACCGCTGCCACCGACGGCACGATCCTCAGCGTGAACACCGCCGCCCGGGACATCTACGGCTACGGGCCCGGCGAGATGGTCGGCCTGCGGCTCCCGGCCCTGGTCCACGAGTCCGGCCGCGAGGGCCTTTCCCGCGATCTCGGGATCATCCGCGAGAGCCCCGGAAAATTCCTGCACGGGAGCCGCGAGTTCATCGCGCTCCGCAAGGACGGCACCACGTTCGAGGCCGAAGCCCTCATGAGCAGCGTCGAGATCGAGGGCACGCGAAGCCTCATCGGCATCGTCCACGACGTCTCCGTGAGGAAGGCGCTCGAAGCGGGCCAGCGCCGCGCCGAGGCGCTCTACCGTGCCACCTTCGACCAGGCGCTGGTGGGCATCCTGCACACGAGCCTCGACGGGCGCTTCATGCGGGTGAACCGCACGGCCTGCGAGATCCTGGGCTATACCGGCGCGGAGATGCTCGCCCGGGGCTACGCGGACATCACGCACGCCGAGGACCAGGAGGCGAGCGCGGCGCGCTTCGCCTCATCGCGCGCCGATCCCGAGCGGCCCTTCGAGTACCACGCCACGCGGCGGGTCCTGCGCAAGGACGGGTCGGTCCTGTGGGCATTGAGCTCGCTTTCGCTCGTGCGCACCGACCGCGGAGCCCCCGACTTCTTCCTCGTGATGATCCAGGACATCACGGAGCTCAAGCGCGTCGAGGAGATGAAGGACGAGTTCGTCTCCACCGTGAGCCACGAGCTGCGCACGCCGCTCACCTCGATCCGGGGCTCCCTGGGCCTCCTCGCGGGCGGCGTCGTCGGCATGCTGCCGGACGCGGCCCGGAACCTGGTCCTCATCGCCGAGCGCGGCTGCGAGCGGCTGATCCGCCTGGTGAACGACATCCTCGATACCGAGCGGATCGAGACCGGCCAGCTGCAGTTCGAGCTCGGCGTGGCCGAGCTTCGCCCGCTGGTCGAACGGGCGATGGAATCGATGGAAGGATTCGCGCAGGCGCACCACGTGACGCTCCGCATGGAGGCGCCGCTCGCCCCGATCCTCGCGAGCGTGGATGCCGACCGCTTCATCCAGGTGTTGACGAACCTCATGTCGAACGCGGTGAAGTTCTCGCCGCAGCCGGGCGCGGTGGACGTGACGCTTTCGCGGTCGGCCGACGGAAGCGCGCGCCTGGAGGTTCGCGATCGCGGTCCCGGCATCCCGGGGGAATTCCAGGCGCGCGTCTTCCAGCGCTTCTCCCAGGCGGATGCCTCGAGCGCGCGGCAGAAGGGCGGAACCGGACTGGGACTCAGCATCGCGAAGGCCATCGTCGATCACCTGGGTGGCACCATCGGGTACCGCACGCATCCCGATGCCGGCACCGTCTTCTTCGTGCAGCTTCCGGCGGCGGTGGAATCCCGCGCCGCGCGGGTCGCGGAAATGGACTCGTGAGGCCATGGCGAAGCAGCTGAAGCGGATCCTCTTCGCGGAGGACGAGGACGAGATCCGGACGGTGGCGAAGATCGCGCTGGAGGCGGTGGGCGGCTTCGAGCTCGTCGCCTGCGCCTCCGGCGCCGAGGCCATCGCCGCGGCCCCCGACGCGCGAGCCGACCTGCTGCTCCTCGACGTGATGATGCCCGGCATGGACGGCCCCGCGACGCTCGCGGCCCTGCGCGGCATGCCGGCGACGGCGCATACGCCCGTCATCTTCATGACCGCGAAGGTGCAGCCGGCCGAAGTCGCGCGCTACATCGCCCTGGGCGCGCTCGGCGTGATCCCGAAGCCCTTCTCGCCCATGCAAGTCTCCGACGCCATCCGCCGCCTCTGGGAAAAGGGCGGCTGAAAGCCCCAGGGGCCCGGCGCCTGGCCTGGTCCCCGACCGCCGTCGGGAGCCGAGCCGGGCATTTGGGCTCGCGCCCTCAGGGCATCCCCGATATCCCGTCGACCCGGATTGCCCCAAAGTGGGATGGACCCCCTCGGGTCGGTGGAAATTCGATGAAAGCAGCCCCGCACGGCGGTAGAGTCCGTTCCGCGTCCCCGCGATGAGCTGGCGGCGCGGTACCTGGCGCAGGTTGACCCGGCGGCTGACACCCTCTCGCGCGGGCATCGCCGTGATCGTGGTGATCGTCGCCGCGATCTGGGTCGCCGCCTGGCAGCGGTCCGAGCGGGAGATCGCGCAGGCGATCGAAGCCGCCAACCACGCGAACTCGAATCTCGCGATCGCCTACGAGGAGAACGCGGCGAACGCGCTGGGCGACGTCGACCAGACCCTCGCCCTGCTCGAGATCGAATGGCGCGAGGAGGGGACCTCCGCGGCCCATGAGGTAGGGCAATGGCCGCTCGAGCGCGGATTCGTCCGCGGGCTCGCGGTCCTGGACGGGTATGGCGCGGCCGCGGTCCAGACCGGGGAAGCGACCGCCGCCCCCACGCGCCTGCGGGAGGCGTTCGAATTCCACCGCGCGAACAGCGGCCGGGCCCTGCGCATCATGGCGCCGCGCGAGGTGTCGCCCGACGCGGGGTACGTCCCGCGCGTCGTGCTCTCGCGCCGGATCGAGAACGCGGACGGATCGTTCGCGGGCGTGGCCCTGGCGCTCGTGGACCCGGCCTACTTCACGCGCTTCTACGCACGGGCCGATCTCGGCCCCGACGGGCTCGTGATGCTCGTCGGACGCGACGCGATCGCGCTCGCGCGGCGCACCGGCCTCACGAACACCTACGCGAACGACATGCGCGGCAGCACCCTCGCCGCCCTGCTCCCGGGGCACCCGACCGGCAACTTTGTTACCGTAGGGCATCGCGAGGGCACGCACCGCTTCATGAGCTACCGGGCGATGACCGCCTATCCGATCGTCGTCATGGTCGGCACCTCGGTCGAGCGCACGCTCGCGCCCGCGCGCGAGCGAATTCGCCTCTACCGCATCATCGCCGCGGTCCTGAGCGTGCTCGCGGCGCTGGGCGCCGCCGCCGTCATGGCGTTCCTCGCCCGCCAGCGGCGGGACTTCCGGGCCCTCTCGGAGACGCAGGCGCGGTTGCGCGAGAGCATCGCGCGGCAGGATGCGATCACGGACAACATGGCGGGCGGCGTCGTCATCACCTCGGCGGATGGGACCATCATGAGCGTGAACCGCGCCGCCTGCGAGATGCACGGCTACGAGCCCGGCCAGCTGAACGGGCTCCAGCTCTCGCGCCTCGTCGACGAGCCCGCCCGCGGTTTCCTCGCGAACGACCTCGAGCGCCTGTCCTCGCCCGAGCCGTTCCAGAACGGGAGCGCGGAGTTCGTGGCGCTGCGGCGCGACGGCTCGACCTTCGAGGCCGAGGTGCTCTTCAGCGGCGTCACGCTCGCGGCCGGAAGGAGCCTCGTGGGGATCGTCCACGACATCGGCGCGCGGAAGGCGCTCGAGCGCTCCGTGCGGCGAAGCGAGGCGCTCTTCCGCGCGACCTTCGACCAGGCGCTCGTGGGCATCCTCCACACCGACCTCCAGGGACGTTTCATCCGCGCGAACCGCCGCGCGTGCGACATGCTGGGCTACACCGAGGACGAGCTCCTCGCGCTGGGCTACCGGGACGTCACGCATCCGGAAGACCTCGCGGTGAGCGCCGCGCGCCATGCGGCGCTGGTGGCGGACCCGCAGCAGCCGTTCGAGTACCAGGTGATGCGCCGGTACCTCCGGCGCGACGGCTCGATCCTCTGGGCGCTCGCTTCCGTGAACCTGATCCGGGGCGAGCACGGCCAGCCGGACTTCTTCCTCACCATGGTGCAGGACATCACGGAGCTCAAGCGCGCCGAGCGGATGAAGAGCGAGTTCGTCTCCACCGTGAGCCATGAGCTGCGCTCGCCGCTCACCTCGATCCGCGGCTCGCTGGGGCTCCTCGCGGGCGGCGCGGCGGGTGCGCTTCCCCCGGAGGCGCGCGACCTCGTCCTCATCGGCGAGCGGAACTGCGAGCGCCTCATCCGGCTCGTGAACGACATCCTCGACACCGAGAAGATGGATTCGGGGGGCATGCGCTTCGACCTGCACGTGACGGACGTGCGGCCGCTCGTGGACCGCACGATCGAATCGCTCGAGGGCTACGCGACGGCGCGCCGCGTGGTGCTGCGCGTCTCGCGGCCCCCGCAGGCGCTCCTCGCCAACGTGGACGAGGATCGCTTCGTCCAGCTGCTCGCCAACCTCATCTCCAACGCGATCAAGTTCTCGCCGGAGGACGCGAGCGTGGAGGTGGCGCTCGCCCGCGAGCCCGGCAACCGGCTTCGCCTCGAGGTGGCGGACCACGGACCCGGCATGCCCGAGGAATTCCGCGACCGCATCTTCCAGCGCTTCTCGCAGGCCGACTCGTCCAGCTCCCGCAGGCACGGCGGGTCCGGGCTCGGCCTCTACATCGCCAAGGGCATCGTGGACAATTTCGGCGGCACCCTCGACTACCGCACGAGCCCCGCCGGCACCACCTTCGCGCTGCTCCTGCCGGAGGCGCGCGAGACGGCCGACGAGCCCGAGCTCGCGAAGGCGGCCTGAAGCCATGGAGCCGGGCCCGCGGCGCATCCTCCTCGTGGACGACGAGCCCGAGATCCGGGCCATCGCGCGCATGGCGCTCGAGATGGTGGGCCACTTCGAGGTCCGCGACTTCGGCTCGGCCGAGGAAGCGCTCGCGGCGACGGCGGTCGTGCGCCCCGACCTGATCCTGCTGGACGTGATGATGCCGCGGATGGACGGCCTCCAGGCGCTCGCGCGGTTGCGCTGCATCCCCGTGACCTCGGGAACGCCCGTCATCTTCATGACGGCGAAGGTGCAGCCGTCGGAGGTGGCGGCCTACGAGGCGCTGGGCGCGATCGGCGTGATCGCGAAGCCCTTCTCGCCGATGGCCCTGCCCGACGACGTCCGGCGGCTCTGGAAGCGCGCCGCCGAGGAGGTCACGCGATGACCCGGCGGGCTTCCCGGGCGAGCGCCCGTACTATTCGGGAGGAGCGGGGCCTTCGACGTTCACCAGCCGATGGCGCACCGCATAGATGACGAGGCCGGCCACGTCGCGGATGCCGAGGCGCTCCATGAGCGCGGCCCGGTGGGTCTCGACGGTCTTGCCGCTCACCTGGAGCGTGTAGGCGATCTCCTTGGTGCTCAGGCCCTCGGCGATGAGCTGCAGGACCTCCCGCTGCCGGGGGCTCAGCGCGTCGAGGGTCGCGTCGCCCCCATCGCGGCCTTCCAGCAGCCCCGAGACGAGCCCCTTGGAGATCCGCGAGCTGAGGTACGTCTCGTCCCGGAGGACAGCCTCGACCGCCATGCGCAGCTCGAGCGGTGCCGAATCCTTCACGAGGTAGCCGGCGGCCCCCGCCCTGAGCGCCCGGCGAACGAAATCCTCCGTCGTGTGCATGGACAGGATGAGGACGCGGGTGGCGGGCGACAGCGCCCGGATCTGCGCGGTCGCCTCGATGCCGTTCAGCGCCTTCATGGAGATGTCCATGATCACGAGCTTCGGCGAGAGCTCCTTCGCGAGCGCCACCGCGTCGCGTCCATTGTCCGTCTCCGCGACGATCTCGATGCCGTCGATGTCGCGCAGCAGCGCCCGGATGCCGGCGCGCACCAGCGTGTGATCGTCGACCAGCAGCGTGTTGATCGCGCTCACGTCTCGATCGGCGTCGCGCCCTCGTCGGCGACGACCGCCACGGGCTCTTCCGGCAGAGCGAACAGGACGCTCACCACCGTCCCGGCCCCGGGCGCGGTCCGCAGCCTGAAGCGCCCGCCCGCGAGCTCGGCGCGCTCCTCCATGCTCATCAACCCGAGGCTGCCGCCGCGCAGCGCCCGCTGGCGGGCCGCCTCCTCGTCGAAGCCGGCGCCGTCGTCGCGCACGGCGAGCTTGAGAAGGGAGCCATCGCGCTCCACGCTCACGAGGATGCTCTTCGCGCGGGCGTGCCTGGTCGCGTTGTTCAGGGCCTCCTGCACGATGCGATAGCACGCGCATTCCAGCGGCAGGGGCGGCCGGCGGTCCTCGTCGAAGCCGGAGACGCTGCATCGGATGTCCAGCCCGCTCGCGTTGCGCTGGCGCTCGGCGAGCCATGCGAGGGCGTCCGCGAGCCCGAGCTGGTCGAGCTGCGGAGGCCTCAGCTCGAGCGCGAGGTCGCGCAGCTTCTCGAGGGTCGAGTTCGCGACGCCCAGGCACTCCTGCACGGTCTGCGCCTGCGCTTCCACGAGCGGCGTCTGCGCGAGGCGGTGCAGCCCGATCTTGAGCGCGGCGAGCGACTGCCCGATGTCGTCGTGCAGGTCGCGCGAGATCCGCCGGCGCTCCTCCTCCTGCACGTTGAGGACGCGGCTCGAAAGGACCTGCAGCCGGCGGTGGGCGCGCTCGACCGCGATGTGCGTCATCATCCGGTCCGTGATGTCGCGATGGGACACGACCGCGCCGCGCTCCCCGCCCTCGAGGCGGAACGCCCGCACCCGGTACCAGCGGACGCTGTTGCCCGTCGCGGCCTGGTACTTGTGGGAGAAGAATCGGCGCTCCCGCGCCGCGACCGAACGGACGCCATCGCGAAGGATGGCGGCGTCGCTTTGCTCGCCCCTCGCACCCGCCTCGAGCAGTCCCAGGTAGTTGTCTCCCGCGGCTCCCCGCACCATCGTCCCGCGGGTCCCCGGCGCAATCGCTTCCTCCCACCCCTTGTTCACCGCGAGGATCACCCCGTCGCCGTCGATGAGGGCGATGTGCGAGCTCAGCGAGTTGAGAATGCTCCGGCGCATGGCCTCGCTCGCGCGAAGCCCCTCCTGGGCGAGCGCCTTCTCGATGCGGGCGTTCCTGCGGTCGGCCGCGGACTCGATCGCCTTGCACAGCCGGTCCAGGTTACCCTTGGAAAGGTAGTCGCTCGCGCCCTGCTGCATCGCCACCACGGCGTGCGATTCGCCGATATGGTGCGAGACGATGATGAAAGGCACGTCCAGGCCGCGATCGCGCATGATCGCGAGCGCCTTCTCCGCGCTGAACTCGGGCAGGTCGTAGTCGCAAAGGATCACGTCCGGAACGGCCGCCTCCAGCTCCGCCAGGTAGCCGCGCTCGTCCTCGACCCGGCGATACGAGTAGCCGAAGGATGAGTCGCCCAGCGCGATCCGGATGAGCTCCGAGTCGTCGGCGCTGTCTTCGACGTGCAAGATCCGGTACTGCACCATTCCACGCGGCCTGTGTTCGATTTCTGGCAGACCAAAGTATCGCATCGTTTCGCGCCCGTGGAACCTCAGGAAATCCCCGATCCGGGCCCCGGAAATCTCCGATCTCCCCGTCCCGGCCGGGACCCTAGACTCGTTGGAGACTCGGGGATCACGGGTTAATGTATCGTATTACGATATGAATCACAAAAACATGCGATCACGGAGGGTCGAGGCCGGCGCCGGCCGGACGGCGAGGTTCACGCCGGCGCAGATCCACGCGTTGCTCGACTCGATGCCCGACGCCATCCTTCTCGCCGATGAAAGCGGGCGGATCGTGCACGCCAACGGCCACGCCGACCGGATCTTCGGGTATCCGCGCGGGACGCTGGAAGGCATGACGGTCGAGGCCCTGATACCGGGGCGATTCCGGGCCGCCCACGCAGGCCATCGCGAGGGCTTCCTGCACGATCCTCGTGCGCGGCCCATGGGAGCGGGATCGGAGCTTTGCGCGCTGCGCAGCGACGGCAAGGAATTTCCCGTCGAGATCAGCCTGAGCCCCCTGCCCACGGATTGGGGCGCGCTCACCGTGGCGGCCATCCGGGACATCACCCGACGCAAGTCCGTGGAAGACGACATGAGGGCGAGCGAGGGGCGCGCGCGCCTGCTCCTCGATTCCGCCCTGGACGCTTTCATCATGATGGACGCGTCCGGGACGATCCGCGAATGGAACCAGGTCGCCTCGAGCCTCTTCGGCTGGAGCCGGTCCGAAGCGATCGGGCGGCGGGTCGTCGATACCATCGTGCCGCAGCGGTACCGGGCGGCCCATTCGCTCGGCCTCGAGCGCTTCCTCGCGAGCGGCGAGGGACGGATCCTCAACAAGCCCACCGAGATCACCGCCGTGGACCGGAAAGGCCGGGAATTCCCGGTCGAGCTCCAGATCACGGCGATCGAGGTGGAGGGGAAGCGACTCTTCGGGGGATTCCTGCGCGACATCAGCGCGCGGGTCCGGATGGAATCCGCCCTCCGGGAGCGGGAGGCCGCCCTGCGGCGCGCGCAGGCCATGGCGCGGCTCGCCCACGTCGTGACGGGCCCGGACGGCCGGTTCGAAAGCTGGTCCGAGAACCTTCCGCGCCTCATCGGCACGCGGCCCGCCCTGGTCCCCGTCGACACGCGGGAATGGATGGGCATAGTCCATCCGGAGGACGTGTCGCGCTATCGCGAGGCGGCGATACAGGCGGCGCGCACGGGGAAGGCGTCGGAGCTCGAGTACCGGCTCCTGCGGCCCGACAAGTCGGTCGTGCACGTCCGGCAGGCGATGGAGCCGATAGATCCCGCGTCGGAGGGCCGCTGGTTCAGCACCCTCCAGGACATCACGCAGCGCGTGGACGCGGAGGAGCTGCTGCGCGAGAGCGAGGTCCGCTACCGGCTGCTCTTCGAGAACAGTCCTCTGCCGCTGTGGGTATACGACATCGCGACCCTGCGCTTCCTCGCCGTGAACGACACGGCCTGCCGCAAGTACGGATACACGCAGAAGGAATTCCTCTCGATGACCCTGCGGGAAATCCGCCCCGACGAGGACATCCGGCTCCTCGAGGAATCGGTGAGGTTCACCAACAACTTCTCCTTCGGAACCGGCGTCTGGCGCCACCGGCTGAAGGACGGCCGCGTGATCAGCGTCGAGATCGCTTCGCATGAGGTGATCTACGAAGGCCGGCGCACGCGGTTCGTATGTCCCATCGACGTCACCCAGCGGGTCGGGGCCGAGGCGGCGCTCGCCGAGAGCGAGCGGCGCTTCCGGCACACCCTGGACAACGTGGAGCTGCTTTCCGTCATGCTCGACTTCCACGGCCAGATCGTCTATTGCAACGATCACATGGCCAAGGTGACGGGCTGGCGGCGCGAGGAGCTGGTCGGGCGGGACTGGTTCGCCACGCTCCGGCCGCCGGAGGAAGCGGTCTCCGCGCAGCTGCGCTTCGCGCAGCTGCTCCAGAACGACCCCAGCACCTGGCACACGGAGGACGAGATCGTCACCGCGTCCGGCGAGCGCCGCACGGTCCGCTGGAACAACTCGGTCCTGCGCCTCGCCGCCGGCGAGGTCATCGGCACGGCGAGCATCGGCGAGGACGTGACCGACCGCAGGCGCTCGGAGAGCGCGTTGCGCGAGAGCGAGGAGAAGCTGCGCCTCCTCCTCGAATCCACGGCCGAGGCGATCTACGGCGTCGACCTCGACGGCCGCTGCACTTTCGCCAATCCCGCGTGCGCGCAGGTCCTCGGCTATCCGTCGGTGGACGTGCTCGTGGGGAAGAACCTCCACGACCTCATGCACCATACCCGGCCGGATGGAACCCCGTATCCGGTGAAGGAATGCCGCATCTTCCGGGCCTTCTCGACCGGGGAGCACATCCACGCGGACGACGAGGTGTTCTGGAAGGCGGATGGCACCAGCTTCCCGGTGGAGTACTGGTCGTATCCGATCCAGCGCGAGGGGCGCTGCATCGGCTCCGTGGTGGCATTCCTCGACATCACCGAGCGAAGGCGCGCCGAGGAGCAGATCCGGCGCCTCAACGCCGACCTGGAGCTGCGCGTCGCGCAGCGCACCGCCCAGCTCGAGGCCGCGAACCAGGAGCTCGAGGCGTTCGACTATTCCGTGGCGCACGACTTGCGGGCACCGCTCACGCGGATCCGCGGCTTCGCGGACGCGATCCTCAAGGGCCACGCCGCCTCGCTGGACGAGCATGGGCGCGACTACGTCCAGCGCATCGCCCATGGGGCGCAGCGGATGAGCGAGCTGGTGGACGACCTGCTCCAGCTCTCGCTCGTGAGCCGCCAGGAGCTGCGCCGGGAGAAGGTCGACGTCCGCGAGCTCGCACGATCCATCTTCGACGGCCTCCAGAAGATGCATCCCGAGCGCCGCGTCACGATGGTGCTTCCGCCGGCCCTCCACGTCCACGCCGACCGGCGATTGCTGCGCATCGCGCTGGAAAACCTCATCGGCAACGCCTGGAAGTTCACGTCGCGCCGGGACTGCGCCCGGATCGAACTGGGCGAGTGCGGCGACCTTCCGCGGACGATCTTCGTGCGCGACAACGGCGCCGGGTTCGACCCGTCGAAGGCCGGGAAGCTCTTCACTCCCTTCCAGCGCATGCACGCCCAACGCGAGTTCGAGGGGACGGGCATAGGTCTCGCGATCGTGCACCGCATCGTGCAACGCCATGGGGGTGGGATCTGGGCGGACGCGGCCGTGGGCGAAGGCGCCACGTTCCACTTCAGCCTGTCCTGATGGCCGAGGCCGCCGAGCCCGTCGGGATCCTCCCGACGTCGATCGCTTCGGCGCGATCAACGCCTCCCTTGGGCGGAAGGCAGGAGACGCGCTCCTTGCCGCCCTGGGGATGCGACTCGCGCATTGCCTGGACGATTCGCGCTCCATCGCCCGTCTCGAAGCCGACCGGTTCGCCGTGATGCACGCGGAAGCCGGCGACGACGAGGGCCTCGCGATCGCCACGGCCGAGCAGATGCGCCGCTCTTTCGGTGAGCCGTTCTCCCTCGAAGGCCGCGAATACCGCCTTGACGCGAAGGCCGGGATCGCGGTCTTCCCGGGCGACGGCGCCGACCCGCATCGGCTCCTCTGAAATGCCGAGGCAGCCCTCGCACGGGCAAAGGCGGGCGAGGAGCGATGCATGTTCTATACGGCGCCGATGACCGCCCGGATCGCCGAGCGGCTGCTCCTCGAGAGCCGCCTGCGCCGGGCGTCCTCCGTCAGGCCTTTCCCGAGCCCGCCCGGGGAAATCTCTGATGGCGGGAGCCGCCCGGACGCGGCAATCTGAGGTCGTTCTCCGGCACAGGGATGGTCGACATGGGAAACGGGACGATGCGAGCGGCGGCAATCGCGCCGCGGTTGCAGCCGAACTGGTGGATCGCCGCGCTCGTCTTCGGAGCCTGCGCGTGCGTCACGGCCCAGGCTCAGGCGGCGTCCACGGTCGCGCGCTTCCGCGTCACTGTCGACATGGTCACCTCTTGCACGCTGGGGGCGATCGGGCTCCCCGCGCATGCCACGGAGCAAATCGCGCGGCTGCGCATCGCCTGCTCCTTGCCCGTCGCCTACTCCGTCGCATTGGACGCGGGGCGAAGCGCGCAGGGCGGCCCGTACCGCTCTCTCGCCGCCTCGAGCTTCGTCGCGCCCGAAGCGGCCGCGGGGAGCGATGGCCGGACCAGTGCCTGGCGGACCTTCGCGATCCGCAAGCCGGATTCGTCCGCGGGCGCTGCGGCGGGCGGGTACGGCGAACCGGCGGTCGGCATCCTGGTGAGCTACTGATGGGCGCGGCCGCACCCCTGCGCGTGCTGGTGGCCGACGACGAGCCCCACATCCGGGCCGTCATCGCCCGGATCGTCGAGACGCTGGGCGCGGAGGTCGTGGCCCAGGCGGGCGACGGGCGGCAGGCGGTCGACCTCTTCCTCACGCACCGCCCGGACGTCGTGATCCTCGACGTGAACATGCCGGTCCTCACCGGCGACCGGGCGCTCGCCTGGATGGTCGAGGCGGAGCCGCGCGTGGTGGCGGTGATGATGACGGCGCAGGATACGGCCGACGCGGTGCGCGGCTGCTTCGAACTGGGCGCGCGCGACTATATCCTCAAGAGCAACACTGCCGAGGAGATCTACCGCCTCCTGAGCGAGGCCTGGCCGGAATACGAGCGCGACGTCCGCGACCGGGTGCTCTCGTGAGCCGCGAGATTCCACGATCCGAGGAGCCGGCCGGCGCATCCGCGTCCGGCCCGGGCGCCGCGGCGGCGCGCTACGACCTCGAGGAGCTCCACACGCTCTCCCAGCGCGACCGCGCGTGCGACGAGACCGTCAAGACGAGGGTCACGCAGGACGACATCCGCAAGCTCGCGTCGCGCCGTCGCGCGAAGGACGCGCAGTGAAGCTCGCCGCCGAGATCCGCGAGCAGGTCGAGCGGCGCTGCCCCGCCCACCGCAGCCGCCTGGAGGCGGTCGCCCGGCACGCGAACGGCAACGCGATCGAGTTCGTCCAGCTCGCCATCCAGTACGGCTATCTCGACCGGGACAGCGGCGGGGAGGTGATCGGCCAGGCGGTCGGCCGCACGTACGTGAACCTCGGCAAGACGCTCTTCGAGGACGAGGTGATCCGGTGCGTGCCGCTCGAATTCGCGAAGCGCCACCGGACCGTCCCGCTCTATCGGTTCGGGAACGCGGTCACCGTGGCCATGGTGGATCCGGACGACGGGAAGGTATCCCAGGCGCTGGAGACCTTCCTCGGCGCGCCCATCAGCCCCGTCTTCAGCTTCCCGGACGAGGTGGACTCGGCGATCCTCCTCAAATACCAGTCCGCCACCGACCTGGACCGGATCGCCGCCACCTTCGATTTCCGGCCCTTCCTCAAGGCGGACGTGGACGACGCGAAGCTCGCCGAGCTCGTGAAGTCCCAGCAGCTGGCCGAGATGAGCGATTCCATCATCCTCCTCGCGTTGAAGGAGCGCGCCTCGGACGTCCACATCGAGCCCAAGAAGAAGGAGCTGGTCGTGCGCTTCCGGGTCGACGGGATCCTGCACGAGCGCCTGGTGCTGCCGGCCAACTTCGCGCTCCCGCTCACCTCGCGCCTGAAGGTGGTCTCGGGCATGGACATCACGGACAGGCGCGCGCCCCAGGACGGGCGCATCATCTTTCCGCTGCCCGAGCGCACCATCGACCTGCGCGTCTCCACGCTGCCCACGCTGCACGGGGAAAAGGTCGTCCTGCGCGTCCTCGGATCGCTCTTCCCGGCCGCGATGCTGAACCTGGAGAAGCTGGACATCGTGCCCGAGGTTCTTACGCGCCTGAAGCACGTGATCCAGCAGCCCAACGGCCTGCTTTTCGTGACCGGGCCCACGGGCTCGGGCAAGACGACGACGCTCTACGCCGCGCTGGGCTTCGTGAACAAGCCCGGTAAGAACGTGGTCACCATCGAGGACCCCGTCGAGTACGAGCTCCCGAGCATCAACCAGGTCCAGGTGAACGAGCGGGCCGGCCGCACGTTCCAGGCCGTGCTGAAGTCGGTCCTGCGCCAGGACCCGGACGTGATCCTGGTGGGCGAGATACGCGACGGCGAAAGCGCCCGCATCGCGACGCAGGCCGCGATGACGGGGCACCTCGTGCTCACGACGCTCCATACCAACGACGCGATCCAGGCGCTCACCCGGCTCATCCACATGGGCGTGGAGCGCTTCATGGTGGCCCCGTCGATCATCGGGGTCCTCAACCAGCGGCTCGTGCGGCGGGTCTGCGAATTCTGCAAGGTCGAATACCGTCCGCCCGAGGATTATCTCGCGCGCTACTTCACCTGGCGCGCAGGCTATCGCCCGCCCCCGTTCTATCGGGGGGAAGGCTGCGAGCGCTGCGGCGGCTGCGGCTACCACGGACGGATCGCGATCCACGAGCTCCTCGACATCTCCCACCCGCTGCGCGACGCCCTGCTCGAGCAGCGCGAATACCGGGAGCTCCGCGCGATCGCGATCCGGGAGGGCTTCCGCGACATGCGGTTCGACGGGTTCAAGAAGGCGTTGCGCGGGCTCACGACCCTCGAGGAAGTGATCGAAGCTACCGTGGAGGAAGCATCATGAGCAGCACCATCGAGGATTTCCGCGGCTTTCTCGAGGCCCGGCGCGAGGAATACGCGCGCACCCTGCGCAAGCGCGTGTCGACGATCGAAGGACTGGGGCGTCGCATCGCCGCCGGCGAGGCGCAGGACCGCGGCACGCTCGAGCGCGAAGCCCACACGATCGCCGGCTCCGGTGCCGTGTTCGGCTTCCCGGAGGTGGGCGACGCGGCGCGGGCGCTCGAAAACGCGGCGCCGCGCGCCCCGGCGACGGACATCGCGAGGGCCGTCGCGAAGCTGCGCCGCGCGCTGGACCCGGAATGAGGCGCGTATCCTTCGGTGCTCGCATCCATACGACGCTCGCGGCGGGAATGGCGGTGGTGCTCTGCCTCGGTTTCGCGTCCTACCGCGCGATCGACCAGCTCGCGAGCCAGGCGAGCGCCGAGATCCTGAGCTACCAGGCCGTGAACCGCGCGGAGACGCTGGTCGTGCGGTGGAAGGACGCGCAGGCGAGCCACCTGAGGCTCCTCGCGAGCCGCGCCGATTCCGACGAGGGCGCGTACCGCACGGCGCGGGCGCGCACCGTCGATGCTCTCGCCTCGGCGCGGTCGGCTTTCTTCATCGCGGGGGACGGGGATCGCTTCGCGCCGATCGAGGACGCGGTGCATCGGGGACTCATCGCCATGGACAAGGCGCTCGAGGTGCAGGCGACCGGGCCGAGCGGCGAGGCGGAAGCCCTTGCCCGGGCCGACGGGCCGGCGATGGAGGCCGGCATCGAGAGCGCGGTGCAGGCCGTCCGGGACGTCGAGGTCGGACGTATCGAGCAGTCCCACGCGCAGGCGATGGACAGGGCGGAGTGGTCGCGGTTCGGCCTGGCGGGGGGTACGCTCGTCTCCCTCTCGATACTCGCCCTCGCGATGTTGGCGATTCGAAGGAACCGGATCCGGCGCCGGCAGGTGGAGGGGCGGCTGCGCGCGAGCGAGCTGCAGCTGCGCGAGATCACCGACGCCGTGCCCGCTCTCATCGCGTACGTCGATTCGGATCGGCGCTACCGCTTCCACAACCGGGCCTACCAGGAATATTTCGGGCTCGGCAAGGGCGAGATCGACGGCCGGACGCTGTGGGAGGTCATCGGCGACGACGTGTACGCCTCGGTTCGCGCGAAGGTGGACGAGGCGCTTTCGGGCTACCCGGTGCGCTACGAGCACGCGCGCGTGACGCCCAATGGAAGCCACCGCGATTTCGCGGTGCACCTCTTCCCGCGCTACGGCGAGGGCCACCGCGAGGGCGAGGTGATCGGGTTCTACAGTCTCATGACCGACGTGACCGAGTTGAAGCGCATCGACCGGATGAAGACGGAGTTCGTCTCCACCGTGAGCCACGAGCTTCGCACTCCGCTCACCTCCATCCGGGGATCGCTGGGCCTCCTCGCCGGCGGCGTCTCCGGCGCTCTGCCCGAGCCCGCCCGCAAGCTCGTGGACATCGCCAGGAACAATTGCGAGCGCCTGATCCGGCTGATCAACGACATCCTCGACACCGAGAAGATCGAGTCGGGGAAGATGCGCTTCGAGATGAAGGAGCTGCAGCTCGCGCCGTTCATCTCGGATGCGCTGCAGGCGAACGAGGGCTTCGCCCAGCAGCACGGCGTTCGCCTCCGTTTCGCCGCGCCGGACGAGCCGATCCACGTCGACGCGGACCCGGACAGGCTGAACCAGGTGCTCGCCAACCTGCTCTCCAATGCGATCAAGTTCTCGCCGCGCGGCGCCGAGGTGGTCGTGGCCCTCGCCCGGCAGGACTCCCGCGCCCGCGTGGAGATACGCGACCACGGCGCGGGAATCCCGGCGGAATTCCGCGGCCGGATCTTCCAGAAGTTCTCGCAGGCCGACGCGTCGGACTCGCGGCAGAAAGGCGGCACCGGGCTGGGCCTCAACATCTCCAAGGCCATCGTGGAACGGCTGAACGGGACGATCGGGTTCACGAGCGAGACGGGCGCGGGCACCACGTTCCACTTCGAGCTGCCCGCGACGCGCCCTGCGCCCCGCCCGCCCGCCGCCATCGCCCGGACGCGGCCCTGCGTCCTGGTCTGCGAGGACGATCCGGACATCGCGCGGCTTCTGTCGATGTTCCTGGAGAAGGCCGGGTTCGAGTGCGAGACCGCGCGCCTGGGCGCCGAGGCGCTCGGGCTCGCGAAGACGAAGCCCTATGCCGCGATGACCGTCGACCTGCGCCTGCCCGACATGGACGGCATCGCGCTCATTCACGCCCTGCGCCGGGAGCCGCGCCTGCGCGACCTTCCCATCGTGGTCGTCTCCGCGCACGCCGACGAGGGCCGCATCCAGGTGAACAGCGAGGCCTTGAGCGTCTCCGACTGGCTCGCGAAGCCCATCGACGAGAACCGGTTCGTCGCGGCCTTGCGCGACGCGGTCGACGGCGAGCGCCGATCCGGCCCGCGCGTGCTCCACGTCGAGGACGATCCGGATATCCAGCGCGTGGCGGCCACCATCGCCGCGGACTTCGCGAGCTTCGAGTTCGCGGGCACGCTCCAGGAGGCGCGCTCGCGGCTGGGCGCGCGCTTCTTCGACCTGGTCCTCCTGGACCTCAAGCTTCCGGACGGCTCGGGATGGGACCTGGTGCCGGAGATCCGGCGCCTCGAGGCGCGCCCGCGGCTGGTGGTCTTCTCCGTGGACGACGTGTCGGCGGAGCAGGCGAGCCGGGCCGATGCCGTGCTGCTGAAATCCTGCACATCCAACGAGAAGCTGCTGCAAACGCTCCGCGACCTCCTGCCGCGGCGCGAGCGCGCGGCGGCGTGAGGTCACCATGAGCCTGGAACGGATTCTCTACGTGGAGGACGAGGCCGACATCCGGACGGTCGCGATGATGGCGCTCGAGGAGCTGGGCGGATTCGAGGTGATCGAGTGCGCGGAAGGACACGCGGCGCTCGCCGCCGCCCCCGCGGCTCGCGCCGACCTGATCCTGCTGGACGTCATGATGCCCGGCATGGACGGCCTCGCGACGCTGCGCGCCCTGCGCGAAATGCCGCACACCGCATCGACCCCCGTCATCTTCATGACGGCCAAGGTGCAGGCCGCGGAGATCGCGCAGTGCCGGGCGCTGGGCGCGCTCGGCATCATCGCCAAGCCCTTCGACCCCATGGAGCTGCCGCTGGAAATCCGCCGGATCTGGGATTCGCGGGCCGCCTGAAGGTCAGTACATGTGCTGGCCGCCGTTGATGGCGATGTTGGCGCCGGTCACGAACGCCGCCTCGTCCGACGCGAGGTAGGCGCAAAGGCCCGCGACTTCCTCCGGCTTCCCGAGGCGTCCCAGCGGGATCTGCGGGACGATCTTGGTGTCCAGGACGTCCTTCGGGATCGCGAGCACCATCTGGGTCCCGATGTAGCCCGGCGAGATGGTGTTCACGGTGACGCCCTTCCGTGCCACCTCGAGTGCCAGGGCCTTGGTGAAGCCGTGCATGCCCGCCTTCGCCGCCGAGTAGTTGGTCTGGCCGAAGGCGCCCTTCTGGCCGTTCACGCTCGAGACGTTGATCACGCGCCCCCAGCCGCGCTCGACCATGCCGTCCACGACGGGCTTGGTCACGTTGAAGACGCTGTCCAGGTTGGTCCGCATCACCGCGTCCCAGTCGACCTTCGTCATCTTCTTGAACGTCATGTCGCGGGTGATGCCGGCGTTGTTGATGAGGATATCGATGGGGCCCACCTCCTTCGTCACCCGCTCCACCATCTTCGCGCACGACTGGTCGTCCGCCACGTCCGCGGGATACGCCTTGATGTGGTAGTCCCGGCCCGCCATCTCCTTCAGCCACTCCACGTGCCTGGTATTCCCGGGCGAGTAGGTGACGATCACCTTGATGCCCATCCGGGCGAGCTTCATGCAGATCGCTTCGCCCAGGCCGCCCATCCCGCCGGTCACCAGGGCAATCCGTTGCGTCATTTCCGTCTCCTCCGTCCTTTTTCGCGGCGCGGGCGCTAGGCCCGCTCCTTCACGTAGCGGCCCGGCGCGGGCTCGATGGGCTTGTGCGTGGCATCCCCCAGCTTCTTGCGCGCGGGAACGAGCTTGCCGGCGTGGGGGGCGAGCCACGCCATCCATTCTGGCCACCAGCTGCCCGGCTTCTCTTGCGCTTTCGCAAACCAGGCGTCCGGATCCGCCTCGAGCGTCCCGTTCACCCAGTAGCTGCGCTTGCCCTTGGACGCCGGGTTGATCGTCCCGGCGATGTGCCCGCTCGCACCCAGGACGAACCGGGCCTTCGCGCCCAGCGTCCGCGCGCTCTTGTAGCCGCCGCGCCACGGGACGATGTGGTCCTCGCGCGCCGAGAAGACGAAGGTGGGCATCTTCACGCGCTTGAGACTCACCGGCTCGCCGCACATCGTGAGCGCGTCCGGCCTGGCGAGCTTGTTCTCCTGGTAGGTGTTCCTCAGGTAGTACGCGTACATCGGCCCGGGGAGGTTCGTCGCGTCCGAGTTCCAGTAGAGGAGGTCGAACGCGGGCGGCGCCTTCCCCTTGAGGTAGTTGTTCACGACATAGGGCCAGATGAGGTCGTTCGCGCGCAGGCTCGAGAAGGCGGAGGCGAGCTCGCCGCCGGGGACGAGGCCGCCTTCATGGAGCTGCTTCTCGCGCTTCGCGACGAAGCTCTCGTCGATGTAGACGCGGATCTCGCCCACGTCGGTGAAGTCGAGGAGCGTGGTGAGGAGGGTGAGGCTCTCCACCGGACGCTCGCCGCGGTTCTCCAGCACCGCGAGGCCCGCCGCGACGAGCGTCCCGCCCACGCAGAATCCCAGCGCGTTGATCGTCTCCTGCTTCGTGATGCGGCGCACCTCCTCGATGGGTCCCAGGATGCCGTCGCGGATGTAGTCGTCCCAGGTGAGCCCCGCCTGGTCCTCGCCCACGTTGCGCCACGAGACCATGAACACGGTGTGCCCCTGCTCGACGGCATAGCGCACGAGCGAGTTCTCCGGCTGGAGATCCATGATGTAGAACTTGTTGATGCAGGGCGGCACCATGAGGAGCGGGCGCGCGTGCACCTTCTGCGTGAGCGGCGCGTACTGGATGAGCTGGACGAGCCCGTTCTCCCAGACCACCGCGCCCTTCGAGACGGCGATGTTCCTGCCCACCTGGAAGGCCTTCTCGTCCGTCATCGAGATGTGGCCCTTCTCGAGGTCCGCGAGGAGGTTCTTCAGGCCCTCCTGGAGCGTCTCGCCGCCGCTTTCCATGGCGGCCTTCAACGCCTCCGGATTCGTGAAGAGGTAGTTCGACGGGGCGGCGGCGTCCAGGTACTGCTTCATGAAGAAGCGCATGCGCTGCTTCGTGGACGCGTCGAGGCTCGCCTGGTCGACCGCCTCCATCATCATCCGCGCCGTGAGGAGGTACGAATCGCGGAAGTAGCGGAAGACGGGGAGATCGTTCCATTCCTGCGCCGCGAACCGCTTGTCCTCGACCGGGGCCTGCGCGTGCGCCTGCGGATCGAAAGCGCTCGCCCAGACCCTGAACTGCTCCTGCATGTAGCGGTTCTGGAGGTCGAGCATCGTCTCGGGCCTGGCGGAGAGGGACTCCAGCCACGCGCGATAGGCGTCCGCGAACCCCGCCATGACCTGAGGCGTGGCGCCTTCGCCCGCCAGGGTGGACGCGATCTTCTCGTGGGAGGCGCGCAAGCGCTCCGCGAGCTCGTCGGCGTTCGGCGGGGGACCCTTCTTCGGCATGGGGGCAGGCAGGCGCGTCTACCGCGTCATTATGCCTCCGGAACGACGACCCGTGGATGATCCGGATCACCGATGCGGGGCGATCATTCCATCCAGATGAACGCGCCCATGCGCCCGCCCTTCTTCTCCCGACGGTAGGAGAAGAAGCGATCGGCGTCGTGGAAGGTGCAGAAGCCGCCGCCGTGCACCTCCCGCACGCCGGCGCGCGCGAGGCGAAGGCGGGCGAGCGCGTAGAGGTCCGCCATGAACTTTCCCGGCCGGCGGGAGCGGAACGCGGCGTCGCTCGCGGGGTCCCCGGCCATGAAAGCCTCGCGCACCTCCGGACCCACCTCGAACGCCTCCGGCCCGATCGCGGGGCCCATCCACGCGACGAGGCCGGCCGGCGGCGAGCCCATCGCGGCGATGGCGCTCTCGATCACGCCGCCCGCCATCCCGCGCCACCCGGCGTGCGCGACCGCGACGTGCGTGCCCCATTCGTCCGCGAGGAAGAGCGGCATGCAGTCTGCCGTGAGCACCGTGCAGACGCGCCCGGGCCTGCGCGCCACGGCGGCGTCCGCCATGGCGTTCGCGTCGTCGGCGAGGTCGTCCACCATGGCGACCTCGGCGCCGTGGACCTGTGCCAGCCAGCGCGGCGCCTGCGGCAGGTGCGCGCGGACGATCCGCCGGTTCGCCTCCACGTTCTGCGCCGCGTCGCCGCTGCGCGCTCCCAGGTTCAACGAGGCGTATTCGCCTTCGCTCACGCCGCCCGCGCGCGTGGTCACGAACGCGCGCACGTTCGCGGGCACCGGCCAGTCCGGGACGATCCAGGCTTCGCCCGCGGCGCCCAACGCGGCCTTCATCGAATCGCGCCAGCTCATGGCTTCGCCAGGGCCGCGAGGAGCTCGCGCAGATCCGCGGGGACCGGCGACTCGAAGCGCACGGCCTTCCCCGTGCGCGGATGCTCGAACGCGAGCTTCCACGCATGGAGCGCCTGGCGTGGCAGGAGGCGCGGGCCGCGGCCGGCATAGACGGGATCGCCCTCGAGCGGATGGCCGATGGAGGCGAGATGCACGCGGATCTGGTGCGTGCGCCCGGTCTCGAGCTCGCACTCGAGGAGCGTGTGGCGCGGGAAGCGCTCGCGCACGCGGTAGCGGGTGACCGCGGGCTTGCCCTGCGCGACCACGGCCATCTTCGTGCGGTGGACCGGATGGCGTCCGATCGGGGCGTCGACCCGGCCCTCGCCCGCGACGCGTCCCCGCGCGAGCGCGAGGTACGTGCGCTTCACGGTGCGCGCCTGGAGCTGGCGCACGAGCGCGGCCTGCGCGGCCTCGTTCTTCGCGACCACCAGGAGCCCGCTCGTGTCCTTGTCCAGCCGGTGCACGATGCCGGCGCGCGGAAGCTCGCCGGTCTGCGGCGCGTGGTGCAGGAGCGCGTTCAGCATCGTCCCGGCCCAGTTGCCGCTCCCGGGATGCACCACCAGGCCGGCGGGCTTGTCCACCACGAGGAGGTCCTCGTCCTCGTGCACGACGGGAAGCTCGATCGCCTCCGGCCGGTGCGCCGCTTCGGAGGGTCGCGCGACGAGCGCGACTTCCAGCGCCTCGCCGCTCTTCATCTTCCGCCGGGAGGTGGCCGCCCCGCCGTCGACCGTGACGTGCCCTTCTTCGATCAGCCGTGCGAGGCGGGAGCGCGATTCCCCGGGGAGGAGCCGGGCCAGGGCCTGGTCGAGCCTGAGGCCCGCCATCTCGAGCGGAACCGTGAGGCGCACGGCGCCGCCCGCGGGGGCCGCCGCGGTATAATTCGCGCTCCTCGCACCGGAATTCGCCATGACTCGAAGTGTAACGGCATTGGCCGCCCTCCTCCTCGTGGTGAGCGTCGCGGGGTGCGGGCTCTTCAAGGACAAGGAAGACGAGCGGAAGAACTGGACCGCCGAGCAGTACTACAAGGAAGCGAAGGAGCAGCTCGACCAGAAGAACTGGGAGACGGCCGCCAAGACCTACGAGCAGCTCGAGTCGAAGTTCCCGTACGGGCGCTTCGCGCAGCAGGCGCAGATCGAGATCGCCTACGCGTACTACAAGCAGGGAGAGACCGCTCAGGCGATCGCCGCGGCGGAGAAGTTCGTGAAGCTGCACCCGAACCACGCGAACGTCGACTACGCGCTCTACCTGAAGGCGCTCGCGAACTTCAAGGAAGACCTGGGATTGCTGGGCCGCCTCGTGAGCCAGGACCTGGCGGACCGCGATCCGAAGGCGGCGCGCGAATCCTTCGAGGGGTTCAAGGAGCTCATCACGCGCTTCCCGGAGAGCCGCTACGCGGACGATTCGCGCCAGCGCATGGCCTACCTCATCGAGGCGCTCGCCCGGCACGAGGTGCGGGTCGCGCGCTACTACCTCGGCCGCGGAGCCTACCTCGCGGCCGCCAACCGCGCCCAGGACGCGATCGTCCACTTTCCGCACTCGCCCTCGCGCCGCGACGCGCTGGACGTGATGGTCGAAGCCTACGACCGCATGGGACTGAAGGAGCTGCGCGACGACACGAAGAAGGTGCTCGCGAAGAACTATCCGTCCGATCCCCTCACCACGCGGGGAAAGAACCGCGTGTCCTCTCCGTGGTGGAAATTCTGGGATTGAAACAGGACCGGCGCCTTACGCGGCCTTCTTGGCCTTCGGTCTCTTCGGCGCCGTCACGGCGGGCGGCGGCTTCGCGAGGAGCTTCAAGAGCGCCGGCTGCGCGCAGCGCGGCTTCCCGTGTCCGCGCTTCGCGCGGCGAAAGCTCCCGTCCGGCAGCATGTCCCAGGCCTGCGTGTTGTCCTCCAGGTAGGGCTTCAACCCCTCGCGGATCACGCGGCGCTTGAGCTTGGGATCGAGCACGGGGAAGCAGAGCTCGATCCGCCGGAAGAAGTTCCGGTCCATCCAGTCCGCGCTCGAGAGGTACACCTTCGACTCGCCGCCGCTCCTGAAGTGGAAGATGCGGGTGTGCTCGAGGAACCGGCCGATGATCGAGCGCACGCGGATGTTCCCGGAGAGCTTCGCGACGCCCGGGCGCAGCGCGCAGACGCCGCGCACGATGAGGTCGACCTTCACGCCCGCCCGCGACGCGCGGTAGAGCGCCTCGATCACCTGGGGCTCCAGGAGCGCGTTCATCTTGGCCACGATCCGGGCGGGCCTGCCGGCCTTGGCGTGCCGCGCCTCCGCCTCGATCGCCTCGACGATGCGCGGGTGGAGCGTGAAGGGCGAGCTCCACACATGCTTCAGTTTGGTGACCTTCCCCAGGCCCGTGAGCTGCTGGAACACCTCGTTCACGTCCGCGCAGATGGCCTCGCGCGAGGTGAGGAGGTCGAAGTCCGTGTAGGAGCGCGCGGTGCGGGCGTGGTAGTTGCCGGTGCCGAGGTGGCAATAGCGGACGAGCTTGCCTTCCTCGCGCCGCACGACCATCGACATCTTCGCGTGGGTCTTGTGGCCCACGACGCCGTAGACCACGTGCGCGCCGACCTCCTCCAGCCGCGCGGACCAGTTGATGTTGGCTTCCTCGTCGAAGCGCGCCATGAGCTCGACCACGACGGTGACTTCCTTGCCGTTCCTCGCCGCGTCGATGAGCGTCTGCATGATCACCGAGTCCGTTCCCGTGCGATAGACGGTCTGCTTGATCGCGACCACCAGCGGGTCGTGCGCGGCCTGGCGGATGAACTCGATCACCGGCGCGAACGACTGGAACGGCCGGTGGAGGAGGACGTCCGACCTGCGGACGACCTCGAAGAGGTCCCGGCCCTTGGCGAGCGCCTTGGGAAGCCCCTGGACGAACGGCGGATATTCCAGGTCCGGGCGGTTCACCTGCTCCGGGATGTTCATGAGCCGCACCAGGTTCACCGGGCCCGCCACCACGTAGAGGTCGTCGCCCTCCAGGCCGAACTGCGAGAGGAGGAAGCGGGTCATCGATTCGGACATGTTGTCCGAGACCTCGAGACGGACGGCGTCGCCGAAGTGGCGCTGCGGGAGCTCGCCCTGGAGCGCCAGGCGCAGGTCCTTCACCTCCTCCTCCTCGACGAAGAGGTCGGAGTTGCGCGTGACCCGGAACTGGTAGCAGCCGGCCACCGTCATCCCCGCGAAGAGCTCGCCCACGTGCGCGTGCAGGATCGAGGTGAGCATCACGAAGTCGTTCGGGCCCTGCGCGATCGCCCTCGGGAGCCGGATCACGCGCGGAAGGACGCGCGGGGCCTGCACGATCGCCGCGCGCGAATCGCGCCCGAACGCGTCGCGCCCCGCCAGCTCGACGGCGAAGTTGAGGCTCTTGTTGAAGACGCGCGGAAACGGATGCGCGGGATCGAGGCCGATGGGCGTGAGCACCGGCATCATCTCGCGGAAGAAGTAGTCGCGGACCCAGGCCTGCTGCGCCGGGTTCCACTCCGAGCGGCGCAGGAACCGGATCCCTTCCTTCGCGAGCGCGGGGAGGATCTCGTCGTTGAAGAGCCGGTACTGCGTCTCGACGATGCCCTGCGCGCGCGCCGCCACCTGGCGGAAGACCTGGAGCGGCGTGAGGTCGTCCGGGGTCGAGGGCCCCGCGCCCATCTTGATCTGCTCCTTCACGCCGGAGAGGCGGATCTCGAAGAACTCGTCCAGGTTGGAGGAGACGATGCAGAGGAAGCGCAGGCGCTCGAGCGGCGGCACCGTGCGGTCCTGCGCCTGCGCGAGCACGCGGCGGTTGAACTCGAGCGCCTGGAGCTCCCGGTTGAGGAAATGGTCGCTCGCGTGCCCCGCCGCGCGGGGGGACTTCCCTCGCTTGGAGCGCTTCGCGGGGGCCGGGCTCTTCGCGGTCTTTTTCTTCGCGGTCTTGGGCTTTTTCGCCATACGTGAGTGTGCGATACTGCCTGCGCCGGGATCGCTCCACGGCGCCCCGCTTCACCCATGGAATATAACACCCTCGGCGCGGTCGACCTCGGCAGCAACAGCTTCCACCTCGTCATCGCGCGCGTCGCCGGCGACCAGCTCTATCCCCTGGATTCGCTCAAGGAGACGGTGCGCCTGGGAAGCGGCCTCACGCCGGACAAGAACCTCGACAGCCTCGCGCAGGACCGCGCCAACGCGGCGTTGAAGCGCTTCTCCGAGCGCCTCGCGGGCATGCCGCGCGAAGCGGTGCGCGTGGTGGGCACGAACGCGCTTCGCGTCGCGAAGAACGCGAAGGCGTTCCTGCGCCAGGCGGAGGAGACGCTGGGCTTCCCGATCGAGGTGATCCCCGGGCGCGAGGAGGCGCGGTTGATCTACCTGGGCGTCGTGCATTCGCTCCCGATGTCCCACCAGAACCGGCTCGTGGTCGACATCGGCGGGGGATCCACCGAGTGCATCATCGGCAACCGCCTGAAGCCCAAGGCGATGGAGAGCCTCTACATGGGCTGTGTCAGCTACACCGCGCGGTTCTTCCACGACGGCCGGATCGACAAGAAGGCGTTCAAGCAGGCGCAGTTCGCCGCGCGCGAGCAGGTGCAGGCGATCGCCGCGCGCTTCCAGAAGACCGGGTGGAAGGAAGCCGTGGGCTCGTCCGGGACCGCGCGCTCGATCGCCGAGGTGCTGGTGAAGAACGGGCAGGCCGCGCGCAGCATCACGGCGCCGGGACTCGAGTGGCTGAAGGACCAGCTCGTCGCCGCCGGCGATTTCCGCAAGCTCTCCATCGAGGGATTGCGCGAGGACCGCGTGCCCGTGGTGGCGGGCGGCGTGGCGATCATGTCCGGCGTCTTCGACGAGCTGGGGTTGGACGAGATGACCGTCGCGGAAGGCGCGCTTCGGGACGGCGTCCTCTGGGACCTCCTCGGCCGCGTGCACCATCGCGACATCCGCGAGGTGACGATCGAGCAGTTCGCGCATCGCTACCACGTCGACGCCGTGCAGGCGCAGCGCGTGGGGACGCTCGCCCACGAGCTCCTGAAGGAGCTGGACGACAAGGCGGGCGACCTCGTGCCGCTCGCGGGATTCCTCGACTGGGCGGCGAAGCTCCACGAGGTCGGCATCTCGATCGCCCAGGGCGCCTACCACAAGCACTCCGCGTATATCCTCGCCAACGCCGACATGCCCGGCTTCTCGCGCCAGGAGCAGGGCTGGCTCTCGAACCTCGTGCTCGCGCAGCGCGGGAAGCTCTCGAAGATGCGCCCGGCCTTCGAGGACGACCCGCGCCTCGCCGCCCTCGCCTTCTGCCTGCGCCTCGCGGTGATCTTCTACCGCAGCCGCAGGACGTTGAAGCTCCCGAAGCTGCGGGTCGCCCGGAAGCCCAGGGCCTTCCGCCTGGAGGTGGACCCCGCGTGGCTCGCCGAGAACAGCCTCGCGGCGCTCTCCCTCGAGGCCGAGCGCGAGCAATGGGCGAGCGTCGGCTACGCCCTGGAAACCTGACCCGCCCTAAACCGGGGACAGACCACATTTTTCATTACGCGATCCACGTCGTCCAATCCAGAGGACGGTGCGTTGTGCGCGTATTTGCGGCATCTCCTCAACCATGCCACGCCGTTCCCGTTGCCAAATTGCCGGCGTTCCGATGCATGTCATCCAACGTGGCATCGATCGTGTTCCCTGCTTCCATGCCGACCCGGACCGAAGTCTTTACCTTGGCTTACTGCGGGAGCTCTGCGACCTCTATGAATGCTCGGTGCATGCATTTGTGCTGATGACCAACCACGTCCACTTGCTCGCGACTCCCGGGCATTCGGACAGCATCTCCCTCGTCATGAAGCACCTGGGGCAGCGCTATGTGCAATATGTGAACCGCCGGTACGCGCGAACGGGAGGCCTTTGGGAAGGGCGGTTCCGTTCATCGATGGTGGATTCGTCCGGCTACTTCTTGTTGTGCCAACGCTACATCGAGCTCAACCCGGTAAGGGCCGGCATGGTGAAACGTCCTGGCGAATATCCATGGTCCAGCCATGGAGCAAACGCGCTCGGCAAGCCGTCGGATCTGGTCGTCCCCCGCGCCGAATATCTGTCGTTGGGCGAGACAGACATGGACCGGCAGCGCGAATATCGAAGACTATTCGAGACCGACCTGCGCGAAACGGAGCTTGGGGCGATCCGCGATGCAGTCAATGGCGGATTCGCCTACGGAGGGCCGGCTTTCATCGAATCGGTCGAAGCTCAGCTGCACCGTCGCGCGATTCGGGGCAAGCCGGGAAGGCCGGCGAAGCGCGAAAATTCGGGCCCCGATTAGTTTCGCACTTTGGAAAATGTGGTCTGTCCCCGGTTTAGGCCGGGTTAGGCCGGCACGCCGTCCTTCCACGGCAGGGCGACGGGGTAGGGCTTCAGCAGGCAGTCGTCCGGGAGGCACGCGATCGGCGTGAAGTCGCGGTGGGCGATGTATTCCGGGCGCTGGAAGCGGCGGATGTGGTTGGAGACCGCGCAGAGGCTCAGGTAGACGGAGACGCGGTTCCACGGCGAGAGGTTCGAGGTGGACGCGTGCACCAGGCACGAATGGAAGAGGATCATCGAGCCCGCGGTCCCCTTGGGCGCCACGATCCCGCCGCGATCGACGAGCTTCCGGATCACGTCGTGGTCGATGGTCCACAGCGGGTAGCTCGTCGTGCTGGTGTCGTGGGCGGCGTCGAGCGCGCCCAGCTTGTGGCTCCCGGGGATGAACATGAGCGGGCCGTTGAACTCGTTCACGTCGTCCAGGAAGATCGCGACGTTCATCGCGCGCGCCTCGGGCATCAGGTCGTCGTTCTTCCAGGTCCCGTAGTCCTGGTGCCACTGCCAGACGTCGCCGTCGAAGGCCATCTTCCCGTTGATCTTGAACTGGTGCATGTAGACCTCCTCCTCGAAGATCTGCATGACCGGGTCCACCATGCGCGGATGCCGCGCGAGCCGCGCGAAAGGCTCGCTGTACAGGTGCGCGGCGAAGTTGGTCCGCACCGCGCGGCTCCCCTTCTCCCGCACGTTCTCGACCCGGTCCTGGGCGTAGAGGCGCGGCACTTCCTCCAGCAGCGGGCGAAGCTCCTCCGCGCGGAAGAGGCCGGGGAAGAAGAGGTAGCCCTCGCGGTCGAAGGCGGCCAGCTGCCCGGGGCTCAACTTCATGGGATCCTCCTTCGGCGGATGTCGACCGCCATTTTGCCGCGAATCCGGCGCTCACGTCCCCAGGCGGTCCGGATCCATCACGCACTTGAGGACCGCGCGCCCGTCCCGGTCCTCGAACCACCACGCGGCCGCCTTCCGGAATGCCATGTCCTCGCGCGTGCCGAGAAGCTTCGCCGCGACCTCGCCCAGCGTGGGCTGGTGCCCCACCACCACGACCGAGCGCTTGCCGCCCGGCCACTGCGCTTCCCGCAGGATCGCGGCGACGGAGGCGCCGGGTGCCAGCACGGGCCGCTCCTCGAACGGCATCTCCAGGCCCTCGGCCGTCTGGACCGCGCGGCGGGCGGGACTCGAGAGCACGAGCCAGTCGCGGCCGATATGCCCCCGCAGCCACGCGCCCATCCGCTCGGACTGCTTGCGCCCGCGCCTGGTGAGCTCGCGCGCGAGGTCGCCGCCGGCCGCCGCCTCCTCGGCGTCCGCGTGCCTCCAGAGGATCAGGTCCATGGCGCTTCGATCGCGAGGCCGCGCGCGCGTTCCGGCCGGGCGCTCACTCCGGCCCCGGCTCCGGCACGGGCACGGCCCGGCGGCCGCGCGCGGTGAGCGCGATGCCGGCCAGGATGAGCCCGATTCCCGCGACGTGGAACCCCTGGATGCGCTCGCCCAGGAAGATCCACGCGAGGAGCGCCCCGAAGAGCGGCATGAGGTGCATGAAGATGCCCGCGACGTTCGAGCCCACCTCGTGCACGCCGCGGCTCCAGAAGACGTAGCCCACGAACGACGGGAAGATCCCGACGTAGACCATCGCGGCCACGGTCGCGGCCGTCACCTCGACCCGGCCGCCCATGAACGCCATCTCCGCGGCGAAGAAGGGCGCGAGGAAGACGAGGCCCACGCACGCGCAGCAGAAGAGGAGCGCCAGCCCCGGAAGCTCCGGGGGCTTCATGCGCAGGAACACCGTGTACGCCGCCCAGCACGCCATGCCCGCGAGCACCACGAGGTCGCCCTTGTTGAGGGTGAAGCGCGCGAGCGCCGGGAGATCGCCGTGCGTGACGATCGCGAGCACGCCCACGAGCGACACCGCGACCCCGGCGGCCTGGACGCGCGTGATCCGGTCGCGATACACCGCCCAGCCGAACACGATGATGAAGACCGGGACGGCGCTGTTGAGGATCACGCCGTTCGTGGCCGACGTGTACTGCAGGCCGTAGTAGGCGAAGACGTTGTACGGCCCGGTGCCCCATGCCGCGAGCCACACGATCCGCTTCCAGTGGCGGCGGATGGCCGCGCGATGCGCGCGAACGAGCGGCCAGGCGAACGGCAGCATCGCCACGATCGCCACGCACCAGCGCACGAAGGTGAGCGCGACCGGCGTCACGTGGCCCGCGATCGCCCGCCCGATCACCCAGTTGAGGGACCAGAAGAACGCGGTGAGGCTCAGCAGCAGGTACGGGGACGCGTGGAACGAAGCGGCGCGGGACGGCATCGAAGGCGGTGGACTTCCGGGCGAGGCGCGGCGGATCGGAAATTATACGCAGGTGGTACGCTCGACCCTCCCGCGGGAAAGGATCATGGCAGCCGAGGACATCGCGACACCGGACGAGGCGAAATGGGGCGAGCCCTCCGCCTGGGCGCCCCTGCGCGACCGCACCTTCCGCATGCTCTGGCTCGTGTGGCTCACGGCCAACATCTGCGCGTGGATGAACGACACCACGGCCGCGTGGGTGATGACGACGCTCACGGACTCGCCCACCCTGGTGGCGCTGGTGCAGACCGCGTCGTCCATGCCGGTCTTCCTCCTGGGATTGCCGAGCGGCGCCTTCGCCGACATCCTCGACCGGCGGAAGTACTTCATCGCCACCCAGTTCTGGGTCGCCGCGAACGCCGCCGTGCTCTACGCCGCCTCGGCCTTCGGCGCGCTCACGCCCTCCGTGCTGCTGGCGCTCGTCTTCTCGAACGGGATCGGGCTCGCGATGCGCTGGCCGGTCTTCGCCGC
>Ga0068855_100001245_pt1 | contig 31618 bp, 22 predicted proteins | sample KBSCornC52_FD_66592 | JGI IMG/M metagenome (GOLD analysis project Ga0068855, IMG submission 66592) | Corn rhizosphere microbial communities from Kellogg Biological Station, Michigan, USA - KBS Corn C5-2 | ecosystem: Host-associated > Plants > Roots > Rhizosphere > Soil ...
CAGGACGACGGCCCGCGGCCGTTCACTCCGGATCCTCTGGCGTCGCTGACCGGCGCCCAGGCAGCCGTCACTGGCAGCCTTCACCTCAACATCGGGACCGATGGGCTCGGCACGCTGGTCTTCGACCTCCTCGGCAACGGCTCGGGAACGCTGAACAACGGCATTGCGGCCACGGACGCGCTTGGCAACAACCTGACCGTCGGCGGAGTTCAGCTCTTCCTGTTCGGCGACAATACGAACCACGTCTATGCCGCGACTGACGTCAATGCCGCGCATGCGTTCGACGTGACCTTGAACGCCGACGGCACCTGGACCTTCGACGTCAATGCCGACGTATCCAACGGTACAACGACCTCGTTCACCAACCTGACGAGCACCAAGGCCGGCAACGACAATTTCGCGGCGATTGGCGCCAACAACGGGGCTAACAACTCGAGCAATATTGACGTGCTGATCTCTGGTCAGGACGCCTCCCATAACGCTGCGACGGTGAACACCGACTCCACGGCGATCGGCCTCAACAACCAGTCCATCGGCGCCGGAGAAACAGCGCGCTTCGAACTCGTCACCAACTTGACGTCGCCCGCTGCGACGACGACCGGCTTCGCGTTTGACCAATATGCCGGCACGACGAGCTTCCGCGAGGAAATCGCGCAGGTCGGCGGTGCGCCGACGAACACGGTGGCGATCACGGTCGGGGCGGTGTTCGAGGCCTCCCAGGACCAGAATTTCGCCTACGATCCCGATAACCTCGAATCGGGTGAGGTCCTCCGTGACATCAACTCGGTCACGATCTTTGACTTCACGAAGAGCGGGAACACCAAGGTTGCGGTCGGACAGGTCACGATTGCGGACCCGGGCGACAACAATCCGCACGTGGTGATCGTCACCGGCGGCCAGAGCTACACGGTGACGTTCAACGCCGACGGCACGGTGACGATCGCGGGACTTGGCGCGACCGACGAATATCAGGTCGGAACTGCCGCCGCTTCTCCGTTCAACTCGGTCATCGTTGAATCGTCCGCGTCGAACACCACGACATTCGACCTTGGTATCTTCACGCTCGGCAGCTTCAACGCCGGGACGCCGATGGACGTGAACCTGCCGATCATCGCGACCGATGCGGACGGCGACTTCGTCAACTCGTCCGTGATGGCAACGATCGTGAACGCTTCTGCCGGGAACTTCGTCGGCACGAGCGGCAACGACACGAACACCGGAACGACCGGCGACAACGTCCTTGCCGGCAATGCAGGCAACGACACGCTGAATGGCGGCGACGGCAACGACTATCTCTACGGTGGGTCGGGCGACGACACGTTGAACGGCGGCACCGGCAACGATGTCCTGCGTGGCGGCACCGGTGCGGACAGCCTCACCGGCGGCGCGGGTAACGACACGTTCGTTCTGTCGAACGCCGCGGTCACCAACGGTGCGGGCAACATCGATACGATCAACGATTACGCGACCGGTCAGGATACGGTCGACGTTACACAAATCCTCGCGCTCGGCAGTGCTCTGACGATTGTCGGCGGAGTCGATACGAGCGGGCACCTCCGGGTGACGACGACTGGTCTCCTCCAGGTCGACCTCGACGGTGGTGGCGACAATTGGGTGACGCTGTCGAACATCAACACAAATTCGACGCCGATCTCGATCACCTATCTGCTCAACGGTACGCCAACGACCGTTCAGCTGAACACGGTTGCGCCTCCGATCGCTCTCGACCTCAATGGCGATGGACATGTGGACTTCCTGTCGACGGCCGCCGGAGTGGCGTTCGATTACGGCAGCGGCAAGGTCTCGACCGCCTGGGTCGGCCCGAAGGACGGCATCCTCGTCAACGATGCCAACCATGACGGCAAGGTCAGCGGCAACGAGATCGTCTTCGCCACTAACGGCAGTGACCTCGACGGCCTCAAGGCCTACGACACCAACCACGACGGCAAGCTGTCGTCTGCGGATGCGGGCTTCGCGAACTTTGCCGTCTGGCAGGATGCCAACAGCAACGGCAAGGTCGATCCGGGCGAGATGACGTCGCTCATGGCGCGCGGGATCACCAGCATTTCGCTGGCGAGCGACGGTGTAAGCTACACGACCGCGAACGGCGACGTGCAGGTCGTTGGCACCGGAAGCTACACCAAGGCGGACGGGTCCACCGGCGTCCTTGCCGACGCGGTCCTCCAGACTGCCGCGCGGGACGCGTCAGACTCGCTTCGGTCCACGACCGCGCTGGGCAGCAATGCCGCGCTGATCGCAGCCGTTGCGGCCGCGGGACTCGCAGCCTCCGAGCCTTTGGCGGCTCACGGGGTGCATGACCATGCGAACGCGCTGAACGCTCTCGACGCTGCGAGCCAGCACACGCAGGCCTTTGCTCCGCAAACGATCCGGTCCAGCCATGCCGATAATTCGAACGTCGTCCACGAGGCGATCGTCTCGAAGGTCGCGGACGGGCATCAAGGCGGCAGCCACTTCCACGAGAATGCCGCATCTGCGCACGGTTCGGTCCATGGCGCGGCCAACCACGGCCCGGCGATGACCGAATTGCTGCACGGATCGATTGCTTCGGCCCACGGCCAAGCGGTTCATTCGTCGGCGGTCACTGCGGCTTCGGTTGCGATGCCCTCGGCCCAGCAGCTCGCTGCAGCCGGCCATGGCAATCAGCATCAGCAGGGCGGCGATGCGGTCCAGCACGACCAGGTCGTCAGCAAGGTGCTGGCGGACTCGCTGAACGGCGGTGAGGGTCATGGCCCGAACATCGATGCGCTGCTTAGCAACCTGCCCGGGCACGGCCAGGCGCATGATACGATCGAGGCCCTTGCAAGCCACGGCGCGGCCGCTGTGCCATTCGGGCACATGGGCATGGGCCCTGCTTTCCACGGGCTGCAGGGCATGCTTTCGCTCGAGATGCACCATGCGGCAGCGCCCGTTCACGGATGAGTTAATGAGTGGAACTGAGACCATAACCCCGGCCGCCGCGCGTATTTGAGGCGGCCGAGAATGACCAAACAGGGGGGCTTTATGTCGAACAAGTCTTGGATGCTCACCATCCCGGGGACGCTGCTGCTCAGCGCCGCCCCGGCATGGGCAGTCGATCTACGCGATGCCGTTCAATCGGCACTGACTACAAATCCCGAAATCCGGCAGGCGGTTTCCAACCGCGCGGCGACCGAAGAGGAGCTGGAGCAGGGTAAGGGGCTCAACTACCCGCGCATTTCCGTCGAAGGTTCGGCGGGCGTTCGCGACCTCAGGAATCCCACCCGACGCGACCTTGGGATCGCCAACCACACCTTGTGGCCGATCGAAGGCGATCTCCTGGTCGACCAGCTGGTCTACGACAGCGGGGGGCGCGAAGCCGAGATTCGCCGCCAGGCGGCGCGTTCGGATGCTGCTGCCGCGCGCGTTCAGGAGCGGTCGGAATATGTCGCGCTCAACGTCTCGCGCACCTACATCGATTACGTCCTCCAGCAGCGGCTGGTCGCAATCGCGCAGGACAATGTGACCTTCCATGAGCGGCTCGCCGGCGACCTTCGCGAAGGCGTTGCCAAGGGGTCGATCAGCATCGCCGACCAGCAGCAGGCCGAAGAGCGGCTCCAGTCCGCACGTGCGAAAGTGACCCAGGCGCGCGAGGATCTCGATACTGCGGGCATCACCTTTCGGACGCTGACCGGTGTTCCGATCGACTCGGTCTCGCTTCCGCCTGACCTTTCGCAATGCATGCCCGCGACGCTCGAGGACGCCGAGGCGGCTGCCCGCCAGCAAAATCCGCGTGTCCATGAAGCGATGGCGGACCTCGCGACATCGCGCGAGGAAGTTCGCGCCGCCAAGGCGGAGCTTGGGCCGACGTTCCACCTCGAAGGCACGGCACGCGCCGGTCACGATATCGACGGGTTCGAGGGTAAGACGACGGACCTTCAGGCACGCGGCGTGCTCCGCTGGCTGCTGTACAATGGCGGCACCAAGGAAGCGAACGTGCGCGAGCAGATGGAACGCGCCAACGAGACTCACGCTCGCCTGTTCCAGCGGACTCGCGAGGCTGAAGAAGACGTTCGCAGTGCCTGGAGCCGGCTGTTGAACCAGACCGCTCTCGCGAGCGAGCTGGAAGCGCAGCAGCGCATTTCCGACGATTTGCTCCTGTCGTATCGCGAGCAGTTCAACATCGGCCGGCGCTCGCTGCTCGACGTGCTCGACGCCCAGAACTCGCGCTACAATGTGCAGCAGCAGGCAGAGACAGCGCGTCTTGCCAAGCTCTATGCGCAATATCGCGTGCTCGCGGCCGAGAACAAGCTGATCGAATGCCTCGGCGTGCAGCAGCCGGCAGCGGCGATCCCGTCGGAAATGGCGCGTTATCACGTCAATCCGATCCCGCCCGCCGACTTGCAGGAAAACAGCATTCCGATGCCGACCTTAGTCGCTGCTCCTGCAGCTGCGCCGTTGCCTCCGGCTACGGAAGGGGCGCCTCCGCCGCCCGAAGGGGCAATGCCGCCCCCGCCGCCTCCGGCCGCATCTCCGAATGGAGAGCGTGGCGGCGGTAAGTAAGATGAAGAGGACGGGTTGTGAGTTTCATGCATTGGCTTGACGTTGAGCCGTCGCGGGAAATCGATCCCGTCCTCGATTGCCTAGCGTACCTTGCCCGCCAGTCGGACCGGCCGTCGTCGCCGGTCCTGCTTCGGGCAGGGTTGGCGCTTTCGCCCGAGGGCCGTCTTCCTTTCCACCAGGTCGAGCCTGCGCTCGACCAGGTGGGAATGCGGGCCGACCCGGTCACGCGCCGCCTGAAGGGTTGGCCGTCGGGCAAATGCCCCGCGATCCTCGAGCTCGAGGATGAGCGGGCGGCAGTCCTTCTCGAGGTTCGCGACCGCGACGGTCTGATCTACGCGCCCGGGCTTGCCGAGCCGATGTGGGTCGGTCTCGCCGAAATCGAACCCGTCTATACCGGCCGCGCCGTCGTCGTCGAAACCGACCCGACGCGCGAGCGCGAAAACGAGCGGCCGTGGGATACGGCGAAACGCCGCCACTGGTTCTGGTCGGAAGTGTGGAAGGTCCGCCGCGAGTTCTGGCCGGTCTTGCTGGCAGCGCTGATCGTCAACCTGCTCGCCTTCGCCATGCCGCTGTTCACAATGAACGTCTACGACCGCGTGATCCCGAACAAGGCTGCTGCGACGCTGTGGGTGCTAGCTGTCGGCGTCCTTCTGGCACTGGTCTTCGACTTCACGCTCCGGATCGCCCGGGCTCGCCTGATCGACGAGGTTGCGCGCAAGCTCGACGCTCGGCTTTCGCAAAAGCTGTTCGAGAAGGTGATGAACCTGCCGATGGCGGACCGCCAGGGCAGCACCGGTGCGCTCGCAAGGCGCGTCTCCGACTATGAGATGGTGCGCGACTTCTTCGCGTCGACGACGGTCGTTCTTGCCGTCGACCTGACGTTCATGTTCCTGTTCCTCGCCTTCATCATATTGGTCGGCGGATGGCTCGTGTTCGTGCCGCTTGCGGGCATTACGGTCATGCTCGTCGCCGGCTTCAGCCTGCAGCGGCAGATGGGCAAGGTGGCGCTCGACTCCCAGGCGGATTCGAGCCTGCAGCATTCGGTGCTGGTGGAATCGATCTCGGGTGCGGAGACGCTGAAGGCGGCGCGCGCGGAAGGGCAGATGCTCGGCCGCTGGCGCCGTTACGCCGCGATGAGCGCGGCGACGAGCGAGCGGATGCGCAAGCTCTCGTCGATGGCCGTCAGCCTCGCGAGCATTTCGCAGCAGTCGATCAGCGTCGGCTTGCTCGTCGGCGGCTTCTATCGCTTCCAGGCCGGCGAGATGTCGATGGGCGCGATCATCGCGATCATTATGATCTCGGGCCGCTCGCTCCAGCCGGTCGGGCAGCTCGCCTTCCTGGTGACTCGCGGCAAGCAGGCGTTCGCCACGCTCACTTCGTTGCAGCGGATGATGGACGCAGAGGACGAACGCCAGGGTTCGATGCGCAGCATCGTTCCCGAGATCCGCGCCGGCCATATCGAGATGCGCGACGTCACCTTCCGTTATCCTGGTTCGTCGCGCGATTCGCTTTCGGCCGTGAACCTCAAGGTCGAGCCGGGCGACAGGGTCGGGATCATCGGACGCGTCGCCTCGGGCAAGTCGACGCTCGGACGGGTGCTGTGCGGTCTCTATGCGCCGGCCAACGGCGAGATGCTTGTCGACGGGCTCGACAGCCGCCAATATCACCCGCACCAGCTGCGCGAGGCATTCCGCTTCGTCAGCCAGGACGCCGACGTTTTCAGCGGCACCGTGCGCGACAATCTGATGCTCGGCGCGGCCCAGGCTGACGACAGCCAGCTGATCGACGCTGTGGTCCGTTCGGGCGCCGACATCTTTCTGTCGCGGGACGCGGCGGGCTTCGACCTGCCGGTCGGCGAGCGCGGCAGCCGCCTTTCCGGAGGCCAGCGGTCGCTACTGGTTCTCGCCCGGGCGCTCGTAACCCCGTCGAAGATGCTGTTCCTGGACGAGCCGACGGGCTCGATGGATACGCAGACTGAGCTCTATTTCATCGAGCATCTGAAGACGGCGCTTGCACCCGATCAGTCGCTCGTCGTCGCTACGCACCGGCACAATATGCTCTCGATCCTCAATCGCCTGATCGTGATCGATGGCGGCAAGATCATCGCCGACGGACCTCGCGACGAGGTCCTGAAGTATCTGACTGACGCTGCCGCCAAGCCAAAGGTCGCACAGTCGTGACGCGCATCGCCATTCGGCCGGCCCATGCGGCAGGTGCGGTGGCGCTCTTGGGCGCCGGTGCGGCCGCGCTGCTGCTGCTGCCCGCACGCCAGCCCGCAAGGGCGGCAGTAACCGTGGCGCTCCCCAAGGCGCAGGCTGCGGCGCTTGTCCAGGCGACGTCGGGCAACGCGCTCGCCGACATGCGCGCTGTCGGGGACGAGGCTCGAATCATCAATGCGACGCTGCCGTTCGCCAACGCGCCGCTCCACGCGGCCAATCGCTTCGTGCTCAGCGGCAACAACCTCGACCAGAGCCGGGCGCTGCTGTGCCTGACCCAGGCCGTTTACTACGAAGCAGGATTCGAGCCGCTTGAGGGCCGCCGCGCGGTTGCGCAGGTCATTCTCAACCGCCTTCGCCATCCGGCTTTCCCGAAATCGGTGTGCGGGGTCGTCTACCAGGGCGCAGGCAGCGGCACTTGCCAGTTCACCTTCGTCTGCGACGGCGCGCTCTATCGCCGGCCCGCCGCCGATGCGTGGCGCCAGGCGGAGCAGGTCGCGCGTGCGGCGCTCTCCGGTTATGTAGAGACGTCGGTTGGGGAAGCGACCCACTATCACGCCGATTATGTCGCGCCGCGCTGGGCGCCATTGCTCGCCAAGGTCGCCGAGATCGGGCAGCACATCTTCTATCGCTGGCCGGGCGGCTGGGGCCAGCCCGCCGCGTTCACCGGCCGCTATATCGGCGAGCCGCGCGATCCCTTGTCGATGCGTCCGCCGATGCCAGTGGCGACGGTCGACGGCGACGGAAGCACGGTGCAGATGGCGCAGGTCGATGCGGGCCCGCCGGTTCCGCGTGCTGCCGATGATGTCGGCGGCCTCCTCGACACCTCGAAGGGCTGGACCCTGAACATTCCGGCGCCTGATGATAGCGGGAGTGCCGCGGCGCGGATGATCGCGTCGCAGCAAGGCAAATCGCCTGCGCCGCGCGAGGTCGCAACTGCATCCGCGGGCGTGACCACCGGCAGCAAATAATCGGATTTCCGGAGCAAGCGTAACATGGCCAGCCTTCCCTTCGTTGGATCCGCGATCAAGCACCGCCGCCCGATGACGGGCGCGCAGATGATCATCGTGTCGGTCGCTGCCGCGTTCGTGGTCTTCCTGCTTTGGGCGAGCCTTGCGCAGGTCGACGAAGTCACGCGCGGCGAGGGCAAGGTCATCCCGTCGAGCAAGATCCAGATCATTACCGCCGCTGACCCGGCGACGGTCAGCGAGCTTCTGGTCCGTTCCGGCCAGCGCGTTCACAAGGGCCAGCTTCTCGCCCGCCTCGACAATCCCGAAAGCCAATCGCAGCTGGGGCAGCTGCAAGCCGAAACGGAATCGCTTCAAGCCCGGTCGGCCAGGCTCACATCCGAGGGCATGGGCCAGAACGTCGCCTGCGAAGGCACGGATTGCGCCGGCGAAGCGGCCCTCAAGGCGGCTCGGCGATCGGCACTGCAGAGCAAGGTCGCCGCATCGCAAGCGACCGCCGACCAGGCTCGCCGCGACGCCGCGGAAGCCGCAGGGACCATCAGCAGCCTTCAGACCACGCTGGGCCTCGCGCAGCATCAGGTGCAGATGATCGCCCCGCTCGCCGCGAAGAACATCGTCCCGCAGACCGATCTTCTCGACAAGCAGCGCGAGGTGGTGGACATCCAGGGACGTATCGCTGCAGCCCGCGAGCAGCAGGGCAAGGCCTTGGCCGCTGTCCGTGAGGCAGAGGCGCAGGCCTCGCAGGCGACCTTTGAGTTCAAGCAGCAGGCGCTCGACGAGCGCAGTCAGGTAAATGCCAAGATCGCCGTCAACGAGCAGTCGCTTCGCGGCGCCGAGGGCAAGCAGAACCGGACCGAGCTCCGCTCGCCGGTGGAAGGCGTGGTGAACAACCTTCAGGTCACGACGATCGGCTCCTACGTGCAGCCGGGCCAGAAGATCATGGAAGTGGTCCCGTTTGGCGACAAGCTGCTCGTCGAGACGCGTGTGAGGCCGAGCGACATCGCCTTCATCAAGGTCGGCGACCGGGCGCTCGTCAAAGTGACGGCTTACGACTTCTCGATCTACGGCGGCCTCGAAGGCCAGGTCGTGCAGGTTTCAGCCGATTCGATCTACGATGAGGCTAAGAAGGAAGCCTATTTCACGGTCATCGTCGAGACCGACAAGAGCTATTTGATGAGCCTTGGCCACCCGCTTCCGATCACTCCGGGAATGATGACCAATACGCAGATCATCACCGGGCGGAAGAGCGTCCTGACCTACCTGCTGAAGCCGGTGTTGAAGGCCAACAGCGACGCGCTGCGCGAGCGCTGATCGCTGGTTGCGGCGGTCTTGACCGGCGCTAGCTCGTTCGCCGCGATCTCCATCTCCGGATTGCTCACGCGATAGCCGTGCGTCCATTCGCCGGTGGAAGCGAAGGTCAGGATAGGCCGGTAGTCGCTGACGCGGTCGGTATCGATCACTTCGTCGGTGCCGTTGTCGAGAACCACCATCCGGCCTGACGCGCGCGCGACGAGCACGGCGTGATCGGCACGGCGGACGAGATCGCGCAGGATGACGAGGTAGAGATCGCGGCCGGAGAAGCCCGCCGCGCGAAGCATCTGCATCTTGGCGATTGCGAAATCCTCGCAATCGCCGCGGCCGCTGCGCAGCGTGTCATTGGCCGGCGACCAGACGTCCGCGCGGCCGAAGCGCCGGCTGTCGTCGGCGAACTGGACCCGGCGGTTCACATACCAATTGACCGCCTCGAGCTGCTTCATCGGCGAAGCGCCCTTGACCGATTGCGCGAAACGGGCGGCGCTTCCAGTCACTGGAGCATGCTCCACCGAGTGCCAGCGAGCGTCGAGCGGCGTATGATCGACGCGCAGCGCGACCGTACCGAACACATCAGGGCGACCGCTTAGAATGCCTTCGTCCGGCGCAGGCTTGCGCACGACGGCATTGGTCAGGCGTGGAATCGAATAGGATGCGGGTGCAGCCGCAAGCGCGCGCGGCGAATGCTGCTGGGCGAGCACCGCCTGCAGTGCGCTCGGAGCGCCGAGGATCGCTTCGCTCTTCGACCAGGTAAGAGAAGCGGCAGTCGCGGGAAATGACTGCGCGCCAGCTGTGCCGGGATTGAGGACGAGCGCGGCAGCGGCGGCCGAAAGGCCCATCGACGCTCGTGAAATGATGCGGATCGCCATGCGTCCGCATCTGCCGAAACAAGACCAAGATTGGCTTAGCGGTCATGGTTACCTGCGCGTTCACCATGACCCGCGCTCGCCGACGCCTGCGCTAAAGGTAGGCGAGGAGCCTAAGATGCCTTTGCTCGATCGGAAGCGCGGCCTTGGCGACCGGCCGAAGAGTCGGGCTCGCGCCGTTCGCCGCATAGCCCGAATCCAGCGCGATCGCCTCCTGATGAACGAGCCGCTGGTCATGCACATAGTCAGCGTCGAACCGGCCGCTCGTTTGAAGCGCGTCGAGCATCGCCTGCTCGCGCGCCATCATGGTGGCGGAGGGAAGGAGATTGAGTCGCCTGCCGGCGAGCGAGAGCTGCGCGCTGGTTCCCTTGTGCCCCTCGATCATCGTGGTCGCAAAATCGCGGACCCGGGGCGAGGCCGAACGCTGGAGCGCGAGCTCAGAGGAGCGAATCACGAAGAGGTCGATCGATCCGTTCCTGGCGACGAAGTCGGTGGCAGAAACCGCGCCCCGGCCCGAGGGCGGCCATGCGGCCGGCGGAACATATCCCGGTGCGGTCGCGGGCGGCCGTTGGCCGCCGCCGCACGCCGCGAGGCTCAGCACGATCGTGAAGGGTGCGAAAGCGCGGAATGGTCGCAAAGCCGTCCTCCCTCTAGCGCGATGCCTCATAGCATAGGCGACTGCCGTTGGGAGCGGCGAGGCTACTTGCGCGCGCTCGCGGTCGAAACGTTGGCGGATGCGGCGGCGAGGCTGGACGGCACGAGCGTCGTCGGCCGCACATGGACCCAGGCGCCGTACATTCCGAAGCTCATGAGCGGCTGGAATTCGAAGCTGCGCTGCTCGACCGGGAACGGCGCCGTGCCGGTATCGTCGACGACATAATAACGTCCGCCGTTGCGCACCGTCAGGACGGTGAGCGGGCCGCCGACGCGGTCGCGCGCGAGGGTCAGGAACAGGTCCGAATTGTTGAAGCCGAGCGCCCGAAGTGCCTGCAGCTTCACGATCGCCCGGTTCTTGGCGTCGCCGGCGCCATGCGAAAGAGTCTGCGCCGCGCTCGCCCAGTAATCGTGCTGGCCCCATTCGGTCGCGTCAGAAATCCAGCGGACGCTCGATGTAACGGCGCGCTGGACGAATGCGACCTGCTGCATCGGCGAGAGGGTTCGTGCGGGAGCGATCAACTGTTGAAGGAGCGGCGATCGGGATGCGTCCTGGCGTGCCCGATTGAGGCTCTCGGAGAAGCGGTCGGCCTTGATCGCGATCGCGCGCGTTCCGAGCATGTCAGGCCCGGTGACGACGAGCATCGAGCGCTTGGGCGCCTGTATGACCGGTGCGGCGGCTGCTTGAGCTGGTGTGGCGAGCGCGGCACAGCCGACAACTAATGCGCCCCAGCATGCGCGGCGATCCATTCCCTTCTCCCCTCAATCTCCGGAGAAGGAATCACGGATCGTCAAAGTCGGGAATGCGACGGTAAACGGCGAATCAACCATCAACGGCGGACCGTTACGGAGCCGCGACGAACGGAGCCAACAGGCTGATCTGCATCAGCCACAGTTAACCTTCGAGAAGTGGATGCCCCGCGTGGATTCGAACCACGATTGACGGAGTCAGAGTCCGTAGTCTTACCATTAGACGACGGGGCAGCTTGGGATGCGGCGAGATAGAAAGGGGCGTTTGCCCTGTCAACGCCGCGCTCCGGGTTCGTCCGGACTTGCCCAAACCCATAAAATAGTGATTAAAACCGGATCAAGTCAGCCGCACGGGCAACGGCGGTGTAGGAAAGAAATGGGCGTGTCATGGCGCAAGGCGTCGCCAGTGCGCCGGCTCTGCAGCAAGGGTATCGCGAGCAGGGCGGGCCATCGGAACAGGGCTTCTCGCCGAAGCGGGAGCCGCATCGCCATACTTATGGAGCGATCGATCTCGGCACGAACAATTGCCGGCTCCTGATCGCGCGCCCGAGCGAGGGTGGCTTTACCGTCATCGACGCTTTCTCGCGCATCGTTCGCCTTGGCGAGGGACTGTCGCGGTCGAACGCACTTTCCGACGAGGCGATGGATCGCGCGGTCGGCGCGCTGTCGGTCTGCGCTGACAAGCTGAGGCGGCGCAACGTCTCGTTGTCGCGGTCGGTGGCCACCGAGGCGTGCCGCCGGGCCACCAACGGCCGCGACTTCGTCGAGCGGGTCCGCGACGTGACCGGGATCGCCCTCGACATCATCGAACCTGCCGAGGAAGCGCGGCTGGCGGTACTCGGCTGCCACAAGCTGCTCGAGCCCGGCGATGGCCCGGCGCTGATCTTCGACATCGGCGGCGGCTCGACTGAGCTGGTGCTGATCGACCAGGACGAGGGAACCCCGCGGATCCGCGCCTGGTGGAGCGCTCCGTGGGGCGTCGTCTCGCTCACCGAAAGCGAAGGCAAGGAAGCGCTCGAGGGTCCGGACCGGCTGAAGGCCTATGGACGCATGCGCGAGCGCGCGCGCCGCGCTTTCGCCAATTTTGCGACCATGCTCCCCAAGAAGCGCAAGGGCATCCGGCTGCTCGGAACCAGCGGAACGGTGACGACGCTCGCCAGCGTCCACCTCGCATTGCCTTTCTACGACCGCCGCGCCGTCGATGGCCTGCACGTCCCCATTGAAGCGATGCAGAAGATTAGCGCGATGATCGCAGGCATGGATTATGAAGAACGCTCGGCGCTTCCCTGCATCGGTTCCGAACGCGCCGACCTCGTGGTTGCCGGCTGCGCGATCCTCGAGGCGATCATGGAGATCTGGCCCGCACCGAACCTCGGCGTTGCCGATCGCGGCATCCGGGAGGGAATCCTCCGCTCGCTGATGGCTCGCGACGGCTGGAAATTGTGAAGCGGCTAAAGACCGCCAAAGGCCGCAAAGTCTCGTCGACGCGCTGGCTAGAGCGGCAACTCAACGATCCCTACGTCAAACGAGCGAAGGCCGAGAATTACCGAAGCCGGGCGGCCTACAAGCTGCTCGAGCTCGATGAGCGCTTCGGATTGCTGAAGGGCGTCACGGCGGTCGTCGACCTCGGAATTGCGCCCGGAGGCTGGAGTCAGGTCGTCCGCCGAAAGGCCTCGCAGGCGACCCTCGTCGGCATCGACCTCCTTCCGACCGACCCCATCGAGGGTGTGACCATCCTGCATATGGATTTCATGGACGAAAGCGCGCCCGACCGTCTGAGGCAAGCTTTGGGCGGCAGCGCCGACCTCGTTCTTTCCGACATGGCCGCGAACACGGTCGGTCACCAGCAGACCGACCATTTGCGCACGATGGCGCTGGTCGAGGCCGGCCTCGAATTCGCTCGCGAGGTGCTTCGTCCCGGCGGTGCCTATGTGGCGAAGGTGCTTGCCGGCGGCGCCGACAATCAGCTCGTCGCCGAGATGAAGCGCAGCTTTGCAATCGTGAAGCACGCCAAGCCGCCCGCCAGCCGCAAGGATTCGAGCGAGTGGTACGTCGTCGCTCAAGGGTTCAAGGGCGGTTAGCTCGACCTCTTGCGCGCTGCTTCGATGGCCTGCTTCAGCGCATCGTAGCCGACGGCGCCGTTCATAACTCGATTGCCGATGACGAACAGCGGCGTTCCGGTTGCCCCCAGCTGTCCGGCGAGCTGGAAGTTGCGCTTTAGCTCGGCTTCGATCGCCGGGTCGTCCTTCGGCTGCGGCGCAATCCCGGCGGCCTGGGCGGCAGCCGCGTTCGTTTCCGGCGAGGGCCGACCAGTTGCCCACAAAGTGTCGTGGAACTTGGTGAAACGGCCCGCCTGCGACGCCTCGAGCGAAAGCCGGGCGGAAACGACGCTGTCGGGGCCGAGGATCGGAAGCTCGCGATAGACGACCCTCAGGCCCTTGTCCTCAGCCAGCAAGCGGTCGACGCTTGGGTTGCTCGCCTTGCAATAGGGGCAGGCGTAATCGAAGAATTCGACCAGCGTGACCTCTGGCTTGACGGCGCCCTTCCATGAGCTCCCGAACGGCGTCTCGATGGCGGCGCGCTGCGCGGAGAGCACCGGCTCATATTGCGCATCGCGAAGCGCATCGACCGCGTCCGACAGGATCTTCGGGTCGGCAAGCAGTCCCTGCCTTACGATCCTGCTGCTGAGCAGGTTCGGTAGAGCGAAAAAAAGTAGCGCGGCCGTCAGCAGCGCACCGATAATGCCACCTGCAATTGCCGCACCGAGCATCCCTCGAGCCGGTGCTGCCCCCCTGACATCAGTCACTCGTTCCCGTCTTTCCTGTATCTCTTGTCTTTTTTGGCCAGCTCGGCCCGGGACACCATGGCGATGTCTTGCGCACGAAGATAGTCGGGCGTTCCCGGCGGGATGCCCTTCATCGCCACCTGCGCGCTTGCCAGGGCAAGCTTTGGATTGCCTTCGAGATTGCTGCGTTCCGCCGTCGCGAGCTGGGCGCGGGCCTGGTCGCCCTCATGATCGTAGATGATCCCGAGCTGGTACCAGGCGAACGGATCCTCATTGTCGCGATTGACCGCGACCTTCAGTATCTCCTTCGCTTCCGCAAAATTCTTCGAATCATTGGTCTCCACAAGGGCGTGACCGAGCATCGCAGCAATCATCGGCGCATTGCCGGCGCGCTCGGTCGCTTCGCGAAGCGGTGCGATCGCGTCCTTTGGCTTGCCATCCTCAAGTAGGATCTGGCCCTTCAATTCGAGGAAGAAGGGGTCGTGCGGATCGACCGCCAGGAGGGCATTCGCTTCCGCTTCCGCCTTATCCGGATAGCCGCCGAGGTGATATGCATAAGCGCGCGCATAATGGGCTGGAACGCTCTGGTCCTTTTCGGGATATTTGATCACCGCCTGGCGCGGATCGACGTAGCCGAGAAGCTTTGCCTTGACCCGCTGGAAGCGCGTGTCGAGCGCGGCATCGATCGGCTTGTTCCAAGCGGGATCGGAGCTGAGCTTCTGCTGCAGCGCCTGGATGCGTTCGGACGACAAAGGGTGGTCGCGGTCGAAGCTGTCCGTGGAGTAGATCGCAAGCCGGTATTCGAGATTCTGCAACTTGCCGAAGAAGGAGAGCATGCCTTTGCCGGTGATGCCGGACTGGGAAAGCAGCCGTGAGCCGGTTGCATCGGCGGTGGCTTCCTGAGCGCGCGTGAAGGCGAGCATCTCGCCCAACGCCGCGCGCTGGCCTGCCATCATCAGCCCCATCGCAGCTTCGCCGGCGCCCGCAGCCAGGGCGGCCGCTCCGAGAACGAGCGAGAGGATCGTGATTCCGATCGCCTGATGTTCCCCTTGTCCGCTTCGGATCGCATCGCCCGCGACGACGTGGCCGAGTTCGTGCGCGACGACGCCTTGGACCTCGTTCACATTGTCCGCGGCCTCGATCAGGCCGGACTGGAGATAGACGGTCTGGCCCTGTGACACGAAGGCGTTGATCTCGGGGTCGTTCAAAAGGACGACCTTGACGTTGTTCGGGTCGAGCCCGGCGGCGACGATCAGCGGCCGCGACATGTCGCGGAACAGCATCTCGGTCTCCGTGTCGCGAAGGACCTGCGGACCCGAATCCTGCTGCTGCGCTGTGGCGGGCTGCCAGCCTGTGCCCGCCAGCAGGAGCGCGAGCATCAGCAGGCGCACGAAGCGGGAAGCCTGCGACTTCATCGGCCGCCGCTTACCACCTTTGGGCCTGAACCGGTGATGAAAGCAGCCGTACGCCGCCAATGCCGGAGCATGGCGGGCCGGATGCATCTTACCCGAAGGTGCGCTGCCACCAGCCGCGGCGCGGCTCGCCCGCCGCGTCGGCAGCGGTGTCGTTGTTCGCCGCGGAAAGGATTGCCGACTCTTCCGCAACGGGCTCGGGCTGCTCCGGCTCGGCTTTGGCCTTGGTCCGGCGCTTGCGAGCGGGCTTTTCCGGCACAGCGGCCCGGTCAGCGGTCTCGGCGGGGGGAGCCTCCGGAGGGGCCGGCTCGGCGACCGCGGCTTCGGGTTCCGCATCCGCCTTCTTCGAGCGGCGGCGTTTGGGCTTCGGCTGCGGTTCCTCATGCGCTTCGGTCGCCGCGATCGGCGGCTCCTCGTCGATGGGCCGTTCGACCATCGGCGAGCTCACGGGCTCGACCACGGGCTCTGAAGCCTGCGCTTCACTCTTGCGGCCGCGCCTCCGGCGACGTTTACCGCCTTCGGGCTCCTGCGCTTCAGGCTCCGGCGCGGACGCCTCGGCCTTGGCAGGTTCCTCCTGTTCCTCGGCGAGAGCCGGCTCCGCGCGCGGCGCCGCCTCGCCTTCGACATCGTCGCGCCGACCGCGTCCACGGCCGCCGCGACGGCGGCGACGGCGGCGGCGTCCCTGGCGCTCGCCTTCGCCTTCCCGCGCGCCCTCGCGCTCTTCACCGCGTTCTTCGGTCTCTTCCTCGTCGCCCTCGAGCGAGATTTCGAGGGTCTCGTCGTCCTCGTCCTCTTCTTCCTCGACCGGCGCGGCTTCGAACCGCGGCGGCGCAATCGGCCGCGCTCCGGAACTGTCCACCGTCATGCGCGCGCCTTCGAAGCCCTCGTCGATGAGGATCTCGATCGACACACCGTAGCGCTGCTCAATCTCGGCCAACTCGCTGCGTTTCTTGTTGAGGACGTAGACCGCCGCTTCCGCTCCGGCGCGCAGACACACCCGGTCGCCGCGACCGCGGGCCGCCTCGTCTTCGATGATGCGAAGCGCCGAAAGCCCCGCCGATGCAGCCGTGCGCATCAGCCCCGTGCCGTCGCAATGAGGGCAGGGTTTCGTCGAGGCTTCGAGGACGCCGGTGCGGAGGCGCTGACGGCTCATCTCCATCAGGCCGAAGCTGGAGATCCGGCCGACCTGGATCCGGGCGCGGTCGTGCTTCAGCGCCTCCTTCATCGCCTTCTCGACCTTACGGTTGTGGCTCGACTGCTCCATGTCGATGAAGTCGATGACCACCAGGCCCGCCATGTCGCGCAGGCGAAGCTGGCGCGCGATTTCCTGCGCCGCTTCGAGGTTCGTGTTGAAGGCCGTCTGCTCGATATTGTGCTCGCGGGTCGAGCGGCCCGAGTTGATGTCGATCGAGACCAGCGCCTCGGTGGGATTGATGACGAGGTAGCCGCCGGACTTTAGCTGTACGATCGGCTGGTACATGGCCGAGAGCTGGTCCTCGACGCCGTGGCGCTGGAACAACGGCGTGGTCTCGCTGTGAAGCTTCACGCGCCGGACGTGGCTCGGCATCAGCAGCTTCATGAAGCCGCGGGCCTGCTTGTAGCCCTCTTCACCCTCGACGATCACTTCCTCGATCTCGCGGTGATAGAGGTCGCGGATCGCACGCTTGATGAGGTCGCTGTCGCGGTAGATCAGTGCCGGGGCGGTGCTTCCAAGCGTCCGCTCGCGAATCTCGTCCCAAAGCCGCGCGAGATAATCGAAGTCGCGCTTGATCTCGGTCTTGGTTCGCTGGAGGCCGGCGGTGCGAACGATCAACCCCATGGTCTTGGGCAGGTTGAGGTCCGACATGATCGACTTCAGCCGCTTGCGGTCTGCGCCGTTCGAGATCTTGCGCGAGATGCCACCGCCGTGGCTGGTGTTCGGCATCAGCACGCAATAGCGGCCGGCAAGGCTGAGGTAGGTGGTCAGGGCCGCGCCCTTGTTGCCACGCTCTTCCTTGACGACTTGGACCAGCAGCACCTGGCGGCGCTGAATCACATCCTGGATCTTGTAGCGGCGGCGGAGCGCCTGGCGCTTCTTGCGAAGCTCGTCAGCGGCGGACTCGTCGACCGGCGAGCGAGAAGAGCCTGTGCCGGCCTCCATCGTCGTCTCGGTTGCTGTGGCAGTCGAGTCCGCGACATCGACCTCGTCCGAGAGCCCATCATCGTCGTCGTCGGCGTCGTACGAATCGTTCGCGTCCAGCTCCGCGGAGCGAAGCCGTTCCTCTTCGGCCGCATGCTCCGCTTCCTCGCGAAGCAGCGCTTCGCGGTCGGCCTTGGGGATTTGGTAGTAGTCGGGATGGATTTCGCTAAAGGCGAGGAAGCCGTGACGGTTCCCTCCATAATCGACGAACGCCGCCTGGAGCGACGGTTCGACCCTGGTGACCTTGGCTAGATAGATATTGCCTTTGAGCTGCTTGTGCTCAGCGGATTCGAAGTCAAATTCCTCGATCCGGTTCCCTTTGACGACCGCGACCCGGGTTTCCTCCGGGTGGCGCGCATCGATAAGCATGCGCATGGACATTGAATTTTCTCCGGGCGCGCGGGGTCAGCGTTCGGACGCTCCGCCGCGCGATGATTGGGGCCTCGCCGGCCGCGTACTGGCGGGCTGCGATGGCTGGATGACTGAAAAGCGCGTCTGCTCGAGGTGCCATCCCGCGACTTTGCGCGGGGAACGCCGCTTCACCGAAGAGCGGATGAAGGGCATTCTGTGGCGTCATTCAAGCATCAACCTCGTGGAGCCGCGGCCTTTCGCACCGTCCGCGGCCAGAATTCCCCGGCGGACGCCGGAGATCAAAGCCGAGTAGCATCGCGGAGTCCCCGCCGCAACCATCGCGAGTAACGCGACATGCGATGTGAGCGCTAACGTTCCACAGGTGACAGTGGCCACAGCGCCGCTATTTGACGTGTCGTGGACCCGGCCGATGATTAGCAAGAGCACTCTTTCAGACCGACGCGGAATCTGGGCATTCCTGCTCGGCGTGGTGATGGTGACCGGCGGCGTCCTCATGCACGCGCCGATGTTCCTGATGGGCCGGCACAATCATTTCATCCTCGCCGGAATGCCGATCGGCTGGGACATGATCCTGGGCATGGCAGCAATCGTCGCGGGCTGCGGAATCGCCGCTTACGGCCTGCTTCCGAGGAACGTCGCCCACCAGCTTGCGGCTTCGCAGGACATTGTGGTGACGCCGCCGGAGGACGCGCCGCTCAGCGCGGCCCACTGGGGCCTGATGTCGGTCCTCGTGATCGCGCTCATCATCGACATCATGAAGCCCGCGAGCCTCGGTTTCACTCTGCCGGGAATGATGGCCGAATATCATGTCGACAAGGCCACCGTTTCCACCTTCCCATTCTCGGCCCTCGTCGGGACCGTGATCGGATCGATCATCTGGGGGATCATCGCCGACATCTACGGACGCAAAGCTTCGATCCTGCTCTCGGCCGTGATGTTCGTTGGGACCTCGATCTGCGGAGCGATGCCGTCGCTCGCCTGGAACGTCGGCATGTGTTTCATGATGGGCGTCGCGGCGGGCGGAATGCTGCCCGTCACCTACGCGCTGCTCGCCGAAATGATGCCGAGCAAGCACCGCGGCTGGTCCCTCGTCCTCGTCGGCGGTCTTGGAGCGGTTGGGGGCTATTTTGCGGCAAGCGGCTTCTCGGCCCTGCTGCAACCCTTCTTCGGCTGGCGAATTCTGTGGCTTCTCAACTTGCCCACCGGCCTGTCGCTGGTGTTGCTCGGTGTCTTCATCCCCGAATCGGCCAAGTTCCTTCTTTCTCGCGGCCGGCACGAAGAGGCGCAGCGGGTGATGAGGCGCTTCGGCTCGAAAGCGCGGCAGGCGCGTTCCGCCGAGCAGATCGCGCTCGAACGCGGTCCCTCGGTTGCGCTCACTGGCCGGGCCTTCATCGGCAAGCTTTTCGCGCTGAGCCTCGCGGCCATTTGCTTCAGCCTCATCAATTTCGGGCTTTTGCTCTGGCTCCCCGCTGACCTGATCGCGAAGGGCTATAGCGTCGGGGTATCCAGCAAGCTTCTGGCCGAATCGGCCCTGATTGCGTTCCCGACGGTGTTCATCGTCGCCTATCTGTACAGCGGTTGGAGCACGAAATGGTCGGTCGTCGGATCGCTTGCGGTCACCTTTGCGGGGCTTGCCGGAGTGGTGTGGCTGGAACTCACCAAAGGCGGTAGCCCGGTCCTGCCCGTCGCTCTCCTGATCATCGGAACCAATGCGCTGATCGCGATGCTTTTGCCCTACGCAGCCGAAAGCTTTCCGCTCCGCATTCGGGGACGCACGACGGGCATCGTCGCAGCGTGCACGAAAGCTGGGGGAATGTTCGCCCAACTCCTGGCCATCCTGGCGCTGATACCGCCGCTTTCCGTCGTTTCGATCGCAATCATGGTTCCGACCGTTCTCGCCCTCATCCTGGTTGCGTCATTCGGAAAGGAGACGCGCGGCCGCGACCTGAGGGAGCTCGACCCGGACGGGCACACCTTCGCCGCCACTGGAATGTAGGCAGGGACCACGCAGGCATTCGCTGTTTGCGCTAACAATGCACGGCCTATAGCAAGCGCTCGATGATGGAGAAGGCGTCGACGCTGCTAATGTTCGGAGCGACGGGCGATCTTGCCCGGCGCATGCTTCTTCCCTCGCTCTACGGGCTCGATTCCGACGGCTTGCTTCCGGCGGACCTCAGGATCATCGGCACGGCGCGGACCGACCTCGACGAGGAGGGGTTTCGCGCCCGCGCCGGCGAGGCGCTGAGCGAGCACCTTCCGCCAGGATTCTATTCCGAAGGCGTCGCGCAGCGCTTCCTCGCGCGGCTCCATTACGTTTCGCTCGACATCATGGACCCTCAGGGATTCGGCCGCCTCGCCGACGCGGTCGGCGACCCGTGCCACGGAGTTGCGATCTTTCTTTCGACCGCGCCGTCCCTGTTCAAGCCGACCATCGACGGGCTTCAGTGTGCGGGCCTTGCCTGCCCGACCGTGCGCATGGCGCTTGAGAAGCCGCTCGGAATCGACCTCGAATCCAGCCGCGAGATCAACGACGCGGTCGCCGCTGCCTTTCCCGAAGACCGCACCTTCCGCATCGACCATTATCTCGGCAAGGAAACCGTCCAGAACCTGCTCGCGCTGAGGTTTGCCAATTCGATGTTCGAGCCGCTGTGGAACAGCACGCACATCGACCATGTGCAGATAACGGTCGCCGAGACGATCGGCCTCGAGGGGCGCGGCGATTATTACGACCGGGCCGGCGCGCTTCGCGACATGGTCCAGAACCACATGCTCCAGTTGCTCGCGCTCGTCGCGATGGAGCCGCCCACCGATTTCAATGCCACCGCCGTGCGGGACGAAAAAGTGAAGGTACTTCGCGCGCTTCGGCCCATCACCAGAGACGATGCAGAGACGGTGACCGTCACGGGGCAGTACACTCGGGGGGCGATCGATGGCGAGACGGTGCCTGGCTATGCCGAGGAAGTCGGGCGCGACAGCACGACCGAGACGTTCGTCGCGCTGAAGGCGAACATCGACAATTGGCGCTGGAAGGGCGTTCCTTTCTACCTTCGCACCGGCAAGCGCATGCCGACCCGCGACACGGAGATCTTCATCCAGTTTCGCGACGTTCCTTATTCGATCTTCGCATCGCGCGGGGCGACCACGAAACCGAACAAGCTGATCATCGGACTCCAGCCTGAGGAGAGCATCGAGCTTCGGCTGATGTCCAAGACACCGGGGCTCGACAGGCAGGGCGTGCGGCTGCGCGAAATCCCGCTCGACATCGGGCTTGCCAATGCCTTCAGCGAATATCGCCGGCGTATTGCGTACGAGCGGCTCCTGCTCGACCTCATCGAAGGCGACCCGACCCTTTTCGTGCGGCGCGACGAGGTGGAGGCTCAATGGGCGTGGATCGACCGCATCCGAGCCGCCTGGGCGGACAAAGCCATGGCTCCGCGGCCTTATGCGGCCGGAACGTGGGGACCGTCGGCGGCGATCGCGCTGACCGAGCGTGACGGCATCAGTTGGCACGAGTAAGGCGCGCTCCGATGGCCCTCAATCCCACGATCGCAACGGTCACCGACCGGATCATCGAACGGTCGAAGCCGACCCGTCGGCGCTACCTGGATCTCATGACGGAGCAGAAGGGGCGGGGGATCAACCGCCCGCGCCTGTCCTGCGGAAACTTCGCCCACGGCTTCGCCGCCGCGGGCGAGGACAAGGAGGCGATCAGCCACCTCGCCGGTCCTAATATTGCGATTGTAACCGCTTACAACGACATGCTGTCGGCGCATCAACCCTACGGCCGCTATCCCGAACAGATGAAGATTTTCGCCCGCGAGGTCGGCGCGACGGCGCAGGTCGCGGGCGGCGTTCCCGCCATGTGCGACGGAGTGACCCAGGGGCAGCCGGGCATGGATCTGTCGCTGTTCAGCCGCGACGTCATTGCGATGAGCACCGCGGTCGCGCTCAGCCATGGCATGTTCGACGCGGCAGCCTTGCTCGGCATTTGCGACAAGATCGTCCCCGGGCTTCTCATCGGGGCGCTCCGCTTCGGACATTTGCCGATGCTGCTTGTGCCGGGCGGCCCGATGCCGTCGGGTCTTCCCAACAAGGAGAAGCAGCGGATCCGCCAGCTCTATGCCGAAGGAAAGGTCGGCAAGGACGAGCTGCTCAAGGCCGAGAGCCGCTCCTATCACTCGCCCGGCACCTGCACCTTCTACGGCACGGCCAATTCGAACCAGATGATGATGGAGCTGATGGGGCTACACGTTCCCAACGCGGCCTTCATCAATCCCGGGACGCCGCTGCGGCAGGCACTGACTCGCGCCGCGGTGCATCGGCTTGCCGATCTCGGACGAAGGGGCGAGCGGCCGCTGTCGCAGGTGGTCGACGAGAAAGCGATCGTGAACGCAATGATTGGGCTCCTCGCGACCGGGGGTTCGACCAACCATTTCATCCACCTGCCGGCGATCGCTCGAGCGGCGGGAATCGTCATCGATTGGCAGGATTTCGCGGAGCTGTCGGCGGCGGTGCCGCTCATCGCGCGCGTCTATCCGAACGGTGCGAAGGACGTGAACGACTTCCAGGATGCGGGCGGAATGGCGTTCGTCGCCTATACGCTATCGCGGGAAGGACTGCTCCATCCCGATCATCTCACAGCGGGCGCGGATTCGATGGATGCCTGGGTCGGCAACCCCGAGCTGCACGGCGACGAGCTCGTCTGGAAGAGCGCCGAGGAAAGCGCGGACATCGACATGCTCCGGACCGCTTCCGATCCATTCCAGTCGGATGGCGGGCTTCGCCTGGTGCAAGGAAATCTCGGGCGGGCAGTGTTCAAGACGAGCGCCATCGATCAGGAGCGCTGGGTGATCGAGGCGCCGGCGCGCTGCTTTTCCGACCAGAACGAAGTGTTGGACGCATTCAAGGCTGGCGAGCTCGATCGCGATTGCGCCGTGGTCGTCCGCTTCCAGGGCCCGCGAGCGAACGGCATGCCGGAGCTGCACAAGTTGGTTCCCACCCTTGGAGTCCTGCAGGACCGCGGACACCGCGTCGCTTTGATTACGGATGGCAGAATGTCGGGCGCGAGCGGCAAGGTGCCTGCGGCAATCCATTGCTCGCCCGAAGCGCTGCCCGACGGCCCGCTTGCACGAGTCCGCGACGGCGACGTCATCCGTCTCGACGGCAACAGCGGCGAGCTCGATGCCGTCGGCGTCAATCTCGCGGGCCGGGCACCCGCCAACTCGCCGCCGCCGCCGGTCGGCACAGGTCGCGAGCTGTTCGCGCTCATGCGCGTACATTGCAACGAAGCAGAGGCGGGCGCGTCGGCGATGCTCGCGGCCATGGAAGCGGAGCAGGCGTGAGCAAGGTCGCAGTTGCCGATGTCGGCGGTACCAATGTCAGGTTTGCACTTGCCGAGATCGACGGCGGACGCGTCGTGGGACTCGACGAACCAGTTACACTGAAGACGTCCGAGCATGGAAGCTTCCAGCTCGCCTGGCAGGAGTTCGGGCGCCGCGCCGGGATCGATCTTCCTACCGAGCTCGCCATTGCGTTCGCCGGTCCGGTCGGCGGCGACGTCCTCAAGCTCACCAACAATCCGTGGGTTATCCGGCCGGCGCTCATCAAGGAACGGCTTGGCGTCGACCGCTATACTATCGTCAACGATTTCGGCGCGGTCGCTTACGCCGTCGCGACCCTTGGCGAGGAGCATTTCCAGCATCTCTGCGGGCCGGAACGCCCACTGCCGGAGGAGGGCGTCGTCAGCATCGTCGGGCCCGGGACGGGCCTCGGCGTCGCCGCGCTCCTCAGGAAGGACGGCTCCTACGAGGTGATCGAGACCGAAGGCGGGCACATCGACTTCGCGCCGCTCGACGTCCTCGAAGACCGGATCCTCGTCGAGCTGCGACGCAGTTTCCGGCGGGTGTCGGTCGAGCGGATCGCGTCCGGCCGTGGCTTGTGGAACGTCTACGAGGCGCTGGGTGCGATCGAAGATCAGCAGCTCGTCTTCCACGATGAGAAGGCGCTGTGGGCGGCCGCGCTCGAGGGAAGCGATAGCCTCGCCAACGCCGCGCTCGACCGCGTCTGCCTTACGCTCGGTTCGGTCGCCGGCGACGTCGCGCTCGCACAGGGCGCGGGCGCGGTCGTGATTGCCGGCGGCGTGGGTCTGAGGCTCGCGGGAGCGCTCCCACGTTCGGGTTTTCACGACCGCTTCATCGCCAAGGGCCGCTTCGAACGCCGGATGGACGAAATGCCGGTCAAGCTCATCACCCATCCGCAGCCAGGCTTGATCGGAGCCGCCGCAGCCTTCGCGAAGGAGCATGGATGACGATCGACGAAATCATGCGGAGCGCGCCGGTCGTCCCGGTGCTCGTTCTCGAGGCCGATGAGGATTGGGCGAAGCTGGCTGAGACCTTCGTAGCAGCAGGCCTTCCAGTGCTCGAAGTCACGTTGCGGACGTCGATCGCGCTCGACGCCATTCGCCGGATGGCGAGTGTCCCCGGCGCGATCGTCGGCGCGGGCACCGTACTGAACGGGCGGCAATTGGATGAGGCGGTCGAGGCCGGCGCGAAGTTCCTCGTTTCCCCAGGCCTGACGGAGCCGCTCGCGAAGGCCGCGGAGCGCTCGGGCGCAGCTTATCTGCCTGGGGTAGCAACCGCAGGCGACATCATGCGCGGGCTCGATCTCGGGCTCGATCGGTTCAAGTTCTTTCCGGCCGAAGCGTCGGGCGGAATCTCCGCGCTCAAAGCGCTTTCCGGACCGTTCGGTGCGATCCGCTTCTGCCCGACCGGCGGAGTCCGCCCCGACAATGCCGCCGAATGGCTTGCGATGGAGGCGGTGTTGTGCGTTGGCGGGACATGGCTTTATCGGGCAGGCGACAATCTGAACGAGGTCAGCGAGCGCGCTCGAGCCGCATCATCGCTGCGTCATTAAATTTCCTGTTAACCATGTTCGCATGATATATTGCGTTGCGGGTCAATGGGTTGGTGGATGGCATAGTGGTGGGGACAAGGGGAGCAGTCTTGGGTGCGGCGCTGACCGTCCTCGCTGCGGGCGTGCTCCTGCTGGCCATCGGCGGGCGCAGTGGTGCCTCGGCGCAATCGAGCCTCACCGTGAACGTCCCCGCGCCTGTCACGGATCGCATCTACGGTGCGCCGGGAGCCCGGGGGCGGCCGATCGTTGTCATCGATCCAGGCCACGGCGGGCGGGACCCCGGAGCGACGAGCGTCTCCGGGCAGGTCAGCGAGAAGGACCTGACGCTGGCGCTGGCGCGGGAGCTTCGCGACGATCTCGTCAAGCGCGGCCGTGTTCGCGTCGCGTTGACCCGCGACGGCGACCGCTATCTCACGTTGGACGAGCGCGCGGCGGTCGCCCGGCGGCTCGATGCGTCCCTCTTCGTTTCGCTGCATATGGACAGCGCGCCCAATCCGCTGGCGCGCGGCGCGACGATCTATTCGTTGTCCGACGTTGCGTCCGATGCGGAGGCCGCGAGGCTCGCTGCTTCGGAGAACAGGGGCGCGGAAGCCGACGCCGGCGGCGGGTCCGTCCAGGCCATGCTTTCCGATCTCGCCATGCAGGAGCAGATGAGCGCTTCTGCCGATCTCGCGGCGCGCATGGTCGGCAAGTCGGCGGGCCGGTTCGAGCTTCGGCCCAATCCCCATCGCTTCGCTTCTTTCCACGTCCTTCGCCGGGCCGAAGCGCCGGCGGTGCTGTTCGAGGGCGGCTACATCAGCAACGCCGACGACGAGGTGCTTCTGCGCTCGCCGGAGGAGCGGGCGAAGATCGCGCTGGCACTTGCACAGGCGATCGAGACCGACGTTGCTGCGCGCTCGCGCCGTTAAGCGCGATTAACTGGCTTTCCGCACCTGCAACGACAGGCTAGACGCATCACCGAATGAAATTCGAGCGTCTGACTTCTCCCGGTTGGCAGCTTCCCGACCTCGTGGGCTTCAATGCGAAGGTCCACGACTGGGTCGATCCATGGTGGGCGCATCGATGGGTTCGCTGGCTTGCCTGGGCGGCGGCAGCGCTGTTCGCCCTGGTCGCGGCGATGTGGATCTACTTTGCCGCGGGGCTTCCGTCGGCGAACACCTTGCTGGCCTATCAGCCGCCGCTTCCGACCAACGTTCGCGGCTATGACGGCGACCCGATCCAGACCTTCGCTCGCGAACGGCGCGTCGACCTGTCGTACGACGAATTCCCGCCGCTGGTCGTCCACGCTTTCATCTCGGCCGAGGACAAGCAGTTCTTCCACCACCACGGGATCGACTACACCGGCTTCATCAAGGCGGTCTTCAATTATACGACGCACCTTGGGCGGGGCCGTGTCGCCGGCGGCTCGACGATCACCCAGCAGGTTGCGAAATACCTGCTTCGCGACAGCAGCTACAATGTCGGCCGAAAGGCGCGCGAGGCGATCCTCGCCTTCAGGCTCGAGGACACGCTGAGCAAGCAGCAGATCCTGGAGCTCTATCTCAACTCGATCTTCCTCGGGCGCAACGCCTACGGCGTCCAGGCCGCGGCCCGCGCCTATTTCGACAAGGACGTCGACGGACTGACCCTCCCCGAGGCGGCCTATCTCGCGATCCTCCCAAAGGCGCCGTCGAACTATGACCCGGTGCGCGCGACGCAAAAGGCGCTCGACCGCCGCAACTATGTGCTCCGGGAGATGTACAAGAACGGCTACATCTCCGAGGATCAGTGGCACTCCGCCGCGGCCAGTCCTCTCGGAACCATCCGCTACGGAAGCAATGAGAAGTTTCGCCAGCAGGGCGGCTATTTCATGGAAGAGGTCCGGCGCGAGCTGATCAAGCAGTTCGGCGAGGATTCGAAGAACGGCCCCAACAGCCTTTACGCGGGCGGATTGTGGGTCCGCTCGTCGATGGACCCGAAGATGCAGGATCCCGCGGCGCAGGCGCTTCGTGACGGGCTCCTGAAGTTCGGTGGCGGGGGAGGCTGGAAAGACCTCGGCATGACCATCGACCTGTCGAAGGACTGGGATGGCGAACTCGATCGAGCTCCGGTCGGAACGGGCTACCCGGACTGGCTGAAGGCCGTCGTCCTGTCGAAGAGCGGCGGCGCGGCATCGATCGGCTTCACCAACGGGTCGACCGGAACTCTGCCGGCCTCCGGCGCCTCGATGCCGGTGCGCGGCCAAGGCGGCGCGGCGTTCGACGCGCTTAAGCCCGGCATGGTGATCATCGTCAAACAGACGGCCCCGGGCTCTTTCCAGCTGAAGTCGATGCCGGCGATTTCCGGAGGCATGCTGGTCGAGGAGGTTCATACCGGCCGAGTCCTCGCCATGCAGGGCGGTTTCGACGTCGTCGGGTCCGCCTACAATCGCGCGATCCAGGCGTTTCGCCAGCCGGGATCGGCGTTCAAGCCGATCGTCTATGTGACCGCGCTTCAGAACGGCTTCACGCCCGCGACGATTGAGCTCGATGCGCCTTACTGCATCGACCAGGGCCCGGGGCTCGGACAGAAGTGCTTCGTCAACTTCGATCACCGCTCGGCCGGTCCGCATACCTTGCGCTGGGGTCTCGAGCAGTCGCGCAACCTCATGACCGTGCGCGCCGCGGCGAACATCGGCATGCCCAAGATCACCGACACCGCACGCAAGCTCGGCGTTGGCGACTATCCCAATTATTTGTCGATCGCTCTTGGCGCCGGCGACACCACGGTGCTTCGCCTCGTCAATGCCTATGCGATCCTTGCCAACCAGGGCCGCTCGGTGAAGCCGACGACCATTGATTATGTCGAGGACCGCAACGGCAAGGTCATCTACCGGACCGACAATCGCTGCGCGCTGATGGGCAATTGCAATGCAGCCGACTGGAACGGCGGGGCGATGCCGCGTCCGCCGAGCCGCACGCACCAGCTCGTCGATGCGATGGCGGCGTTCCAGATGGTGCACGTCATGGAAGGCGTGATCATCCGCGGCACTGCGACGGTCCTTCGCGATCTCAACCGTCCGCTGTTCGGCAAGACCGGCACGACCAATGGCCCAACCAACGTGTGGTTCGTCGGCGGAACGCCCGACATCGTCGCGGGCGTCTACCTCGGTTACGACAATCCGCGCCCGATGGGCGGATGGGCGCAGGGCGGGCGCATCTCGGCGCCGATCTGGAAGGAGTGGGCGCTGACGGCGCTCAAGGATCAGCCCAAGGTTCCGTTCGTTGCGCCGCCCGGCATTCGTTGGGTCCGGATCGACCGCGCCAGCGGCAAGCCCGTGTTCGGATCATTCCCGACCACCGACAATGACCCCAAGGCAAGCGTGATCTGGGAAGCGTTCCAGCCGCAGACCGAAGCGGTTCACAGCGGACGAAGCACGTTCGGCGATCCCTACAGCCCGCAATATCTCCAATTGTGGCAGCAGGCCGCGCAGCAGGCGGCCCAGCAGCCGCAGGGCGAGGAGCAGAGCGCGCCCGGACAGCCACCGCGGCCCTCGCCGCCCGTCGCTGCCCGGCCCACGTCACAGCCGAGCGGCTTGCCAACCCAGAACACGCTCTAGTAGCGCTGCTCCCGAGAGGTTTTTGAGAGATGCGCGCCGAAGCGCAGGGCCATATCGACCAGATCAACGCCGCGACCGCGCTGCTGCGCCGGTTCCTCGACTGGGACCGTGCGCTGAAGCGGCTCGATGAACTGAACGCGAAGGTTGAGGACCCAACGCTGTGGGATGACCCGAAGGCAGCGCAGGAGGTGATGCGGGAACGAAGGCGCCTTGAGGAAGCCATCGGCGCTACCCAAATGCTCGAGCGCGAGCTCGCCGACACGTCCGAGCTTATCGAGCTTGCCGAAAGCGAAGGCGACGCCGAGCTGGTCGAGGACGGCATCCGCAGCCTCGCCGAGCTCGCCGAGCGCGCCGACCGTGACAAGGTCGCGGCGCTGCTTGCGGGCGAGGCCGACGCCAACAGCGCTTATGTCGAGATCAACGCCGGAGCCGGCGGCACCGAAAGCCAGGACTGGGCCGAGATGCTGCTTCGCATGTACTCGCGCTGGGCGGAGCGTCACCGGTTCAAGGTGGAGATGGTCGACCACCATTCCGGCGAGCAGGCGGGGATCAAGTCGGCGACGATCCTGATCAAGGGCGAGAATGCCTACGGCAACCTCAAGGTCGAGAGCGGAGTCCATCGGCTCGTTCGGATCAGCCCCTACGACGCCAACGCGCGGCGTCACACGAGTTTTTCCAGCGTGTGGGTCTATCCGGAGGTCGACGACGATATCGACGTCCAGATCAACGAGGCCGAGCTTCGAATCGACACGTACCGCGCCTCGGGCGCCGGCGGGCAGCACGTCAACACCACCGACAGTGCAGTCCGGATCACCCACATCCCGACCGGGATCGTCGTCGCCTGCCAGAACGAGCGTTCGCAACACAAGAACCGCGCTTCGGCGTTCAAGCAGCTGAAGGCGCGCCTGTACGAAGCGGAGCTCCAGAAGCGCGAGGAGGAAGCGAGCGCCGCCAATGCCGCCAAGACCGACATCGGCTGGGGCCACCAGATCCGCTCCTACGTGCTGCAACCCTATCAGCTCGTGAAGGACCTTCGCACAGGGGTCACCTCGACCGCGCCCGGCGACGTCCTCGATGGCGATCTCGATCGCTTCATGGCCGCGGCCCTGTCGCAACGCGTGACGGGGGAGACGGTCGAGGTCGAGGATGTGGAATAGGGCCGCAGCCCTCGCTGCTTTCCTGCTGCTTTCCTGCCGGGAGCAGCCTCGGCAACCGCAGTTCCCGAGCGCCCAGCGCGACGTCGCGCCGATCGTCAGCGACGCTTTCTCCACCGAGGACGCACGCGACCGCCTGGGAGAATCGGATGAAGTGATGCAGCTCGCCGGAGTCCGCCCCGGCATGTGGGTTGCGGACGTCGGCGCCGGCCAGGGCTATTACAGCATCCGCCTCGCGCGCGCGGTCGGCAAGAAGGGCAGGGTGCTCGCCGAGGACATCATGTCCGATGTTACGGACCAGCTGACCGACCGCGTCCAGCGCCAGCGGCTCGACAATGTCGCGGTGAGGCTTGGGACGCCGGATGACCCGATGCTCCCGGCGCGCACGTTCGACCGCATCTTCCTCGTCCACATGTACCACGAGGTTGCGTCGCCCTACGCTTTCCTGTGGCACATGCGGGATGGACTGAAGCCGGGCGGCCTCGTCATCGTCGTCGATGCGGATCGCCCAGTGCGGCGCCACGGGATGCCGCCCGCACAGCTCAAGTGCGAGTTCGCGGCGCTCAACCTGGCGCCAGTCAAATTCGCGATGTTGACGGGCGGAGACGCCTATCTAATGGCGTTTCGGATCGCCGGTCCTCGTCCGGCTCCCACTGCGATCAAGCCCTGTGCGGGCGCGAACGGCTAAAGATAGCCCATCCTCCTCAGGCTGGTGCACTCGTGCCCGGCGAACACCAGGTGGTCGACCACCTTGCAGCCGAGCGCCTCGGCGGCGCTTGCGAGGCGGCGGGTGGCGCGCAGGTCGGATTCGCTGGGTCGCGGGTCCCCGCTCGGGTGGTTGTGGGCGAGGAGGATTGCGGCAGTACCGTGCCGCGCAGCTTCGACGATGATGGAGCGCAGTGGAAAGTCGACCCCGCAGGCGTCCCCCTGGTGCAGCGAGAGGTGGAGACAGCGCGCCTTTTCGTCGAGGTGAGCGACCCACAGGCTTTCCTGGCTGGAATCCTGCTCCTTGAAGCAGCCAACGAAGAATTGCCTAGCCGCGGCAAGGCCATTGAAGGCGAGGGGAGTATCGGCACGCTGATGACGCACTCCCTCCTTCTAGGTGGCGGCAATGCCGGAGGCGACGCGAACCGCGTCGGGTTTGGGGCCTAAAGCATCCAGTTTGAAGCAATGTCGGCTGCCGGCACTTGCGAAAAGTCTCAACACTCCCCTTCACAAGCGGCGAAATAGGATTATATGGGCTTCATCCAGAAATAGACGGCTCCGCCGCACGGTGACGTGCGCCCGGAGCTTTTCCCGTCCTCTCCGGGACAGGGTCCGAACGGCGCACGGACCGAACGCATTGGAGAGGGTAGCGGGGCAGCGCTCCACAAATCGCCGGCATTCAGCCGGCAGAATCAGGCGGAGCGCGGGGGAACCTGCGTAGCCGCATAGCGCAGGGAAGCACATGGCCACCAAAGCGATCGACGCACCTCGCAAGACCACCGGCGGGGTAAGGATGAAGCAGCGGCGAATCCGCAAGATCTTCGGCAACATCCACGAAATCAGCGAGATGCCGAACCTCATCGAGGTTCAGCGCGAGAGCTACGAACAGTTCCTCCGCTCGGACAAGAAGACGGGCTATGTCTCGGGTCTCGAAAAGACGCTGCGGTCGGTCTTCCCGATCATGGATTTCGCCGGGACCGCGCACCTCGACTTCGACCATTACGAGCTCGAGGACCCGAAGTACGACACCGACGAGTGCCGCCAGCGCGGCCTCACCTATGCCGCCCCGATGCGAGTCACGCTGCGCCTGACGACGTTCGAGATCGATCCCGAGACCGAGGCCAAGTCGGTGATCGATATCAAGGAGCAGGACGTCTACATGGGCGACATGCCGCTCATGACGATGAACGGCACCTTCATCATCAACGGCACCGAGCG
>Ga0068855_100001246_pt1 | contig 31579 bp, 29 predicted proteins | sample KBSCornC52_FD_66592 | JGI IMG/M metagenome (GOLD analysis project Ga0068855, IMG submission 66592) | Corn rhizosphere microbial communities from Kellogg Biological Station, Michigan, USA - KBS Corn C5-2 | ecosystem: Host-associated > Plants > Roots > Rhizosphere > Soil ...
GTGGGTATATGACGATCGGGTGGATGAGGAGGTTATTCACATTGGGGACAAAACTTTCCACCGTGACCCTGATGTTTTCGACACTTGGTTTAGTAGTAGCTCATGGCCTTACGCCACGCTGGATTTCCCAGATGGGAAAGATTTTAAACAGTTTTATCCACTGTCAGTTATGGAAACAGGGGCGGATATTTTATACCCATGGGTGTCACGCATGCTCATGTTTGGACTTTATAACACCGGCGAAGTGCCTTTTAAGGATGTTTACCTGCACGGTCTGATTCTGGATGAGCATGGTCAAAAAATGAGCAAAAGCCGTGGGAATGTGATTAACCCGATGGAGAAAATTGATCAGTATGGCAGCGACGCTTTTCGGCTTGGCATCATCAGCGGTACGACGGCCGGTGGTAATCAGCCGTACAACGAGCCCAAACTGGTGGCTGGGCGCAACTTCTGCAACAAGCTATGGAACGTAGCACGGTACATTGAGGATCAATTACCAGATAAGTTTGCCGAGCCATCGGCAGCCGAGCCTAAAACTGCGGCTGATCACTGGATCCTCCGTAAACTTGCTCAAGCTGCCGAGGACATGGGCAGCCTCTTGGAGCAGTACCGCTTAAGCGAAGCATACGAGGTGCTGTATCACTTTACGTGGGATGACTTAGCCGATTGGTACATCGAGGCCAGCAAGGCGCAGCCGAACGGCAATGTGCTGAGCTATGTTTTAGCTAATACGCTTAAATTGGCGCACCCGTTTGCACCATTTGTAACCGAAACGATCTGGCAAACTCTGACCGCTGACGAATCGCTGTTAATAACGGCTGCCTGGCCAAAGCCAGAAGGCGGCAAGCCAGAGGCAGCCGAAGTATTTTCATCTATCCAAGCAATTGTGAGCGAAGCTCGTTTTATCATTAGCACGCTACGCGCCCAAGACGTCACCTTGTATTACACCGACGTACCGTTTTTGACCGAAAACGCTGAGCTGATTGCGAAGCTAGCTCGGTTACATGCCGTAACTGAAGTGCGCGATGGCACCGGTCTGTTCCTGACGAGTACACGCTACCGATGCTGGCTTGATATTGATAAAAACACCGCCCAGCAATACCAGGAGCAACTAGCTGTTAAACTGGCCGACGCTGAGCGATTGGTCGTGCAGCTGGAAGGGCGCTTAGCCAATAAAGATTACGTTAAGCGGGCGCCGGATGCAGTGGTGGCGCAGACCAAGCAACAACTGGCCGAAGCTAAGCAAACTAAGGATGCGCTGACGGCCGAGGCCGAACGGTTCCAACTAGCCGAATAAGGCTACCTGCGTGTCTTATACCTCTGTAGAAAGTTCAAGAGCGGCGCGCACGCGGGACTCTGATTGGGCAGGGTCGTAGCCGTCAAACCACAGCACGTGCCAACCTACTTTTTCGGCGGCCATAATATTGGGGCGCGAGTCGTCCACAAAGAGGATCTCGGCTGGTTCGCAGCCCGAACGTTCGGTGGCTAACTGGTAAATGGCGGGGTCCGGTTTGATCAGACCGACCTCTGATGAGTCGATAATAACATCATACTTGAGGCTGGGAATGATTTTGTCGATCAGCATCTTAGAGAGGAAGCCGGGCATGATGTTTGAGAGCAGGCCGATCTGGTAGTTACCAGCGACCCACTCGAGTAATTCGCTCATCCCATCGATCGGCTTAATGGCGTTAAAATAATACTTTTGCCAATCGACTGATTCGACGCCAATCCGCTCGGCTAAGCCCTTGTTAAAATCTTCGACGCCAATTTCGCCCCGGCAGGCCAGGTCATTGAAGTGCCAGTACGCAGTCTCTATAACATCGGCCGAAACACCTAAGTCGGCGGCCATTTGGACAAATGCACCCTGGAAGAAACGCACTAGGCAACCGTTAATGTCGAAGTAAACAAATCGAACGCCACTCTTAGAGGTGGCTTTGGCGCTCGGGGCTGAGGTTCCCAGGAGTTCGTCAAGCGAGACACCGATGGCGGCCGCAATGTTCTGAATAGTGAAGATAGAGGGGCTTTTGATAGCGCCACGCTCAATTTTAGCCAGTGTTGAATAGCTTAAATTAGCCTTTTGACACAGCTCTTGCTGCGTCAGCCCCGCTTTACGGCGAGCAGCCTGTAGGCGCTGCGCCAACCCCTGTTCATCCATAGCCTTATAATACTACCTGAGCTTTAGATTTCCAAGAAAACTAGCCGTTTTTGGCTAGTTTAGATATGGAGTACAAATTTGGTGAACGTAAATAAGAGGAGAAACGCCAGGAGGCCGCCAATACCCGCCGCTACTGCATTGGTTTGGGTATTAGAAACACCGGCGCGGCGTTCCATCTGGCTGTAAACCCAGCCGGCCACCCCGATTGCAAAAACAAATGATACAACCCCGTCTGACATGCTTAAGCTTATTGTACTAGAAGGCGAGACGAGATGCTACAGCGGCGAGCTCAGAATCATCTGCTTGACCTCTGTTAGGGTCGCCAAAGAATTCGCTGCTGTTGTTAAACGGTATGAGGTGGACATGGGCGTGCGGCACATCGGTGCCCATAATCTTTTCGCCGACATACTTTACTCCAAGAGTCTCACGCATATGAAGAGCTATCTTTTTTACAGAGGTGACCAGGGCTTGATAATCTTCGTCCGACAGATCCCAAACAAATTCGACCTCTGATTTAGGGATAACCAGCAGATGACCAGGGGTAACTGGCTCAATATCAAGAAAGGCAAACGTTTTGTCATCCTCGTATATCTTGTGGCAGGGGATATCACCCCTGATTATTTTCGTAAAAAGTGATGGTTGCATGAGCCCTCCTTGCATCTTCTTGTTCTATTGTATGTCTACGGCCAAGTTGCTGGCAATTTTTTGGCTCATATAAGGTGCTTGGACGGCACAATTTTGATAGGACGCTCTTGAGTACGAATGTGCTTACTTATCGTCAAAAATACGTCAAATAACAGGCATAAGCGCTTAATAAATAGTTCATGATTTGGTGGTTCAAACGAGCTACAGTAGCGTTGCTATGCAAAGATTTTGGACAAAACGAAAGCTAGGTGGAGGCGCCGTGACACTGGTTGCCATATTTGCTATCCAGATTGTCGGCGCGTTGGCGCCAGTGGGCGGCCCAGCCGATTTGCTCACGACCAGTTCGCCCACCTTACGTAAAACGCTTGATTACCCGACCAGCCAGCCACTCAACGGTAGCAACTTAGATTGTACAAATCTGACTTACCGCCTGGCCGGAGACACTGCCATGCAGTCGGGCTGTTTTACAGCCACCACCCACGGGCTTTTGCAGAGTGGTGGGCCAGTAATTTTGAACGGCACTGACGAGGCTCTGCCACTAGATGGCAAGGGTTATACTTTGATGCCAACGCCGAATCAATCGCTGATTCTGGCCGTCAGCGGTGCCCAGACTTTTGGTGCTAATGTAAGCTTTTACAACTACACTGATCTGAAAGACGAGTATTTGATGGCCGGTACGCGGCTTGTACATTACCTGGCGCCGACATCAGCGCCAACAGTGGCTCTGAACGATAGCCAAAATCAGCCAGTGGTCATAAATACTTCGGCGATGGCGTTCTCCAGTAATGGTGACTGGATGGTGGCAGAGTCGCCGCGGCATGCATTTATCCGGGTCAATTTAGCAACCTTTCAGATCACGGCTTTCGCGCCGCCCTTCAATACGCAACCATGGGATTATTCTTTGCCACTCCACCCGCTAGCGATCAGCGACGACGGGCGTTATGCAGTAGTACAGGGCGGCTCACCATTAGCACTCAAGGTGTACGATCTAGCCAGTTGCAGCGGCAGTAGCAGTGACAACCTGTCGCCGCTTGCTTGTAGTGCGCGGGATTACTGGCCGCAAATTACGCAGGCGATACCGTCTGTTTATGGGCCGTACGGGCTAGTACATCTGCGCTTTGTGAATCAAAACACTCTGAGCTTCGATGTTAAATATAACGATGTAGCCGCCACCAACAACAGTTTGGAGCAATGGCAAAGTGCTGCCTATACTCTGTCGGCCGATGCAAACGGGGCAGCGCTTGGCTACTTGGCGTTGGGCGATTCATATACATCTGGCGAAGGTACGTTTAATTACGTGACTGGCACTGATACATCCGTGAATATGTGCCACCTGTCATTGCACGCCTATCCGTTTTTGATCGGGCAGCAAGTTTTTAACCAGGGGCACTCGGTGGCGTGTTCTGGAGCTACGATCGGTGATCTGGATAATTTGAATAGTGGCTACTACGGCCAGGTGGCCGATCATACGGCCCGTAAGAATCGAACCAACGTAAGTTCTATCTTGGCTGATTTTAACCCCGGCTACCTGGCACAGCTGGAGTTTGTGAAAACGTACCAGCCGAATGTCGTCAGCGTATCTGTTACGGGCAATGATATAGGCTACTCATACGTGCTACAGCAGTGCGCTGAACCACATCTGTCGTCTAATACTTGCTACCCCAGTTATGAAGATAAAGCGGAGGTGTACGCAGCAATTGATCGCAAATACCGTGACCTGTCAGCCCTGTACAGCCGCTTGAAGGCGGCCGCACCGCATTCGACCATATACGCCATCGGTTACCCGCAAGTGGCCGCTACGGGCGGCGATTGCGCTCTCAACGTCCGTCTGAATTACGACGAGATCACTTTTACACAAAGCGTCGTGAACTACCTCAATAACATGATTAAGGCGGCGGCCATGAATCAAGGAGTGACCTACGTTGATATTAGCCAGGCTTTGGCGGGGCACCGCCTCTGTGAAACAAAGAGTTTTAATGTTGCAATGAATGGCCTGACCAGCGGCACTGACACGGGGGTGTTAGGCCTTAAGTTCCTTGGCAAAGAAAGCTTCCACCCTAACTCATTTGGGCATCAGTTAATCGCTAATGCAATTTTGGCGGCGACGCATAACTTTGCCCAAGCTCCGCCGCTATTACCAGGTCATCAGCCAGCCCCTGACAGCACAACTGACGCAAGTTTAAATATGTGGGCTAAAACTGGGCGCGCCGTTAATCAACTGACGTGGGACGAGAGCATTACCTCTGATGTAGCAAATAAAGGCGAGCGACTGGCCCTCACCATTGGCAGTGAAACTGCCGGGCTGATACCTAACACGACCTATACGATTAGCCTTGACCGCGGTGGCACGCCGCTCGGGCAGGGCACAACTGATTCGTCTGGCAATCTCAGCACAAGCGTGCCTACGCCCGTTACGGTTATCCCCGGTGACCATACGATTGATGTTACGGGCCCTGGCAGTACAGGTGAGCCAATCGATGTCAGCGGACCAGTCTATGTACCGGGTTCAAGTACCGATTACGACGGCGACGGCGTGCCAAATAGTAGCGACTCGTGTTTGACAGTGCCTAACGCTGGCGTAGACGCTGACCAAGATGGCATTGACGACGCTTGCGACCCGCTCATTTCCCAGCTACCACCTAGTGGTAGCAATCCACCCCTTAATCAAGATAACCAAGGAGGACAAACCAATGACCCCAATCCAACAGATCTTACGAGTTCATCACCTCAATCTTCAATTACAAGCCCGCTCCAAGCAAATGTCATTGCCATTTTAATGCCAACGACGCCTATAGCTCGGCCGCAATCGAGCTTGGCGGTTGAGGGCGGTAAAGCTCCGGCGGCCATCCAACCAGAGGTCAGCCAGGCCACGCCAACTAAGTTAAGTAGCCAGCCGGTGGCTCAGGCACTACCGTATAAGCCACCACTACCCAAATTGGGCGGGTCGCTCTTAGTGATAGGGCTATGGGTGCTGCTCATTGGGCCGGTGGGGTATAGTGTCTTGAAAAGTCGGTTTCGGTAATAGTGCCTGGCGGAGAGGGAGGGATTCGAACCCTCGGAACCCTTGCGGGCTCACTTGTTTTCGAGACAAGCCAGTTCAACCACTCCTGCACCTCTCCACTGGTGGTCTATTTTAGCAGATCTGTTACGAGGCTGATGACTTGGCGGCGAGCATTGCGCACATTTTTTGAATACGTGCAGCCCTTGTTGCGGATTTTTTGGCCTCATCAATCCAGCTCAGATATTCTCGGCGATGACTTGGTGGCAAGGCTTGAAAGGCATCAAGCAGTTTCGCCGTATTTAAAGCTGCAGTGACGTCCTCGCTTAGTTGAGTTTCGCTCATGGGTATTAGTATAAAATAGCTGGCGTGAAAGAGGTATTTATGCTATCATTACCTCTGTTTCGCGCTTCGGCGCGCTAGTATGTACCCGTAGCTCAGCTGGATAGAGCGTCGGCTTGCGGAGCCGAAGGTCGTAGGTTCGAACCCTGTCGGGTACACCAAAGTAAAAGGCCAATCGAAAGATTGGCCTTTTACTTTGGTACGCGAGTACTTTGAGCCTACGACCGCGGCAGCTTGCTGGCGCAGGGTCGGAGGTTCGATCTTCGAGGACGAGCACAGGAGCTCGCTCCGAGCACGCCGCAAGAAGTAAATATCCTGTCGGTATGCGTTTGTGCATACTTGCTAATTAGTCAATATTATGCTAATGTTTATAGTATGAAGTCCTCTCTTTCACCTCAAGAAATGATGCCGCCAGAGCATGTTGATGCCTTGAACGGTGTAGATTTACAACTTGCTTTTGGCACCCACGGCTATTACAACAGAGGAGAACAGGGTTTAAGTGTACTTGGCATAGACGATCGCGATTATCAGGGGATCGACCGAGTAGTTGCTGGTCTCAACCCGCATAACGGCGATGTGCTGGCCCGCGAAGGAGTAGGGTTTAACGGACAATGGCGTGCCGATGCATATGCGGACGGTTTGCTCGCGGCTGACACGCTGACACCCTTTTTACAAACGAGTAATTTTCCGGAAATTACCAAGTTCGATCCTAATGCTTTGACGCGTTATTTTAGGCTTGCACGCGACCTCCGCATACTTGATCCGGTTGCATATGCCGAGGGAAACGCCTTAGCAAAAGGCGTACGGGTAGAGCACGCAGACGCACAGGGTGACGATCTCGATGAGTTAGATGACACAACGGACACCGTTTTTCGTAATGGTAAGATGACGCATGCACTGGGGTCTATCGCGATGACCATGGGTCAGAAATCTGATAGACCATCTCGCCTGTTATTCGTAGCTGGCGCAAAACACCGCAAGGGCATTGTTCGACAGCTTACGGCTAACGGTGTATCACACACAACTAGACGCTACAGCCCGCGGCGGCCGATTAGTGATAGCCTTACCCATGCCCAAGCAGTCGCCTATGAAAGAACGCAGGGTAGGATCCGTGATCCCGAAGGACGACATCAAAGACAATGGGAACGCAACCTGGCGGCTAAGACTCGAGGATCTCGTTAAGCCGCGCCACCAAATCCTTCGGTGAGTTGTCAGATTTTATGATGTAGTGTTTAGCACCAAGTTTGAGGGCTTGGTTTACTTGCTTGTCTTCGTTTACATTACTGAGGATGATGACGCGGGTGGTTGGGTGATCCTTGAAAGGGAAACGCCTAAGGAATTCGAGGCCGTCCATGTGCGGCATGATCATGTCGAGAAGGATGAGATCGGGTTTGACGGACTTGAGTAGATCGAGGCCGTCGCGGCCGTCAAAAGCGTTAGCGACAGAGAAGCCTTCTTTTTGGAGCACGAGTGAATAGACTTTGTTGAGGGAAACATTGTCTTCCACGATGAGGATTTGTGGCATGTGATGTGCTCCTAGCTACTTATTACTATAGACCGACAGGGGTGGGTTGGGCAAGGCTAGGTAGGCAGTTGCGGGGATGAGCCTGTATAGTAGAACATACATGAGACTTCCGAACCATTGGCCAATCCCGATTAGCCCGGTAAACAGGCGCTTAGCGGCGTTGCTGTTGCTGTTGTTGGCCGCAACTGTGAGCTCGGTGATTTACCTATCGTCGGTGCTGCAGTCGGTGAACAACTTGATTAAGGAGGGCAGTGCGGCCGTGGCTGATTCGCTGACGCTGCAAGATCTCTACATTAATATACAGACGGCCGAAACGGCGCAGCGCGGCTACATTATTACCGCTGATACTAGCTATTTGAACAGTTACCAGGTGGCAACTGCGGCCATACCCAAGGACATGACAGCTTTGAGTAAGCAGCCAACTTTCGGCAACACAGCGACGTTTAAACAGCTGCGGTCGCTGATCGACCAAAAGTTAGCTGAGCTCAAGCTAACGATTGACACGCGACAGACCCAGGGGTTTGATGCCGCCAGTCAGATTGTGGCTACCAATAAAGGCAAAGAACTGATGGATCAGATACGATTGCTGGTGTACCAGGCCAGTGCCAAGGAGTTCACGGGTATAATCCCGCGCGAAGCGCAGTCGCAGCGCAACCTGGATCGGGCGTTGGCGGTGGGTGGCATTTTGATCGTATTTGTGACGGCTACTTGCGTGGTGATTGTGCGTTTCTTCCGCAACGCCATCCTACGTGAAAGAGCGGTGGAGGGGGCCAAAAACGAGTTTTTATCGCTCGCGTCGCATCAGCTGCGGACGCCGGCAACAAATGTGCGACAGTACTTAGGCTTAGTGCTGGAAGGCTATTTAGGGGAGTTGTCGACTGAGCAGCAAGAGGCGCTTGAGGTAGCAAACCGCAATAATAACACCGAGATCAGCATTATTAATGACTTGCTGAACGTGGCAAAGTTGGACCTGAACAATATTCAGCTACATAAGGAACCGTTACCAGTTGGCAAACTGATTGATGAAGTGGCCGGTGACTACGCGCAAGTGGCCCAGAATAAGAAGCAGCGTATCCGCACCAAGTACCCAGCCGATTTACCAGATGTGCTGGCGGATGGGACCTACCTTAAAAGCGTGCTTGAGAATTTGGTGGATAATGCCTGTAAGTATAGCCCGATGAAGGGCACTATCACTGTAAGAGCTAGCGCCATCAAGCCGCTCAGCCGGGGGCAGATACTCATTGAAATCATTGATAGCGGTATTGGCATTAGCAAACGGGATTTGCCGAAGCTATTTAAAAAGTTCTCGCGTTTGCCTTTAGCGATCAACAGTGCTGAAGGCACTGGCTTAGGCCTGTACTGGGTTAAGCAACTAGTGGAACTGCACGGCGGAACGATCAGCGTAAGCTCTACGCCGGGTAAGGGCTCGACATTCAGAATTACGTTACCGACGGGCTAAAAGAGCTTAGGCGCGCTGCTTGGTGCGTTGGCCGCGGCCAAGCCCAAGGACACCACTGACAACTTCTATAAGACCGGCAGGCGAGGTGCCAGCTTTGACGATGCACTGATCGGCGCCAAGCTTGAAAGCTTCGTGAATTTCGGGTGAGTTATCGAGGTTGGTAAAGATTACCAACTTAGTGTCGGGGTGTTTGCTAACGTCGAACTGCTGCAAGAAATCGAGACCAGATTTGATTGGCATAAGCAGGTCAAGCAGGATGAGATCGGGTTCGAATTCGGCGAGCTTATCAAGGGCTTCTTGGCCGTCGAAAGCTGAGGCTACATTGTGATGTGCAATTTTAAGAATCATGCGGTATGCACTATTGAGATCTTTGTCGTCTTCTACAACTAAAATATTGGCCATACGCAGCTTTCCTATTATTACTGTCAACAAAACTTTATGGATCTATTACCTACACTAGTCTACCGACGGCCGAAAGGCAAGTCAGTTGGAAATATCACATTGTGGCTATGTTAGATGGTTATGCTAAATAGAGCGACACGACGATGCCGGCGATCACACAGTAAACAGCAAATGGTGTCAAAGTGCGCGTCTGGAAGTACTTAACCAGGAACCGCACTGACAAATAAGCCATCAGGCCGGCCGCCAACGCACCGCAAAGAATAGCGGTCCTAAGTGGTGCGACGGAATGGCTAAAGAGATGGGGTAACTTGAGGATGGCGGCAGCGGCGATAACAGGGGTGGCCAATAGGAAGCTAAAGCGTGCAGCCGACTCATGATCTAGGCCAGCCAACAAACCACCAGCCATGGCTGAACCTGACCGTGAGATACCTGGGATAAGCGCAGCCGCCTGGGCAGCCCCGATGCCGAGGGCTTGGCGATACCGCAAGCGCGTTAAAAGCCGATTGGTGCTTTCTTCGGCCGTGATGCCGCGGGTGCGCGGGCGAGCCGCTCGTCGACGCAACTTTTCGGCGCCATACAAAATTAAACCATTGACGATGAGGAAAAGGGCAGCTGTTCGGGGGGAGGCGAACGCTGACTGCAGCTTTTTTTGGAGAGCGATGCCAAGTAAGCCGGCCGGAACGGTACCAATTACAAGCAACCAGCCCAGCTTGGCGTCGGTGTCGGCGGGTTCGACTTGGCGAGCTTTAAGCGATCGCCACAGGCCTTTAACAATCCGCACCCAATCTTTCCAAAAGAAGGCCAGTAACACTAGCGCAGTTGCAAGATGAGTGGCCACTAAAAACGTCAGAAAATAAGAATCTTCTTGATGGATGTGCCAGCCGAGCACACTCGGTACGATAACGGTATGGCCAAGGCTGGAAATGGGGAATAGTTCGGTCAGACCCTGGAATAGGCCGATGACAATTGCTTGGAAAATACTAATCATTGACTAGAAGCGGACTTTTTTTAGCGCTCTCTCGAGCATGTCCATTTCGCGCGGTTCGTGAGGTAAATGATCGGCCAAGATGTCGGCGACAGCCTGCTCGTCGGCCGGGTCAAAGTAGACTGATAACAGGGGCGAGAAGCGCTTTAGTGGCATAAGTGTGATGCTAGCAAAAGGGCCTTCATCAACTATCGCGAAAGAGCGGAACTGTTGATAGCTGTAGAGCTTGTTACCGACTGACAAGCCGACGTCATCAAGCTGGTAGCCGATTTGACGGGGTTTGCGCGCCGCATAAACACCAAATACCACTGTACAGACAAGCACCACGCTGGTGGAGATAATATCACGCAGGATGAGATAGACGAGGCCGGCGATGATGATGCCGACGAGCGCCAAAACGCCGTACCAACCAACCGATTTATCATGAGCGATAAACTCTGAGGCAGTCCACGTGACCAGCGGTTTGCCGTTATAGGGGCGAACGCTGTCACTGCCATCGTCAATTAAAAGTTGGTCGTCATTGTCTTCCGGCTGTGGTGGGTCGGCAATCGGAGGCGTCTCTTGGGTAGGTGGTGCAGCATCCGGCTTCTCAGGCTGAGGTTCAGTGGCAGTAGCGCCAGGACTTATTGTCTGGCCAGGCTGAAAACTCTGCGCTGGAGCGTCACCCTCACTGGCGGATTTTTGGCCGTCGTTCATAAGCGTTATTGTACAGGGTTGGGAGGGAAAACTAAAGTTTACAGGAGCTAGAGAGAGGGATTCGCTTTTGTCGGTCAACCGACAAAAGTGCCGGGGTATGCCACTGGCATACCCGTTCGAATCCCGCCTATTAACCAAACTAAAAGAGACAGCGCTTGGCTGTCTCTTTTAGTTTGGCGGAGAGAGAGGGATTCGAACCCTCGCAGGGACTTGCGCCCCTCTAACGATTTAGCAAACCGTCCCCTTCAGCCACTTGGGTACCTCTCCGGATGTGTGGCGAACTGCTGTATTGTAGCGAATAACTAGCGCGATTGCCAGGGGTGGCAATACTTGGCGGAAGGGGTGGGATTCGAACCCACGGTACCGTTGCCGGCACGACGGTTTTCAAGACCGTTTCCTTAAACCACTCGGACACCCTTCCGTGGTTATGGCGATACAACAGGGGTGATTATAGCAGAGCAGGGGGCAGGGGGCTAGGCTTGGGCGAAGGTAATAGCCTCGATGTGGACTGCGCCGGCTTTGTGTAGGGCTCGGCTGGCGGCCTCCAGAGTTGCGCCGGTCGTAATAACATCGTCTACAATAACAACTTTGCAGCCTGGGGGCAGGGCACGGGTAACCCGAAAGGCGTGCTGTTGTTGCTCAAACCTTTGCTGCCGCGAAGTGCCGACTTGGCGAGTTTTACCAAGCCGCGCTAACAGGGGCGCGTACGTTAATTGATTACATCGGGCCAGGGCGATGGCAATAAGCCGAGCCTGGTCGTAGCCCCGACTGCGAACTCGACTAGTAGCAGTCGGCGCGTGCGTTATGTAGACATGTGGCTGATCCATTAATGGAGCAAGCAAACGGCCAATGTCGATGGCAGCGGCGCGGGCATGCTGAAACTTTAACAACCATACAGCCTCTTTAGCGAGAGATTCATAACGAAGCAGAGAGTGGACTGCTTGGAGCGGCGTATGCTTTTTGCAGTCTGGGCAGGTCATACCATCTGGAGATTTAGCTTGGCAGCGGTAGCATCGCGCCACGGCAGGGCGTAATTTTGCGGCACACAGCGCGCAGATAACATGGCCTTCGCGGCCGCAGCCGAGGCATTCATGAGGGGCGAGAAAAGCGAATAACGGAGGAAACATAAGCTTGTTGTATTTATTGTGTTGTAAATAGTAATGTTTATGGTTGCACGGTGTTGGGAATCTAGCTATACTGCTGATAAGACAAAAACGCAAATTCTTTACGGTTTTTACAATTTATGGAGGGAACTACTATGGCGCGACGCAATCGCGACGACGATCTGTTGATGGAAGAAGACGAACTGACTGCCGCGTTTTTGGGTGACGATGATTTAGCTTCAACTGGCGGCCCAGCTCAAACCGATCAACCAACCGCTGATGAGTGGGACGAAGAAGACGCAGCGCTTCCTGGTCAGCTCGCAGTCGATGTTTATGAGACGAAGGAAAAGCTGGTTGTTAAGGCTCGCACCGCTGGTGTGAAGAAAAGTGAGCTTGATGTTACCATTTCTGACAATCAGCTAACTATTCGCGGCACTTTGTCGGCCGGTAACGAAGATGACGTTGAGAACTACTTCTTGCAGGAATGCTACTGGGGTGAATTCTCACGCACATTGGCTCTGCCGGTGCCTGTTAAAGAAGAAGAGGTTGAAGCCGAACTTAAGGACGGCGTATTGACCATCAGCTTTGGCAAGGTCAAGCAAGACACAGTTAAGAAGATTCAGGTTCTGTAAGCAAGTATTGTTTGCAGAGAAGGGCCTTGCCGATTGGCAGGGCTCTTTTTTATTGTAGCCCCAGTTGGGTCGCTAGCCATGTGCATTGATGCGCGGGTAGCGGAGGGTGGCGGCTCAAACTTGTTGGTAAGTTTTTGAGGCTAGCTGGTAAAAGGATGGTAAATGGATGTATTTGTACCATCTCGCGCCAAAATAAAAACGTCCCGGCTTTCGCGCGGGACGTTTTACAAGTATCAGATTAAGGCTTACTGGAGGCCGGTCACTTTGCCGAGGACAAAGTGGACAATGAACTGGGCCAGGGCAACGATCACTAGGCCAACGATGGCGTAGATGATGGTGTTCTTGGCTGTGCTGACGTTGCTCGACTCACCACCAGAGGTGATGTAGCGGAGGCCACCAACGATAATCATGATGACTGCAACCACGCCGACAATCAGCGAGAAGATGTTAATGACAAGTTTGAGGATGTCATTAATCTTGTTGTTGGCGGTAGCTGTATCGACCGTACAACCGTTGGTTTGATTGGCGTCGAGGTTACTACCGGCGCATAGGCCAGTTGAAATGTCATTGTTTTGAGCGAATACAACCGCTGGTGCTGCAATAGGCAAGCCGATTGCAAATACCATGGCGATAGCCGTAATTGCAGTTTTGATCTTTGTAAGCATTATGTTTGATACCTTTCTTAATGATTCTTGTTTAACTTATACCACAGAAACCGTTAGGGTTTCAACCGCTTATGCTTTGCTAGCGCGTTGTTACGCACCGGCCATTTACTACCGTCTGGCCAGTGGCACAGTTGTTGCCAGCCTTATTCAGAACAAATTGGACAAGGAATTGGGCCAGGGCAGCAATGATTAGACCGACGATGGCGTAAATGATGGTGTTTTTGGCGGACGCAATATTGGAGCTCTCGCCACCGGAAGTAACATATTTTAGACCGCCCACAATGATCATGATAACGGCAGCAACGCCGACAATTATGCTTAGGATGTTAATGATGGTCCGGATAAGACCGGTAATTTGGCCGCCATCATCTGTACAGCTGGTGGCGCCAGTCGCTTGGATGCCGGCACAAACATTAGCGTCAGCCGGGGCGGCGTGGACTACTGCCGGCACAAGTTGGCCGCCCGCGAAAAGAGTTAGGGCAAGCGTAGCAGTGGTAATGATTAGTTTTTTCATGCGAATCCTTTGTCTATTATAACCTGTTAAACACAAATGCGACGATGGCCCGCGCCAGGACGGCAATAACTAAACCGATTAGAGCGTAGATGATGGTGTTTTTGGCTGATGAAATCTGGTTACTGTCGCCGTTAGACGTAATGTAGCGGAAGCCACCAATGATGACCATAATGACAGCGGCCACGCCGACAACGTAGGACAAAATCCCGATAATACTTTTGATGATATCGCCGACGGTAACGGCACCGGTGCCACAACTACTGCCCAAGGCGTCACAAGCAGTCTTCTTGGAGTTACCGAAAAGGGCTGCGGCTGGCGGGTGATAGCTGATGACAACGACGCCTGCCAAGAGCAGGCTGACAAAGGCCAAGCCGATTAATTTTGTGTGTAAATTACGCATATTACATTAGTTCCTTATAGCTTGCTTACTATGAATAATATTATTGCTCTAGCCAAAACGGCAACTACTAAGCCCAAAACCGAATATATCAAACCAGTCCGTGCAGAGTTAAAGGCGTTGGAATCGCCGTTGGCAGTAACCATGCGGATGCCAGAGATGATAATCATGATGACGGCTAGGACACCGACGATGTAAAGAATTATTGCGGTTACTTCAGACAGGACGCTGCCTGAGCCAAAGATTGGGTTGGGCTTGCCGGTACCGTTATCGGCACAGAACGATGGTTCGCCGGTAGCGTCTGGGTTAGAGCAGGGTGAACTTGAGCCACCATTGTTCAGCACGTCAGTGGCAGCACTCGCTTGGCCAGTTAAACCACCGACGAGCATGAGACAAAATGCAAAGGCCACTGTGACAATAACTTTTTTCATACTTTCCCCAATACGAAGCCGACGATAGCGTCAGCTAATAATGCAAGCGCGAGACCGACAGCGGCATAGATAATTGTACCGCGGAGGCGAGGGATAGCTTGCGGATCGCCTTCGCGCGCTGCCCATATAAGCCGGAGTGCAGCAATAGCAATCACCAACACTGCGACAGCCGCAATAACCCCAAACGTCCAATTTAAGACTATCTGTAAGCCTGCGTCGGTGCTGCCGGCCTTCGGCAAGCCTGTCTGGCAGACGCTTGGGTCGGCGCCGGTACATTGCGACACTACGGCATCAGCAACATGCTGAACAGGCGCAAACAAAGCAGCCATCTAGAAGGACCCCGCTACAAACGTCACCACGGTGGCTGCGGCAATAGATATAACTAAGCCAGCTAGGGCGTTTACAATCGTTTTACGAGCCTGCGTCGCTTTGTCGGGCTCACCTTGGGCAGTCACGAATTGTATGCCGCCATAGATAATAAAACCAACGGCTGCAAGTGCGCCTACTCTAAGCAAAATATCAACTATCGCTGCTACGATCAGCCATATATCGCCAATGGCGCTTATCTTTGGGATACAAACATGATTGCTATCTGTTACGCCTGGCAAGAACTCATACCAATGCGGAAAGCCTAGAAAACTACCGCCACCAAGGTCACAGGCCGGTGCAAAATGTTGAAAAAATGTTTGAAGATTCATATGTCTATAAAAGCCTATTTATTTAAGGAAACCTGCTGGTACTAGATAATTAAGTATAGCGAACGCAAATATATAAATCAGCAGGGCAATGGCGGTGTTTTGAATTCTCTTGATTGCTGCGGCAGAAGCGTTAGGGTCGCCACGCGAAGCAGTGTACTGAATACCAGCAAATACCAAAGAACCTATGACAATGATGCCGACACCAGCCGACAAGAAGCGAATAATCGCAAAGATCAGGTCGAGCGTACCGTTGCCTTTGCCTTTACAACCGAAGTTAATGGTCGTGTTGACTCTTGAGTCACCGCTGCCGCAAGAATATTGGCCTGTCGGATCACCTAAATCAACCGAACCGGGCTCACTAACGGTATTAGGCTGGGGGGTTGGTGCTGCTGGTAGCTTTGCTTGGGTGGCGCAATCGACATGCGTGATAATGGCGCCCGATGGCCGTTCTTGAACGTCATAACAGTTAGGGGCAACCGGATTAAAGTTGGCATTATCATTTTGCTTCACAAGAGCACAATCTATTTTTGTGCTGGTAGCGTGCTCGTAACATGTGGCCGGAGTAAGGGCTGACGCGCTGCCCGAAAAAAGGGCGGGTACGACCAGGCCTAGTAGAACGATGCTGTTTATGAGTTTGATTTTGTGTTTCATGATACGCATGAGCTCAGGGGTACTATAACCAGTTTTGGGCAAAGAAACAAGACCTGCAGCAAAAGGCTTATGTTTGTGCGGGCCCTTGTTATTCATGCTATAGTAGGTAGGAAGTATTTAGCTATGAACCAAGCCATTAATAAAAACTATTTACGAGTGGGCCAATTGTGAAAAGGTACAGAACGAAAGCGCTGTTTTTTGCATTAAGTCTGCTGCTGACATTTATTGGCGCTTCTCTGTTGCCAACGAATACAACAAATTCATCGGTTAGTGCCGTCGGCACATGCCCGAGTGGTTATAGTTCGATTACCAAGACGACCTCTTTTATTGCCTCAGGCACGATCGCACCAAATGCAAAGGTAACGATAGATGTAAATGCTTGTGCGAAAGCCATCAGCGACACTCAAGGTAACTTGAAAGAGGTATGGGTGTCTGTACACAATACCGGCAAGCCAAATGCATGTATTTCTACATCCATCGCAATTGTTTTTACACATGATGGTACTAACGACGCCGACCACTTAAATGGCGTTGATTGCAATAAGACAGTTAGCCAGAGCGGTGACATAAATAAGAATTACGGCTTAACTAAAGCCACACTTGTTGTCAGTACAGGCATTGGGCAGGGGTTTGACCCAAACACAGAAACTATAGACAGCCATAGAGTTGCAGTAGATATAAGCAACCCTTCTAAAAATTCTAATCAGGGTACACAACATGGGACCGATGGAATAGTTTCTGCAGGTGACACAGGGGGAGGCGATGGTACTTCTACCGACACCACTCCGACCTGTGAAACTGGTGGTTTCGGTTTAAACTGGATAATTTGCCCTGTCTTTAACGGTGTAGCGGCGTTCTGTGACTGGATGTTCGAGAACATAGTCCAGCCATTTTTGCGTACCTCGCCGGTTTCAACCGACGCGCACGATCCGTCGTTTAGGATTTGGTCTCAATTTAGAATTTACGGTAACGTGTTGCTCGTTATTGGTTTACTGGCATTAGTTTTTGGCCAGAGTATCGGCGGCGGCTTGATTGATGCATATACCGTCAAAAAGTCGATGCCACGAATACTAATAGCCGCAATCTTGATCAATTTGTCCATATATATAGTGGCTGGGCTTGTCGACATAACCAACGTTGTTGGGGGCACCTTGGGTGGTGTCATAACTGGACCCTTAAGCGGGGCAGGCGCTTTCCACTTTACGCCGAGCACTGTGCAAGCCGGTAGTATCATTGGAGCAACTGGGGCTGGGGCAATAACCGCTGCGCTGGCTGGTCTAGCTGGTGCTTTAGTAACTGTTGAGGTAGGGAAATTCATTCTGCTATTCATCGTTATGCCCGTTGCACTCGGGTTAATTGCCGCCTTTGTTACACTCATTTTGCGAAAGGCTATTATCCTGGCCTTGATACTTGTTAGCCCAGTGGCATTTGCATTGTACTGCTTGCCGAACACTGAAAAATACTTTAAAAAGTGGTGGGACTTTTTGGTTCAAACTCTACTGGTATATCCCATCGTTATCGTCATTTTTGCAGTGGCTGATGTTTTGTCGGTCACCGTCATGAATGCAAATGGCAGCAGCAACGTTATCGCGCCAATGATCGCTTTTGTATTGCAGTTTTTGCCGTTGCTTATGATACCGTACGCCTTCAGGTTAGCGGGTGGTGCTGTTGGGTTAGTCCACGAAACGCTCACAAACTACCACAAACGCGGGCAAGAAGCTGTTAAAGGTAACGTTAATGACCCGTACAGTCTGCGCAATATGACACGTCGTGGAGCTGGCAATGCAATGCTGTCTGGCCGTGAGCGCGCCGTTAATCGTTACGTTGCGCAACAAAAAAATGGTGGCCGACGTGGTTTACGCGGCGCTGCCATTGCCCTTGGTGGGCGGGCTGCTGGTTTTGGCAACTACCAAGTACGGCGTTCGCTCCGCAATAAAGAAGGCTCTGAGCTTGTTCAGAACCAAACAAACTATGGCGATGACAGCACCGTACGTGCAGCATTTGCGCGCCAGCTAAGTTACACCGATAAAAATGGTGCTCGCAAAACAGGATACTTTGGGACCGGTGTTTTGGATGATGGACAGGGCAATGCTATTGGTCAAACATCATCACAGTTCTCGTCCTTTGAGGTGAGTAAAGCGAGACAGCTTAACATGCGTGACCCCTCACTCTACCAAGCTGCTCTTACATACGAGGTCGGGAAAGCTGGTGATGACACCGAGTTAGCCCAAGTTATGGCTGCCCACCATGCTGCGGTCCAATCTAACCCACAGCTGCAAGGCTTTGGCGGAGGTATTTGGAAAGGTGCAGCCTTCCAACACCAGCAAACTCGTAAAGAACTCAAGCACACTAGCTACAACGAAAGCACTGGCGAGTACACTCGTGATGCTCCTAAATTCACACGAGAAGTTGCCGAGACAGTCAACAGCTGGAGCCTGGGCAATATGCGTACGTCTACTATTAAAGCCCTCCGCGACGACCATAGAGCAGCAGATGCAGTGCTCGACCTTAGAAAGGCAGAAATGGGTGACGCAGTGGACCCTACGCGCTTAGCAAAGGCACGAGAACTTGAGGCTAGCGGGGCACTGGATGGGTTTAAGTCGAATGTTACGAATGCGCAAGGCCAGATCATCGGTACACAACTCGACAATACTTCAGTCGCTAAAGCCGAGCAAGTGCGGAGTGACGTTGCCAAAACCGCTGCAGAACTCGACTCTCGAAACCGTCTTGGTGGCGGCTATGGATTGGCCGGCGAAGAAGGCCATGAAACACCGATCAGCGGTGGCCAAACTGGCGCTGCAGGGCGTGTGGCAACAGAGATTAATGGTTTGATTGGAGACGTACGAGCAGCAGGTGGCTTGCCACCAGTTCAGCAAAGAGGTGGACCTAACAGACCGGCTGGAGCCAACGGAGGGGGTAATTAGCCGTGGCTACCTATAAGGTACTCCAAGATATTGAATCCGAAGACAAGCTGGTCGGGCCACTGAGCTTTCGACAGTGTGTCTATGCGGCCTTTGGCATCTTGTTCTACTATCTTTCTTTTTTGGCACTCACTAAGCACGCTGCGTATTTGTTAGCTGTCTTTCTCCCACCGGCACTGTTTGGAACTTTGTTTGCTATTCCATGGCAAGCACACCAAACAACCGAAGTATGGGTGCTGGCCAAAATTCGATTTTTCTTTAAGCCACGACGGCGAATTTGGGATCAGAGCGGGGTGCGTGAATTAGTGACGATCAACGCGCCAAAAAAAGTTGAGGTCAATTATACGAATGGCCTGTCGCAAGATGAGGTTAAGAGTCGCCTGCAGGCCTTAGCCAACACAATTGACAGCCGCGGTTGGGCCATTAAAAACGTCGGGGCAGACGTGTACGCCAAACCACAGTTCTTAGCGGCCGACCCATCAAGCGATCGCCTAGTTGGCATCGACACCTTTGCAAAGCCGGTGTCTGATGACTTGTCGAACGACGTCCTCGACGAAACCAATAATCCGATTGCGCAGCAGTTTGACAATATGATTAACGCTTCGCATCAGGCACAGCTGCAGCAGATTCAAAATCAGATGTCGGCGGCGACCAAGCCAGCCGCAGCGGCCCCAGCGGCGTCAGCGGTTCCGGCTGACAATTACTGGTTCATGAACGCGACACCGGCCGCTAACAATATGCCGACCGCTACGGTCACGCCAGGGACTTTGCCAGCGTCCACACCAGCCGCCGACGAGGCAGTGTTTGCCGAGCAATTACGGGCCCACAATCCGGCGCAAGACCCAACTTACTCACACATGCGCACCTTGGCGCCACCGAGCCTCAATACCCCTGTTAATGCAGCTGTGCCGGCGGCTCCGGCGGCAGCTAATCCAACCGTGACACCTCCGATTGACCCTGCTATACTTAACTTGGCTAATAACAACGACCTTAATGTGGCAACCATTGCCCGTCAGGCCAACGAGCACTTGCAAGAAACGTCTGGCGAGGTGGTCGTAAACCTCCATTGACCTTCGGCCGCGGCGCAGTAGCGCCTCCAACATTAACTATGGTGGGATAGTAAAAGTAAGTTATGAATCCACAGCAACCTCAACCAACTGGTCCCGTGGCTAACCCCGGCGCGGAAGTGTACGGTGCCGTGCCACAGCCAAATGTACCGGCCGCCATGCCATTGCCGGCAGCACCGGTTTATGCCGCCCCTCAAGCAGCGGCAGTACCTCAGCAACCGGTGGCAGCCAACCCATACCTACCACCAGCCCCGCCTACAGCTTCAGTTGCGGCACCAACCGTTGGTAATTTACCCGTCAGCGACGTTCGGCCGCCAGCCCCTAAAACGAATCCTAACAGCACCCAAAACTCGTTGGAAATTGCCGAGATCCGTGATGGCATCGTAATTATGAACGACGGCTCATATCGCTCTGTCGTGATGGTAAAGTCGATCAACTTTGACCTGATGAGTCCAGAAGAGCAGGAAGCTGTCGAGTACAGCTACCAAGGATTTTTGAACTCGCTGTACTTCCCGGTGCAGATCTTTTTGCGCTCCCAGAAAGTTGATTTGCAACCGTACATCGACAAGCTGGACAAAATCCGTACTGAGCACGACAACATGCTGTTGGCGCTGCTGATGGACGACTATATTGATTACATTGACGGTTTGGCGCAGCAAACCAACATTATGGACAAGAAGTTCTACGTGGTCATTCCGTACTTTGCGACGGCCGATGTCCAGAAAGCACTAACGCAGAGTAAGACCTTCTTTAGCGGCCTAGGCAGCATGTTCAGTAGCAAAGAAAAGCATGTCACGATCAACGAAGCCGAGCTGGAGAAGGCCAAAACTGAGTTGCGCAACCGCGTGCAATCTGTGCTCGGTGGCTTATTGCAGTGCGGCGTCCAGGGCCTGCCACTTGATACTCAGGAGTTGATTGAGCTGTACTACGACAGTTACAACCCCGACACGGCGACGCGTCAGCAGCTGAAGAACTTCAACGACCTGACGGCTGACATCATCGAAAAAGGCGAGGGTGTGGCACCCCAGCCACACTTGCAGAGGGAGTTGCAGTAATATGGCGCGCAAACCAAAAGTCGACCCAATTGCAATTGCTCAGGCTCAGCGTCAGCGCGAAGAGCAAGAGGTCCAGGCCGCCTTCCAAAAGGGTATTACAGCGTTGCGCGACTTTATTGCGCCAAGTTCTTTGCAGCTGCAAAACGCTTACTTCCAACTCGGCACACGCTTTGCCCGAACGTATTACGTATTTGGCTACCCGCGCAAGATTTATACCGGTTGGTTAAGTAGTATGGTGAACCTCGATGAAGTGATCGACATGAGCATGTTCGTGTACCCGGTCGAGAGCCAGGTGGTGCTCGAAAACTTGCGTAAAAAGGTTACCCAGCTCGAGGCTGGCATTCAGATTGATAGCGAAAAAGGCCGTGTCCGCGACCCGCAAAAGCAGGCCGCCATCATCGACGCCGAAGAAATGCGCGACAAGTTGCAGGTTGGCGAAGAGCGCTTCTTCCGCTTTGGCTTGTACTTTACGGTGTACGCTTCGTCGCTCGATGAGCTAGAGTTTGTGTCGCACAAGGTTGAATCGATGCTCGGCCAGCAACTGATTTTTAGTAAGCCTGCCACTTCGCAGCAAGAGCAGGGGCTAAACAGCACCATCCCGCAATTTACAGACCAATTACAGATCCGCCGCAACATGAGCACCGGCGCCCTGAGCACCAGTTTTCCGTTCACTAGCGCTGACCTCAGCCAGGATAACGGCATTTTATACGGCATTAACATGCACAACTCCGGCTTGGTTATTTTTGACCGCTTTAGCCTGGAAAACGGCAACGCTGTGGTCTTTGCCAAGTCTGGTGCCGGTAAGTCGTTTAGCGTCAAGCTGGAGGCACTGCGCAGCCTGATGTACGGCACCGAAATCTTTATTATCGACCCCGAGAACGAGTACCAACGGATGTGTGAAGCCGTCGGTGGCGCTTATGTGCGCTTAAGTTTGAACTCGGCCACGCGCATTAACCCATTTGACCTGCCTAAAGTGGTGGATACCGAAGAAGCTGATAACGCGCTGCGCAGCAACTTGATTACACTGCACGGCCTCCTACGCCTGATGCTCGGCGGCGCCCAGGCCCAGATGATGGGCGGCAACACCACGCTTATGCCGGCGCTGAGCCCAGTTGAAGAATCTGACCTCGACCAAGCTTTAATTGAAACATATGCTAAGGCTGGTATTACGAACGATCCGCTGACGCACACCGCAGTTCCGCCAACTATTAACGACCTCTATGACACGCTGCTACACATGGGCGGCACTGGCCCACAGCTTGGCCAACGCTTACGTAAGTACACAAGTGGGACGTTTGCCGGCATTTTTAGCCAGCAAAGCAACACCAACATCGACAACCCATTAGTCGTGTTTAATGTACGCGATCTCGAAGATGAGTTGCGCCCAGTTGCTATGTACATTGTGCTTAACTACATCTGGAACAAGACCAAATCAGACCAAAAGAAACGCTTGCTGATCGTTGATGAGGCCTGGCAGCTGATGAAGTACGAAGACTCGGCCAACTTTATGTTTAGCCTGGCCAAGCGAGCCCGCAAGTACAACCTCGGTATCACCACGATTTCGCAAGACGTTGAAGACTTTATGGGTTCACGTATGGGCCGCGCAATTGTGGCGAACGCTTCGATGCAGTTCCTCTTGAAACAATCGACTTCGGCAGTTGATGTGCTGTCCGATACCTTTAAGCTGACCAGCGAGGAGCGCAAGCGCCTGAGCCAGTTCCCGGTCGGGCAGGGGCTCTTCTTTGCCGGCCAAAGCCACGTCCACATTCAAGTCATTGCCAGCCCAACCGAAACCGGGCTGATCACGACTAACCCGGCACAGGTCCAACAGATCAACGCCGGTGTCATCGACCAGCCTCAGGGCACAATTGACTTAGCCAATCGGCTCTCGCCGGGCCTCTAGTTCGTCTTCAGGTTAGAACAGCGGCCGGGTGGTATACTAAAGCATAAGCAAGAGATTTAGAGAAAAACCTTGAACAGTACTGTGGATCCAGAAGAAGACCAGCATAGCCGCACTGGGGCGGAGTATGGCCCAATCCCTCATAATCTCAACGACATTACAGGCATCAACCCAGAGCAGGAAGCGGCCCACGAGCGCGAAGCAATTAAGGGTGCCCGTCAAGATATAGCGGAACGAGAGGGTTTCTTCAACAAAGATGGCGACAGCGCCGAGGCGAGTTCTGGGGCAACTGATGGTGGTAGCCCAAAAGGTGGCAAAGCCGCGGCGGCACTATCCGGGGCCGCACTGGCCGCCGCCGAGTCAGGTGACTTCTTTAATGGCAGCGACCCAGGGCCAGGCGGCAAAGTTAGGCAGCTCGTAAGGGGCAAGTTCGGCCGGAAGGCTGGCGTTGGTACGGGCATTGTGGGCGCCCTTTTAGGCAGTGGCGTCTTCTTTAGCACCATCCTGTCAGGCCCAGCGCAACTTATCCACTTATCACACATTTTACAGAGACCATTTGGCAATGAGCAATCGGCGACCACGGGCCGTACTACTGAGCTAGTTCGTTGGGCTCGTACCGGCGACTACGGCGAGACCCGGCTTGGTACGGTGGGGCACTTTATAAACAAATCTGTCCAGGCCGATTTTACGGCCCGGGGCATTACCATTAAACCTGACAAATTTGGTCTCCTTAAAACAGTCTCAATTGATGCTACAAAGAACCCAGAATATGAGGGCCTAAGCCGAGATGAGCAGCTTGCGGCCATTGCCAAGGATAATAATATCGACACCAGCAAGATCGATATACACCAAATCCGCGAAGGTAAGTTCGCCTTTAACTTGTCTGATAGCACCATCAGCGGCAAGCGGGCCGTGATTGGTGGCCTGGTTGACCAGCTGGGTTACGGCAAGATCATGAGCGCCATTAAGTTTAGACAATTGACAAAGTACTACAACATACCCAGTTGGCTCCACCCACTCGATAGAGCTGCCGCTGGTTTGGATGCAAAACTAGCCAACACAGATGCCGTGAGGGCTTACCAGGAGAAGCGAGCTGCCAAAATACAAGCAAAGTCAGACGAAACAATTGCACGTAATGCAGCAATTAAAGAGAAGCTGAAAGGTACTGCTGGTGTAACCGGTGCACTTCTGACAGGTAGCGCAGTCCTCTGTGCCGTCAGAGATATCGCCCATGCAATCCCGGTCTTAAACTACACTAATGTGATCGTGCCGGCTATCCAATCGGCGGGCGATGGCATGGCCATCGGAGAACAGCTGGAGTATGGCAGCCAAACTGGCTCTACCCCCTCCATGGCAGAAGCTGGCGCTATCGTCAGTAACTTTAGAGATAAAGACGGCCACTCGATTTGGGAGTCAAAACCCCTCAACGCATTACAGGATATGCAAGGTGGTGTCGATTTAAGCTCAACCACCAAGAAAGACTTCTCACCCGATAATACATCCGCCTCACTTGAAAGTGCGATTGACGAAGAGGGTGGGGCCGGGTTATGTAGTGGCCTTGGGCAAGCTCTTCAAGGCGTAGCTGGTATAGCTTTATTGGCCGTTGGCCCAGGCGGCTGGGTTGTAAAAAGCTTAACGACAGCCGCAGGTGCCGCCGCCATTACAGCCGTGACTTCGCTTGTGCCCAAGCTGTTGGCCGATAAACCAGTAACCGGCACCCCTCACCAAGGCCCAACCGGGGGGAGTATTGACGCCCTGGGCGCCAAAGAAGCTGCCTATACTGCTTACCGTAATGATGGGGCTGTCGCCATGAACCCCAAGCAAGCCACCATACTAGACCAACAACAGTTTGATCTAAAACAGGCTCAGATTCGGTCGGAAAGTATCGCAACCAGGATCTTTGATCCGAATAATGAAAACTCTTTTGTTGGGCAAACGCTTAACCATCTGACGCCAAGCTACACCGATAACCTAGCCATAATTGCTGACTCATTGCCAAAGATGGGTTCAGGCATATTCTCGAGTTTGGCTAGCATAGTATCCCCTAAGGCGCACGCTGCCACCCCAGTTAATTACGACTGGCCGTTCCCCGAATATGCCTTCAGCCAAGACGACCTGAATAACCCGCTGTTCCAAGACCCCTACGAAAACGGTAAGCAAGTTGGTGATCTCCTCAATAATGGTGGCCCCACCTATGTCCAAGCCGTCCATGACAGGGCAGAGACATGTTTTGGCGTCAATATAAGCAAAGGAACTGACGGCTGGGACGCTGTAGCCGACAACGACACTAACACCGCAACAGCCGACTTCCACTCTGCCAATTGCGCCGACACAAGCGACCCGAACTGGTTACGAATCCGCTTCTTTATCTTTGATACACGCACGGCCGACGCATTAGCTTGCTACAACGGGCTGACTTCATCGTGCGAAAAGTTGGGCGTGAGTGCCGATACTTCAAGCGCCGGCGCATCGGCAATTGGCGAGACACAGTGGCCATTTAAGGCTGACGTAAACACAAATATTGTCCAATGCTACACCTTCCACAGTGGTGGTAACCATCCGGGTGTAGACATCGACGCTCCACGCGGTACACCCGTGTATGCAATCACTGCTGGCACTGTAAAATTAACCAACATGGGTGGCAGTGGCTACGGGCCATACTACGTTACGGTTAATGCCGACAGCCCGACCGGCTTCAGTTCCGGTTATGGGCACATGGACACGGCCACAGTCAAAGATGGCCAGGTTGTCAAGGTTGGCGACCAAGTTGGGACAGAGGGTTCTCAGGGAGAATCGACCGGTCCGCACTTGCACCTGAACATATTCCCGGGGCCATACAGTGGTGGTGATGGGCCAAATATCGACCCCATGCCATCACTGAAAATACCACCGGGCAGCACCAACAGTGCAGGGTGCACATAGTGGCTAGATCTTGGAAGCAACTGGTTGTACAAACTGTCTGTGCGCTGCTGGTTATGATGCAGGTAGGACCGTCGGTTTTAGCGGCTACGCCAATACCACCACGCTGCGGCGAGGCGGGCGGCCTGTCGTGCGCCCAGAAGGGGGTCTTCGGGCAGGGCATTAATATTTTCGACGTATCAGCGTGCGGTACGGGCGGCAGCGGCAACACAAGTGCATCCGGCACCATAAATGGTGTCACTAAATCATTCGGTGACCCCTCGCGAAATAACCGTAAGGTTGGTGCCACTATTTACGCGCCGACTGACTCAAACTTACACCCACTTGTAATTTTTGCACCAGGCCAAAACCAGAACTCAAGCTCTGACTTTTACAAACGATACTTACAAGCAATTGCAAACGCCGGCTATGTAGTAGTTGGTGCCAATTTCTCCGACAATAACTCTTCGGCTGCAATTCCAAGCGAAGCCGCTGACATCAAGTTTTTAATCGGTCAAGCGCTCCAAGATACAGATATAAGCAGCCACCTTAATAAAAGTGCTAGTGTCGCGGTGATTGGGCATTCCGATGGCGGCTATGCCGCCCTGATTGCCGGTTACGGTGCTGGCACCGGCCAACAAGATGACCGCATTGGCGCGGTAATCGAGCAAGACGGCAATCTGTATCCAGGTGAGTCGTACAAAAAAGGTCCATCTTTGTTCATTATGCACGGTACCAAAGACACCATTGAGAAGATAGCGACGTCAGCACCGCAAGTCTTTAGTACCATAAGCACGCCTTATACCGCTTACGCAGCCTTTAACGGAGCTGATCATAATAGTTATATTTCTGGCCAACCGAGCGCCCAGGACGGCAAGAGCTACGCCCAATTTAACTCAGCCGTGGACACCACCACACAAGCTTTCCTCGATCGAGAGTTAAACGGTAGCAAAAACAACGGTACTTCTCTCAGCAAAGTCGTAGCCGGTGAGTTTGTGAACCAAATTACTCTTAAAGAGTCGGGCGATGAAAATACGACACCTGGGCTTGCCGCCTCAGCCACAACCGTAGCAGCCACAACTCAATCATCTTGCTGCCAAAGCCTGAGTGGCGGCACATTACCGTCTAGTGTCCCCGCCCCGTACAACAAAATCTTTACTGACGCCGCCCAGGCCACAGGAGCTGACCCGCTCATTATCGCAGCCATCTTCTTGTCGGAGCATGGTTACACGTTCCCAGACCCGCCACCGCCGTATGGCCATGGGCCAGCTTGGGCGACAAGCGCTAGCGCTGGAGCCCAGGGGCCGTTCCAGTTTTTGCCAACCACTTGGGTAACCTATGGCCAAGGTGGCGACATCCAAGATCTAAAAGCTGCCGCTCCAGCAGCCGGGCGCTTTATCGTATCGCTAGGCGGCAAGGCGGGCATCCCAGTGGGCAGTTTTGAAACTGCCATGACCCAAAAGCCGTCAGTCGCAAACGTGCTTGGTAGCTACAACGCTGGTCCAGCAGGGAACTTTAACAATGGCCAAACCCATACATATATAACTGATGGGTTGATCGCCTATAATGCCATGTCCAGCGGTACCGACCCCGTAGCGGCTGTGGCTGGTAATAAAGGTTCGTCTGCGCAATCACCGGGCGGGGTGGCCACACCTGTTGTTGATGCGGCTTCGGGTTCGTGCGGCGACGCCGCTGTGGCTGGCAACATAATCCAAACTGCTGAACACTACGCTTGGGATACATTTGTAGGCCACACCGGCCCCAATAGTGCCCGACCAGAGTACCAAGCCGCCTGGACTAAGTACGATCACGCTTCTGATATGACAGATTGTAGCGCCTTTGTGGCGACTGTGCTTATCGCCACAGGAATCGAAACCGACAAAGACTTTCCAAGAGCTGGCACCACTGCTCAAATGGAGTGGTACAAGTCGCACCCTAACAAGTACCAGATCATTCCAAACCCAACAAGCACAGCCCAGCTGAAGCCGGGCGACATACTCATCCACGACACCCAAACGCCCAGTGGCGATAATGGCCACACCATGATTTACATCGGTGACTCGAAATGGCAAGGCGCTGACGCTTCGCTTGGTGGCCACACGCCGCAAGTTGCCCCGGATGTGACCTGGATGTTTGCCGAGCCAAATGACATGGCAGTACGCGTAATTGGAGGAGGTTCAAGTGTCGCCCAGTCTGTCTGACAACCCCGCTCGAGTCAAACGTCTCTTGATTGCGTTGCTTGTAATGGTGGCTGTCATCGTCACATTTTTAGCTATCCGGCAGAGTGGTCGCGGTACGCTTGCGCTAGTTGTAGTGCCGAGTGACGCCTCAATCGTTACAAGCCAAGGTGCCAAACTTAAAGATGGTTCTAACACATTAGCTGCCGGTAAGTATACGGTTACTATTACACGCGCCCACTTCCTTAAACAGACGTTTTCATTCGAGATCAAAGGCGGTCAGACAGTCACTCGAAAATATGGGCTTGGCGTAGCTGACGCCGCCGGTTTGCAGTATTACCGAGACCACCCAGACGAAAAAGCTATCGCCGATGGCATTACTGGTCAAAACCTCGATGCAATTGCGATTAAAGTTGCCCAGGAACAACCCTTGGTACGTGTTTTGCCGGTCCAAGGGCTCAACTGGCGTATTGATGCTGGCCAGTCCAAAAAATATCCAAACGACCCAACCAAGGTTGCTATCTACATAACTGGCCCTGATACCACAAGCCAAAACGAGGCACTGAATTGGATATCTGACAATGGCTATAGAGCGAGCGACTACGAGATTATTTACCAGGACTTAGCAGCCTATAACCAGCAAGTTAACCCAGGCACAAGCCTACCAAGTAGCTTCCCGGGGGCAACACCTGCTCCATCCACCTTTACACCTGACCCCAACCAGGACTACAACTAGCTCCCGATCTTTATCACCTTGGTCTGCTTCTTGAACTGCGCTTTGGCGGCGTCGGCATCGGTGGTGGTGATAAAAGTTTGGTACAGTTGCAAGTAACTCGTCAAGGCAGAGCGGCGCTCCTGGTCGAGCTCGCTAAAAACGTCATCTAACAAGAGCAGCGGGCGGGTTTCGCGGGCCGTTTCTATGAGGTGGAGCTCGAGGATTTTGAGCATCAGCACGGCGGTACGGACCTCGCCGCGAGAAGCTGTTTGTTGCATGGGGTGGCCGTTGAGTTCGACTTTGAAGTCTTCGCGGTGGGGGCCGGCACCAGTGAAGCCGCGCTGGAGATCGAGGCTAAGATTGCTTTCGAGTTTGCCCAGCAGGTGGGTTTCATAATTGTGTGGCGGCAGACTGCTGACGTAGTGCAGAGTTAGCTGGCTTTGCTTGCCGGCCAGGTCGCCGTAGAGCGCCGCTGCACGCTCGTTCATGGCCGTGAGTAGTTCTTGCCGCAAACCGACAATGCGGCCGCCCAGCTCGCTCAAACGGACGTCCCACGGGAAGATTTGTTGGTGGGCAACGTGCTCACCACGCTTCAGCAGGGCATTGCGCTGAGCTAGCGCTCGGCGGTAATCACGCCGCAGCGTGCTAAAGCCATGTTGGGTTTGCTCGAGTAAACCATCTAAGTAATCGCGTCGGCCTTCTGGCGAGCCGTGCAACAGCAAGAGGTGATTTGGCTCGAATAACACAACCGGCACGGTGTGTTGCAGGCTAAGACGCTTAAACACGCGGTCGCCAATCTCATATGTCTTGTCAGGTGTGGGCTCTTGTTTTAGCTTGACCGTCCTGAGACCTTGCTCGGTTTGAGCGTCGAGCCGCGCCCAGTCTTGGTTGTAAGCAATCAGCTCGCTATCTTTAACGCGGTAGGAGCTGCCGCGGCAGACCACCAAAATCGCTTCTAACAGATTGGTTTTGCCGATAGCATTGGGGCCAACAATAATGTTTACGCCTTTACTGAACTTGAACTCAGCCTCGTCGTAGGAACGGAAGTGTTGCAGCTTTATGGAGGTCAGCATAGCGCCATTATACCGCTAGCTTTTCAGCGGCATGATAATGTGCACGTAATCGTCCTTGGCTGGGTCGCGCAGCAGGCTGGGCTCAAGCTTACCGTTGAAGCAAAAGCTGATGTCTTCGCCAGAAAAGGCGTGCAAGGCGTCGAGCAAATAACGGGAGTTAAGCGTAATACTGCCTGAGCCAGTGACTTCGCCGTTGGCGGTAGCGGTGTTTTCGCCTAGTTGCGAGGCAATAGAACGGATACTGAGTGACTTGGTCTTTTCGTCGATGTTTACAGTGACGCTGCCAGCGCTTTCGCGGGCAAACAAGCTGGAGACTTTTGTGACATTCACGAAGTCGGCTCGTTTAACGGTGGCTGTAACTGCAAATGAGGCCGGGATAAGCTTGCGGTAATCAGGGTATTTACCGTCAATTAAGCGGGTTACCAGTCGGATGTCGCCCACCACAAACAAAACTTGTTGTTCATCGTAAGTGATCTGAACTTCGCCATCAAAATCACCGAGGATGCGCAGCAGATCTTGGACTGCCGTGGCTGGGATCAGCAGCTGTAAATCGCTACTGTGGGCACCAAGCTTTTTCTCGGCTAAGCGGTAACTGTCGGTGGCGGCAATATAGAGGCTACCTTTTTCGACGTGCAAGAGCACACCGGTTAGAACTGGTCGTGACTCATCGTTGCTGGCGGCGATAATGACTTGCTGCAAAGCTTTTTTAAAGTCTTCAGCACCCACCGTCCACGATTTACCGTCGCTAATAGCCGGCATAACAGGGAAGTCATCAGCCAACACACCATTGACGACTGATTGATACTGGTCGGTGGTGATGTGCAGCTTATTGTCTTCTAGCTTGAGTTCAATCACGCCACTTGGCAAACTGCTGACAAAATCTTGCATCAAGCGGGCAGGGACAGTGATGGCACCTTCGGTAGCTACTTTGGCACCAATCTGTTCGGTAATAGCAATGTCGAGGTTAGTGGCTGAGATACTTAACCGGTTACTCTCTGTTCTAATCAGTACGTTAGCCAAAATCGGTAGGGTACCACGGGTGTTTGCAACTCGAGCGACTGTGCCGAGAGCTTTGTTGAGGTTTTCTTGGGTGACTTGCAGTTCCATTCAGAGTCTCCTTACTATAAGTAATTTAAGTTATCAGAAAGAGTAGTAGTTATTATAGGGGGTGTGGATACGGCGGATAAGCCACCTTTTACCACTGTTACGGTATGTGCAAAACTAGGGGCAAAAAGCTGTCGGATAAGCTGGGTAAAAGTCAGTAGGCTGTGTGAAGCTGCACACAATGTTTGTGCAAAACTAGGCAGGGCTGCGGGTAAATATCCGACCTTCGCACAGTCTTTACTAAACTTTTGCACCGGGTTTCCACAGTATTTAGGCATATAAATACTCTTTTATCTCGCTTACAGCATCTCGGATATCATTGTCTAGCTGCATTTCGCGTTCAATTTTCTCGACCGAATGGATGGCTGTGG
>Ga0068855_100001247_pt1 | contig 31577 bp, 32 predicted proteins | sample KBSCornC52_FD_66592 | JGI IMG/M metagenome (GOLD analysis project Ga0068855, IMG submission 66592) | Corn rhizosphere microbial communities from Kellogg Biological Station, Michigan, USA - KBS Corn C5-2 | ecosystem: Host-associated > Plants > Roots > Rhizosphere > Soil ...
TGCATCAACCGGCGGCTCATGTGCCAGGGGAAGCCCGGCGAAATCCTGAATGACGACACGCTGGAAAGGCTCTACGGCCACGCGGCCGCGGTGTACGAGCATCATGACTGATCCGAGGAGCCTCTGCGGATGATGGGCCTGGAATACCCGTTCATGCAGCGTGCCCTCGCCGCCGCGCTCCTCATGGGAATCCTCTGCCCGCTGCTCGGCGTCTTCGTGGTCATACGTCGGATGTCGTTCTTCGGGGACGCAATCTCGCACTCGGCGTTCACCGGAATCGCGCTCGGCCTGCTCCTCGGCATCGATCCGTCACTCAGCGCGATCGCGTTCGCCATTGTAATCGCCCTGGGGATGGGCTGGCTTCAGGCGCGTTCACGGATCCCGTCGGACACGATCATCGGGGTTTTCTTCAGCGGGGCCGCCGCGCTGGGCATTCTCCTGATCGGCTTGCTTCAGGGCTACCGCACCGACCTCTTCGCCTACCTCTTCGGCGACGTCCTGACCATCGGGTGGGCCGACCTAATTCTAGCGGCGGTCCTGCTTATCGGGGTGGGGGGCGCCGTGGTCGCGCTGCGGCGGCCGCTCCTTCAGATGGCGCTGAGCCGCGACCTGGCGGCCGTGCAGGGCGTGCCTGTGGCCGCGATGGAGTACCTCCTGATGACGCTGCTCGCCATCACGGTGGCGGTCAGCATCAAGCTCGTGGGCATCATCCTCGTTACGGCGCTGCTCATCATACCTGCCGCGGCCGCCCGCAACGTGAGCCGCTCGATGCGGCAGATGTTCTCGCTCGCTATCGCGTTCGGCGCTATCTCCGCGCTCCTCGGCCTTTTCGGCTCCTATTCGCTGAACACCGCATCCGGCCCAACGATTGTTCTTGCGTCCATCGCGCTGTTCGCAGCGTCGCTCGTCCGCCCGCGAATCGCGTGATCGTGACCGTTGCAGGGTAGAAATGGAACAAGCGAGGACGTGAACGTCTCTCGCTGGGAGGCTTTCACCCATTCGGCCTCGCGGCCGAGCGACGGTGGTGTGCGACTGATGGTAGTGCGGCCCTCCCGGATGTGCGGGAGGGCCGCGGTTTCAAGGTCGGGGCAATTACGAGCGGTGCTTTTTGTGGGAGGCGCTGGAGCTCTTCTTCGGTTTCGGGAGCGGCGGCTTGCCGCCGCGGGAAGCGAAAGTTCTCGGCTGGAGGGCGACGTTCAGGAACCGCCGGACCACCACCGATGAGCGCCTCCAGACGGTGCTGTGACCCACGCCGCGCTTGCCGGAACTGACGGTCTCGGCAGTCTGTCCGTTCCCGACGTAGATGGCCGCATGGCCCGGATAGACCAGCACGTCGCCGTAGCGCAGCTCGTCCATGACGCGCTGGCCCATGTCGCAGCCGCGGAGATTGTCGCTGCCGTGCGGCAGATCCACGCCGGCATCGCGGAAGGCGACCATTACGAATCCGGAGCAGTCCACGCCCTTGCGGCTCTCGCCTCCCCAGACATAGGGTGTACCCTGCCACGAGTCGATGGCGGCCGCCAGCTTCTGCTCCGCGGGGCCCGACGCCTCCGCGGTGTCCTCGCCCAGCCGCGCTCTCACGAATCCGCCAAATCCGCTCTCCGAATCGGGAGCGTCGAGCGTGACCCGGCGAACGCCGCAGCTCGTGGCGACCCACACGCCGTCCGAATCGGCGGCGAGCGCGCGGGGCTGCATCCCGCCAACGTTCCACGGGAAGAGCGCATCGGCGGAAGCGTGGAGGGCGTCCGCGTGGAAGAGGGTCCCGCCACGCAGCCACCATGTGTCCCCGCCGACCGCGACAGCCTGCGTCTTCGCGTCGACGGCTGGAATGCCTGCGGGCAGCGGCGCAAACCGCGGCTCATTGGCGCGTGCAACCGGAACCGTCGTGATTCCCTGCGGGGTGAGGAGGGTCAGCGTGATCGCAGAGAGGCTTGCGGCGATGGTCCCGGCCGGCGCATCAACCATCCGAGCTTCACCTCCATACCAGTCTCCGCCACGCGACTTCCAGATTCTCACTGTCCGCGATGTCCCGCCGTCAGGTGCCGAAGCCTGATTTCCGACCGCGGCCACGAAGAAGGTCGAGCCATCCGACGCGAACCGAAGCATCGCCCCGTCATCACGCGTTCGCACAATCTCGCGCGGGAGCCGCCTGTCGATGTCCGCGAACTCGCCGGTCTTCGGGTCGAGCGTGACCGCCTGGCCGCCGGCCACGAGAACCGGCCGGTTGCCCCAGATGAGAATCTGATGGGGCTCGAATCTCGCGCCGACCGCGGAAACGTCAAAGGTGTCGAGGCTGCCATCGGAGAGACGGTATCCGCAGAGCTGCGGTACCAGGACTCCGGCCGGCGCAATGGGTCCGGCCTGCTTAGTAGTAGCGGTCCCAATTGCCGGGGCAGTCAGCCACCACACTGTTCCGCTGCCCGCGGCAACGGCGCGAACCTCGCCCGCTCCAGGCGGCCCGGCAATTGTGGTTGCCCGACGGTCCGCTGTGTCGACGAGCGTGATTCCGCCGTCTCTCAGCCCAATGCAGAGCTTCCGCCCGTCCAGTGCGATGGCGGTCGCGTTCAGATTGTGGAGATTCGTATCGGCCGATGTTTGCGCGACGGGCCCGATGGCTTCGGGGCGGCGGACCTCCGTGTGCGCGTCCGGCGCGGGCTGCCTCTTGACCACCGGCGCGGATTCGGGCCGGATCAGCGGCTGGGAACGAGTTTCAGGGCGTTTGGCAGGCGCGGCTTCGGGCTCTGGTCGGCGGCTGTCAGTCCTGTCGGCGTGCGTGGGCGCTCGTCCATTGTGAATCGTGATGTTCTGCTCGTCCAGAATCCGCTCGATCGTGTGGTCATTGCGGTTGTCGAGCACGACGAGCTGGAGGAGATGGCGTCCGTCCTCGATGCCGTCCGTCTCCCAGGCGAGCTCGCACGGCAGGTGGTAACATTCCGCGATCATTGCGCCGTCGAGCCGGACGATGGTGCGGGACCGGTCGGGACGCGTGAAGGGGTCGTCGCTGACGCGCAGCATGAATCGGCCCATGATGGGACGGCTGGATGGTGGAAGGTCGAGGAACCGGAGGCGCGGCGTTTGGCCGTGCGCGGCGCCGGCGAGGGCGAGCACAAGGCAGCCGAGCGGGAGCAGATGGCGCATGTCACTCCTCGTTCGTCTGTGCGGTAGGATCCGCGTTTGCGATATGGTAACGCCGCTTGTCCCTCGTCTCTTGTCTATCGTAGCTGGGCGTTGCGGCGTCGATGGGTCAGTTCGGGGCGGCGGACGGTCCGGCATCGTGGTGGCAAATCCGTTTCGCCGATGCCAGCAATTATAACAGATTGGCTGTCCGCGGGCAACCGTTTTCATCAATAATTGTCGGTAGTTTGCAGCTCCGTCGTGAATTCCGAGTCCTGACGCGATTCGCGATGCGGCGGGCGGAACATTTGTCCGACTGAAACCATCCTTCCCTGGAGGGCCAGTCGCGCGGCCTGTGCGAATTCCGTGAAACCGGGCGCTTCCCGAATCGGTTAGGTCCTATAGCGGGGGAACCGGCGCAAAGGGGGAGTCCGCCCGATTCGATTGACTTCCCGCGCGCGACGCCGGTATGATTCACGAGAGTTTCCAGAAGGATGGGCCTTCGGCCGCGTTTATCGATATGACTGGCGCATCACCGCAAATCGCATTTGACGAAAGTTCGGGACCCGCGCCAGCTACGCGTTCGGGCTCCGCCCGCCCGCATGCGTCCGCCCGTCAGCTGCTCCCGATTCATCGCCTGACCGTAATCGCGAAGACACCGTTCCTCGTCGCTCTCGGCCTCTATGTTTCGGGCGGCCACTTCGCCTGGCCCACCGTCGGCGTGACTCTGGTGCTGGCCTCCCTCATATGGGGAGTCCTCTACGCCGTCAACGAAGCATTCGACCTGACGCTCGAGGAGGGTTGGGTCGTCCCCCGCGCCGCCATTAGCGCGCTCGTCGCGGCCGTGCTCATCATCTGCGCGATTGCATATTCGGTCTCGCCGGCGCTCGCGCTGCTCTTCGGCATCATGACGGCGGGCCAGCTCGCCTACTGCATGCCGCCAATTCGGCTGAAGCGATGGTGGTGGCCGGTGCTGGTTCTGAGCGGAATCGTGAATCCCGTCCTGCGCGCGTATTGCGGGGCGATCTGGGGACCGCAGCCGATTCCGTTCCTCGTGCTGGCTGCGATAGTGCTCGTCCACGTAGGCGCAACCGTCCGCACCAGGGCGTTGCAGCGCGAGCGGGACCGGAATCTCCGCTATCGGGTTTCACCGGAGCGGCTTGATCGGCTCGGCGTCTTCTTCACCGGGCTGGGCCTCATCGACAGCGCCTGGCTGTGCGCGCTGAATGTTTTCCCGCGTATCTTTCTCCTGACGTCGCCGGTCGTCGTCGGATTCGTGATGTATGCGTGGTCTGAGCGGGCGAAGTCGATGAAGAAGGTTCGTCGCGGGTGGATACTCTTCGTGGTTGGCGCGGCTTTCGGGCTGGTCATCCTGCTCCGGGGGCAGTAGGCCGAACTTGCCAGCGCCAATAGCATTTGACATGGGCGCGGTCGATTCGATATACTGTTCCGGCTGCCGAGCGTTGGCGACACATATGACAGGAGTTTTGCATGCGAGTTCGTGACAAAGAGATTCGGAAGGCGCGCAAGCGCGAGCAGGAGCAGCTTCGGTCCCGCATCAAGGAGTTGAAGGCTGCGAAGGCCGCGCCCGTTGCCGCCCGCCGGCCCCGCCGGCCCGCCGCCACCGCGGCTGCCGCTCCAGCGTCCTAGCAACTCTTTGCCGTCCGCATTTCGCAAGGGCCGCTTCCAATTGGAGGCGGCCCTTCGGCGCGTGTAAACGCTTCGAATCGTATGGACGTTCTCTACCACATCAGCGACCGGCCGGGTATTGCGCGATTCGAGCCGCGACCGGCTCCCGCTTCCGGCATGGCAGGAGAGGTGGTCTGGGCGATTGACGACGCGCATCTCCACAACTACCTGCTGCCGCGCGACTGCCCGCGAGTAACGTACTATCCTCTCGCGGAGAGCCTGCCGGAGGACGTTGCGCGGCTCATGGGCGACAGCGGCGCGCGTGCCGTGGTTGCCATCGAATCGCGATGGTTCGAGTCGGCCTGGAATGCGCGGCTCTATCAGTATGAGCTGCCGGCGTCGGCGTTTGCGTGCGTGGACGCGGGGGCGGGATACTTTGTGGCGGAGCAGGCGGTCGCGCCGATTTGCGCCACGCTAATCGAGGATCCATTGGGCGAGATGCTACGTCGCGGAGTCGAGCTGAGCGTGATGCCATCTCTCTGGGACCTGCGTGATCAGATCATCGCCTCGACGCTCCAGTTCTCCATCATCCGGATGCGAAATGCCTTGCCGCGTCAGGAAGAACCAGGTGGGAAATGAAAATCGTCATCGCCGGCGGATCGGGGTATCTGGGGCGGAATCTCGCCAACTGGCTCACGGCGCGCGATCATGAGGTTGTTGTATTGACCCGCGGTTCGAGGGCAGGGCGCGAGGCGGTTCGCTACATACTGTGGGACGGCGAGACGGTGAGAGACTGGGCAGCGGAGCTCGACGGGGCGGATGCGGTCGTGAACCTCGCCGGGCGGACCGTCAACTGCCGGTACAATGCGACGAATCGGCGCGACATCCTCGAATCGCGGCTCCGCTCGACGGGCGCAATCGGGCAGGCTATCGCCCAGGTATCGAAGCCACCGGCTGTATGGCTCAATGCAAGCTCGGCTACCATCTACCGGCACGCGCTCGACCGGCCCATCGATGAGAGGACCGGCGATATTGGCCACGGATTCTCGGTGGACGTCTGCCAGCAGTGGGAGAGGGAGTTGGACGACGCGGTTGTCACACGCACGCGCAGGGTCGCGCTCCGGTCGGCGATGGTGTTCGGGCCGGGCGAGGGCGGCGTGTTCGACGCATTTCGGGCGCTTGTGCGGCGCGGCCTTGGCGGAGCGATGGGCAACGGCGAGCAGTATGTGAGCTGGATTCATGCCGAGGACTTCTGCCGCGCGATTCAGTGGCTGCTCAACCACGACGATCTGTCCGGCCCCGTGAATCTCGCCTCGCCGAACCCTCTGCCGAATCGTGAGTTCATGCGGATACTGCGCGAATCGATGGGCGTTCGGTTTGGGCTGCCCGCCGCTCGCTGGATGCTGGAGATCGGGGCGTTTTTCCTCCGAACGGAGACCGAGTTGCTGCTGAAGAGCCGGCGCGTCGTGCCAGGCAGGCTGCTGAAGTCCGGCTTCACGTTTCTCTATCCGGAGTGGCGGGACGCGGCGGCGGACATCCTCTCTCGCAATTCAGGGAGGCCGCCAATTCGGCAGGAATCGTCAGGCCAGAGGGATAAAGTCTAACTGACCTCGTTTCGCATCTCACAGGAGAGGACCCAAGGATGAATTATCGCATAGCGCCACTGATTGCGGCCGGAGCCGCCGCGCTGTTGATTGCCGCTGTATCCGCGAAGGACGTGCGCGCGGCGTCACCCGTGAAGGCGGAGAAGAAGAAGCTGCTCGTGGTCACGCACACGACCGGATTCCGCCACGACTCGATTCCGACGGCTGAGAAGGTACTGGCGGACATCGGGGAGAAGAGCGGCGTCTACTCGGTGGAGTATTGCCGCAATGGCGACGACGTGAAGAAGATGCTCACGCCCCAGTGGCTCGATTCGAACCACATCGACGCCGTCTTCTTCGCCAACACGACCGGCAACCTCGGAATTCCGGACCTTAACGCGTTTATTGACTGGATCAAGGCCGGGCACGGTTTCCTCGGCGCGCACAGCGCGGGCGACACCTATCATCCGCAGGACGCGGGCGGGAACACGGCGTACATCGACATGGTGGGCTGCGAATTCCGCACGCACGGAAGGCAGTCCGAAGCGAAGTGTCTGGTCGAGGACACCCATCACCCGGCGACCGCGCACCTCGGCACCGAGTACAACATCTTCGACGAGATCTACCACTTCAAGGTGAACAACCGCCCGACCGTGCACGTGCTGCTCTCCTGCAAGGTGCAGCCGAACGACGGGGTGAAGAACGAAGCGGGCGAGGACGGCAGCGGCAAGCCGACCGACATGCTGATCGCCTGGTGCAAGAACTTTGGCAAGGGGAAGGTCTTCTACACGGCGCTCGGCCACCGCAAGGAAGTGTGGGAATCGGAGCCCTACCAGCAGCACATCCTCGGCGCAATCCGCTGGGCGACGGGTCTCGCCAAAGGCAGCGGCCGCCCGCAAGCCGCCGCAAAGTAAGCATCGCCGGAACGTCGGAGGCCGCGAGATCTCGCGGCCTCCGCGTCGTTCCGGTTCTTCCACGTACGGTTGCCATGGGCGACTCAAGTCGCCGCAACGAAATCACGAAGTGTCCCTTCGGACACTGAGCTTTGGGCCGCTTGTGACTGCGCCACGATTCATGCCTCATTCCACAATCCACGTAATTCTTCCAACATTTTCCTAAAGCCGCGCGGGCCGGATGCCGACAATCTCAATGTCGGAAGCTGGCGGCAGGTTTCGCTGGCGCAGCCGACACCCTCCGCGCAGGATGCCGGGGGCCGCCAAACGCCACACGGACGTGCGCCGTCTCGAAACATCGAGGCCATCGCACATGCTGGACCGTCTCCTCAACACCGACACCTTTCTCTCCGCGCAGGGGGCGCTGGACGGCCTTTCGGCACGCCACGCCGCCATCGCGGATAACATCGCCAACGTCAATACGCCCGGCTACAAGCGAAAAGAGGTTCCCTTCGAAGACGCGCTCGCGCGTGCCGTCCGGGACCAGACTCCGCCCTGCACCGGCGCTCCGAATGATTCACCCCAGCCCTTCACGCCCTGCATGACACGCGACACCGGCTCAGCCGCGCGCGCCGACGGCAACAACGTCGACATCGAAGCGGAGATGGTCCGCCTGGCCGAGACCAGCCTTCGCTACGAGACCCTCGCGCAGTACGTCGGCGGCTATTTCACCGGCCTGAAGGCGGTCATCAACGCCAAGTAGGCAGGGCCAGCAGTCAACAGCCAGTAGTCAGTAGTCAGTGGAGAAGCACCCATGAGCATCGCCCGTTCCCTCCAGATTAGCGCCAGCGGCCTCACCGCCGAGCGGCTGCGGATGGACGTCATCAGCAACAACATCGCGAACGTCAACACGACCGAGACGCCCGCGGGAACTCCTTATCGTCGGCAGCACGTCGTGTTCTCGGCGAGCGAGGGTGGGGCCAGCTTCGCCTCCGCTCTGCGGTCCGCCGTCGGAGCGCCGGGTGCTTCGGAACCGAATGGCGGCGGGGTGCGCGTCGTGGGAGTCGAGCCGGACAAGAGCGACTTCAAGCGCGTAAAGGACCCGGAAAGCCCGAGCGGCTACAAGCTCCTCCCGAACATCGAGCCCGTCATGGAGATGGTGGACCTCATCACCACGACGCGGGCCTACGATGCAGGCGTCACCGCCATCGGCGCCGCCAAACAGATGCAGCAGAAGGCGATGGAAATTGGGAGGGGATAGGCGTAGTGGTCAACTGGTCAATTCGTCAATTGGTTAACTGACCCGCCACAATCCACCAGTTGACCAGTTGACCAGTTGACCAGTTGACCATTTGACCATTTGACCAGTTGATCGATGCTTACCATGATCCGCACTCATCACTCCATTACAGATCGCGAGGCACACGATGCCAGTTGAGGCAATCTCTTCGGCCGGAGCGCTGAACGTCCGGCAAGTTATTCCGAACGAGACGGGCGCGGCCCTCCCGATTCCGGGAGGCGAGACGCAGGATGGCAAGACGTTCGGCCAGTTTCTGACAGACGCGCTCGGCGGGGTGAACGACCTTCAGCAGCATGCTGGGCAGGTCGTCCAGAAGTTTGCGACCGGCGCGCCGATGGACGTGCACCAGGTGATGATCGCGGTCGAGCAGGCTTCCACCGCGCTCGCCCTCACCACCCAGGTGCGCAACAAGCTCGTCGACGCCTATACGGAAGTGATGCACACGCAGGTGTAAGTGTTAAGTGTTGAGTGTTGAGTATTGAGTGTTAAGCCTCCAGCCTCAACACTCAACACTTAACACTCAACACTCATCCGAGGGAATTCTCGAATGCAGGACGCGCTGGGACGAATCAGGCAACTCTGGCTGGACACGAGCCGGCCGAATCAGATCATGATCTCCGCCGCGGCGGTCGCGGCGCTCGTGGTCGCCATCGGCTTCGTCTACTGGGCCTCCGCGCCCGAATACTCCACGCTGGTCTCCAACGCCTCGCCGGAGAACGCCAACAAGATCATCAACCAGCTCAAGGAGAAGAAGGTCGCGTACCGGGCGGCCAACGGCTCTATCGAGGTGCCGTCCTCGCAGAAGGACGAGCTGCTGATGGAGCTTGCCGGGACCGGCGTGCTGGAGCCGGGCTCCGCGGGATGGGGGATGCTGGAAAAGGCGCCCTTCGGACAGACGCAGGCGATGGAGCAGGAGACGATTCGTCACGCCCACGAGGTGATGATGGAGCAGACCATCTCCCGGCTCGCGCCTGTCGCCTCCGCGACGGTCCACTTCACGGACGGCGACAAGAATGAGCTGTTCGACCCTTCGAAGAAAGAGGGGACCGCCAACGTAACGGTCCGCGTCAAGCCTGGGCACGAGCTGAACAAGGAGAACGTCCGGTCGATCGTCGCGCTGCTGCAATCTGGCTACGCGAACATCCCGTCGAGCAACATCTTCGTCGTGGATGGCGAAGGGAGCCTCCGGTGGAATGGCGCGGAGCAGTCCGATGGTTTGAGCAGCTCGGACGAGCGGCAGGTCGAGGAGGCGCGCAAGGCGGAGGAGATGACCCGCAAGATTCAGGCGCACATCGACCGAATCGCGGGGCCGGGCAAGTCGACGGTCCTCGTTCGGGCGACGCTGAATCTGGACAAGCGGAAGATCAGTGAGCGGGCGGTGCTGCCGGGCCAGCCGACTACCAAGTCTACGACGGAAGAGACGCTTTCGGGTGGCGCGATGGGGAACCGGCCGGGCGCGCCGGGACAGCCGGGGGTCGCATCCAACTCCAATGGCGCGACACCTCCGACGTATGCGGCGGCCGGCAGCGTGGACGCCAGCAGCGGCAAGTACAGCAGCACGACCTCCAGCACGACGACCACTCCGGGAACCCGCGAGACTTCCACGATCGAAGCGCCCGGAGAGATCAAGACCGCGGCGGTCATCGTCACGCTCGACAAGACGATCAAGCCGGAGACCGTCGCCACGCTGAAGGAGCAGATACCGCTCCTGATGGGCGATGACCCGGCGAATCCGAATCCCAATATCCGCGTTTCGGTAGAGACCGCCGATTTTGACCGGTCCGCCCTTGCGGCCGACGAGCGCGCCGCGAAAGACGCCGCCTCGGCCGAGCGGACCAACAAGATTGTCGGGTACGCCGTCCCAATCGTCCTGATGATGCTGATGCTCTTCGTGCTGGCGAAGGCGCTCAAGCGTCCGCAAACCGGCGGCATGCTGGCGCTGGGCCGCGCGAACGGGATGCAGCCCGCCCTGGCTGGCGCGGGCGCCGGCGGAGGCGGCGGCGTGAACATGCTGGTGGGTGACGATCTTCCCGCGGGGATGAGCGTCGAAGAGGCACTGGGTGAGGGCGGTACCGGGCGCGTCATCGCAGTCGGCGCGGACCCCTCCGACCACACGTTCGCGGTGATCAACGAGCAGTTCGACGGGAATCTCGAATCGATTCTCCATCTTTCGAAGTCGAAGCCCGAGACCGTGGCATCGCTGGTCAAGAGCTGGATGATAACGGATGAGAAGCGCTAGACCGTGATGCGTGATGCGTGATGCGTGATGCGTGATTTTGTGAGTGGGAGGGTGACGGTGGCGAGAGGGAATCAACTGGGAAATAAGCAGAAGGCCGCGGTGCTGATGATCGCGCTGGGGCCGGAAGCGTCGGGCAAGATCTGTCAGTACATGCCCGAAGAGGACGTTGAGCAGCTCATGATCGAGGTCGCGCGGCTGGGGACAGTGTCCCACAACGACCGCTGCGCCATCATCGCCGAGTTCCGCGAGCTCTGCCTGGCCCAGGAGGTCATCTCCGAGGGCGGAATCCAGCATGCCAAGAAGTTCCTGGAAGCGGCATTCGGACCCGAGAAGGCCGGCACCATGGTCAGTCGCGTCGTCAGCGCGCTCCAGGTGCTGCCATTCGATTTCATCAAGAAGACCGACCCGGCGCAGCTCGTCTCGTTCATTCAGGAAGAGCACCCGCAGACCATCGCGCTCATCCTCGCGCATCTCCAGCCGCAGCAGGCGGCGGCGGTGCTCTCCGGCCTTCCGCAGGAGGTTCGCGGCGAGGTGGCGCGGCGCATGGCGATCATGGATCGAACGCCGCCGGAGGTCGTCCGCGAGATCGAGCGCGTGCTTCAGACCAAGGCATCCTCCGTGGTTACGCAGAGCTTCACGGCGGTGGGCGGCGTCAAGTCGCTGGTCGATGTCATCAACTGCGTGGACCGCCAGACCGAGAAGATGATTCTCGAATCGCTCACCGAGAACAGCCCGGAGATCGCGGAAGAGGTCAAGAAGATGATGTTCGTCTTCGAGGACATCACGACGCTGGACGACGCTTCCATCCAGAAGGTGCTGCGAGAGGTAGAGATCAAGGAGCTGGGGCTGGCGCTCAAGGGCGTGGGCGAGGAAGTGCAGACGCGCATCTTCAAGAACATGTCCGAGCGCGCGGCAAACATGCTCAAGGAAGATATGGAGTTCATGGGGCCGGTCCGGCTGCGCGCGGTGGAAGAGGCGCAGCAGCGCGTGGTCGGCGTCATCCGACGGCTGGAAGAGAGCGGCGAGATCGTCGTGGCGCGCGGAAACGGGGAGGAGCTGATTGTCTAGCCTCACCGGAATTGTCAAGGCCGCCAACGGGACCCGCGTGGCCAGCTTCGGCGACATCGCGGCTGTCGCGAAACAGGAGAAGCACCGGATTTTCGGGCCGGACCCGGAGCCGCTCGACGTGCAGATGCTCCGGCATCAGGCGTCCGCCGAGGCCAGCGACCTCCTTCAGACGGCATTTCAGGAGGCTGAAGAGATTCGCGAGGATGCACGCCGGCAGGGCTACGAGGACGGCTTTGCGAACGGACGCGCCGCGGGCATGGCCGAATCCCAGGTGGATCTCGCAAAGGAGCGCGAATCGATGCGCGCCATCCTTCAGGACTTCGCCGACCGAATGGATTCGGAACGGCGGCAGATGTGGCGCGACGTCGAGCCGCAAATCATCGCGTTCGTGCTCGAGATCGCCGGCCGAATCGTGAAGGATGAGGCGCGCGTGAATCGCGACGTGGTCCTCTCCGTTGTCCGCAACGCGCTTCGCCGGGTGGTCGACACCGAAAACGTCCGGATTCGCGTGAATATGGAGGACCTGGACACGGTCCGCTCGTCACGCGACGAGCTGGCAACGTTGATGGAATCGATTCGGGGCGTGGAGATCGTCGCGGACCGTCGGGTTAATCCAGGCGGATGCGTCGTCGAAACCGCCTCCGGCACCATCGACGCGAAGCTCGACACCCAGATCGACGAGGTTACCGCCGCCCTGAAACTACTGACGGACGAGGCAGCCTAGTTTGTGATGCGTGATGCGCGACTCGTAATGCGTGAATCGTGATGCGTGAACGGTGCAGCTCGGTTCGAGGACAGACACACTGCGCTCATGAATCCGATGCGTCTCGCAGATTCCACGATAGGTGCAAATTCGCTCACGCATCACGCATCACGAGTCCCGCATCACGGATATGAATTGCCATGACCCTTACGATTTCAATCGATGAGCCGCCGCCTGTTGATCTCACGCGGTACCGCCAGCTTGTGGAGCGGTTCGACCCGGTGAAGGTGAACGGGCGCGTCGTTCAGGTCATCGGCCTGGTCATCGAGTCGCAGGGGCCGGCGGCGATGATTGGCGAAGTGTGCCGCATCTACGCGGACCGGAATCGGCCGCCGTTGATCGCGGAAGTCGTGGGATTCCGGGACAATCGGGTGCTACTGATGCCGTTGGGGGAGATAGAGGGTATCAAGCCGGGCAGCGAGGTAGTGGCGACGCGGTCAACGCACCAGATTGCGGTCGGGCGCGAGCTGCTGGGGCGAGTATTGGACGGGCTCGGGAATCCGATGGACGGCCTCGGCCCGCTTCCGACGCACACGCGTTATCCGGTGAACGCCGCGCCGCCGGATTCGCTGAAGCGGCGGAGAATCACGGAGCCGCTCGGGGTTGGCGTGCGGTCCGTCGACGGGTGTCTCACTCTCGGCAAGGGTCAGCGCGTCGGAATCTTCGCAGGGTCGGGTGTCGGTAAATCGACCACGCTGGGGATGATCGCGCGCGCTACGCAGGCGGATGTGAACGTGATTGCGCTGACCGGCGAGCGCGGCCGCGAGGTGCGGGATTTCATCGAGGAGTCGCTGGGCGAAGAGGGATTGAAGCGGTCGGTCGTAGTCGTTGCGACATCGGATCAGCCCGCGCTCGTTCGAATCAAGGCGGGGCTGGTCGCAACCGCGGTGGCTGAGTTCTTCCGGGACCAGGGCCTCGACGTGATGCTGATGATGGATTCGGTGACGCGCCTCGCGATGGCGCAGCGCGAGGTGGGTCTGGCCATCGGCGAGCCGCCCGCGACGCGCGGCTACACGCCTTCCGTGTTCGCCCTGCTCCCGCGACTTCTGGAGCGGGCGGGGGCAGGGGAGCGCGGCTCCATCACCGGGCTCTACACGGTGCTGGTGGATGGCGATGACATGAACGAGCCGGTGGCGGACGCCGTGCGCGGAATTCTGGACGGCCACATCGTGCTCTCCCGCGCGCTGGCGCAGCAGAACCACTATCCGGCGGTTGACGTGCTCCAGTCCGTCTCGCGCGTCATGCCCTCGGTGACCGTGCCGGAGCACCGCGCCGCGGCGGGCGAGCTGCGAAGCCTGCTGGCCTCTTATCGAGAGGCAGAGGACCTGATCAACATCGGCGCATACGTAGAGGGATCGAATCCGCGAATCGACCGCGCGCGCAAGTATGTGGATGCGATTCGAGCGTTCCTTCGGCAGCGGACGGATGAGGCGGCCCCGCTCCCGGAGACGGTTGCGCACCTTCAGGCGATGCTTCGGTAACCAGAAACACCGCATAGGGCCTCGGGCAGCCATGCATGTCGTCGGCGCCACGGATGTAAAATGCATGTCTCGCGGGCCTGCGGGGACCATGCATGTAAAATGCATGTCTCGCGGGCTTTCAGCCAGACGTCCTGCCGGACGGATTGAAGGCGTGGAGGACGTGAATTGAAGCGGTTCGTTTTTCGATTCGAGGCGGTGTTGAAGCACCGCGTGGTGACGGAGGAGCTGCGGCTTCAGGAGCTTGCCCGCGTGCAGGGCGAGATGAGCGTGTGCGAGGGCCGAATCGCGCAGTGCCGGTCGGAGTTCGACCGGACGATGGTGGAGCGGCCGGCCCGGATCGATGTCGAGGACTTCCCGCGGCGCGAGCAGTATCTGGACACATTGGGGGTGCGAATCCAGCAGGAAGAGCGAATCCACGAGGGAATCGCCGCCCGGCTCGAAGATGCCCGTCTCGCGGTTATTGCGGCACGACAGGCACGAGAGGCGCTCGAGCGGATCCGAGAGACCGATCGGGAGAAGCACCGGCGCGACGGGCTGCTCGCGGAGCAGAGTGCGCTGGACGAGATTGCCACCCAGCGATTTGGCAGGTCCAGGGCGGGAGTGAGGCCCACATGAGCATCGATTCGATCAACGGCCGCATTGCGGAGATTCAGGCGCGCATCGAGGCGCTGACCGTTCGGCCGGAGCCGCCGACCTTCACGGCTGCAACGGCCGTGACCCCGACGGCAGACGGCGCACAGCCTGCTTCTCGCGTCGAGCCATTCAATGTGGCGCTCGCACAGGCGCAGGGCGGCGCGTTTCTGCGTCCGACTGCCCCCGGAACCGCGGCGACGGACGAGAAGTATTCGCCGTACATCGAAGGTCTCATATCGAAATACAGCGCGACGAACGGCCTCGACCCGAAGCTGGTGCGGGCGGTCATCACCGCTGAATCGGATGGCGATGCGGCGTGCCGGTCGCCGAAGGGCGCGATGGGGCTGATGCAGCTCATGCCCGACGAGGTACAGGCGTACGGGATCAAGAATCCCTTCGACCCGGAGGAGTCCATCCGCGGCGGCACGCGCCAGCTCGCGGAGAAGCTCAAGCTCTTTAACGGCGATGTGACGCGGGCTCTCGCGGCATACAATGCGGGCAGCGGCGCCGTGCGCAAGTACGACGGCGTGCCGCCATTCTCGGAGACGCAGAACTACGTCCGTAAGGTGCTCTCTCTTGCCGGAATGGCCCGTTAGCGAATGGATCGTCGGAGCGACAGACGGATGAAGCGGATTTTACTCATAACCCTGCCGCTGCTGGTGGTGCTCGGGGGCGTGGCCGGCGCGCTCTACTTTCTCGGCATGCCGCCGTTCAGGAAGGCTGTCAGGAAGCCGCATAAGGCCGCATCGATCACGACGGCGGGCCAGCGCCCAGCTGTGTCCGCGCCAGTCCTGGCCGCGGCGGCCGCCCCTCCGAGCCCGCCCGCCACGCGGCGCACCGCGCCGCACCCACCCCCCCAGGTCACGGCCAGCCTGGATGTCGACGAGCAGGAGGAGGCCAGGATTGCCCGGCTCTCCAGCGTCTACGAGCAGATGCCGGCGGAGGAAGCGGGCCGCATCTTCGCAAAGCTCCCGGACCCGCTCGTCGAGAAGCTCCTGCGCAAGATGGATGAGCGACAGGTCGGGAAGCTCCTGCTCGTCCTCGACACGAATCGCGCGGTCCGCCTCACGCAGTCGCTGGCGAAGTAGTCCGGCAGACTCACCCTCCTTCCACACTCCCGCGCGCATTCAATACGATTCTTCCAATTCCCCTAAAGTCCGCCTCCACGCCACCCGATAATCTTCACAGGTCACCCGGCCGATACAAGTGCGGGGACCATCCGATTTGAGTGAAAGAGGGTCAATCGCTTTGGTGAGCCCCACCGCCGTTCCCGCGTCCTCTGTCAATCCTGTTGGCGTCGATGGCGCAGCATCGTCGGCCGCACCGTCGTTGACGTCCATCGCAGGATCGCAGCAGACGCCGACGTTCGCCGCCGTCATTTCGCAGGCGTTGGCGGGTGTTGCACCGAGCCCGCCGGCATCGGCGGACCCCCACGCTGAATCCGATGATGAGGCGGACGACACGCAGATTGACGACCCCTCGTCCGATCCACTGACGCTGATGGGCCAGATGGGCCAGACGGCTTCCGCGTCCATTGCGGCGGCCGCCGTGCAGCCTTCGCTGGCGCCCGCGATTCCCGTTGTTGCAGGTCAGGCAGGGGCGACAGGCGCGAGCGCTTCTGCCGCAATAGCGCCGTCCGCGCCAGCCGTGGCAAACAGAGCGTCCGGCGAGACCAGTACCGTGGATGTCGCAGCGTCGCCTCCCGAAGCGGACGCGGCGATCGTGCCAACGTCCGCACCAAATCTGGAAACGCTCTCAAATACCGTGCAATCGACGGCCGACGGGACGTCCGCCGCGAGCTCGCCCGCTCTGCGTGCTGATGCTGCGCGCGGCATCCCGATCACAGGCACTCCCGAGATTACAGCGCGCTTCGCGGATCCGCTCGTTTCGGCTCCGGCACAAGGCCGCGCACAGGCGCCGAGCAGCAAGCCCGGAACCGAGGCATGCAATACTCCCGAAACCACCGCACCCGAGGAAAGGGCCAGCGCGCCGGAATTACCAGCGAGGCCCGATCTTCGCAACGACATACGGCAACCCAGGGGTGCTGGAAACGTGACGGGCACGCCGGGCGCGGCTTCATCAAATCCACAACCTGCGCCTGCCACCATGCTCGGCGGCGCTTCGGCTGTTCAGGCCGCTCAATCCGTGACGAACGTAGCGCAGGCGGTGGCAGTCCGTTCCAGTACGCCGGTGGCAGGCGACGCACCGAAGGTCGCACAGGTGCAGGATCGGTTTGACATCCGTCACACGGAACTTGATGATCAAGCCGGACATGTTTCGATCAGGCAGCCCGAAGAGGCGGTGAATTTGCTCGCCTCACAGGATGCGCTGCCAACGAGTTCGCCGGCCGCCAGCATTTCGGCGGCCATTCCCCAGGACAACCAGCAGAGCATGGACCGAAACGTCGCGACGGAGCGATCGACAACGGTGTCGCTCGGGAGCGTGCTGACTGGCTCGTCCAATGTAAGCAAAGAGGCTGAATCGGGCATGGGCGACGGCGGCCGGCCACGGCAACAGGGAGATCGCAGTACTCCCGACCGCGCCGCCGCGCCCTCGCCTCGGCCGGAGACAACCGGGGTCGTCCCATCCTCCGGACTCAGCCAAATTGCCGCGTCGGGAAAACCGACTGCGGCCGAGGTCTCGCCGGCAAGTCAGCCGCACGACCGCCTGCGAGTCGTTGAGCAGGTGACTCAGAAGCTGGACACGATGCGGCTCACCAGCGGACGGCAGGAGGTGACGATTCACCTTCGACCGGACAGCCTGGGCGATCTGCGGCTCACGGTGGTTGCGGATCGGCAGGAAATTGTCGCCAAAGTCGTGGCGGAGACCGCCGCGGCGCGTGACGCCGTCCACGAGGGCCGCGAGCAGCTTCGCGCGTCGCTCGAGCAGAAGGGCTACTCACTTCAGGGACTCGACGTGTCGCTTGGCGGCGGCAGCCAGCAGAGATTTGCGGGATTCGAGCAGCCTCGCCCGCAACCCATCGATCTGGGCGTAGCAAGTCGACCGCAACGGGAAGCCCCAGCGGCCGCCGTAACGCCGGCGTCGAATCACGGCCCGGTACGGCGTTCGGCCGGCCGGCTCGATTATCAGGCGTAGGAGCGCCGCGACGGCGCATCCGCGCGCCTGAGGAAAGGACAACACCATGGACACAAGCGCCGTGGGAACGACTACGGGCACTACGAACGTTTCACAGGCGATCTCAGGTAACCAGACGCTCTCGCAGGATGACTTCCTGAAGCTGCTGGTCACCCAGCTCTCGAATCAGGACCCTCTCTCGCCGCAGGATGACAAAGAGTTCATCGCTCAGATGGCGCAGTTCTCGTCGGTCGAGGGGATTAAGAACCTCGATACTTCCCTCAACCGGGGTCAGGCGGCCGCCTTCCTGAATCGCACCGTCGACGCCCAGGTGATTGAAAGTGGCAAGTCCGCAACGGTCACCGGCACGGTCAAGGCAGTCACTTATCAGAGCGATGGGGCGCACCTGCTTCTCAACACGGCGAACGGTGATCGCGACATTCCGCTGGCGGAAATTACGAAGGTCAGCGACTAGGCGGGGAGACAACGATGCCCGAACCGCTCAATCTCACCGAACGGCTGCTCGCGCCGCGGGGTCCGTCCGTTCATCCGGCATCGAGGCAGTCCGCTCCGGCGCCCGGAGCGCCGAGTTTCGCCGACTTGCTGAAGCAGGCACAGAGCACTGGCGACACCGGCGCGCTCCGATTCTCCGCCCATGCGCAGACCCGGATTCAGTCCCGTCAGATTCAGCTCGGGTCCGCGGAGATGCAGCGAATCGAGTCCGCCGTGCAGAAAGCCGCCGGAAAAGGCTCGCGTGAATCGCTCGTCCTCCTGGATCAGACCGCGCTCGTCGTGAGCGTGCCGAACCGCACGGTCATCACGGTGGTGGACAAAGACAACCTGAAGCAAAACGTGTTCACGAACATCGACAGCGCCGTGATCGCGTGATGCGTGAGCTGTGCCCGTGGGGCCGATGAACGGCTGATGTGTCGGCCGAAGACCTGAATACCTGAATACCTGAAGACCTGAACACGCAACAGGCTGGACCTTCGTGTGACGCATGTCTACATAGGCAGACGCCGAACGAGGAAGCCTGAGTCCCCGATCGATTGACGGGACATTTCCATCGACCCTGGCCCACGTGCCAGGCGGAGGTCATAAGAAATGCTGCAAGCCATGTTTGCCGGCGTCAGCGGGCTCCAGTCCCAGCAGACGAAGATGAACATCATCGGCAACAATATCGCCAACCTGAACACGGTCGGTTTCAAGACGCAGGTCGTCACCTTCGAGGACCAGCTTTCCCAGACGCTCCAGGCGGCCAGCGGGCCCAGCGACTCGTCCGGCGGCACCAACCCGACTCAGATCGGGCTCGGCGTCCAGGTCGGCTCCGTCAATACGATCGAGAGCCAGGGAAACCTCCAGACCACCGGCAAGTCCACCGACATGGCCATCCAGGGCAACGGGTATTTCGTTGTAACCGCGAACGGCAAGGACGAGCTCTACACGCGTGACGGCACCTTCGACCTCGACAGCACGGGCGCGATCGTCAATCCGGCAACGGGCACGCGTCTTCTCGGCTATCAGGCAGACAAGTTCGGCATCATCGACACGTCCGCGCCCATCACGCCGGCGTCCACGCTCCAGATTCCCATCGGTTCGCTGACCGACGCGAAGCAGACGGACAACGTCGGCACGACCGGCAACCTGGACGCCTCGTCCGCTCTCTATTCGACGAAGGTCGATTACACCGGGAATTTAGATTCCGGAGCGGCTTCCATCGCGCAGCTCCAGACGACGGCGACCGTTTATGACAACCTCGGAAATGCCCACACGGTGCAGATGACGCTGAGCAGCCCGACCGCGAACCCGAGCGGCGCGGGCGTGCCGGCGGGCGCGACCCAGAGCTGGCAGGCGACGGTGAAGGTAGACGGAACGGCGGTCTATGACAGCAGCGCTGGCAAGTCCGCCCTCTATCGCGTCGGCGGTGCGTGGAAGTTCGCGGACACGACCACGGGTGCGGTCCTCGGGTCCGCCATCTCCCTCAACGGGGGCGCGGCGTCCAATGACGGGCCGCAGATTCCCGGGACGAGCGGAGGCAACGCATTCAGCGTCGATCTCAACGCCGGCGCGCTGACCAATAACGCCGCCGCCGGCTCCCTGGCCAGCGTCGGAGATGGCCAGACGGGCAGCAGCCCCTACTGGGGAACCTCTATTCAGGTTTATGACAGCCTCGGCGTCGGCCACCTTATCACCTTCCGCTATACGCACGCGCAGGTCGGGGCGGGCGGGCCCGTCGGCGCAACCGGGCGATGGGACTGGACCGCGGCCGAGAACGGCGTTCCCATCGGCGACTCGACGCAGGCGGGCAACTCGCCTCTCTACTTTGGGACGACCGGCCGGCTCGTGAGCGGCGCGAGCCAGTCCATCGTGATCACCCCGAACGACGGCTCGACGACGCCCTTCACGGTCAAGGTCGACAACGAGAAGATGACCCAGCTCTCCAGCGACGCGAATGCGTCCGCGTCGTCGCAGGACGGCTACCCGGTCGGCACGCTCCAGAGCTTCTCGATGTCGACGGACGGCCTCATCACGGGAATCTTCTCCAGCGGGCAGACGCGCTCGCTGGGACAGGTGGCGATGGCGACGTTCTCCAACCCGGCGGGCCTCGAGAAGGTCGGCGGCAACCTGCTTCGCAACTCGGACAACTCCGGCTCCGCCATCATTGGGGTTGCCGGCCAGGGCGGACGCGGGAAGCTCAATCCCGGATTCCTCGAGATGTCGAACGTGGACCTCTCGACCGAGTTCACGAACCTGATCGTGACGCAGCGCAGCTTCCAGGCGAACACGCGAATCGTGTCCGTCGTGGACCAGCTGCTCCAGGACGTTCTCAATCTGAAGCAGTAACGGCGGCGGGTCGATGGGTCGTCGGGTCTGTGGGTCGTTGGGCTCATGACGTCATTCTGGCGCTTGACGTCATTCCGGCTCTTGCAGTCATTCTGGCACTTGACGTCATTCTGAGCGGAGCGAAGAATCCGGCAGCCGGATTCCTCGGTCGCTTAGGCTCTCTCGGAATGACGTCAAGTGCAACGACCCATCGAACCAGTGACCCAGCGACCCACTTAATTAGGAGCTCACATGGCGGAAAAAGTGCAGACACCGGAGCCGGAAGCCCCCGCGAAGAAGGGCGGAATACCGCTCGTACCCATCGTTGGGCTCGTGCTCGTCCTCAACGTGCTGATGGTGGGCAAGATCTTTTGGGGCTCCGGCCACGGCAAGGAATCCACCAAAGTGGAAAAGAAGGACGAGGCCGTCGGCGCCAAGATGTCGCTGGAGGAGTTCCTCGTGAATCTCGGCGGAAGCAACGAGCACTATCTCAAGACGACCCTCGCCCTCGGGCTGAAGAAAGGCGAGGCCGAGGAGAAGCTCAAAGAGGAGGTCGCGCCGATTCGCGACACGATTCTGGGGGTCCTGACGACAAAGCAGCCCGAGGATCTGGCGACCGAGGCGGGCAAGGACAAGCTGAAGAAGGAGCTCGTCGAGAAGCTAAACAAGGAGCTCGGCGGCGAGAAGGTCCTCAAAGTGTACTTCCTCTCCTTCGCCACGCAGTAGGGCAGACAGGGAGACGAGGAGAGGGGGGGACAGGGAGACAAGGAGACAGGCTCCTCCGGTTCGACGTCATTATAGTCGCGGACTTCTTTACAACTGTCTCCCCTCTCCCTGTCTCCTTGTCTCCCCCTCTCCCTGTCTCCCCCTCTCCCTGTCTCCCCCTCTCCCTGTCTCCTTGTCTCCCCCTCTCCCTGTCCCCTCTTCTGCCCCAAAGCGAGCGCCTTCCACATTCCCCCGCGAATATCACTAAGAATCTTTCAACCTGCCGCCGATAATTCAAGCAAGGCTGCCTTTGGGCAACGTCAGGCGCGGTGCGAGTCCGCTCCAGACAGGCTGCCGATCTGGCAGCAGACCAGTTTGGGTCGTACCGTATCAGCGAATCATTGTGTTTACAGGCAGCCGGCAGAGCTGCGTGCGCGGAAGGTGGACGCGCTGGGGGTGCGGGCGCAGGTCGCGTTGCTCCAGCAATTTCCCAACCGCGCCATCGGAGGGTGAAGTTGGTCGAGATTCTTTCTCAGGCTGAGATTGAGGCGCTGCTGGCCTCGCTCTCGAGCGACGGCGATTCCGTCGATCCGGATCCGGCACAGGCGGAACCTGTCCCGTTCACGCGGGGCGGATCGCTGCCGGCCGCGCCCCCTCCGAGCTCCGCGCGAAGCGATCGCCGCACCATCGCGTACGAGCCCTACGACTTTCGCCGCCCCGACAAGTTCTCCAAGGACCAGCTCCGCACGCTCCAGATGCTGCACGAGACGTTCGCGCGGCTCTTCGCGTCGTCGCTCTCCGCCTATCTGCGGGTCTCCACCCACGTCGATCTGGTCAGCGTCGAGCAGGTTCCTTACAACGAATACATGCGGTCGCTCACAACGTCGATCATCAACGTGATCAGCCTTGAGCCGCTCACCGGTCAGGCGATTCTCGAGATGGAATTCAACGTCGTGCTGGCCATGATCGACCGGCTCCTCGGCGGCCCCGGCAACATGATGAAGACGACGACGATGCTGACGGAGATTGAGAAGGCGCTGACCGAATCCATTACGACGCGCGCTCTCAAGGACCTTCAGACCGCGTGGGACAGCGTCGTTGCCCTGCATCCGAAGCGCGAATCGATGGAGACGCAGTCGCAGTTCATCCAGATCGTGCCTCCCAACGACACCATCGTCTCCATCTTGTTCGAAGTGAAGGTGGGGGACCTGCGTGGCGCGATGAGCCTCTGCATTCCCTATCTGCTGCTCAAGCCGATCACCCCGAAGCTCTCGGTCCAGCGCTGGTTCTCAACCACGGGCGGGGAGAATGGCAGCCAGAACGTCGAGAAGCTGGCGCAGCGACTGGCGAGGGCAAAGGTGACGTGTGTATGCCGGCTCGGCACAGCGCGAATCACGGTGAACGACCTCGTGAATCTCAGCGTGGGCGACACCGTGGTGCTGAACCGGCGCAGCACGGACGAGGTGGATCTGATGATCGGCAACAGCGTTAAGTTTCGCGGCAAGCCCGGTGCGGCGGGCCGCAAGGTGGCGCTCCACATCAACCGAATCGCCGCAGAGGACCTCTATTGAGAATTCACGCCGACGCGACGCCAATCGTACGCAATGCCGCCAGCCCCGAACCGTTTTTCGCCGTCCGCAATCGAAGGAGCCGTTGATGCCTGAGCTATCCAGCGCCGATCTTGCAAAGTTCAAAGAGGTCTTCGAGCCCCTGGGCGAATCCCTCGCGATGTCCCTCTCGGAGAACATCAACCAGCGTGCGGTCTTCGAGCCCGCCGTCGTCACGCAGGAGTCCATCGGCGCGTTAATCACCGACCCCGAGCCGCTTTTGCAGACGTCGTTCTCGTTTCCGACGCTCTCGGAGGATGAGGCCGCCCTGCTTGTGAGCGAGCCAGACGCGGGAGTACTCGCGGATATCATCGGTATGGGCGATGGCTCGGAGCCGCCGCAGATGCTGGAAGAGGTCCATGTCGAGCGGCTGACCACGGCGATGGATGCTTTCGTTCAGGGGATCGGAATCGCGATTGGCAACTCCATCGGCGCGACGGTTGCGCCCGGGGCGCAATGTACCACGAGTCTGGTTCCGCTCACGCTGTCGGCGGGGTTTCTCACCGCTGGCTACGCGGTGCAGATCGCGTGGCCGTTCCGCGTTGAGGGCGTGCTCGACAGCACATTGCGAATCCTGATTACACCGGATCTCGCCCGCGCAATAGCGGGACTGCCGAAGGTCGAGGATGATGAGACAACCGAATACGGGTCCGACATCTTCCCTGGCGGGCCGGGAGGGAATCCGATCTCAGCCGCGTCCATGCCGGCGTTCGGCGCGTCGCCAGGGGCGGCGTTCCAGCCGTTTCAGGCGATGGGCGGGCCGGTTGAGACGATGCCGCGGGGCATGGACCTGATCATGGACATACCGCTCGACGTATCCGTCGAGCTGGGCCGCGTGCAGATGCTGATCAAGGACGTGCTGGAGCTCGCGACCGGCTCGATCGTCGAGCTGGAGCGCGTGGCGGGCGAGCCCATCGACCTGATGGTCAATGGCCAGCTTCTCGCGAAGGGCGAAGTCGTGGTCATCGAGGACAACTTCGGCATTCGCATTACCGAGATTGTAAGTCCCTCTGACCGCCTCAATTCCGTCGGCAAGCGGGCGGCGTAGGACAGGTCGCCGGGTCGTCACGTCGTTGGGTCGTTGGGCTCTTGACGTCATTCTGAGCGAAGCGAACAATCCGGCGGCCCTGTCTGCGAGGCGAAAAGCGCCGGATTCCTCGGTCGCTTAGGCTCTCTCGGAATGACGTCAAGGGCACGTCAAAGGCAGGCGCAGCGACCCAACGACCCAATGACCCAACGACCCAATGACCCAACGACCCATCGACCCATCGACCCGTCGACCAGGTGACGCTATCATGAGCCGTTATTCGAAGGTGATAATCAGCGCGACCGTTGTCGTTGCTCTGTGCGACGCGGCGTTTGGGCAGACCGCACAGACTCCGAAGGCGCCGGTGCACGCGAGTGAATCGATGCACGTCGGCGCGCGAATTAGCGAGGAGCGCGTCAATGTGCGTTCCGGACCGGCGGCAGACTGTGAGCGAACGCGCCTTGTAGACAAGGAGACTCGCGTAACCGTTACGGCGCGGCAGGGAAGCTGGGTACAGGTGACGCTGCCGAGTGGCGCGACCGGATGGGTCGACATGAAGTTTGTCGATCCGGAACAGGCGCTGGTAGTTCCGAAGGCTCCTGAGGCTCCGGTGGCGAGTGCTGGAAAGGCGATGGTAACAGCCGTCGTGAAACCCGCGCCGACATTGGCGCAGCCCGGCGTGACGAGGGCCGTACAGGCGCCGCCGAAGCCCGCCGCACCGTCCGTTCTATCCGCAAAGCGCGCAGGCGACGTGGAGAAGGACCTGGTCGGGGCGCTTTCCGGAACGAAGGCCGACGTTCTCGGCGGGGCCAGGGACACTCCCGCGGCGAGCGCGGGCGAATCGTTCCGCGTGCTCATCGTCCTGCTGCCCATCCTCGGCGGAATCATGCTGGCGGTGCGCGGCCTCAAGTCCGTGCAGCAACGAACTGGGACGCTGCCTGACTTCCGCAAGGGACTTCGCGGCGCGATCCTGGGTGGGTTCAACCTGAACAATGCCCGCAAGACCGGCGGCAGCTCGCTCCGCGTGTTGGAGTCGATACCGATCGGAACGGCATCACTCCACCTTGTGGAAGCGCGCGGCAGGGTGCTCCTTCTTGGCGCGTCAGGCGGCTCACTCTCGACACTCGCCGACCTGACCGAATCGAATCAGGGTACAGGAGCCGGCGCCGATTCAGACTTCCAGTCGATCCTCGATGGCATGTCGGACGACCTGACCGAGGACTACTCAGACCTGAAGGGCGGTCTCGGCGTCATCGTCGGCAGCCTGGACGACCAGATCCGCGAAGCGCGCGAATCGATCTCTCGCACAGCCGTGCGGACGCGCCGGTAGGGGACTCGAATGCGGATTGAAGACTTCAGAACGCGAATCGCGGAGCGGTCAGGGCGGTCAGCGGGGTCGCGTGAATCCGGCCCAATGACCCCACGGCCCCCCGACCCACCGACCCATCTCTTCTTCACGACGCGGCTGATTCATGCGCTGACGGGGCGGAAGGCGCTGTACTGTGCGCTCGGCGTGCTGCTTGCCATCGGAATCTGCGGGGGAGTCGCCGCGCAGGGCGGAGGCGGGCTTGTCGGCATCCCGAAAGTCTCGCTCGGGATGGAGGCGTCGAAGAACCCGAAGGACGTGGCCGTCACGCTTCAGGTGCTGCTCCTGATGACGGTGCTGACGCTCGCGCCGTCCCTGCTCATCATGACGACCGCCTTCACGCGAATCGTCATTGTGCTTTCCATACTCCGGTCGGCTCTGGGGCTGCCGCAGGTCCCGCCGAATCAGGTGCTGGTCGGCCTGGCGCTCTTCATGACGTTCTTCGTGATGCGGCCAACGTTCGAGAAGATTAACGACGATGCGCTTCAGCCCTATTTCAGCAACAAGATCACGTTCCAGCAGGGTGTCGACAAGGCGGCTACGCCGCTCCATTCGTTCATGATCCACCAGACCTACCGGAAGGATCTCGCGTTCTTCCTCGGCATGGCGAAGCTGAAGCAGGCGCCACGCAACGAGCAGGAGATTCCGTTCACGGTCGTCGTCCCGGCCTTCATAACGAGCGAGCTGAAGACTGCGTTCATCATGGGCTTCTACATCTACCTGCCCTTCCTCATCATCGACATCGTCGTGGCATCCACGCTGATGTCGATGGGAATGATGATGCTGCCGCCGACGATCATCGCGCTGCCGGCCAAGCTCCTCCTCTTCGTGATGGCGGACGGATGGACGTTGCTGCTCGGGTCGCTCGCGAAAGGGTTTCGGCCGTAATGAGCCAGGCGGAAGTTCTCGGAATCGGGCGCTACTGCCTGATGATCACGCTCCAGCTCGCGCTGCCAATCCTGTTGTTCGGTCTCGTGGCGGGCGTGCTGGTCTCCATCTTCCAGGCGGTTACCCAGATACAGGAGTTCACCCTGACCTTCATCCCGAAGCTGCTGGCGGTACTGCTCGCCCTGGCCATCTTCGGCCCCTGGATGCTGGCCACGATGGTGAACTTCATCGTCACCATGTTCAATCACATGCCAACGCCCTAGCGGGTCGTCGGACCGCCGGGTCGTCGGACCGCCGGGTCTTTGGGTCGTCGGGCCGCCCCGCATCGGCAGTGTCGTCGCACTTGACGTCATTCTGAACGGAGTGAAGAATCCGGCCGCCGGATTCCTCGGTCGCCAGGGCTCTCTCGGAATGACGTCAAGGACACGTCAACGGCAAACGCGACGACCCAACGACCCAACGACCCATTCTCCCCATGACCATCGGCGTTCACGAATTCTGGGCCAGCGTGCTGATCTTCTGCCGGGTGGCGGCGCTGTTTACGACCGCGCCCATCTTTGGGAATCGCTCGATTCCGAAACAGGTGAAGGTCGGGCTGGCGGCGGTGCTGACGCTTGCGATGCTGCCGCTCGTCGGGCCGAAGGTTGGCGCGGCGCCCGCGGATATGATCTCGATGATTACCCAGATCGCGGCGGAGACGGCCGTGGGATTCTGCCTGGGATTCATGGTCCAGCTCCTGCTCTCGGCTTTCCAGATGGCCGGATACTACATCGACACGCAGATGGGGTTCGGGATTATCAACATCCTCAATCCCTTCACCGAGCAGCAGACGTCCGCGATGGGGCAGTTCATGTACCAGCTCGCGATGACACTCTTCCTGATCGCGGGGGGACACCTCTTTCTGATCGCGACGGTAGCCGGCAGCTATGTGACGGTGCCGCCGGGCGGGGCTCATTTCAGCGGCGACATGAGCGGCGCGTTCACCGCGTTCCTCGGCCAGCTCTTCGTCATCTCGGTCAAGATCGCTGCTCCGGCCGCCGCTGTCCTGATGGTGGTGGACATCGCGTTCGCCATCGTCGCCCGCACGGTTCCGCAGATGAACGTCTTCATCGTCGGCATGCCCGTGAAGATAATCGTCGGACTGCTGACTCTCGCGATCGTGCTTCCGGTGCTGGCCTTCGTGATTTCGCAGATTCCCATGCTTATGGGGACCGGAGCACAGACCGTGCTCCAGGCGGCGAGATAGGGGAGTTATGGCCGCAGGCGACGCGGGCGAGAGGACGGAGGCGGCGACACCGAGGAAGCGAAACGAGCTTCGGCGGCAGGGACAAGTCGCGAAGAGCCAGGACTTCACGTCCATGGTCGTCTTCATGGGCATGATACTTGTGCTCCACGCCGTCGGATCGACTTCGGCCGCCCGTCTCCGGGACTATTTGAAGACCTCCCTCTCGGAAGCCCATGCGACGCCGCTTACGAGCCACGTGCTCTACACGAAGGCGTGGCAGTCGTTCGGGCTCATCGGCGCGACCATCGGCCCCTGGGTGCTTACGGCGATGCTGCTTGGGGCGCTGGTCAATATGCTCCAGACCGGGTTCCTGGTCGCACCGCAGGCGCTCAAGCCGAGCTTCAACCGCCTGAATCCCCTCACCGGAGTCAAGCGGTTCTTCTCGGCGCGGGGGCTGGTCGAGACGGTAAAGGCGGTCGCCAAGATCGGGATCATCTCCTGGATCGCGTGGACGACCATCCGGGGCGGCTACCAGGATATGCTCGCCACGATTCGGATGGACCTGCCGGCGATTCTCGGAACCATCGGCGACATGCTGTTCCGCCTGGCCACGCGAATCATCGGATTCCTGCTCGTTCTCTCCGCGGCGGACTTCGGCTACCAGCGGTACGCGTTCGAGAAGTCGATTCGGATGACGAAGCAGGAAGTGAAGATGGAGTCGAAGCAGCAGGAGGGCGATCCGCTCATCAAGAGCCGCATTCGCGCGCGCCAGCGGCAGATCGCAAAGCGGCGCATGATGTCGGACGTGCCGCTCGCCGACGTCATCATCACGAACCCGACCCACTTCGCGGTCGCGCTGAAATACGATTCGGCGAAGAATGGCGCTCCGCTGGTAGTCGCGAAGGGCGCGGACCTGCTGGCCGCGAAGATCCGCGAGATGGCGGCGGAGCACGACATTCCGATCGTTGAGAACCCTCCCCTGGCCCGCAACCTCTACAAGAACGTCGAGATCGGCCGCGAGATTCCAGCCGATCTCTTCGCCCCCGTCGCCGAAGTGCTCGCCTACGTCTACGCCATCAACGCGCGCAGGCGAAGCGGCGCTGGCGCTGCTCGCTAAGCCTGAGGCCGTCCCTACGCTCAGTTGCCGTGGAATGCGCGGATGGGCAAGTTTCGGCGATTCCAACCTGCTGTTGTTAACCGCAACAATTACCAGTTCTTCGCGATATATCGCTAAATCCGCTCTATAATCGCAACAAGTGCGAACAAACCTCAGTCGTTGGAATACTCACCGGAAGGATTAGTGTTACAATCTGAGGAAGAGAATCGCCTGAGGCGGCTTGCCGAGAGATGGCTGCCACGCCGTGCATCAGCGACGTCGGAGCTTGCAAAAGCCAGGAAGGCTGCTCGCCAGGAAGGTTTCTCGTCAACGGTACTGTGCTTGTAATTCGCAGGTCCACCCGATTCGTCCCTCTGGAGGAAATTCAAAGTTGAGAGTATCGCCACGTAAGGGTTTTACCCTGATTGAGCTGCTCGTCGTTATCGCAATAATTGCGATTCTTGCCGCGATCCTGTTCCCGGTATTCGCGCAGGCCCGCGCGGCTGCCCGCAAAACCAGCTGCCTCTCCAACCTCAAGCAGCTCGGCCTCGGGTTTCAGATGTACACTCAGGACTACGACGAGACGTTTCCTGGAATCGCCTTTGGTAACAACCCCGGCCAGGGATGGCCGTGGACCGTCTTCCCCGGCTCGGTTGACTGGACGGGCGTTTTCACGGTCGGCATCCAGCCCTATGTGAAGAACATGCAACTCCTTCAGTGTCCAAGCGGAACCGAAACCAACCGATGGAGTGGCACAAATGGGATTGGGTACTGCTACAACGAGTACCTGTACGACCATAACAGGGGCTACGACAAGCAGGCCGCCCTGGCCGGCCAGCCGGGCGGGGTCGCGAAGATCAGCCTGCTCGCCGACTGCTACACGAGCGGGATATACAACGACTGGACGGACGAGGGTCCCACTCTGCCGGACGGCACCACGGACGGCATGACCCGCCTGCGCTATCACCAGTACAGCCCCTGGTTGTCGAATCACGAAGGCGCCAACATCATGTATGCCGATGCCCATGCGAAGTTCATTCCAAAGGACTCCATTCGCAGCCTGCATCGAAAGAACGGCAACTGGACGAACGATGCGCGCCAGCGGCCAATCGTGGATCCGAGCGACAACGAGCCGTAGGGAACGCTGGCATCGCCGTCAGCATATCGCAGTCAGGTTCCCTGGCCGTAAGGCAACCGTGCGGCCAGGGAACCTGACCAGGATGCGAACGCATCCTGGTCCAATATATCGATGATTCACTGGAGATGGTATTGCGCCTAACAAAGGTAATTGCCGTTGCAACTTGCGCTATCGCGCTTTTTGGAGCGGGCTGCGGCCCCAGGCCGTCAAAGCAGGAATTGGAAGCTCCGCCCTCGCAGGGGCCTGGTACGCCGGGATCGGCCCACACGGCTCCGTCGACCGGCGGGGCAGCGACAGGCGCCCCCGGGGCGCGGTAGGATCCTTCAGATTCCGGAATTGGTTCTCACTATAACCGGCCTTGCTGGTCTCAGAGCGAACGCACCGTTATTCCAACGGTGCGTTCCCTCGCGTTTGAGGCGGGACGCTTGATGAAGCCGGAGATATCGGCCGCCACGAGAAAATCCCGCAAGGTGATTGCTCCTTCATTACGCAGCTCCAGACTCCTCCTCGTCGGTCTGCTGTTCCTCGTGTTGGCAGTCGCGTTCTGGACGTATTTGCGCCCCCTCGTTCGCGAGCGGGGACTTGAATCTGCGTCTCTGGCCGATTTGGAAGGGATGGCCGCGCGTAATGGCGGTGATGAGCGCCTGCTTTTCCACATCGGCCGACGACGGGAACAGAGCGGCGACCCGAGGGGGGCGATGGACGCCTACTGGCGGGCGCTCCAGATAGACCAGAGCGATAACAGCGCCTGGCAGGGGTGGGTTCGGACGACCGAGTTATCTCTCGGTCCGGCTCAGGCGCAAAGGGTTGCGGAAACGTGGCTCCAGGCCGATCCTTCGAGTGCTGACGCGACTCTCTCGCTCGCCAGCGAGTATCAAAAGCTGGGAAATCACCCATTGGCATATGACGCGGCCGCAAAGGCATCAACGCTCTCCCCCGGCAACGCCCAGGCATGGGGATTGATGGGGAGTGAAGCCGCCATTATGGGCGAGCACGTGAACGCGGAAACGGCCTTCCGAAAGGCTGCCGCCATCGACCCGAAAGACTGGAAAAACGCTGCGGGCCTTGGGGACGCGCTCTCGCACCTGGGCAGGTCTCGCGAGGCGATCGGATGCTTTCGGGACGCGGTCGGTCTTGCGCCCTCGGAGGGCGCTCCCGTTCTGCTGCTCGGAACGGAGCTGCTTCGTGCCGCAATGACCGACCCGGAAGCGAGCGAAGCCCTCCGCGCGCTGCAAACTGCCTGGGATCGCCGGTCGATGCTGCCGCCGTCCGCGCAGTTCCAGGCGGCGCTCATGCTGGGAGACTGCGCGGCTCGTGACCGCAACTGGCGCGATGCAGTTCAATGGTATGAGAAAGCAAAAGCGTTGTCTCCTTTCGATCCTGCCGCTGCCTACAACCTCGCGCGTGCATATCGGAATGTCGGTGACGAGCCGTCGGCCGCTCGCGAATTTGCGCGACACGCGACACTTGAAACCATCGATCGCGACATTAAGGTGACAGCAATTCAGGTGGATGCCAATCCCGGCGATGACGCGGCAAGACTGCGGCTCGCGCGCCTGTATGCGAAGACGGATCAACCCAAAAGAGCCATCCGCGCGTATCAAACGCTGCTCGAAAGACATCCCTCTAGTGAGCCTGCCAGCTCTGAGCTGCGCTCTCTCCTCACCCGCACCGGAAAATAGCGTGTCATCCGTTCCCACACGACTCCCCGGCATTCCCCCCACGCGCCTCGCAATCTGCCTGGCGGTGATATTCGGCTGCACGTGCGTGGCAGGCTGTTCGTCGGCGAGGCGCGACCCGGCCCGGAGTGTTGCCTCCAATAACCCGCCTTCGCAGGCAAGCGCCGAAGATGCCGCCGGCGCGCGGTTCGTCGACCGAGCCCCGGAAGCCGGGCTGCACTACGGATGGAAGATAGCCGGCAAGC
>Ga0068855_100001248_pt1 | contig 31576 bp, 21 predicted proteins | sample KBSCornC52_FD_66592 | JGI IMG/M metagenome (GOLD analysis project Ga0068855, IMG submission 66592) | Corn rhizosphere microbial communities from Kellogg Biological Station, Michigan, USA - KBS Corn C5-2 | ecosystem: Host-associated > Plants > Roots > Rhizosphere > Soil ...
GGAGATACGCCCTGCTACGGCTAGGGAGTACGCCCGCCAACGGCCGGAATACGCCCGGTTCGCGGCCCAAAAGTAAGAGAAAGTTGTTTAGCAAACTAACAGTTGGTAGTTTTTTTCTAGCATTGAATATGCAGCGCCATCACCACCACCAGAAAAGTCGCGGCCCAACCGGTCACGGTCAAAAGTATAGAAAGGAACACGGCCCAACCTTTATCAATGTCAAGATTCCTCCACATCCGAAAAAGGATCCACGGTTGGACAATCAAAAGAGGGACGCAGGCATAACCGCCCCCGGAAAAAGCCCCAATGGGAAAAAATCCAGCCGATAGCCCAGCATTCGCAAGCAGTACCCCTGCTATCCTTCTTACTCTGAGCCGCTTGGTATTCTCCATTTATCGCAATTTATCGCTCGATCAGTTCAAATCCAACAGATGGCCTTTCCGCCAGTAGATAGCGAAAGAAAAACAGCTCAGGCAGGAAACAATTATTTTGCGTTTAAGGTTCAGCATTCAGGCGTCAGATGATATGCCCCGCCTTCTTATGCAGCAGCGCAATAGCGGTCTTGAAGATGACGATAAACAGCCCCGCTTCCTCCTCCGTAAAATTACTGGCCTCCTCTTCATCCGCATCCTCGGTATAAATAGTGGCAGCAGCAAATTGCAGCAGATCGGGCTGACAAAAAGATTCGATGACCGCCATCGCATCCGATTCGTCGAAACCGTCCTGGAATACCGCCTCCATTTCATCGAACTCCTCATTGAAGGCCTTTTCGAATTCCTGTTCCGTCACCGCCGGTATCCCCGGACTCATTTCCTGGAAACTCAGCAGGATGATCGTGAGGACATACGCGACGTCCTCACGCGCATCGGGCATCTTCAGCTCGCGGCTTTCCCCCAGTACATAGCCGACCAGGGCAGGTTGTTCCTTGGCGAACGAATCCCAGATTCGGCCGATCTGAGTCTCATCCATCCGCTGGATCCGGTCATTTACCAGGTCGATCGTTTGGTCGGTGATGAGTCGCATCCGTAATTTTCTGGTAAATTACCTAATTTGCCGGATTGCCGCATTCGAAAGCACAATTTTATTCTATGTCTAAACATTATTCCCAAAAGAACCGGGTGGCCGTTTCGGTCTCCTCCGAGGTAGGCCGCCTTCGCCGCGTTTTGGTCCACAGTCCCGACAGCGGTCTGGGTAAGGTGGTGCCCTCCAAGGCCCAGGACTGGCTCTTCGAAGATATCGTCCATCTCGATACCATCCGCCGGAAAGAATACGATTACTATACTAAAATACTGCTCTATTTCCTGGACCCGGCCAGGATACAGGGCCGGCTCGCGCAGATCGATGACGAAAGGAACCGGCGGGCCTTTTATAAACCGGGCGACGAAGGCTTTTTCCGGTCTGACAAAGTGGTCGAGCTTCAATCGTTGCTGGCCGATATACTGAAAGACAATGATATCAAGCTGAAGCTCGTCGCCTCCGTATGCGCTATCGAAGCCTGCTCCTATGAAGTCCAGCAGGGACTGCAGGACCTGGACCCGGTTAGGCTGGCCCGGACGTTTATCAGCGGCGCCACGGACGACGAACGCCTGCTGTTCGCCCCTATCCCCAATTTCATCTTCACCCGGGATATCGGCATCGTGATCAATAATTATGTACTGCTCAACAAACCGGCCAAAAAAGCGCGTACCCGCGAAGCCCTTTTGGCAAAATATATTTTCTTCAACCACCCTCTCTTCGAAGAATACCGCGATAACATCATCGAGCTGAACGATACCCATCATCATTTCCTGCTGCCGCGCGAAGGCGATGACCGGAAGGTCACGCTCGAAGGCGGGGACGTGATGGTCGTAAGCAAAGATCACCTGATCATCGGCGTGAGTGAACGAACCTCCGCCGAGGCGGCCCACCAGGCCATTCGGGTCCTGTTCGAAAAAAATGTGGTCAAGAAAATAACCATCATCCGCATCCCCAAAAAAAGGGACTTCATGCACATCGATACGATCTTCACGCAGGTGAAACGGAACGTATGGATCCTCCTGGGTACGTTCTCGAGCAAGGCGATCAAACACGGGGACGACGATGACGTTCAACGTATTCTCGACAACAATAAAAAAGAGGACAAGCTGAAGATCATCCAATTCCGGAAAAAGGATCAGGGCAACCCCGAATATTTCGAAAGCCTCGAGGACCTGCTCACCGATATCAGCAAGAACGATCTGGAGTGTACGGATAAGGTAAAGTTCATTTATTCGGGAAATAACGAATTTCCTTTCGATGCGCGCGAACAATGGACCGATTCTTGTAATCTACTTGCCTTGAAGGAGGGGGTGGTCTTGGGCTATGACAGGAACGACAAGACCGTGGAGGCTTTCAGAGGAAATGGCTTTTCCGTCGTTGCCGCCGAAGAACTGATCTTACGCATGGAAAAGGGCGAAATAAGCCCGGATGACATCGAGAACACATTGATACTGATGCCTTCAGCAGAATTATCCAGGGCAAGAGGCGGCTTCCATTGCATGAGCATGCCACTCCACCGGGACGAAATCTAATACCTTTTCTATATGCAAACTACCGCACTTCTATGTCAAAAACCGTGGAATATGCAAACGACCGCCCATTTGCTGATGATCCGCCCCATCAATTTCAGCTTCAATTCCGAAACAGCCGTCAACAATTCCTTCCAAACCCCGGGCAAGGGGACTGACGTACAACGGCAGGCATTGACCGAATTCGAAGGTTTTGTGAAACTATTGCGGGACAACGAAATAGACGTCACCGTTATCGACGATACCCCCGATCCCCATACGCCGGACAGCATCTTCCCCAATAACTGGGTCTCCTTTCACGAAGACGGCACGGTATGCCTTTATCCCATGTACGCCGTCAACCGCCGGCAAGAAAGGAAACCCGGTATCCTCCAGAAGGTGGGCCAACAATTCCGCATCGGCGACATCCTCGACCTCAGCGGTTACGAACGCGAAGGGCTATTCCTGGAAGGCACCGGCAGCATGGTCCTCGACCGGGAAGCCAAGATCGCCTATGCCTGCAATTCGCCCCGCACCAACCCGATAGTCCTCCACGATTTTTGCGCCAGGATGGCCTATACCGATGTGACCTTTAGGGCCGTGGATGCCTTCGGACGCGAGATCTATCACACCAACGTCATGATGTGCGTGGCTGACCGTTATGTTGTCGTTTGCCTCGATGCATTACCCTATGAACCCGAACGGACCTATCTTGAAAATACCTTGCTCGACTCAGGCAAGACCATCATCCCGATCACACTCCGCCAGATGAGCCATTTTGCCGGTAATATGCTGCAGGTGCATAACCGCAGGGCCGAGAAATTACTCGTCATGTCCTCGCAAGCCTATGGCTCGCTTAACACGGAACAGATCCGGGAACTGAACGCGTTTAACCGCATCATCCATGCCCCGCTGACGACCATCGAAACCAATGGCGGCGGCAGCGCGCGCTGCATGCTCGCCGAGATACATCTCGAACCGTTAAAGTCGCTAAAATAAAGATAGATTCCCACCAACGCTGGATGACCACCGGAGGCTGCAATCCATAAAACAACTTGCTCAGTTCGACCGTATCGAACTGCCGCGCATATAGCTTCAAAAAATCACCGCTCTTCGCTCCCGCCGGATATACTTTGCCGACCCAACTGGCGCGGCCCCACTCGGTGCCGCCAATATAGCCGACCCTTTGATGCATGGGATTCAATTCAAATGCTTACTTTTGGGACTTCGATTGCCCTTCTCCCGGGGTCGACGGGGGTTTAAGGTAGAAATTTTTCAACAATTCATGCCATTGGTTAAAGCTTTTTAAACTTCAAAATCTTCAAGAACAGGGTTCCAAAATGGAAAACAAAGTCACTAAAATTGGCGTACTCACTTCCGGCGGCGATGCACCGGGAATGAATGCAGCCATCCGTGCCGTTGTTCGTACCGGTATATACTATGGAATGGAGGTGTTTGGTATCATGCGGGGTTATAGCGGGATGATCGAGAACGATATCGTACCCATGCACTCCCGGAGTGTCGCCAATATCATCCAGCGCGGCGGCACTATTCTCAAAACAGCGCGTTGCAAGGAGTTTTTCGAATACGAAGGGCGCAAAAAGGCCCACAATAATCTCAAAAAACTGGGCATCAATGGCTTAGTCATCATCGGTGGAGACGGTTCTTTCCGCGGCGCGCACAAGCTCAGCGGTGAGTTCGACATCCCCTGTATCGGTCTGCCCGGCACCATCGACAAGGACATTGCCGGTACGGATTTTACCATCGGTTTCGATACCGCGGTCAACACGGCCGTGGAAGCCATCGACAAGATCAGGGATACCGCCGATGCCCACGATCGTCTTTTCATTATAGAGGTAATGGGCAGGGATGCCGGCTATATCGCACTGCACAGCGGCATCGCCACCGGGGCCGAGAACATCCTCATCCCCGAACGCAAAACGGATATCGACGAGCTGGTCAATTCCCTGCTCGAAAAAGAGCGCCGCAAAAAACTGGTCAATATCATCGTTGTTGCCGAAGGGGACCGGGGTGCCGAAGATGTAGCGACGATCATCAAGGACCGGGTACCCACGGCTGACACGCGGGTCTGTGTCCTCGGACATATCCAAAGAGGAGGGGCTCCATCCTGCATGGATCGTCTTATCGCCAGCCGCATGGGCTATTCCGCGGTCGAATGCCTGATGGAGGGCCGCCACAACGTAATGATCGGCATCGTCAACAACAAGATGCATTACACCCCGCTGGAGAAAGCGGTAAAAGCAAAACAGAAGATCAGCGAAGACTGGCTGAAGATCGTCAAAATATTAGCATCCTGAGGCCCCGGAAGGGCCTCGTCCAGACATTAGCTTAAATAAAAAATTCCAACCCCAATGTCAAAGAATTTATCGAAGTACCTCTACCAGGATATGGATAAAGAAGCGGGTCTTCAGCACACGTTCCATAAGACCAAGATCGTCGCCACCGTGGGACCCGCCTGCGACACGTATGAAAAACTGCTCGACCTCGTGAAAGCCGGCGTCAATGTGTTCCGGCTCAATTTCTCCCATGGCGCACACGACGACAAGAAAAAGATCATCGAACATATCCGCAACATCAATCTTACCGAACCTTATAATATTTCGATCCTCGGCGATCTGCAAGGGCCGAAATTGCGTGTAGGCGATATAAAGGACGGCAGTCTCACGATCGCCCCCGGCGATATCCTGACATTCACTTCGCGTGAAAAAGTCGTCGGCACAAAGGACAAGATATACGTCTCCTATCCCAATCTGCACCACGATGTGGAGGTTGGCAACAAGATCCTGATCGACGACGGGAAACTGGAAGTGGTCGTCGTCAACGTCTCCCCGGAGGGCGATGTGAAAGTGGCCGTCACCTATGGCGGGGTGCTCCTGCCGAAAAAAGGCGTCAATCTCCCCGATACGAAGATCTCGCTGCCCGCGCTCACCGAAAAGGACATCGCCGATCTGGAATTCATCATAGAGCAAAAGCTGGATTGGGTAGCCCTCTCCTTCGTCCGCAAGGTCGAGGACATCATCGATCTCAAACGCCGGCTGGCCGAACAGAAAAGCCAATCCAAGGTGATCGCCAAGATCGAAATGCCTTCGGCCATGGAAGACCTCCGTAATATCATCCTCGAGTCCGATGGTGTCATGGTGGCCCGCGGCGATCTGGGCGTCGAGCTGCCGGTGGAAAAAGTGCCGATGGCGCAACGCGAGATCATTCGGAAATGTATCCATCGCGCAAAACCCGTCATAGTCGCTACACAGATGATGGAAAGCATGATCGATCGCGTCAAGCCCAACCGCAGCGAGATCACCGATGTGGCCAACGCCGTCCTGGAAGGCGCCGATGCCGTCATGCTCAGCGCCGAGACGGCGACGGGACAACACCCCTCGCTGGTCGTCGAGACAATGCGCAAGATCATCATGGAAGTCGAACGGACCGAATATCCCTATAACCGCGAAGACGATCTGGCGCCCCAGCCGCATTCGCCCTCTTTCCTCAGCGACGCCATCTGCTACAACGCGTGCAAGCTGGCCAAAGACGCCAATGCAGACGCACTCGTAGGCATGACGCAAAGCGGCTATACGGCGTTCATCCTGTCCAGCTATCGTCCCAAATCGCCGCTGTACATCTTCTCGAAGGAAAAAAGCCTGATCAACCAGCTGAGCCTCAGTTGGGGCGTACGCGCCTTTCACTATGCCGAGGAGGAAAGCATGGACGACATCATCCACGACCAGCACGCCATTTTAAAGGAGAGAGGCTTCGTGAAACCGGGAGACGTCATCGTCAATACCGGCAGCCTTCCGATCGAAGAACATTTGCCGACGAATATGCTGAAGATAACTAAGCTGAAATAGCGTTCAGGTGTTCCCGGATCTTTTTGATCTCTTCTTCGCTTGCTAGCACCACCGGTTGGTTCTCTTTCATCCCAGCATTGACATAGGCCATGCTGCTCGCCTTTAAAACTCTTGCGGATGTGTGGAATTCGGCTGCCCCCGTTTTTTCGGCCAGGGCTGCGATATTCGATGCCCGCACGCCCGAGCCGGGCATGATCGTAATCCGTTCATCGGCTTCCCTGACCAGCTGATCGATCAGGTCTGCGCCTTCCTCGGCCGTCGGTCTTCCGCCGGAGGTCAGTATCCGTTCGCAACCCAGCCCGATGATCGTCTCCATCGCTTCGAAAGGATTGGATGCCCAGTCGAATGCGCGGTGGAACGTCACCCCCAGCGGATAGGCTCTTTCCACGAGACGTTCACAGCGCGCCGTATCGACCGTACCATCGGAACGCAATATCCCCAGGACCACGCCATTGCATCCCGTTTTTTTGCAGAAGTCGATATCCCGCAGCATGACCCCGTACTCTTCGTCGCTGTACAGGAAGTCCCCGCCCCTGGGCCGGATGATGGGATACAAAGGTATTTTCAAATGCTTTCTCGCCATACTGATGGTACCGGGAGAAGGCGTCGTTCCGCCTTCCTCGGGTCCGGCGCATAGCTCCACCCTGTCTGCGCCAGCCTGCTGGGCGATCAGCGCAGAAGCCAGATTGAATGCGCATATCTCCAACCGGTAGCCCATATCAGCTGAAATGACTTTTCGGGATGACCATTCTTTCCTCGGAGTTGCTCTTTATCGCATAGGAAAACCCAGGCTGCAGCGCATACCCTCCGGTCTCCCCCTTTTTATTGATGGCGATAAAAGCTACCTGGATGTCCTTCGCTTTCGCGCCTTTGATCCTCGCAATCTTCTCCACGGCCGCCTTGCAGGCCGCTTCGGGAGCCAACCCCTGCCGCATATATTCCACCACCGAATGCGATCCGCACATCCGGATCACATCCTCCCCCTGACCCGTGGCTGTTACGGCGCCGACCTCGTTGTCCACGAAAAGCCCTGCCCCGATGATAGGCGAGTCCCCTACCCTGCCGCGCATCTTGAAGGCCATGCCGCTGGTGGTGCAGCTGCCGCTCAGGTTGCCGGCGGCATCCATGGCGACCATGCCGATTGTATCGTGATTGTTCTTGTCGGACTTGGTATTCTCGATATTGATCACCGGCTTATATTCCGATTTCTTCAACCATTCCTCGTAGGCATGTTTAGCGCCCGGCGAAAGCACATCGGGTTCCAGCGGGAACCCTTCCGCCACGGCGAACTGCTGCGCCCCCGCGCCGACCAATAGCACATGCGGTGTTTTTTCCATGACGCGCCGCGCGACCGATATCGGATGCTTGATCCTTTCGATAGCAGCCACCGCTCCGCAATTCCACTGGTGATCCATGATACTCGCGTCCAGCGTAACATGCCCATCGCGGTCCGGATTGGCCCCCAAACCCACGCAACAGTTGATCGACGATTCGGTGATCTTTACTCCGGCTTCCACCGCATCGAGCGCGCTTCCCCCGCGACCCAGCACCTCCCAGGCGCCCTTATTGGCGTCCTTACCCGTATCCCAGGTCGAAATGACGACAGGCTTTCCCGTAACGATCCCGTTATCCGAATGGCGGACGGCGGCCACAGCGGCTTTTCTTCCCAGCAATAGCCCCAGCGAACTCATAAATGAAGATTGCAAAAATTTTCGGCGGTTGGACATGATTACTTAAATTGGTTCGGCAATTTAAAATTAACGATTATCATGAGAAAACTCCTTTTCGTCCTTCTGTTTTCGGCTTTCACCCTCGCCGGATTGACACAAGGCACTCCCCAGGACAGCGCATGGATAAGAGAAAATTACTATAAGTTGGAAACCTATGTCCCGATGCGGGACGGGGTCAGGCTGTTCACCTCCTTATACATTCCCAAAGATACGACCGAACAGCATCCCATCCTGATGACACGTACTCCTTATTCCTGCGCTCCCTATGGCGGGGAAAAGTGGCGGAACTTCTACTCAGGCTATCTCCGTTACTATCTGCGCGAAGGCTATATCATGGTCACCCAGGATGTGCGCGGACGGTGGATGAGCGAAGGAGATTTCGTGGACGTCCGTCCTTTTATCAAAGACAAAAAGTCCAGGACGGATGTGGACGAGGCAAGCGATACCTACGACGCGATCGACTGGCTGGTGAAAAACGTTCCGCATAACAACGGCCGGGTAGGCATATTCGGCATTTCGTATCCCGGCTTCTACTCCACGATGGCTTCCGCCAGCGGTCACCCCGCCCTCAAGGCCGTCAGCCCCCAGGCTCCCGTTACGGATTGGTTCATGGGCGACGACTTTCATCACAACGGCGCTTTCTTCGTCATGGACGGCTGGTCCTTCTATTCCTCATTCGGAAAACCGCGTCCGCACCCCACTACCGTCGGGCCCAGCGGCTTCGAGTATTATACGAAGGATAATTACAAATGGTACCTCGAAACAGGCGCGCTGAAAAATATCATGAAACTCACGGGCGACTCCATCGCCTTCTGGAAAGACCTGTACCAGCATCCCAACCGCGACGCCTGGTGGCAGGCCCGCAACGCACGGGTGGCATTATACGATATCAAACCCGCCATGCTGGTGGTCGGCGGTCTCTTCGATGCCGAAGACTGTTTCGGCGCACAGAATGTCTATAAGGCGCTGAGAAAACAAAGCCCCGCCACCAACTCCCATCTCGTCCTGGGGCCCTGGTATCATGGACAATGGGCCTCGAATGACGGTACGCATATGGGCAATGTCCGGTTCGGGTCCAATACTTCCTGGTGGTACCAGAACAACATCGAAATACCTTTCTTCGATTACTACCTGAAAGGAAAAGGCCCCGAGCCGCACCTTCCTGCCGCCACCGTCTTCGTCACAGGCGCCAACGAATGGAGACAATTCGATCAGTGGCCGCCGGCACAAACCCAGGACCAGACCATCTATCTGCAATCCGATGGCGGTCTCGCCTGGACGGCGCCTTCCGCCAAGAGCGGCTTCAGCGAATACGTCAGCGATCCCGCCCACCCTGTTCCCTATGCCGACGGCGTTCATTTCTTCCGCACGCGCGAATACATGGACGATGACCAGCGTTTCGCTTCCCGCCGGACCGATGTGCTCACTTTCCAGACGCCGGTATTGACGGAAGACCTGACGCTGGCCGGCCCTATCACCGCCGATCTGAAGGTCAGCCTCACCAGCACCGACGCCGATTTCGTCGTCAAGGTCATCGATGTCTTCCCCGACGATTTCAGCTATGCAGCACAGGGACCGCTGCCGGTGAGGAGCCATGACAACCCTCCCGGCTATCCCATGGGCGGCTATGAGATGCTCGTGCGCGCCGAGATCATGCGCGGCCGCTTCAGGGAAAGCTTCGAGAAACCTGTAGCCTTCACTCCCGGCAAAGTAGAGACAGTGAAGTGGACCACTCCCGATGTCGCCCACACGTTCAAAAAAGGACATCGGCTGATGATCCAGATCCAAAGCAGCTGGTTCCCGCTGGTTGACCGTAATCCGCAGAAGTTTGTGGATATTTACACCGCCGACGACAGCGATTTCCAGAAAGAGACCATTCGCGTCTATCATGATGCGGCGCATCCTTCGGGGATCACTCTACCCGTATTAAAATAAGCCAACGGCCGGCACGCCGCCGGCATAAAAGATCTTCTATGCGTACACCTTATCTGCCGACGATCCTCTTGCTTGTCCTGTTTGCGCCGATAGCCTGCACGGCCCAGGACCGGCGTCCCGTTCCCCAGTCCACCTATGTCAGGGACAACTTCGACAAACGCGAAGCCGACATCCCAATGCGTGACGGCAAGCGCCTGCACACTGTCATCTACACTCCTAAAGATCACACCCAACGGTATCCTTTCCTGATGGAACGCACACCTTACTCGGCAGGGCCGTACGATACGACCTGCAAACGCACTCTCGGTCCCAATCCGCAGCTGATGCGCGACGGTTATATCTTCGTCTACCAGGACGTGCGTGGCCGTTATTTGAGCGAAGGCGATTTCCAGGAGATGACACCCGCCGGGGTCGGCCGCACCGACGAAAGCACCGACACCTGGGATACCATCGATTGGTTGTTGAAGAACATTGAAAACAACAATGGCCGCGTAGGCATCTGGGGGATCTCCTACCCGGGATTCTATGCTTCCGCTTCGCTGCCTGATGCACACCCGGCCATCAAAGCCGTTTCCCCGCAGGCGCCCGTAACCGACGAATTCATCGGCGATGATGCCAACCACAACGGCGCCTTCTTCCTGCTCGATAATTTCGATTTCGACAACGGCTTCGACATCCCCCGCCCTACCCCCGTCAAAAACTATGCGGGTCCTATCTTCCGCGTCCGCATCGACGACGCCTATCGCTTTTTTCTGGATCTCGGTCCGCTGAAGAACAGCAACAATGCCGAATACTTCAACCACCGGGGAAAGATATGGGATGAATACCTCGCGCATTCCACCTACGACTCCTACTGGCAGGCCCGCAATATCCGCACCCATCTGAAGAACATCCGCCCTGCCGTCCTCGTCGTCGGCGGCTGGTTCGATGCCGAAGACATGTTCGGTTCGCTGCGCACCTACGAAGCGATAGAAGACCAGTCTCCGCAAAACGACAATCACCTCGTCATGGGTCCCTGGACCCACGGAGCCTGGGCGGGCAAGACCTGGACAAAATTCGGCATCCTCGATTTCGGTCAAAACATCAACATCCACTACCACGAGATCGAAACGGCATTCTTCAACCACTACCTCAAGGACTCCGCGACAGCCCCGCTGGCCGAAGCGACCGTCTTCGAGACCGGCAGCAACCAGTGGAAGACCTATGATACCTGGCCGCCGAAACAAGCGCGTCCGATGAAATTCCTGTTATTGGCGGGGGGCGGCCTACTACCGGGCGTGAGCGTCGAAAACATCCCCCAGAAAACGGCACCGCCGGCCGGCGGTGCCTACGACGAATACGTCAGCGACCCCGCGAACCCCGTTCCCTATGTCGACGGCGTCCACGGCCGCCGCGACAATCAATACATCGTCACCGACCAACGCTTCGCCGCGCAACGGCCCGATGTCCTCTCCTATCAAAGTGGTCCCCTGCAGACCGATCTCACGGTCACCGGCCGTCTCAAAGCCGATATTTTCCTCTCATCTACCGGCACCGACGCCGATCTCATCGTCAAACTGATCGATGTGCTACCCGGCCCTGGAGAAGGTATCGTGCCGGATACGGCTGCCGCCGGCTACCAACGTCTCGTACGCGCCGAGGTCTTCCGTTGCAAATTTCGCAACAGCTACGAAAAACCCGAACCCCTCGTTCCCAACCAACCTGCTGAGATCGCCTTTAATATTAACGAGATCGCCCACACCTTCAAAAAAGGCCACCGGATCATGGTCCAGGTACAGAGCAGCTGGTTCCCGCTGGTCGACCGCAACCCGCAAACCTTCGTCAACATTCCCACCTGCAGCGAGTCGGATTTTCAAAAGGCAACCATCCGGATCTGGCATGATTCGAACCATCCAAGTGGAATTATCCTGCCGGTGCTCCTTTAGCCTCATCTTCGTGCGTTGCTGCGCTAATGATTGTCCTATCGGACGAGCCGGCGCCGCCGACTTTTCGTAATCTTGCCTTATATTCGCCGCATGATCAAACAAACCCGATTGCTGGTCGTGCTTCTCGGCGTGAGCCTGTTCGTATCCGCGCAGGAACCTCCCGCCTCCATCATCCCCGAACCCGTCAGCACCCAATGGAAGGACGGCCACTTCCAGCTCGACGCGGGCACCGTCATCGAAGCCGCGGATTCCGATATCCTGTCGGCCAATTTCCTCAACGACTATCTTCAGCGGTTTTATGGCATGCGTCTCCACCTCGTCAAAAACTCCACCGCCTCTACTCCGAATGCCATCATCCTGCGCACGCTACCCGGTCAGGGCCCCGACGGCCGCTATACGCTCGAATCGACAGCCGATGGCATCATGATCACGGGCGCCAACCATAGCGGTACCTTCTACGGCATGCAGACGCTGATCCAGCTGCTGCCCACCAGCCCCTTCCAATATACCCCGCATGGCCCGAAGGTCCGCAGCGACAAAAACGGCCTCTCCATCCCGTCAGTCGCCATCCTCGACTACCCCCGCTTCGCTTACCGCGGACTCCACCTCGACGTCGGCCGCCATTTCTTCCCCGTCGATTTCGTCAAACGCTATATTGATTTCATCGCCCTGCATAAGATGAACTATTTCCACTGGCACCTGACCGAAGACCAGGGCTGGCGGATCGAGATCAAGAGATATCCTCGTCTGACCGAGGTAGGCGCCTGGCGCAGCGGAACCATCATCGGTCACTATCCCGGCACCGGCAACGATAGCACGGAACACGGCGGTTACTACACCCAGGACCAGATCAGGGATGTCGTCAAATATGCCGCCGACCGCTATATCACCATCATCCCCGAGATCGAAATGCCGGGTCATGCCTCGGCGGCACTGGCGGCTTATCCCTGGCTCGGCTGCACCGGCGGCCCCTACCAGGTACAACAAACCTGGGGCGTTTTCAAAGACGTTTACTGCGCGGGCAATGACAGCGTATTCACGTTCCTAGAAAATGTGCTCGACGAGGTGATCAGCCTCTTCCCCTCCCGCTATATCCATATCGGCGGCGATGAATGTCCCAAGGACAGCTGGAAGACCTGTCCGAAATGTCAGCAGCGCATGAAGGAACTGGGGCTCAAAAACGAAGACGAACTCCAAAGCTGGTTCGTCCAGCGGATCGAAAAATACATTAATTCCAAAGGCCGCCGCATCATCGGCTGGGACGAGATCCTCGAAGGAGGCATCGCGCCGAATGCCACGATCATGAGCTGGCGCGGCGAAAAGGGCGGCATCGATGCAGCCAAACAACATCATGATGTGATCATGACGCCGGGCGAATACGTCTATTTCGATCACTCGCAGACGCATAACGATGATTCGCTGACCATCGGCGGCTATCTGCCGCTCGAAAAGGTATATTCCTACGAACCCATTCCCGCCGCGCTGTCCGGCAGCGACACCAACTACGTACTCGGCGCCCAGGCCAATGTATGGACCGAATACATGAGCAATCCGCGAAAGGTGGAATACATGATCTTCCCGCGGTTGAGCGCATTAAGCGAAGTCCTTTGGAGTCCCAAATCCGCCCGCAATTACACGGATTTCCAAAACCGTCTCGCTACTCAATACAAACGCTATGCACTGTGGGGCGTCGACCATTATGACGTCTATTTCAAACCCGCCGATCCGCTCGTCCGGAACAAGATCTCCGAATGGCAGGATCGCAAATTCGGTCTGCTGATGCACTGGGGCACCTACAGCCAGTGGGGTATCGTCGAAAGCTGGAGCATCTGTCCCGAGGACGAAGGCTGGACGCAACGGCGCGGCCCCTATTCCAAAAACTATTACGACTACCTTCACGCCTACGAAAACCTCAAGACCACGTTCAACCCCACGCATTTCGATCCGGCCAAATGGGCCGCGGCGGCGCAGGACGCAGGCATGAAATACGTCGTCTTCACCACGAAACATCACGACGGTTTCTGTATGTTCGACACCAAACAAACCGATTATAAGATCACCTCTCCGCAGTGCCCCTTTTCTTCCAACCCGAAAAGTAACGTCGCCAAAGAAATATTCGACGCGTTCCGCAAGGACAATTTCCTGATCGGCGCCTATTTCTCGAAACCCGACTGGCATAGCAACGACTACTGGTGGTCTTATTTTCCGCCCAAAGACCGCAATGTCAACTACGATCCCGCCCGCTACCCACAGAGATGGGACGCGTTCAAAAACTACACGTATAACCAGATAGACGAGCTGATGACGGGTTACGGCCGCATGGACATTCTCTGGCTGGACGGCGGCTGGGTGCGCCCTATGTCTACGGCACCCCGTGCCCGATATGATCAGGACATCGATATGCCGAAGATCGCCGCCATGGCGCGAAGCCATCAACCCGGTCTTATTGTCGTCGATCGGGACGTTCCCGGCCCCTACGAGAACTATACCACACCCGAACAACAGATCCCCGCGCACCCCATGGATGACCCCTGGGAAACGTGCATGACCATGGGCAATTCCTGGAGCTATGTTCCCCACGATCATTACAAATCGACAACGCGCCTGGTCCAGCTGCTGGTAAAGATCGTTTCACGCGGCGGCAATTTCCTTCTCAACATCGGCCCTTCCCCCGAAGGCGATTTCGACGACACCGCTTACGCCCGCCTGAAGGAAATAGGCGCCTGGATGAAGATCAACGGCGAAGGGATCTATAATAGCCGGCCCGTCTTCCCCTGGTCCTCCGGCAATGTATACCTGACCCAGGCAAAAGACAGCTCCTCCGTCTATGCGTTCCTGCTCGGCGAAAACGACGACCCGGAGATCACCCTGCCTGCGACGATCACCATCGATCGCTTCACGGCTAAACCGAAAACCATCGTTACGATCCTCGGCGGCAAACAGCGCCTCCGCTGGCGCCAGCAGGATAAGAAAATGGTCATCGAAATCCCGAAGGCGTTGCAAGGCAAACCGGCAGGCCTGCACGCGGTATGTTTCAGGATCGGTTCCTGAGGGGCATATCCCGGCGCCCATAATTCCTTAGAAGTCGACCTCCGGCGCACATCGTCGTTATGGATTCTTGTCCTTTATGATGGCAGTGTCCCTGTCCCATTCGACCGCGAAGTCCCCGGTCGCCTCGAGGGCATAGAGCAATACTTCGAGGTTATCGTTGGGCAGTATGCCATAGATCTTCTTTTCTCCGACGGCCGTACCCCGCGTTTTCACTTCGACGCCGTAGTCCTCACGGATCACTTCGATCAGCTTTTTCAGCGGCGTTCCTTCAAATATGAGCTTGTGCTCTTTCCAGGCCAGTACGCTGTCGCTTCTGACCGGTTTCTTTTGCAGCCCGGCGTTGCGGTATTCCACATAATCCCCGGGCACCATTTTCATTTCCTTTCCCTGATCGGTATGGAGAATGACGCTTCCTTCTTTAAGCATGACATTGGCTTTTTGTCCCCGGTTGACGGCATTGAACTGCGTGCCGGTGACGATGATATCGAAATGGTTGAGATGGACGATGAAGCGGGTTTTCAGCGGTGTCTTCGCTACATGGAAATAGGCTTCTCCCGAGAGCCACACTTCCCGATCCCTGCCGTCCTTCCAGCCGGGGGAGAAGATCAGCTTGCTGTCCGCGTTGATGACAACGCTGGTGCCATCGGGAAGCCGGTTCTCTTTCACCTCGCCGAATGCGGTTTGAACGACGGGCGGAGTGCGGACCGACACCGCTCTTAGCGTATAAATCCCCGCTGCAATGAACAGGACGGACGCGGCGGCTACCCAGCGGCGTCGCGCGCGCCCACTTAACCAGGCGGTCCGGCCACCCATCGGCACGACAGCCCGCTGTTCTGCTTCATTAATCTTTTCCAGTAATGATCTTTCAGCTTGAATAAGAGCCTCCGCGGGAATCTCCTTTTCCTGCAAGGTCAGCGAGCGAAGGAAAACAACGGCCTGCCGGGCAAGCGCCCCGTTCTGAGGATCTGCGGCCATCCATGCCTCCCACTGTAGGATACAGCGGTCATCGGTGCGGAAATGCCAGGAAAGAAAGGTTTCGTCCAGCAACAGATCCTCGACCCCGATATATTTTTTTGACATGACGGCAATGGTCCTCCGGATGATAGTGACCTGACCACCGCGTTTGTAATGTCCGTTTTGCAAAAAAAATTGGAAAATCGCCCCGCCTCTCCCTCTTTTTTCCTCCGCCCCACGGAGTAGACCGACCGGTCTATCTATCCCACCATACCCTCGAAGTCATCTTATCGCCCCCCACCAGCCGCGATACGGCCTCTGTATAGTTGGCCCCATTGGCCGAAGCCTCGCTTTGAGGGTATGTAAACCGCCTGGGAATAGTCCCCCCCGTTACATTTCCGGGGTAGCCCACCGGCGTCAGGACCGGGTAGCCGCTGCGCCGCCAGTTGGCGAAACACTCATTCTCATCCATAAAACCCGCGATCCAATATTGGTTGTTGATCTGCTCCAGGCCATGCGCCGGATCATACGGATGCGCGTTCAGCCACCCTTCGATCAGCGAGTCGGAGGGACCCGCGCCCGCCTGCGCACCCAGCTGAACCATCGCCGCCCGAACCGCCGCAACGTAATATTGAGCAGGGGCACCGGTGATCCATCCCCGCTGTGCGGCCTCTGCCAGCAAAAGACCCGTCTCGCCGCAGGTGATGAAAAAAGTAGGCGCATCCAGCCTGGCGAATGTGTAGCGGTTGACGACCGAATAATCGTTCTGGTTACCCGTCCACCCCGGCGCCCTGGTGAGGTCATTGCTGCTGCCGCTGTTTGGCGCATCGTATCCACCCGGCTGACCCAGTTGCCGGGACCAGCTGGTATCCCCTTTGTCGGCCGGGGCTGCGGGATTTGCGCATACGGTCCCCAGGTAGATCAACCGGGGGTCGGCAGTCGACCGCAGGAATTGGACGAAGGTGGCATTCAATCTATACCCGTTCGGATCGTTCCCCAGCAGGATCAGCCCGTCACCGTTCGCTACGGGCGTGCCCGCGACATTCTGGTGATGGATCACGGCGTTTCCGGCATTGCTGGTCATAACGCCGCCCTGAACCGCGGTCTGAACCCACTGCTGCGCGGCCGTCGGATCGACCTTGCTCATTCTCATCGCCAGCCGGACCATCTCCGAATAGGCGAAACGCTTCCAGGAAACCGGGTCCCCGCCATATAAGAGGTCCGCAGCTCCGATCGTATTAGGTCGCGCAGGGTCCAGTGCCGCTGCCGCCGCCTGCAATTCCGCCAATAGATCGGCATAGATATCCTGCTGCTTGTCATAACGCGGCGCAGTGATGCCGCCGATATAACCGAGCCCCGCCTGCTTGTACGGGCAATCCCCGTACATATCCGTCATCCGCTGGAACATGAACGCTTTGAAGATGCGGCAGATCTGGTAGAAGTTGTACGCCGCGGTATCCTTTGCGACATGGTCCGTTACGGCGACGATATCCGCGATACCGTTGGGGTAGTTCTCGTCCCAGTACGCGGAGTTGTAGTTGCCGTTATAAAGGTATTTGTCACCGTCCCAATATGAATACGTAGACGACAGATGCTGTATCATACATCCCGAGTAGATCAGGTTGTTCCGCCAGTCCTCGTATCCATTGCCGTCCGAGTTGCCCGACGTCAGCAGCTCGGCATTCGTGAAGAGATAATTGAAATTGATCTGCGATGCGCCGATGGCATTTGGATCTGTATTGATGGACACAAAATCCTTTCTGCACCCGCCGCCGGTCAGCAGGAGAAAGCATAGTCCGCTACACGCGGCGTTATGATGCCATCTGCTCATTCCGTCAAAATTTAACGTTCATGTTGAATCCCCAGGTTCGGGCCGCGGGATAACCGCCAAGCTCCAATCCCTGACCATTGGTATTGTTGATGCTCGATTCCGGATCGATATTCGGGACGCGTTTCATCAATATCGCCAGGTTGCGTCCCACCAGCGAAAAGCTCAACCCCTTCACAAACCGCTTTTTCAGCAACGTAGCCGGCGCATTCCAGGTCAGAATGGCGCTGCGTAGCTTGATGAAACTGGCATCGTAAACGAACTCCTCCGCTATATGATCCGACCCCCCCGCCGAGATATCCTGGAAATATTGCTGCGCCGGGACCAGGATATCATTCGGGTGCCCGTTCTCCAATACGCCCTTCCCGACAAGTCCGCCCTGTCTCCCGGTCAATGTATTTTTTTGCAGCCCATAGAAATACAACAGCAGGTTTGTGCCGGAATACAATTTGGCTCCGTTTTTAAAATCCACCAGCGCCGTCAGCGTCCAATCATGCCAGCGAAACGTATTCGTAACGCCCCCCGTCTGCCGGTAAACGGTCGACCCCAGCGGCACGACCCCGGTGGGCTCCGGCTCGCCGGCCGGGGCGGGATTGGTGACCCCGTCGCTGTAAACGATACGGCCCTTCGCATCCCGTTTGTAGGCATAGCCCATGATCTGCCCATAAGGAAGGCCGACCACATTGCTGATGCTGACCTCGCTGCCCCAGCGCGGATAGGCCCCGTTGATCACGATACTGGACTGACCGCCGATGTACTGCACTTTATTGTTGTTGACCGCATAGTTGAAAGAGACATCCCATCCATATTGCGCCGCCCTGAACAGCGCGCCCGTCAGCGAGAGCTCGATGCCGGAATTCCGGATGCGGCCGATGTTCTCGACATAGACAAAATATCCCGACGTGGGGCTGACCGACACCTTGACGATATCGTTCGTCGTCTGTTTGTCGTACAGGGCCAGGTCGAAAGCCAGCCGGTCATGCAGGAAGCCGCCGCTAAGACCGACTTCCTTTTCACTGATGCTGACGGGCCGCAGTTCGGCATTGGGGATTAGCGCGCCGGATGCGATATAACCCAGCGGCTGACCCGAAATAAAATAACCGCGGATACCATAGGACAACGAATTCTGATACGGCTCGGTCCCATTGGAAGATGTCGCATAGGAAGCCCGGCATCTGGCCAGACTGATCCAGGAAGGCAGCCGCCAGGTCTCGGACAATAGCCAGCTGCCCGATACGGATGGATATAGATAGTGATCGGTATGGATGTTCAGCGTCGAGAACCAGTCGTTGCGTGCCGTCGCCGTCAGAAAAAGATAATTCTTATAACCGATGTCTGCGCTGCCGTACACCGAGTTCACCCGGTAGCGCATCAGGAAAAAGCTGGGAGGCTTATTGACGATATCGGCGGCGCTGTAGTCCCCCGCGGATTGGAACGGACCCGCCGCGCGGTTGGAGGAACCCGGAACGGCGCCGATCCCCTGGATGCCGGTGGAATTGTCCTCCCGGTTGGTACCGATGTCGGCATTGAAGCTGACCCCGCTCTCCCATTTCTTTTGTGTGCCGATCATCAGGCTGCCGTTCAATTCATGAAAATTCACTTCGTATTGGGTAAGGTTCCCGCCATGCAACCCGTCGCTGCGGGTATAGGGCACCCCGGAAGGAACGGTCTGCGTCACGTTGAACTGGTATGCGTCGCGCGATACCTGGCCCTGGACATACAGCCAGTCCAGCAGGTTATATTTTAGAGTGATCCCACCCGTTAGCCGGTTGCGTTCAGTGGCGTTCTGATAGTCGTAGGCGATATAATAGGGATTCTCGAAGTAGGGATCGCTGTTCCCGGGCATCCATTCCAGCCCTGCCGGGGTGACCGTATGATCCTTCATCCAGCGGATATCGAAGGAATTGGCGAGGTACAGCGGCGCCGCATTCACGTTTCCAGGGTCGTCCGACAACGATGCCCGGTTGCTCACATGCTCGTATACATAGTCGGCCGTAAGATCAAGCTGGAGCCGGTTGGTGACAAAGTAAGTGGAATTGAGATTGAACCCCTGCTGCTGCATCGAGGAATTCGGGACGACGGCCGCCAGGTGCAGATCGGAGATCCCTAACCGAAAATGTCCTTTGCTGTTGGCACCGGTCAATGCCAGCGAGGACTGGTTGGTCAGACCCGTTCGGTAGAAATTGGTAAAATTTCCCTTCGCCGCGCTGTATGGGACCGTTTCACCGAGATAGTTCACGGCGGGCGATCCGTCCAGCTTCCCGCCCCAGCTGAAATACGGAGCCGCCAATGCCATTTGCTGCGTCGCAGGCTTTTGACCCGAAAGCCCCTGTCCATAGACGTATTGATAATCCCGTTCATCGATCACCCGGCTCGCCGTGAAATTGTCGTTCAGCTGAACGCCGATTCCATGTGTCTTTGAACCCGATTTGGTCCGGATCAATATCGCGCCGTTGCCCCCGCGGTAACCATACAGCGCGGAAGCCGCGACCCCTTTCAGGATCAGGACCGATTCGATGTTGTCTGGATTGATATTGGACAACCCGTCGCCGAGGTCCATGCCTCCGTATTGCCCCGCGCTGTTTTGGGTCGTATTGTCATACGGAATGCCGTCCACGATATACAAGGGCTGGTTGTTGCCGCTGAGCGACGCATTCCCCCGGATAAGCACGCGGCTGCTGCCATAAGGCCCCGTTGCATTCTCCGCCACACTGACCCCGGCCGCCAGGCCGACCAATGCGTCGCCGACATTGACCGTTCGCGCCCCCGCGAACACATGGCCCTGCAGCTCATCGGTCGCAAAACCCAGCGATCGTTGCTGTTTGCGGATCCCGAGCGCCGTGATCAGCACCTCCGTCATCGGCCGGTCGGAAGGATCGAGGATGACCCCTTCGACAGGCAGCTTTGCGGCAGGTAGCCGTCTCATCTTGTAACCGACGAAGGAGAATACGAGCGTGTCCTCCTTTACGGCGCCGAGCTCGAAATAACCCGACAGATCGGTCGTAGTGCCCTGGTGCGTATGCTCGATGGCAATGCTGACGCCCTGCAGATATCTTCCGTCGCTGGCAAGGACATGACCCGACACGAATTCGCGGCGTGGTTCGCCGGCCGCTTCGGGGCTGACGGCAGGCGCAGACTGCACGGCAATACTATCCGTGACCGTCGCGGGGGGTCGTTTGTCGAGGATCACGAAGGTGCGGTCATCTACCTTTTTATAGCGGAGACCGGTACTTTTCAGCACCTGGTTCAGGATCTTTTCGATGCTGGCGCCGGGAGATAGCACCGGGACGTTCACCATCGTGGTAGCAAGCGATCCGCGTGAAAAAAGGAAATAGATCCCGCGCGTTTTATTGAGACCTGTCAGGACTTCGATCAGCGGCTGCATCGATTTTGCACCGGCGTCCTGTGCATCGACCTGCTGAGGACAGGCCATGACCATGCTTAAAAGGATAAGCAGGCAAGCATATAGGCTTGATCTTCTCATGACGCAGCGTTTCGATATCATTAATTGTGTCCCTGGTGCGCCGCGATCGTTATCTGGTCGTCCTTCCTGATGATGTCGAACTCCGAAGTCGCTTCCAGCGACTGCAATAATACGTCCAGGTTGTTATTCGGCAATATGGCGGTGATCGTACTGTCCCCAAGCGACGGGTCCTGCAGTTGCAGATTGACCCCGTAGTGATCGTTGACGATGGTTACCAGTTCGCGCAAGGGCGTTCGGTTAAATACGAGTTTCTGATCCTTCCAGGCGATGACACTGTCGGTCTTTACATTGCTGCGTTCAAGGTCGAGGGTCTCGGCGTCTCCGCTCGCATGGAAACGCACGAAATCACCCGGCCTCATCGCCATTTCCTTACCATCCGCCTGGCGCAGCACGACACTGCCTTCCTGTAAAAGGACATTTTCTTCGCCGTGCCGGTTGACGACATTGAACCGGGTTCCCGTGACGATGATATCGAAGTGATCGGTATGAACGATAAAGCGGCTTTTCTGCGGCGTTTTGGCGACGTGAAAAAAGGCCTCGCCCCGGATCCAAACCTCCCTGTCGGCCCCATCCTTCCATGCAGTGGGGTAGCTCAGGCGGCTGTTCGCATCGACCGTCACCTCCGTCCCGTCCGGCAACTTCCGCTGCGCGATCTCCCCATAGGCCGTTTTCACCAGCCGTTCTCCAGCGATACGCACCGTTATGATGACCACGCCGGCCAGCACGGCCAATGCCGTAGCAGCGACCATCCAACGCCGAACGGCGATCTTTTTTGATCCTCCCGGCGCTGCCGTCTTTCTCCCCGCATTCGCAACCAGCTCTGACTCCGTCACCACTGTCTTCGCGTCCCCTGCCTCCATCCCCGCGATCTTCGTCCCTTCTATCTCACCGATCTTCCCCCCTATCTGCATTTCCCCGATCTTTTTGAACAGCGCCACCTCGGCGGCTTGCAACCGCTGACCGGATACCTGCGCTTCTCTTACGCGGATCGTATCGAGCAGATCCGACGCTTCCTCGACCAGCTTCGCCAGACCGGGCTGATCCTTTATCCGGCTGTTCCAATCCTCCTCCCCTTCCCCCCGGAAATACCAGGAAAGGAACGATTCATCGGCTAGAAGTTGCTCCGGTTCTGTATAGTGGTTGTCCATGATGGATGGCTGGGACTTAGCCTGTAAAGATACTCATCCAAATGATGAACGATCGGTTTAATCGGGTTTTTTTGGCGATTTTTCCCAAATATTTTATCCGAAAATAATATTGCTGTATTTTCCTGCTTTCATTAACGCAACCTAACCATAACTATCTTTTGAGTAATGACGGCCGGGACATAACGCTGTGGGAATCCTTTCGCAATGGCGACCCGGCATCCTTCGCCCTGCTGTTCCGGCGGCATTATGGATCCCTGGTTAAGTATGGCAGTAAGTTCACTTCGAATACCGAAGTTTTGGAGGATAGCATACAGGAACTCTTCCTCGAACTCTGGCAGGCCAAATCCCGGACACCCGTGCTCTCGGTTCGCGCCTACCTTCTGAAAGCATTGAAATACAAGCTGCTGAAGAAACTCAGTCGCATGCAGGACACCGTTCCGTTAAAAGAAGACGAAGGTGGTTTCGAATGGAGCCATGAGTCATCGCTCATCGCCCGGCAGGACAGCGCCGAAAAACAAAAGAACGTCATCGAAGCGCTGAACCGGCTCTCCAACCGGCAAAAAGAGATCATCTATCTAAAATATTATCAGAACCTCAGCTACGAAGAAGTCAGCGAGATCATGAACATCAATTACCAGGCAGCGCGCAACTTGCTTTACCAGGCCATAAAATCGCTGAAAAACCGGCTACCGGGGCCGCTCGAAGTAATTTTCTTTCTTTCCGCCATCTCACAGCATTACATTTTCCATGGTTTTGGCACCATTTGATAGCGAAGGCAGATGTGCAATCGGTTGAGCCATTTTTGCCGAATAATGCACTCATATCGCGACGATGGATTAATTTCGCCGCGCAAAGGCATCCAATTACCACTAACGCAAACATTAGTCCATGGGCATGGTAGACTCATTCGAGAAGATCCCGGTAAAGATTTTCAGTTCATTGGAAGAAGGCTCCCGTTTTATCGGGAAGGAGATCGCGGCGCTCATCCGCGAAAAAGAAAGCAAGGGTCAGAAGGCCGTCCTCGGTCTGGCGACTGGCGCGTCGCCCAAGTCGTTGTATGCCGAGCTGGTCAGGCTGCACCGCGACGAAGGGCTCAGCTTCCGGAACGTTGTCACTTTCAACCTCGACGAATACTATCCCATCGACAACGATGCCCTTCAAAGCTACAACCGCTTCATGAAGGAACAGCTGTTCGACAAGGTGGACATCGATCCGGCCAATTGTCATATCCCTAACGGCCAATGGAGAAAGGACGAGATCAAGCAGCATTGCATCGAGTACGAGCAAATGATCGAAAAAGCCGGCGGCATCGATCTGCAGATACTGGGCATCGGTAACAACGGCCACATCGGTTTCAACGAACCGGGCTCCAGCATCTATTCCCATACCCGGCTGGTTCCGCTGGAGAACTCCACGCGTATCGCGAATTCGCTCGATTTTCAGAATATCTCGCAGGTGCCGAGACTCGCAGTCACGATGGGGATCAGCACCATTCTGAGGGCCAAACGCATCGTGCTCATGGCCTGGGGACAACTGAAGGCGCCGGTCATCCGGAAGGCGGTGGAAGGCAATGTCACCGAGCAGATACCGGCCTCCTTGCTGCAGCAGCACAATGACGTCATTTTCGTCGTGGACGACGTTGCGGCCTCGGAACTCACGCGTTTCAAATCGCCCTGGCTTACGGGTGACATGGTATGGACTCCCGCGATGATCCGCAAGGCGGTGGTCAATATGGCGCTCAAGCTGGGCAAGCCGATCCTCAGCCTCACCAACAGCGATTACAACGACAATGGCCTCAGCGATCTGCTGGTGGAAAAAGGCGATGCCTATGAGATCAACCTGCAGGTGTTCTATCTCCTGCGCGACAGCATCACCGGTTGGCCGGGGGGGAAGCCCGGCGCGAACCTTCCCGCCCACCCCGAGCGGTCGGAACCTTTTCCAAAACGTTGCCTGATCTTCTCGCCGCACCCCGACGACGACATCATCTCGATGGGCGGCACCTTCATGCGGCTGCAGGACCAGGGACATGACGTACATGTGGCTTACCAAACCTCGGGCAACATCGCCGTCACGGACGAATTCGTCACCCGCTTCCTGGACTTTGCCGTAGGCTTCGAGGTACTGTCGGGCATCGACAGCCGGAAATCCTCGCAGATCCTCGATCAGGCCACCCGTTATCTCAAGACCAAAAAAGCGAGCGATATCGATACGCCGGAGATCCGGGCCATCAAGGGCCTGATCCGCCGTTGCGAAGCCAAGGCCACCTGCCGCTATGTCGGCCTCCCGGAGGAGAACATCCATTTCATGAACCTGCCTTTCTATGAAACGGGGACCATCGAAAAAAAGCCGATGGGCGAAGGCGATGTCGAGCTGACGGTCAGTCTGCTGCGGAAGCTGAAGCCTAATCAGATCTATTGCGCCGGCGACCTCGCCGATCCGCACGGAACCCATAAGGTATGCCTGGACATCGTCTTCGAATCGCTGCGCCGGCTGAAGGCCGCAGGCGACCCATGGCTGAAGGATTGCTGGCTGTGGCTATACAAAGGCGCCTGGCAGGAATGGGATATCAGCGAGATCGAGATGGCCATACCCATGAGCCCAGACCAGGTGCTGAAGAAACGATTCGGCATTTTCATCCACCAATCGCAAAAAGACATGGTGCCTTTCCAGGGCAGCGATAGCCGTGAATTCTGGCAGCGGGCCGAAGACCGCAACGCCAATACAGCTAACCTCTACGCACAGCTGGGCTTCACGAAATATGCCGCGATGGAGGCTTTTGTACGGTGGCATTACTGAAAGGCCCGGAAGGCCTTTCGCGAATCTTCGGTTCGCCATCATTAGCCCCGTGTAGGCTTCGCCCGCGAAGCCGCAGCCGGGCAACACGGCTTTAAACTGTCTCCTCCCGCGACCCCACGCAGCCCTCATCAGCCAATGTTAATTTCCGTATTAAGTTTGTATTAAGCCTCGCTTTATGCTATTTTTGCGCCTTGCATGGCATTATCGGCATTTGTTGCTGCACGACAGGAATGGCAGGGCGCATGGAGTGAACCGCGTTTCCGGGCCAGAGTGATCGTCGGCGCTATCCTCGTTGCGGGAATAGTCGCTTCTTTCCCGTTCTTTTTTCAGCGGATCGAGCTTCGGCACGGCGTACCGCTCCATGATCCGATCCTGCAATGGTTGCCGGCGCATGATGTTTCTGTTCCTCTTTTTATCCTGATCTGGTCGGTATCCGCGCTGACGCTTTTCCGGGCTATTCAAAATCCTCGCATCCTGCTGGTGTTCTTGTGGTCGTATGTGCTGTTGAGCCTTTGCCGGATGGTGACCATAACGCTAATGCCGCTCGAGCCGCCCGCCCACCTGATCGGCCTGATCGACCCGCTGAGCAACTTCTTTTACGGGCCCAAATTCGTGACAAAAGACCTGTTCCCGTCGGGACATACCTCGACCATGTTCCTGCTCTTTTTGTGCTTGATCCGTAAGGGAGACCGGCGGATTGCTTTGATGGCGACCTTTGCCGTAGCCTTCCTGCTGCTGGTGCAGCACGTGCACTATACCGTCGACATATTAGGTGGTTTTCTGTATGGCTGGCTATGCTGGTGGCTGGCCGTGCACAGCATCGCGCGGGACTGACCTCTCCCGCCGCGATTCCCTGTCGCCGAATCCCCGCCCATTGCCATCCACGCCTTCCCACTGCCCGTCGTCTCCCCTGCCTGCCACTGTCTTTCCCGGTCAAAATGCCTCCCCCAGCTGCAGATAGAACCCCTGCGAACCCTGCGTGATACCGTAATCCAGCCGCAGATTCAACCGCTCTTCTTGATTCAATGCCAGGCGGACGCCTCCTCCAAAAGAATACTTCAGCGACTCCAGATTGAGGTCCCTTAACTCCGTCCCCACATTGCCGATGGAACCGAACCCGACGACGCCGAAATGCCACCACAACGGGATGCGGTATTCGGCCTGGATGGCGGCGGCATTCTTATCGCGGTACCGGCCGGCATAGTAGCCGCGCAAATTGTTGGCGCCTCCCAGGTAAGCCAGGCTTCGGAGCGGCACGTCCCCGGAATTCAAGCTGCCCCAGACCTGCAACGCCAGCACCTGGTCCCTATAGATGCGCATGAACCGCCGCAGATCGATGACGTAGTTGGTATACTGGTAGTCCGACCCGAAAAAAGAGATATACGGGTTGATATAGAATTGGAGCATCACCCCCCGGTCCGGAGCGAACGCATTGTTGCGGGTATCGAAGGTCACGCTGGCGCCGGGGCCCGAAACATGGTATCCATAACGGCCGGGAACATTCTCCTTATCGAAAAGGCCGCCCCGCGCATAGTCCACATCGAAAACCCGCTGATAAGCATATAGGATGCCCAGGAAAAGGTTCCTGCCGACCAAAAATTGGGGGTGCAGGTATATATAATACTGCTTATATTTATAAGATTCCTCGCCGCTGTCCGCCGCATATTTGCCCAGGCCCCAGAAGTTGTCGGGGAAGCTGCTATAGGATAACTGCTCATTGAAAATGAACCTTTCGCCCGGGAAGTAAATAGAACCATTTAGAGCCGTAACAAACTGGTCACGGGTAGTATAAAGCGCTAAGGCCTGTGCGTTAGAGGTCCTGGTGACGGTATCCCCTTTTTTCAAATGGAAGGTGGCTGCGCTGGCAAGACCGAAGGACCAGCCGGTTTCGATCGAACGGGCGATAATTGGCAGAACGAGAACATGCCGTATATTTGCCGGGCCCCCGATGGCTAACTTCAACTTATCCATGGGCACCGTCTTAAGGCTGTCCTTTTGTGCTTTTCCGGCAAACGGCAACGCGAGGAGACATGAAAACCCAAGAAAACAGGTAATTAGGGGTATTCTGGACGGTGAGAAGGACAATCTTGTAGTATATTTATTGACGTGGATCGATAAAACTGAGGCAAATTAACATGGAAAATCTAATTTCCTTACATTTGATTTTTAATAAAGAATTCACAATTTGTTAAAATTCAATTAACCCTAATATTAAGTAATGCTGAAACGGAAAGGGATGCCCCTTCCTTTTCTTAAATAAAGCTAGCATTTATGAAAAAATTCGAATGCCCCGATTTTGTTTTGGGAGAAAAGATAACAGAGGAGCAGTATACCTATTTTGATAAGTATGGCGTCATCGTATTCAGGAATTTTTTAAATTCGGAGACCGTTCAATTATTCATACGGGAGCTTAACAGGATTGAAAAGCAATGGCTGGATGAGGGCCGCGACAAGATCAATGGTATTCCCCTGAAGTTCGGCAAGGACCAGCATGGCAACAAGATGATCCAGCGCATGTGTTTCCTTTCGCTTTATAGTGAGCCACTGCACGAAATGCTGCAGGATCCCCGGGTCCAGGCATTGGTGGGATTGCTATATCCATACGAAGGCCGCATCAGCGAGAACGAAAAGGATGGGCTGATCCTGAACCACTATGTCAGGATGCCTGAAAGCAATTTTACGCAGATGGGCTGGCATACCGACAGTCCCCGCGACCTGTTCCTGGGGCAAAAGATCATGCCCATGCTGAATGTCGGCATCCATCTGGACGACACGCCGTTCGAGAACGGCGGCCTGCGGGTATTGCCCGGGACACACAAACAAGGCATGTTCCGGCTGCTGTTCGGCAAAAAATATTTCATCGACAACAACCCTGACCGCAGGGAGATCGGTTTCGACATCACCGCCGGCGACCTCACCGTTCATGACGGCCGCATCTGGCACCGCGCCCAGCAATCCCCGCTGTATGGGGAAGAAAGCCGCCGCCGGGTCATGTATGTGCCGATCATCACGGGAAAATATATGCCTAAGGATGAAAAGAGCAGAACGCCTTTCTATCATCGGCTCGCCGCTAAAGTTCAAAACTAAAACTTCTTATACCGGCCCTCGCGGGCCGGTCTTTTTTTTACCTTTATAGCATGGAATATGCGCTAATCACCGGCGCGAGTAAGGGCATAGGCCGCGCCATCGCCCGCGAACTGGCAACCCGCGGTTATAATATTCTTCTCGTGGCCCGCTCGGAAGATCTGCTGCAGCAGCTGGCCGGCGAGCTCGCCTCGCGCAGCGGTATTGCCGCGGACTGGCTGGCACTCGACTTGTCGCTGCCCGATGCGCCGCAGAATGTCTGCGATTGGTGTCGCGCCAAAGGATATGCCGTCTCGATCCTCGTCAACAATGCCGGCTATGGCCTGAGCGGCCCCTTCGATCGGTACAGCCTGCAGCAGCAATGGAACATGATGCAGCTGAACATGATGACCCTGGTCGGTCTGACGCGGCTTCTCCTTCCCGACCTGCAGAGCCGGCCAAAAGCTTATATACTCAATGTCGCCAGCTCTGCGGCGTACCAGGCCGTGCCGAAGCTGACCCTCTATGCGGCCACCAAATCGTTCGTGCTGGCCTTCAGCCGGGGCCTCCACCAGGAACTGCGCGACACCAATGTCTCCGTCACCTGCGTCAGTCCGGGCGCCACCGACACCGACTTTCCCAACCGCGCTCAGCTCGGCGAAAAGGGCATGCGCGCCGCGGAAAAATTCAACATGTCCCCCGACACGGTCGCCGCCCTCGCCATCAAGGCAATGTTCTCGCGCAAACCCGAGATCATCACCGGCCTCGTCAATAAGCTCGGCGCCGCCATGGCCTGGCTCCTTCCCAAGACCATGGTCGAGCGTACCGCCATGAAAATTTACGAATAGGCCGCGCACCCGCCGCGGCCGCCAAACCCGTCGACCCCTACCTTCGATCTTCGCTTCTCCGCCCTTCCCGCGGCGCCATCGCGGCCGCCAAACCTTCCGTGATCTCCGGCATCCCTTCATTTTCGGTGCTCTCAAATTGTTTCGCAACTTGTTTCGCAATTTTTCCTATATTTGCAGCCCATAATCGAATGGGCCCCAACCCATTCGCCATGTCCCGGCCCCGTAGCTCAACTGAATAGAGCATTTGACTACGGATCAAAAGGTTTCAGGTTTGAATCCTGACGGGGTCACGAAGCCAATCAGCAACATGCCGATTGGCTTTTCTCGTTATGAGCCAAGTTGTTACCCAATATGACACAAGAGATCTGATACATTGCCGTTAATGAAACGCTCAACCTCAATTTACGTCTTTGACTAACAATTTGACTAACACTCAGCCTGTAATCGAGTACGGTCGCAGATGCGCAGCACGTCATTTTCCGATAAAATAAAGACCTTTTTTCTTGCCTTTATGGCTTGACATTTACATCGCTAAGATACGAAGCTTCCAACTTTCTTCAAATCTTTCAGATCCTATGCTCCTTTCAACCGGTCTTACCCCATTATACAGCCATGCCCCCAGTGCGACAATTTAGGCCTTTGACCGCATGGCTCAGACTCAAATGCCTTTGAAAGCACCCCACTACGATCGGGAACTTCATGACCATGAAGTTTACCGCTTCGCTAACACCTGTTGACAAAGCCGGCTTGGACCTCTCATGTCATAGCCGTAACTTGCGAACGAAGCATTACTATGAAGCTCGAAAACAATACTTTGCTCATATCGGAGGGTGTTTGGTATCCCACTATTCTTCGGGAGGTGAAGAAAAGCACTAACGCCTTACAGCCGATTTTTGAAGCTGTTACCAACTCATTCGAGGCAATCGCTTTACAGAAAGATTCTAATTTCAATGCCGAAATCACAGTTAAACTGTATTTCAGTACAACACTCTTTGGTGAGAGGGCCTTCGACCGGATCATCATTGAAGACACAGGAATCGGCTTCAATGACGCAGAGTTTAATAGGTTCCTAACATATAAAGATGACCGAAAAGGCTTCCGGAATAGAGGCTCAGGTCGAATACAATTATTACATTCTTTTAATTCCTGTGAATTCACTAGCATTTATCAAAAGGACGGGCTGTATTTCGAGCGAAAATTTATTTTTTCTTCCCTGCCAGCCTATTTGAACCAAAATGCCATTGTCTTTTTGCAGCATACCAAGGAAACCTCGGAGAATACTTCTGGGACGAAGCTGGTCATGGCAGGGTTAAAAAATCCGAAAGACGCCCCTTCTTTTGCAATAACCGGCCAGAATTTGAAGGAAATACTAATAGAACACTATATTGAATATCTTTGTGCTCACAAAAAGAATATACCGGCCTTCAAAATTGAAACGTACATTAACGGAGAAATTGACGAACAATTAAAAATAGAAGAATCGGACATTCCCGATATCGACAGCAGCCGCAATTTCGACCTCACCTATCAGGAATTGGACCCGCTAACGCAGAATCTAAAGGATTCGGACCAAAAAGAGCAATTTACCATACATGCCTTTAAAATCGCCAAATTTCAACTTGCTAAAAACGCGATCAAGTTGACAAGCAAAGGCGAGCTTGTCGAAAACAACGACTTCAAGATCAACCTTAATGTCCTTTCGGCCGACGACCACATCGACAAGGAGAGATTTCTTTTTCTAATCTCAAGTCCTTTTATCGATGCGAGAGATCAAGACGTCAGGGGCGATCTCAATCTGTATAGCCGGGACAAATACAAAGCTGACCCCTTCCGAGGAGATGAGCCACAAATCTTTCTTGACGACATCGAAAAGGCAGCGAATGAAAACATTATGACAATGTATGACGGCATTGTTCAAAAAAATACCGAGAAGATTGAAAGGATTGAACAATTGAAAAATATGTTCTTGTTGAACGATGCGTATATTCACGATATCGCAATATCTATCAATGACACAGAAGAAAAGGTGCTTGAAAAAGTATATACAGCCGAATCTAAGCAGATTGCTCGCGGCGATGCCGAAATCAAGCGCCAGATTGACACGATTTCCGCATTGGATCCGAGCGACAGCACCTATCACAATAAGCTAAAGGATCTCGTCGATAAATTCGTCATGGAAATTCCTCATCAAAACAGGGCAGCCTTAACACATTACGTCGCCAGGCGGAAATTGGTACTCGACCTTTTCGAGAAAATATTGAAAAGAGGTCTTCATGTCCAACAAACTGGAAGAAACGAGGACGAAAAATTGCTCCATAATTTGCTATTTAAGCAGCGCTCAAATGAAACGAATACCAGCGATCTTTGGATCCTAAACGAAGACTTCATCCTCTTCCATGGGGCGTCCGAATTCGAGCTTATGA
>Ga0068855_100001256_pt1 | contig 31488 bp, 32 predicted proteins | sample KBSCornC52_FD_66592 | JGI IMG/M metagenome (GOLD analysis project Ga0068855, IMG submission 66592) | Corn rhizosphere microbial communities from Kellogg Biological Station, Michigan, USA - KBS Corn C5-2 | ecosystem: Host-associated > Plants > Roots > Rhizosphere > Soil ...
GATTCACAAGGACTCGATTACATTTGTTGTGATCGACCGGTTCGGCAATGCTTCCCTGGCGGCTGAACTCGGTGTTTGCCGTGCAGAGCGGCAGAAATCTCACCGGATTGGCAATATCGACGCCGCGTATATGCACTTGTTCATGCCTTGAACGGTTATACCGCGCGATGGTGGACCCTGTTGGGATTGTGGGTCTGTGACAGGGCGACGTTCTGTCCCTCCAAAGCAGTCATGTACGCGATGCAGACCTTTCGAAACTGGTACGCCAACTTGAAGAGCCGAGCCTCGCACGCGACGCGTTCATTTCCGCGTAAAGACCAACGATGAAAGCCCAGAGCGCTACGCAAAAAACCAAATATGGTCTCGACCGCCTCTGCGCGGTGGCGATAACGCTCGACTTGTCCTGGCTCCGAGAACTGCTGCCGGGCAGCTTCGAGAACCTGGTGGTCTTTACCGACCTTGAGGGTGCGCCGTTTGGCGTTGGGTTGAGTGAGACACATGCTCGCCAAAGGGCATCCGGCGCACGTGTGCCGGGCTCGATAAGTCATCACGACCTGTCCATGCTGCTCCCGGGTTTGGCGCGGCGTGAGGATGTTCCCTTCCGGACAGCGATAACAATCTGCTTCCGGGTCGTATACCAGGGCAACAGAACCCTGCGTCTTGCGGCGCGTCGTACCGATCGGATGACCCCGGTGAAGATCGCAGGCGGTGTTGCTGTCGGGAATACATGTGTCGATGCCTTTCCCGATCAACTCGGCCACCGTACTCCCGCTGTAGTAGCCGCTGTCGGCGTCCACCGCAGTCACTCCTTCCCGTCCCGCAGGGTCGGCCCGCTGGATGGTCTGTTGAGCGGCTTCAACCAATCCGGACAACCGCGAGTTGTCCGTTCCGATATTCGTACTCGCTGCGGCAACCAGCAAGCCGTCCTGGGCGTCCACCGCGACTTCGAAACTGTGGCACTCCCGCACGGGCTTTTCGCGGCCTTCCCCCATCATCCGAGCATCCGGGTCTGTCAAACAAGCGTGCTTTCTGTCCTCCTTGCGCGCCTCTTCAATGGCGTCGATGGCAGCCTCGATTCGTGGGCGCATCCGCGGACCCAACAGGGTAGTGTCCGGACTGTCCGGGACCTTCTCACCCTTCTTGCACCGGATACGCCGGAGAATTTCACGCATCTGCTCGGGCGCCACCTTGTCGGCGGGGACGCCAGTCTGCGTCTGTCCGACGGGCTCCTCTTCGTCCCGCAGGTCCGCCTCCTGCGCCTCCTCGAGAATCCGTTTCAGCTCGGCAAGCACGGGTTCGTATTCGCTCTGGCGGACCACCGAGTCGGGACTGGCGTCGGCGCGGAACTTGCTGCTATCCACGACAATGCGCCCAAGACGCTTCATCCCGCATTCGCCCGCCAGAGAGAACAAGGCGACGAAGACCTCCTCCAGGAGCTCGCTCTGCTGAACTCGGAAGCTGCAAAGCGTCCGGTAAGAGGGCGTATCGCCACGCGTGAGGAACAGGTACGGCAGGCTCTCTGCGCAATGGCGCTCCAATTGCCGGGACGAGCGCACTCCCGTCGAATAGCCGTAGATCAATACTTTCGCGCACAGGCGCGGATCGAATTTGGGTTGACCAGGTTCGACAGGTCCGAGCTTCGGCGCGAGGGCCTCTTCAACGACCATCTCTATAAGCCGGGCAAGATGGTCGGGCGGCAAGTCACGAACCGGGTCATAACCAAACAAGAGCGCTGCAGGCGGATCATGCCGACGGAACCCCATATCGCTAACCTCCTACGGAAAGAATATAGCGATAGTAGATTCTACCTACATGCATGATTCCCTGCTCACTGCCAAACCGGATTCTTTCACAACCCCCTTCAGGCCGGGGTGCCGTTCAACACCTGAACACCTGAATACCGTCGTGTCTACTTCCCCGGATCCGGGGGGCCGAAGAGGGCGGCGGCCTCCGGGGGAGCGGGCATCTCCTTCAGTCCGCGGGCAGGCTTCCAGGCGAATGCGTTGTCCGGCACGGCGCCGTCGAATGTCTCCTTGTCCATCGTGATGGCGCTGGAAACCTTTGTGAGCCCCACGAGCGCTTCAGTCGAAACGCGGCGGATGTGATAGTTCGATGCGTCGATCTCCATCCGGCCGACACCGCCCTGCTGCGTTGCGGCGGCCAGCACGATGAGCGTCTTTCCGTCCGCCTGAACGTCTTCCTTCCGCTCGACCTGCGATGCGGAGGGGATGAGCGGCATGAACATGAGTGGGGAGATCGCGGCGTTTTTGGGAAGCGCGACCTTGTAGAAGCTCTTGTCGGAGGTGTTCTCGAACCAGGCGGTCTGTCCGTCCACGATCACGCGCAGCTCGGGCAGCGGCTGTCCGTCTGGCAAAGGCTTCTGGCCCGGTGCCGGTGCAACACGGAATGCGAGGTGGTTCGGCGCTCTGGAGGTCACGTCGATGACCATCTTCTGGACCTGCTTTGTCTGTCCCTCGCCCTGCTCCAGTGTATAGCTCCAGCTCCCCTGGTAGGTCTTCGCGGCGGAGTAGGCGGCGAGCGTTTTCTGCATGACCTCCTGCGCGGTGGCCGGTTTTGCGGACGGCTGCGCCTGTCCCGCCGGCTGAGCACCTTGCGCAGAGCCGATTCGCGCGGACGCGAGTACAACCGCCCCGGCTGCCGCCATCATCCACTTGTAGCTCAATTCGTCACGTCTTTCTGCTGCGATTGCCTATGCCACTATGCCGCTATGCCACGACTACCTTCGTGAAGTCCGCCAGCGTCTTGTAGAGCGCATCGACCAGGGAGAGGAGCGCCAGTCGATTCGACCGGATGGCGGCGTCCTCGACCATCACCATCACATCCTCGAAGAAGGCATTGACCGGCTCGCGCAGGCGGTCCAGCTCGCGGTAGAGGCCCGTGTAATCGTAGGCGGCCGCGCGGCGTGCCGCATCGGGCAGCAGCGCCCGCGCCTCATTGAGTAGACGGGTTTCGCTCCCCTCTTGTAACAGCGAGCGGTCGACGCGCCGTGAAAGCTGCTCCAGCAGGCTCACCGCGCGCTCGACGCTATGCGCCTGTCCGCCGTGAATCGCCTCCTTGCCGGGCACCGGAGCACCGTCAGCGGAGCCGCCGCTGGATGCTGAGCGGAGGATGTTGGCGACACGCGCGGCGGCCTGGGTTGTCGGGACGAAGTTCGGGTCTTCGGAGAGGGACTGGAGCGTCTCGCCGCGCTTTACGGTCGCGTAGACCAGCGTGCTGTAGACCGAGCCGCCGCTCAACGCGGAGTCGATCAGGTCGTAGCGGACTCCCCGCTCCTCCAGCAGGGCCGAGATTCGCTGGTCGAAGAGAGTGGCGAGGTCGTTGCAGAGCGGGTCCAGCGGGAAGTCGAGCCCGTTTACGTGGTCATAGGCCTGCGCGGCCTGCGCCTCCATCTCGACCAGGGACCCCATCTCCGGCTCGTCCGCCAGAATCTGGACGACTCCCTGGGCGGCGCGGCGCAGGCCGTAGGGGTCGCTCGAGCCCGTCGGCATCACGCCGATTCCCACGTAGCCGACCAGCGTGTCCAGCCGATCCGCCACGGCGAGCAGACGGCCAAGCGGGGAAGCAGGCACGGAATCGCTCGCGGAACGGGGCTGGTAGTGCTCGGCGATGGCCACGGCGACGTCCGCCGGCTCGCCCTGAAGCAGCGCGTATTCCCGGCCCATTATGCCCTGAAGCGCGGGCAGCTCGATAACCATCCGGCTCACGAGGTCCGCCTTGCAGAGCGACGCCGCGCGTACCGCCCGCAGCTTCTGCTCCGCCCCCAGCTCCAGACTGTCCGCCAGCGTGCCAACCAGCGAGACCAGCCGGTCCCGCTTCTGGGCGATGGTTCCGAGCTTCTCCTGAAACACGAGCCTGGACAGCTCGCCGGCCATCTCGTCGAGGCTGGTGTTGCGGTCCTGGGCGAAGAAGTACTTCGCGTCGGCGAACCGCGCCGTCAGCACGCGCTCGTTCCCTTCGCGCACCACGTCCAGATGGTCCTCGCCGCCATTGCGAATCGAGATGAAGTGCGGGAGCAGTCTCCCCTCGGCATCCTCTATGGGGAAGAACCGCTGGTGCTTCTTCATCGCGGTGACGAGCACTGGCCGGGGCAGCTCCAGGTAGGCGGGGTCGAAGTCGCCCCGCAGCGCGGTCGGCCACTCGACCAGGAAGACGTTCTCCTCCAGCAGCCCTTCGTCCCACGGAATCCGGCCGCCCGCCTCGGCCGCCAGCGCGTTCGCCTGCGCGACGATTCCGCGCTTCCGCTCCTCCGGGTCCAGCATTACGCCGGCTGTGTGGAGCATCTGGAAGAGGTCGAGCGCCTCGCCGATCTCGAACTCGCCAGGCGCGAGGAAGCGGTGCCCGCGGGTGAGGCGGCCCGACTCGATTCCCGCGATCTCCATCGGCACGACCCGGTCGTCCAGCAGGCAGAGCAGCCAGCGAATCGGGCGCACGAACCGCATGCCGCCCTCGCTCTGGTCGCCCCAACGCATCAGCTTGGGAAATGCAAGGCCCTTCGCGATGTCCGCCAGAATCGGTCCGATGACTTCCTCCGCCGGCCGGCCCGTGTCCCGCACGCGCGCCTGCACATACTCGGCCCCGTTCACATGGATGACTTCGAGCTGCTCGACGCCGACACCCTGCTTCTTCGCGAATCCGATGGCGGCGCCGGTCGGCTTGCCCGCCGCGTCGAACGCTACGGACTTCGCCGGCCCCCGGACCTCCCGCTCCTGATCCGGCTGCCGATCCGGCACTCCCTGCGCGAGGGCGACGAGCCGTCGTGGCGTGCCGAAGGTCTCGACCTTCTCCGGCGCGAGCCGCGCCGCGCCCAGGCCGCTCCCGACGCGCGCGCCGAGCTGCTCCAGCGCATCCGCGATCGCGCCCGCGGGCATCTCTTCGGTACCGAGCTCGAAAACCAGATCCGGCATGCTGTCCCCACTCCCAATTAAGAGGGATGAGGGAGAGGGAGCCGCGCGTCCGTCCCTCTCCCTCATCCCCGTTACTGGCCTATGATAGCCGCGCGAAAGTGCAAAAGTCAACCAGAGGCTGGGTGGGCCGTCCCGGCCGGAACAGGATCATGGCGATTGGTTCCATGCGTACAAGTTATTCTCCTGGCGCGGACCTACAATAACGAATCGCCCGGCGCGTCGCGGCGCCCGCCGCTGAAAGGATTCGGCCATGAATCGTCTATCCAGAAGAGATCTCTTTGTGAACGAGGGCATCGGCCTCGCCGCGCTCGGAAGCCTGGCGCTGACCCTTCGCGCCGACGCCCATCCAACCCCTGGCGCGGTGCACCCAGGCTCCGTTGTCTCGCACAACCCGCCTGGCCCGGGCACGGACCTCCGCCTGCCGAACGACTCCGTTCCGACAAGCGCCACCGGGTACGGGCCGTTCTACACTCCGGCCGCGCCGTACCGCGCCAAGTCCTGTCCGCCGTTCGAACCCGGAACCCGCCTCGTCGTGACGGGCCGCGTCTGGGCCTGGGACACGAAGCTGCCGCTCCCGTCCGCTGTTATAGACATCTGGCACTCGGACATCCAGGGCAATTACTCGACGGGCAGCCACTTCCGTAATCGCGTCCGGCTCGTGACCGCCGAGGAGGGCCAGTACGAACTCGAGGCGATTCATCCCGTGGCCTATCCGGTCGACAACGGGAGCTGGTGGAGATCGCCGCACGTCCACTACAAGGTGGCGGCCCCGGGCTACATGACCCTCGTTACCGAGCTCTACTTCGAGGGCGACAAGCTGCACGAGCAGGACAAGGTGTTCCAGCGCGCCCTGATGATGCCCGTTAACAAGCGGAAGTCCGGCACGAACGAGTACGAGACGATCGTTTTCGACATCGTTCTGGAGAAGGGCAAGGGAACAAAGGGCGCATAATCGCACTTCAAGACTTCCCGATACACCTTGTCGCCCGACCCATAAGTAAGTGCCCTCTCCCGGGCTACTGGGGAGGGATCGGGGGTGCGGGACCCTCGTCTCAATCCTCGATCGGTTCGTCGCGCGACGGATCGCCGCCTCCGTCGTGCGACAGAATCGCACGTATTTCCCCGGCACTCTTCGACCGCTCACATATGTGATTGCCGCATCCTCTTTATCACTATGCAGGCCGGGTTTGGTCCGCCGAGACAGGCCACTGGAGATTCGACATGACGGCGCACGACTCGAATAGCCATCCGCCGACCGTCTCTCCCCGCCGGAAGGCGCTTTACGCTATTGCCATCACCACCATCGCCGCTGCATGGTACGTCGTACTCACCGATCCGGTGTACAGCACCTCCTTGCACTCCAGACCGTCCACCTCGCCCATGCGCGATCTCAATGCGACTCTCGATGGGAGCGCCTACGAGATCAAGGACCCTCGCACCGGGTCTCAGCTTCCCGCCGCAGGTATCGGTAAAGAGATACTTGCGCAGGCTGACAGGACGGCGAAGGGGTACCTGCTGGCGTTGATCGGCGACTGCGGTACCTGCTCGAAGGTGAATGTGGAGAAGCTGGTGCAGCAATCGCGAGAGCGCAAAATCCAGCTTCTCCTGTTGAGCAACGGGGACAAGGATCAGGTGGCTCACTTCGCAATGGCTCTGCGGCGAAACGGTCTCGACGTGCCGCTCTTCCGCGATGCAGACGGCGAGACGTGGCGCTGGATGAACTGCTACTACCCTGGCCGTCTCTATTACTTCGACCGCCATTGGAAGCTGGTCTGGCGGGAACGTGATTATCTCATCGATAACTATCTCTTCTCGACCGGCAGATTCGACCGGCTCGTCAGGAATGCGGTCACGGACGGGAACGACCATGGGCCGAGATAGTGCGTTTACTCTCATCGAGGCCGTCCTGGTAATGGCCATCCTCGTTGCGCTGGCGGCTATCACGTTTCCCGTCTTCGCTCGCGCACGAGAGGGCGCACGCCGCACGACCTGCAAGTCGAATCTGCACCAGATCGGCATTGCAATTCAGCTCTACCGTGACGACTACGATGGCATCGACCCGGAAAAGGGCGTTCCCTTGTCGCACTCACAGATGGGCCTGCCGTATCACTTCGCCCTGGACGAGCTATACACAAGGTACGTGAAGAATCGTGGCGTCCTGTTCTGCCCGTCGGCAATACTCGACAGAGCTGACTACGCGAGCACGTATTGGTGGGCAGTCATGGATTCCGAATACACCGACCCTTCGCAAGATTACGAAAGGATTGCCGCTCTGCGAGGCCCGGATTATCCTCTCGTGATCTGCGGATCGCACAATGGTCCATTCCGGCCGCGTGAAGCGCTTCGGTCATCCGAGGTTCTGATCTATCATGTGCTCCGCATCGATGGTCGGGTGGGGGTGAAAAAGACTACAGCCGAATCGGAGCGTGGTGGATTGAGCTGGTGGTAATGCCGGCAAGATACCGTTTGGATCACTCGAACGCGGCCTGACGGGAGGGGCCAGCTCCCTCGTGAGTTGTTTGGCGACCTGGCCTTCGCATGAGGCCAGCCGTGCAGGTAATTACCTGCGGAAAGGAGATGCTGAAATGAACCTCCGTCCACTCGTAATCGCGGTCGCGGTTACGGCCGCAATGATGCCACTTGCCGCGGTGGTTCGCGCCGCTGATTGCTGCTTCGGCACGACGTGCCCCAACATCACGGGGTGCACGAAATCGCTTGGGGGGCTCTCGGCCTGGACGTGCAAGCGGACCTGTACATCCTCCGGCTGCTCGAACGGTGATGGATGCTGTCAGTTTCAAACGCAAGGCTGCATGTACAGTGGTACGGGATGCCACACGTCAAGCTCCCAGGTCGTCAATGTGAGCTGGAGCGACCTGACTCATTGCTACTCTTCGGGCGGCGGAGAAGTAGGCTGTCTGGGGACCAGCCTCAGCACCTGCGAACCGTGAGCGGGCCCGCGGTTCGTGCATCGATGCTGGGTGCTGTTCGGCCACGGCAGGGGACGGGTCGTGGTAACTCCCGGATTCGGCCCGCTGCCTGCCTGCTGATCGTGGCCGCGTTGATCCCAGCCTGTATCCTGTATCGATACGTTGCTTCGCCGGAGCACGCGGTCCGCAGCGCACTCTCAGCACTTGCGCGCGGCGATGCACAATCGCTCCTCGCGGATGCCACCCGCAGGGAGCGAGAGGCGCTCAACCTGACGCCTGATACTGTGACGGCGTTTCTGCGAGAACTTAAGTGGAATCCTGATGCAGTTAGTCTGCGCCTGTACTCCGGTCCGAGGCCGTACTACGAAGACGTGCTCATGTACGACATCGACGTTGAGCGTTCCGGCGCCGGGACACGCCTAACGACACTCTACGTGTATCAGGATGGGTCGGGACGGTGGCGAGTAAGCGTGAGCATGCTGCTTTACGCGCTGGTTGCCGTCCACCTTCCCTCCGGAGTGGCCGCCGGCCCTGACTACGATCGGCTTGCGAGCGCGGCGGGAATTCGAGGCTGCACGATTCCTGCAGGTCCCACGCGCATGGCCGCGGATGGCTCGCACAATAACGACATTCATCTCACGCGGGCCGAGTAGTCGTGCCGATCAGACTCGTGGCAATACCTTCACACACAACGCGTTGGGGGCGGGACGAACAGTTCCGCCCCCATTTTCTGTCTCGACCAGGGAAGTTGCGAGCGTACAATACGGCAGCGGTGCACCCGGAGTAGGATACGGTCGCGATTATCTTATGGTCTGTAGAACAGCATCGTTGGCACTGCCGCCGGGGCGTCCCGAATGCAGCCCGCTCCCTATACCAGTGATGAGATTCAGGCCCTCCGCGCCTCGATCCGATGGGCAATCGCACGCTCTGGCCTTTGTGCCGGACAGCGCGACGATTGCGCCTCCGAGTTCGTTGCAGAGATGCTCCGGCCGAAGACTGCTGAGGGCTGGAGGAAGCTGCCGCAAGCCAGGCGAACGGCATACCTGAACGTGTCGGCGACGCACCACGTGGCACGGTTCCAGCGCATTCAGGAGCAGCGAAACAACCGGGAGATTCCGTGGCCCGTCGCGCCGGACGAAGATGGTCACATCCGGTTGTGGGAACCTGTGGACATGGCGCCTGGCCCCGAGGCTGCTGCCATTACAAAGGACGAGCTTCGTATTGTGGCGGCCGCGCTAAGCGACTTGTCACCCTGGCAACGGACGGTTATGGAGATGCGATTCTCCCGGAAGATGTCCGTTCGCGAGATCGTCGACATAACGGGAAAGTCCGCCGAGGCGGTGAGGCGCGGGTTGTGTGACGCGCGCAAGCGTTTGTCCGGTGTAATGTCCGTGGTGCGGAATCGCGAATACGGGCAGCTCCAATGATCGATGGAATCCTGGGTAATTGATTGTCGCCCTGGCCGTCGTCTATCATGGACGCCGGCGCAAGGCGTACCACTGCGTTGTAATCCGGCCCCTCCATCATCTGCTTCTTGACCATCACGTTTTGTGCGACCGTAGCGGGGTAATCCCGTAGATTCGGCGCGGCAGAACTTGTCATCGCCAGACCCCACCGCCCGCTCCACGCCTTTCGGCGAAAGAATGCCAGGCGACCTTACGGCTCGACGCCACCCGCCGCCGCGTCGAGTGAAGACTGAGCGGCCGCGACACTTTTCCGCCCCTCCGATGCGTCAATCATGTATATAGTCCTCGTTGCGCCGGGTTCGCCATGCGGCATGTCGGCGGACGGACACAGGTATCATATGTCGCAGGCTGATCCGACGGGACGTCCGTGCCCAATCATGCGCCACCAGGAGAACAGATGAGTGCCAAAGGCCAGGCCGTCAACGGGACCGGAGCCGGATTGGTGGATTCGCTGATTGTGCGTGAGAGGGACGAGCGGGACAACTACACGCCGGCGCTCTTCGAGGAAGTGGGCGGATCGGTACGCACGCGCGTCGAGCGGCCGTTTACGTTCATCGATCTGTTTGCGGGAATCGGCGGATTGCGGCTTGGGCTGGAGAGCAGCGGGGGCAGGTGTCTCTTCTCGTGCGAGTGGGACAAGCATGCGCAGGTGACGTACAGGCACTGGTTTGGCGAGACGCCGCACGGGGACATACGGGAGCTGGACCTCTCGAAAGTGCCTGCTCACGACGTGCTCGCCGCCGGGTTTCCGTGCCAGCCCTTCTCGATTGCGGGCGTGTCGAAAAAGAACAGCCTGGGCCGCGAGCATGGCTTCAAAGACGCGACTCAGGGAACACTCTTCTTCCACGTCGCCACGATTGCGGAGATCAAGCGGCCGCCGGTGCTTCTGCTGGAGAACGTCAAGAACCTCCTTTCGCATGATGGCGGGCGAACCTGGCAGGTGATTCTCGGCACGCTGGAGGACCTGGAGTACAAAGTATTCCCGGCCGTGATCGATGCCGCCGGCTATGTGCCGCAGCACCGGGAGCGCGTCTTCATTGCCGGCTTCGACCGCCGCGTGTTCGGTGATAATCCACCCTATACTCCGCCCACGCCGCCGCCTGGTCCAAACCCGCCGTTCATCTCGATTCTCGAACCGGACCCAAACCCCAAGTACACGCTCAGCGAACACCTGTGGAACTACCTTCAGGAATATGCCCGGAAGCACAGGGAGCGTGGCAACGGATTCGGTTTCGGGCTGGTCGATCTCTCCGGCGTGAGCCGAACTCTCAGCGCCCGATACCACAAGGACGGGTCGGAGATTCTCATTCCGCAGCCTGGCCGCCCGCCACGAAGGCTCGCTCCGAGAGAGGCGGCGCGGCTGATGGGCTTTCCCGATTCGCTCGACATAAAGGTCTCGGACACGCAGGCATACCGCCAATTCGGCAATGCCGTCGTCCCGCCCGTGGCTGCTGCCGTCGCCCGTCAGATAGTCGACGTCCTTGTCTGGCACGACAATTCACGGTACGCGAATATGTCGCGGACGCCAAACGACTCGATCCAAGCCCTCCATAATCGCGGAATTCATCAGCGCGCCGACCGTAACCGTATACGAAGCGCCAGCGTACGATTGGAACAGGCCTAAGGCTATTATGGACGTACTTACGCCGGAACAGCGGCGTCGGAATATGTCGAGCATACGGTGTGCAAATACCGGCCCGGAGAGACGGGTCCGGTCATTGCTGCACCGGCTGGCCTATCGTTTCAGGCTGCACCGCAAGGATCTGCCCGGTAAGCCGGACATCGTATTTCCCAGCCGCCGCAAAGTCGTGCTGGTGCACGGCTGCTACTGGCACGTTCACGATTGTAAATATGGGCGGGTCCAGCCGAAGACGAACGCGGATTTCTGGCAGAAAAAACGCCTCCGCACCGTAAGGAGGGACCAGGAAGTTCAGGAAATGCTGCGCGACCAGGGCTGGGAGGCGATGGTGGTCTGGGAGTGCGAGCTGAGACAGCCGGAAGACCTGGCGTTCCGCCTCCGCGCGTTTCTCGACGGATGACCTCGCCCTGGAATCTGCTCCGACATAACGACACGCAACTCGCCGCCGCGCACAAATAACCCCTCCCTGGTTACGAAAGCATGGAGCGGGGAGGCGGTCCGCATAGCCCCTCCATGCGAAGGAGGCGATTGGGCGAGGTGCCGTTGCCGTTAAGCCCCTCCTTGCGAAGGAGGCGATTGGGCGAGGTGCCGTTGCCGTTAGCCCCTCCTTGCGAAGGAGGCGATTGGGCGAGGTGCCGTTGCCGTTAAGCCCCTCCTTGCGAAGGAGGGGTTGGGGGAGGTGCCGTTCTCCCCCTCTCCCGTTTTTGGGGGCAAGCGAAGCGCGGGCCGAGCGGGCGCAGGCCCGAGGGGTTGGGGGTGAGGGACCACACCCTCTCAATACTCGATGGGCTCGTCGGGGGACTGGTCGCCGCCGCCGCCGTCGTGAGCCACGGTTGCAGTGGCGAGACCCACCACCATGCGACGGTCCGGCTCCTCCAGCATCAGCTTCGTGACCTTCACGTCCGGCGGGACCGCGATGGGGTAGTCGCCGTCGAAGCAGGCGCGGCAGAACTTGTCCTTGCCGAGACCTACCGCGCGCACGACGCCCTTCAGCGAGAGGAAGCCGAGCGAGGTCGCGCCGATCATGCGGCGTATCTCTTCGACGCTGTGCTTGTAGGCGACGAGCTCGCTCTGGTTCGCCATGTCGATCCCGTAGAAGCAGGGATGGCGGACAGGCGGCGCGCTGATTCGCACGTGGACCTCAGCCGCCCCCGAATCGAAGAGCATCCGCACCAGCTTGCCGGTCGTCGTGCCGCGCACGATGGAATCGTCCACCATGACGATCTTTTTGCCAGCCAGCGCCTCGCGGAGCGGCGTGTACTTCATCCGCGCGCCGAGCTCCCTCATCCGCTGGTCCGGCTGGATAAAGGTCCGCTGGATATAGCGGTTCTTCACCACCCCTTCCGCATACGGGATTCGGGCGGCCTGCGCGAAGCCGAGCGCCGCGGGAATGGCGGAATCGGGGATGGGGACGACGATGTGGGCGTCCGGGCAGGGGTGCTCGCGCGCCAGCTCGTGGCCCATCCGCTGCCGCGCCGCATGGAGCGTCTTCCCATACATCTGGCTGTCCGGCCGCGCGAAGTAGATGAACTCGAAGAGGCAGGTCGCGTTCCGCGCCGTGGGGACTGCCTGAATCTCGCGCATCCCCTGGTCGTCGATGACGACGACCTCGCCCGGCTCTACCTCCCGGATGAACCGCGCTCCTACCACGTTGAGCGCGCAGGTCTCGGAGGCGAGCACATAGCCCCCGCCGTCGAGCTTTCCCACGCAAAGAGGCCGCACGCCGTACGCGTCCCGCACGCCGATGAGCTTGTCCCGCGTCAGAATCGTGAGGGAGTAGGCCCCCTTCAGCTTCTGCATCATCGCCACGACCGCGTCCTCGATGGTGTCGGTGTGGTGGTGCGCGAGGAGCTGCGCGATGACCTCGCTGTCGTTGGTCGTCTCGAAGTGGACGCCCTGAACCTCCAGGTACTCGCGGAGCGGGGTGGTGTTGACGAGGTTGCCGTTATGCGCGACCGCCACGTCCCCTACGACGCTGGTGCAGCAGAGGGGCTGGGCGTTGCGGATGACGCTGGAGCCGGTGGTGGAATAGCGGGTGTGGCCGATGGCAATGTGGCCGCGGAGGTCGTGGAGCGTCGCCTCGTCGAACACCTGCGTCACGAGGCCCATGTCCTTGTGAACGCGAATCCGCTCCCCGTCCGATACAGCGAGGCCGGCGCTCTCCTGCCCTCGGTGCTGGAGCGCGAAGAGCCCGAAATATCCGATTCGCGCCACGTCCTCGCCGCGCCCGAAGACGCCGATGACGCCGCACTCCTCCTTCGGGCTCTCCCCGAAGGGAGCTTCGATCTCGTCCGTTTGGAAGGTGATTGCGTTTTCCATAGGGCTCCGGGAGGCGCTTAATGACTCTATTAGTCTACCAGAGAACACTCACTCCGTACTGCGCGATGAGTGGGTCTGCCGTAACGATCGGCACCGATTCAATCTGGCACTGGGCAATTAGAATCCGGTCGAACGGATCTTTGTGATGCAGCGGAAGTGACTCTGCGCGAACCGTGTGCGCAATCGTTATGTCGAGAGGAACGAAGCCGTACTGAGCCATTCTGCTGGGAATATAGAGGGAGGGCGCTATCGGAATCGGCAGCTTGCCGAGCTGCCACTTGATGGCGATCTCCCAGCTTACGGCGGCACTTACCACAATCTCGTTGGTCTTATCGGAGATAATATTGACCGCTGTCGCTGAAAGCTTCGGATCGGTGGTCGCCCACCAGAGGAACGTCTGCGTATCGATGAGGATCCTCACTCCTCACCTTCAAATGCGCGAAGTATCTCTTCCGGCAACGGATCGTTGAAATCGTCCGGAACCACGAACAGCCCCTTATCGCAGCCGGGGATTCGCCGGCCGTTGACGATGTAAGGAGGATTGTCGCGAAGCTCCCGCACTCCGTTTGGCAGCGCTGGTGGTTGTAGCCGAACTGGTTCGCGGCCCTCGGTCGTAATCACGACCTCGTCCCCCTGAAACGCGCGGTCGAGCAGTTCCTCGATCTTCTGAATCGCTTCTTGTTTCGTAACCTGAATGGTCATGACGTCACCGGCTATCCATGATATGGCGGATCGCTCCAGTGTAACTACGCTTCAGACTGGCGGCCGGTTCGTCCGGAGGCTCACCACAGAACACTCACGCCGTACTGCGCAATGACCGGGTCAGCCGTCACGATCGGCATCGATTCAATCTGGCACTGGGCGATCAGAATTCGGTCGAACGGGTCGCGGTGGTGCAGCGGCAATGTGTACACGTGCAGGGCGTGCTCGATGGTCACTGGAAGGGTTGCGACATTGTTCAACTCAAGGTGGTGCCGTAGAAAGGGCTCCGGGTCGTCGGGCAATCGAAGTTTTCCGAGCTGCGCCTTTATTGCGATCTCCAAGGCGCCGGCTGCGCTAAACACGAGATCGTTTGCCGGATCGGCAAGAATACCAGCACTGGTCTTCGACAACCGCTTGTTGTCCATCAGCCACCAAATAAGGACATGGGTGTCAACGAGGATCCTCACTCCTCGCCCTCAAACGCCCGCAATACCTCTTCGGGCAGCGGGTCGTCGAAGTCGTCAGCAATCCATATCTGTCCCTTCGCACTGCCGGGCTTCCTCGGCTGCCGGGGACGCGGCTCACCCCCGATGGGCTCTACGCGGAGAACAGGTGTGCCGCCCTCAGATACAATAACCTCGTCGCCCGCGCTCCTGGCGCGCGCGAGCAGCTCGTCGATTCGGTTGTGCAGCTCTTCAACGCTCACTGTCTGAATCATGTCCGGCTCGATTCCATGATGTGGCGAATGGCCCCATTGTAACTACGCTTCAAACTGGCGGCCGGTTCGTTGAGCAGGTCCCTGCCATCCACGGTGACGCGGACCCGGTCGCCGCCGACGCTGCCGATCCACTGCGCGCGAATGCCGTGGCTCTGGGCGAGCTTCTCCAGGCGCGGGAGCTGCTTCTCGGCGCGGAGCGAAACCACGATTCGGGACTGCGCCTCGCCGAAGAGGACGGCGCTCGGCGGAAGGTTGCCGAAGTCGCGGGTGTTGAGGAGGACCGCGACGCCCGATTCGGTGGGAATGGAGCACTCCGCGAGTGTGACCGCCAGCCCGCCGTCGGAGCAGTCGTGGCAGGACGCGAAGAGTCCCTCCTGGATCGCGGCGACCACGCACTCCTGAAGCCGCTTCTCCGCGTCGAGGTCGATGCGCGGCGGCCGGCCGGCCTCGATGCCGTGAATCAACGCCAGATACTCGCTTCCGCCGAGCCCGCCGGACGGGTCACTGTCGGCGCGGAGCAGGAGGATGATGTCGCCCTCCTCGCCCCGGAAGGCTGAGCCACAGCGGCGATTTACATCGTCCAGCACGCCGAGCATGCCGATGGTCGGGGTGGGGAAGATCGGTCCCTCCGGCGTCTCGTTGTAGAAGGAGACGTTGCCGGAGACGACGGGCGTGCCGAACGCCTCGGTCGCCTTCGCGATACCCTCGACCGCGCGCCGGAACTGCCAGAAACCGGTCGGCTTCTCCGGGTTCGCGAAGTTCAGGTTGTCGGTGACGGCGGCCGGGCGCGCACCGACGCAGGCGACGTTGCGCGCCGCCTCCGCGACCGCGATCTGCCCGCCGACGAAGGGGTCGAGATAGCAGTAGCGGCCGTTGCCGTCCACCTTCACCGCGATTCCCGCGCCGGTCCCTCGCACCCGGAGCACCGCGGCGTCCCCGCCGCCCGGGCCGAGCACGGTCTGCGTCTGGACCATCGAATCGTACTGCGTGGTCACCCACTCCTTCGACGCAATGTTGGGCGAGGCGAGGAGGCGATGCAGGACTGCGTTGTAGTCGGAAGGCTCCGGGAGAGTGAGCGGGTCGAACGCCTGCACCTTCGCGATATAGTCGGGCTCCGCGGCGTCGAGATGGTAGACCGGGCACTCGTCGGTCAGCGCTTTGGCCGGAATCTCGGCGGCTACGGAATCGCCCTCCTTCACGCGGACCAGGCCGTCCTCCGTCACGTGCCCGATGACGACCGCGTTGAGGCCCCACTTCCTGAAGACGGAGGCGACGCGCTCCTCGCTCCCTCTGCGGCAGATGGCGAGCATCCGCTCCTGTGATTCGGAGAGCATGATCTCGTAGGGGGACATCCGCGCTTCGCGGCGGGGCACCTTCAGGACGTCGATCTCCATCCCGGTACCGGCCTTCGAAGCGGTTTCGCAGGTGCCGCAGGTGAGGCCGGCCGCGCCCATGTCCTGAATCCCGACGACGTCGCCGGTCGCAAGCGCCTCCAGGGTCGCCTCGATGAGGAGCTTCTCCATAAAGGGATCGCCCATCTGGACGTTCGGGCGCTTCGATTCCGAATCGGGTCCCAGCTCCACGCTGGCGAAGGTCGCTCCGTGAATCCCGTCCTTGCCGGTGGAGGAGCCGACATAGAGGACCGGGTTGCCCACCCCGTGCGCGGCGGCGCTGGCGATCCTGTCCATCTGCACCACGCCCACCGCCATCGCGTTGACGAGCGGGTTGCCGCTGTAGCAGGGGTTGAAGACCACCTCTCCGGCGACGGTCGGGACGCCGACGCAGTTGCCGTAGTGCGCGATTCCGTCGACGACGTGCTCGAACAAATAGCGGTTCCGCGCCGCCTCCGGCGAATCGCCCCCGATCGGCCCGAATCGGAGGCTGTTGAGGTTCGCGATGGGCCTCGCCCCCATGGTGAAGATGTCACGGAGGATGCCGCCCACGCCGGTCGCCGCGCCCTGGAACGGCTCGACCGCGCTGGGATGGTTGTGCGATTCCATCTTGAAGACGATGCCGAGCTTCTCGTTCAGCGGAATCACGCCCGCGTTCTCGAGCGCGCCCTTCTCCTGCGCCTCCTTGTAGTTCTTGAAGAGAGCGAGCACGGGCCGGGAATACTTGTAGCCGCAGTGCTCCGACCACATGACCGCGAACATGCCGAGCTCGGTCTCGCTCGGCTCACGGCCCAGGATGGCCTCGACCTTCGCGTACTCCTCGTCGTTGAGCCCCATCTCGCGGTAGACATGCGGCGGTATCAAGCGGGTCCTCCGGTACGAACAGGCAAGAGTGAAAAGAGGGAAAAGGCGCACTGTCGCGATTCACCGCGAACCACCTCTTCCCTCGACACGATCAGTATATCGTTTTGGGGCCGCATGGATCAATCTGGATTATTGTGGAAGCCGGACCGTAACCACTTGTCCTCCGGCCCCGTCCGCCACATAAGCGATCCCGGCCGACCAGTCGACCGCGAGATATGTCGGGCGGAATGGCAGCCGCCGCTGCGCCAAAGTTTCGCCATTGTCGGTACGAATCGTCGAAAGGAGATTGGTCCCGGCATCGGCCAGGCAGAGCCGCTTCCCGTCGGGCGACGCGTCGGCCGGCAGCGAACGCTCGGTGATGGAAAGAGCGCGGGAGAGAGGAATCGACGCGCCCTCCAGCGTCTGGATTCGATCTCGGTAGACGAGAAAGAGCCGGTCCGCCTTGACCGCATAGGCGAGCCGCAGCGGATTCCCTGGCACGACTATTTTCCGCTCCAGTACGTCTCCGCGATATACGCCTACCCATGCCGCATCTTCACTATTGAAGTCCACGAAGCCGCGATAGGTCCGTACGCCATCCCGAGCAACCGCCAGATGATTCAGGCGCGCGGGCATCGGCGTCGAGAATGGACGATCGGGAACACCGCGGAAGTCCGCGCGCGCCAGGTACCCGCCCGTTCCGTTTATGGTCGGGAGCGTGTAGTATATCCATCCGCGGGCGAAATCGACAGCGATGATGGCATCGAATCCTCCGAAGTCGCGGACACGAATCGCGCGTGGGGCGCGACACTGTCCTGCCCACTCCAGTGTCGCTGATTCGCGCGACACGACCGCGAGCGCGCGTCCCTTTCCCGTCCAGGCGAATACCGCACGCACCTCCGCGCCGATCGGAGCGCGCCACAATTCCCGGAGCGTGTTGAGCGAAACGGCGGCCACCACGTTGTCCACGAACCGCATGCGGACGCCCGCGAACGAATCAACAGGCCCCGGATACCCTGTTTCGTCCCGCCAGACCGGTCCCAGCCGAACTCCTCCCGATCGCAGGTCCAGCAGCGCCGATTGTCGCTGGAGCGTCAGATCCGCCGTCAGCGCATTTCGCGCGTCGTCCAGGGCCGGACTGTCGAACGCGAGGCGCCGGCCCTCCATCACAGCGGGCGACCGAAAACTGAATCGCCGCCGGACCGCAAGAGTATGGCCGTCCATCTCAGCGACGAGGTCGCTGGAGCCAGCGATGCGATTCTGGTCGCTGTATGGAATCAGGAGACGGTTTCGCCGCGCGTCAACCAGGATGGCAGCCGGGCACGTCAGCTTCTCCGAACGGCCCATTGGCTCGCCGGATTCGGGACTGCGTGCGACGATTCGCGCCGATCCATATCCCCACAATCCCATCGTGCCCAGGCCGTTGTTGAAAGGGGTGTCCGGTTCGGCCGTGTACAGAATGCCGCGGTCGGAATCGGCGGCCATCGCGACGATCTCGGACGGCAGCTCGAACCGGTGTACAGCCGCGAGGGTGCGCGTATCGAACACCTCGATGCCCCATCCTCCGCCGTGACCCATTCGCCACGCAGACGTGACCAGCTCGTGCCGCTTCGGCAGGAGGACGACATTCGCGATCAGCGTATCCTCCGTCTCCCGTTCGGCCACCACTCTCAGGCTTCGCGGAGAGACAGCGAGAATCCGGCTGCCGCGGATTCCGGGAAGGACGGGGCTGGCAACGAAAACTCGCGCTGTGACCGGATCGAACAGAATCCGGGACCGGCTCTCAGGCGTCCACCGATCGCCCAGCGGGATGACCGCCGTCACGACGCGCCGTTTCAGGTCCACGACAGAGATGCTGCGAGTCGCGAAGTTGAGTGTGAAGCTCCGTCGTCCGCGGACGTCCAGCGCGCCGGCACGCGGGCCGAGACCGTTTCCGGCGGCCGGTCCAAACGAATCGATTCGTAGAACGGCCGCGGCGGGGACGTCCCGGACACAGGAAGCAGGAAACAGAAGCATCGGGACAAGCATGTTTGGGATCCGGACCGGTAACGGTTTGGGGTTACCTGTGAAGACGCGGCGGGAGAGCAACGGGTTGCGCGGGTGTGGCGAATCAAACCAGGTGCACAGCCGGGACAAAAAGGAGGCCGGGGACGTCGTTGTCCCCGGCACAATCGAATGGTAATAGCCGGAATCCGGTCGCCGATTCGCTCGGACGTTTGGATTCCGCAACGGAAACGGGTGCTCGGCTGGCGGCCTACTTGATCTCGACGGACGCGCCTTCGGCTTCCAGCTTGGCCTTGAGGGCCTCGGCGTCTTCCTTGTTCAGGCCGGTCTTGACCGCCTGCGGCGCGCCGTCGACCAGGTCCTTCGCTTCCTTCAGGCCGAGGGCGGTCGCCTCGCGCACCACCTTGATGACCTGAATCTTCTTGTCGCCCGCGCCGGTGAGGACCACGTCGAACGCGGTCTTCTCCTCGACTGCCGGAGCGGCCTCGGCCGGAGCGCCGCCAGCCGCTGCAGCCACCGCCACGGGAGCGGCGGAGACGCCCCACTTGTCCTGGATCGCCTTGGTCAGCTCGACCAGCTCGAGCACGGAAAGCTTCTCCAGCGAGCCGATGATATCTTCGATTGCAGCCATTTCAGTCTCCTTTGAGAAATTGCGGAGCGGGCGGCAGCCCGTCCGGAACAGGGATTACGCGCCCTCGGTCTGCCGCTTTTCGGACAGCGCCTGGAGAGTGCGCGCGAACTCGCTGAGAATGCCGCTCATCGTGGACGCGAAGTTGTTGAGCGGCGCCTGAATCGTTCCGAGCGCCTGGCCGAGCACGACGGCGCGCGGGGGTACTTTCGAGAGCGCGGTCACCTGGGTCGGCGAATAGAGCCTGCCGCCCACATAGCCGCCTTTGACCACGAACTCGTCGCGCCGCAGCTCGCGGAAGTAGTCGAGCAGGGCCTTTGCCGTGTCTACCGGGTCCTCCAGCGCGAAGGCGATGGCCGTCGGTCCCGCCAGCAGCGCCTCGAACTCCGGCGTGAGCTGATCGCCCACGGCCCGGCGCATGAGCGTATTTTTTACGACGTGGTACTGGCCGCCGCCCTTCCGAAGCCGCTTGCGCAGCTCGCTGATCTGGGCCACGGTCATCCCGCGATACTCGGTCACGATGGCGGCCTGCGAGCTTCGGAAGATCTCTTCCAGCTCGCCGACGGTCTCGACCTTGTCTTCCCGCGGGGCCTTGGTTCTTGGCATGCGTCTCACCTCCTCCGGGGAGTGATGTCGTCCCGATTAAGGGTCCGGGACGCAACAAAAAAGGAACCGGCGCTCCGACAGCGCGGCTCCTCGGGACGGGCCGCGGCGATGCGCGACCCGGAAGGGGTTCGAGATTCGATAATTCGACCCGTTCTTCCCTCGGCGGGCCCCCGACCCCTGTGGGAACGGAGATTACGTCCTTTCGGACACCGGCTGTCTTCGGCAAGAGATCCTTATTCAGTTATTCAGTTCGACATCGGCTAGTATACCGGCAGCCGGCCACGGCTGTCAACGGACTGGCGAGATTCCCATGGCGAAGGCCAGGGCGACCCTCTCCATCAATCCGACAGCAGCTCTGTCGGATTGATGGAGAGGGTGTCGAACTCGAGCGGGTCGCTCTGACCGCGGGAGAGGCGCGGGTACGCTGCTGCGGCGATCATGGCGGCGTTGTCGGTACAGAGCTCCGGCGGAGGTATGACGAGACGAAGGCCGGCAGCGCGGCAGGACGCTTCCATTGCAGTCTTCAGTCCCTGGTTCGCGGCGACGCCGCCCCCCACGCAGACCGTGTCCAGCCCAGCTCGCTCGGCTGCGCGCACCGTCTTCTTCACAAGAACATCGACAATCGCCGCCCGGGGCGAGGCGGCTATGTCCTCCACCGGCGTCTTCCCCGCGTCCTGAATCATGAAGTTGCGGACGGCGGTCTTGAGGCCGCCGAAGCTAAAATCGAGCGAATCGCCGAGCCAGGCGCGGGGGAACGGCACGCGCTTCGGGTCTTCCTGAACCGCACGGCGGTCGATGAGCGGGCCGCCGGGGTTTGCGAGTCCCATCAGACGGGCGGACTTGTCGAAGCACTCCCCTGCCGCGTCATCCCGGGTTCGCCCCATCGATTCGCGCGCCCCTTCACCGCGCAGGGCGAGAATCTCGGTGCGGCCCCGGAGACGATGAGGCAGACGAATGGGTACTTCAGCGTCGGGTAGGCGAGGAAGTTCGCATAGAGGTGGCCTTCAAGGTGATGGACGGCGGCGAGCGGTTTGTTCAATGCGTAGGCGAGGGCCTTGGCGGCGGAGACTCCGACCAGCAGCGCGCCGACCAGACCCGGCCGATTCGTTACCGCGATCCCATCGATGTCGCTCCAGCCGAGAGTTGGTACTGGTAGTCCATCGTGACCGCGACGAAGTCCCTTCCGCGAATCACGCGTGGTGACAGCTCCTTCGCCCGCGTGCATATCTGCGGGCCTTCGATGGAGCGCTTCGGCCGGCTGCCGTGATAGAGGTTGTTGAACTCGTAAGTCAGGTCGCCTTGCAGCTTGTCGCGGTACGCTTCATCACTGCCCGGCTCCATCAGCCAGTCCACGATTTCGGGCCCGAATCCGGCGTCGTGGGAACCCGTCTTCCGGTCGACAAGGCTGCCGCCGGCCTCGCCGCTTACGCAGCCCTTCTTCCGTATTGACGCAGTGAGCGCCGATGTCGTAATATCGATCTGGTCCGCGCTCTCGGTAACGCCTATCTCGGCGACCGCGCCGGTGGCGAGACCGGCCAGAATCAGGACGGCAAGCACGAATCTCATCTTCGTCGAATCCTCATGACCACGTCCTGCGTGTAGGGCGGCGAATCCAGCTCGCGGACGCCGCCACCGTGCGTGAACGTCGCCTTCACCAGGGATTTGCAGCCCGCCGGGTCCAGCCATTCGACCTGGTAATCGCCGCCCGGAAGGTCGAGCCGGGCTTCCGCCTTCGTACCACCCTGGAAGTAGGCCGCGTACCACATCCCAGGCCGCGATAGCAGCGTGGACGTGACATCCGCGCCCGCGGACTTGAGCGACGTCAGGTCGGGAGCCATGTGGACGAAGTCGAGACCGGCCATGAATCGCTTGAGGAAGCTGAGCTGTCGGCGAAGCTCCGGGCTGCCGCCCCCGGGCGTGGGCGCGGAGACGTGCATGGTTCCCTCCGGCTTCGCGGCCGTGAACGAGTAGTCGAGGTTGTCGAACACCGCGCCGCCCGCCAGAAGGAACTCCCACGCCTGCGCCCGGTAGGTGAAGTCGTCGCTCCCCTTGAAGCCCGTCTCGTCGAACGCGATGGCCTTGCCCAGCCGATAGTTCTCATAGACCGCGCGGGGTGGGCTGGCATAGTGGAAATTGAAGATGGAGACAAGCGGATTGGGATTCTCCACCTTCGCCCAGTCGTTCGCGATGTTCTGCGCGATGAGGTGACTGTGCGGCAGACCGGATTCGGCCTTCGCAATGGTTTCGGAGATGTGCTTCTGCCACTCCAGCGTCACCCCGCCGAAGTAGGGCTCGTTGCAGATCTCGTAGTAGAGGTTCGGCGCGTCTCGCAGCTCGGTGACGATCTTCGTGACCACCGCGTCGTGCACGGCGACCATCTCCGGATGCCTGAGCGTGTACATTTCGTCCCTCGGCATCGTGCCCACGCCGTTCACGTTGTTCTTCGCGTTCATGGGGCTGAGATTCCACATCGAGTCGCCGTAGAACGGGCAGAAGAGGACCAGCTCGACGACGATGCCGCGCTTCTCCGCCTCGCTCACGAAGCTCTTCAGCCGCGCGAAATATGCGTCGTCCCACTTCGTCAGGTCGAACCTGTTTCCGCCGTTCGGATAGCCGGGCTGGCTGGAGCGCGCCCACGGGGTGATGTAGCGATTCGCGGCCGGAGCCAGGGTGTTCTCGCGGATGTTAAAGTCGGCCGGGCTCTCGCAGTAGACGCCGCTGAAGGTCCGAGTAAGGTTGAGGCCGTCCCGCTTCAGAGCGTCCAGATAGGGCTCGTGGCGCATGTCGAGGTTGAGCACGGAGCCGTAATGCTCCCCCGAAGTGATCAGCACCGTCGGCTTGCCGCGAAAGGTGAAGTAGTGCGGGTTGGCCGGATTCAGCGCGAGGGGCGTTTCGGACGGCATGGCCGTTACCGAGGAAGCCGCGAGCGCGGCGAGAAGGGAGAGCATCGTCGGTGATCCTCGATTCCTGGAGATGGCGCGGGACTTTGCTGTTCCAGTCTGGCAGGTGGAAAGGTGATTGTCAACAGGACCGCGGACGCTCCGCCACCGTGGAAGTGGCCAACTTTCCTCATTGTGACTCCGCCCCGCGGGTGCTCAGCGCCGCAGGACTTCGCACGCCGGTCTCCGAATCACGATTCGGGTACACGAAGGAGTGACACGAACTGACAAGGGAGGAGCCTGCCCAATGCGCCTGCGCAATCCAGCCAAAGTTCTTGCTATCTTTAGTGCGGCGCTTGCCCTCGCTGGCGGCGTCGCGGGGGCGGATCCGCTCGTCGGGAAGCGCGCGGCGCCGAACGAGAAGCCGGTCAGCGTTCCCATTACGATGCACGGCGTCTACGTTTATGTGCCCGTCAGGTTGAACGGCAAGCCGGCGACATTCGTGCTGGATTCCGGCGCCGGCATGAACGTGGTTACACCGGAGGCGGCCAGGCGGCTTGGCATTGCGCCGGACCCGCGGAAGGCGGACGTGATCGGCGCGGGAGGGGCGGCGGCATCCGCATCCATGGCGAGAATCGACCGTTTGGAAGTCGGTGAGACGAAGCTCTCCGGGCAGCCTGCCGTTGTAATCCCTCTTCCGGAGGTCCTTGCATGTGACGGGCTCCTCGGCGCGGGTTTCTTCCATCAGTGGGTTGTGACTGTCGACTATGCCGGGTCGCGCCTCGTCCTCACAAGACCGGGCTCGTTCACGCCACCACCCGACGCGGAGGTGTTTCCCATCAAACTCATCGGCGAAACCCCGCACATCGCGGCAGATGCGGATGGATGTCAGGGCTGGTTTCAGATCGATTCGGGCGCCGGCTCGGCCCTGACGCTCTTCCGCCCCTTCGTGGAAACGAACGGACTCCGGGGCAGGTACTCGCCTTCCATCGAAACGGTGGTTGGGCGCGGAGTGGGCGGATTGATGTACGGCGACGTGGTCCGTCTGCCCGTGTTCTCCATCGGGAAGTTCACGTTCAGGCAGTCCGTCGCAACGCTGTCGCGGCAGACTTCGGGCGCATTCGCGAGGAGCGACGTCGCGGGCAACCTCGGCGGCGAGATACTGCGGCGGTTCACGATCACGTTCGACTATGCGAACCTCAAAGTGTACATGACACCCAATGGGCTGTACGACCGGCCGTTCCACTACAATCGCACGGGGGTCGCGATCGATTACGAAAAGGGAAGATTCCTCGTACGCGCGGTACTGCCTGACAGTCCCGGCTCTGAGGCGGGCGTGAAGGTCAACGATGTCATTCTGGCCATCGACGACCGGCCCGCGGCGGAGATCAAGCCCTGGGAAACCGGCGACCTGTCTGAGCGGAATCCCGGCACGAAGGTCCGCCTGAAGCTGCGGACCATGGACGGCTCCGTTCGCGACGTGACGCTTACGCTGCGCGACCTGCTGTAAGTCGACAGGCAGTTTGCTTCGCGAACCGCCTGCAACCGCACGCATATCCACCCACCAATCCTCCACGCATCCACCACCCAATGCACGAGCCTGGCAGGATAGCACAGGAGAGCGGTCGAATCCCTGCGTGCGTTCGAGAAACACGATTGTGAATCTTGCTCGGGTGGCGCTGAACCGAGGTAGCGAGGTAGAGATGACAACAGGAAGACTTGTCGGGTCCTTGCTCGTCCTGGTCGTCGCCGCGAGTGCGAAGGCCGGCGTGCCGACCGCGGAACAGGTTATTGCGAAGTGCCTGGCCAGCTATGACGCAGCCAGGACATACCAGGGGAAGCTCGCCATCCACATTGTCAGGGGCGATCAGGACGCCCGCACCACCCTGGACCTGAAGGCCGAGAACGGCAGCAACGGGAAGATCGCACGGAGCGCCATCCGGCTGACGACCTCGTCGCACGGACCCTCCGGTTCCACGTCCACCGAGATGCTCATCGTCGACAACGGAACCACTGTCTTCACGGTCGATACCAGGAACAAGCAGTATTGGTCCCAGCCGCACAGCGAGGACCGCATCTCGGGCATGTTCCGGCGGTTAACAGAGAATGCGCGGCAGTCGGTCAGCATGCTGAAGGTGGCACTGGAGCGGTTCCACGGTCGACCGGTCTATAAGGTGGCGGGGTCGGGTGTCAGCGGTGCGGTGTCCATCGTTGTGGACCGCGAGACTTATCAGATCTATTCAGCGGAAGGGTCGGGAGGAGCTGCCGCCGCACCGTTCCGGTCGGAGCTGGCCGCCACAGACCAGGCCTTCAACAAACCGATTGCCGCGGACGCCTTCAAATGGACTCCGCCCACCGGATTCGCCCGGCGCGAGGGCGGCCAGGGCAAGCCGTAACACCATAGCCAAACGCCGCCAATCGGCTCCCATGAGAGTCGCGGATGGAACACGCGCAGAACGTGGTTAGCCGGTCCGCGATATCCACTCCAGCAAGCCCGGTCACGTCACCAACGCGATCATCGCCCCGTCCAGGCAGCCGGCAGACCGGATTCACTTCATCTGCCGAAGGACGTCTTCTATCGCTTTCCTGTCTCGTGCAGATGGTGGAATCATGCTCTCATCGCGCCTGTACGAAAACGTGAAGAAAATCCACAGGCCCAACACCACAATGATGATTGCCGCCATGAAGGGGGTAACTGCGCCCTTGATTGCCATTCTCGCCCGGAAGTCAGCCGAGTTACCAATTAGACGAATCCACCAGTCCGCCATCCGCCTCAACCCTTAATCCATCCTCCCCGCGGTCATCACCCGCAGTCACGCGCCCGGCAGGAACATATGGCGTTACTCGCGCAGCGATCCGGACGTTGCCGCAATGCGGCATGCGGCTAGGGACCGGCTCAGCGGGATGCAAGCGTGCGCGAAACCTGAGCCGGACCCGCGAGCGACAACGCGGCAGTTGCCCAGGCGCTGGCGGCAATAGAGATAAACTGGTCCCGGCCGTGAGGAAAGCCGCTCTCGAAATACGGCATCGAGGGGCGGCTGCGGGTAGCGACATGCCAGGATCCATCTGATTCCTGGGTGTCGAGAAGGTACTTCACCGCCTGGCGACATGCAGCGTCTTTCGTGGAGAGCGAGCGGGTCGAGAGCAGCATTGTAAGGGCGGAGCCGGTGGCATAGGCATCGCTCGACCCGCCCGGAAGCTGCGCCCAGCCGCCATCCGGCCGCTGTTCGCTGACGAGCGCCTTCACCTCCGCTCGGATTGCATCGCGCGGACCGCCCGCCTCTTCCATCGCCCAGACTCGGAACACGCGGTCCTCCGTCTCCTTCGGCGCCGCCCGCTCCAGCCACTGGCGCGCGCCGGCTATTCTCGCCTCGATTGCCTGCTTGTCCATGGGCTCGCCATACGCCTTCAGCGCGCGGATGGCCAGAAACGCATTGGTGAAAGGGCTCACCTCGGACGGGGGCCGATTGGAGGCGGCGGGCCAGAAGCCTCTGTCCGCGTCGTGCTTCAGGATGTAGTTGACGACCGTATCCGTCACTTCGTCCCGCTTCACGCCGCCGGACGCAAGCGCCAGCAGCGCGTAGCCTGCCCGCGGAACGGCGCCCGGCTGCCCCTGCATCTTCCTGTAGAGCTCGATATCGGTTCGCAGGTCGGCTTCGGTGTGTCGAGTCACTGCCGCGATGTCGCTCGCTGTAACCGCATAACCCCGCTTGCGAAGAATCGGCAGCATGAATCCGCCCACGCCGTGGTGGTGGCAGGAGAAGCAGGTGTGGAATTCTGGATAGACGGCGAGGCTCCTGAGTATAAGCGCGGACGAACGGTTGACCGCGGTCACGATCCGCGCGTCATCTGCCGCCGCCCTGCCGGGCATGCTGCAAACACCGGCCAGGACACCGGATATCGCCGCGATCAGGATTTTCGTCATTCGCCTCCTCCGTTCCCCAGTCAACTGGCTTTTTGAAGCTGAAGCGGGCCAATGCGGCCCGCCGTGTTCACCCATCCACGGGTGTGGGGCGAGCGAGCCTCGCATGCCATCAGTATAACATCTGAGATGGAGGCTTCCGGCCGTCGTGTGTCATCGGGCACGCTCCCTCTCCTCAATGCGACGCCGGGCGACATCGAAGCCATGCCCTCCACAAGAAGTGTCTCCTCGCCAGCAACTCGCTGCCGGTCTATCGGCAAATGGGGCGCGCGGAACCTGCTGCCTCAACCGCGCTGCCGCGTCCGCCAGGCAGCCGGATGCAGATACGGGAAGTTGCCGACACGTGATTCCCCTTCCCTCCACTGATCCTCAACGCATCTATCATCCAATGCACGAGCCCGGCAGGAACGGGCAGCCGAGCGGGCGAATTCCACACTACGCTGCAAGAAATCTGTGTGAATCCGTTACCGGCTCCATCGACGAGCGTGAGGGGAGATCGACTTTGATGCGAATTGCCGTGCTCATCCTGGCAGCATGTCTCGCCGTGCAGAAGGCGCCGGCCCAACACGCGTCCTCGTGGAACCGGTTTCGCGGTCCCAACGGTTCAGGAGTGGCGGAGGGACAGAAACCGCCAACCAGGTTTGGGCCGCACGAGAACCTGAAGTGGAAGACGGATGTGGCAGCGGGCCAGTCGTCTCCGATTGTGGCGGGAGATAACGTTGTGCTGACCGCATGGCAGGGAGGCCGCCTGCTTACCTGCGCTTTCGATCGCGCCACAGGGCGGCAGGCCTGGAGAGCAGACGCGAAGGTAACTCAGACTGAGCGCTACCAGAGGGACGCGGCGAGCCCCGCGACCGCGACACCCGCGTCCGACGGCAAGCGAATCGTGGTCTATTTCGGCGCGTGCGGGCTCATCTGCTACGACCTCGGGGGCAGGGAGCTGTGGCGCCACAAGCTTCCGATTCCGGAGATCTATGGCGACTACGGGAGCGGCGTCTCCCCGATTATCGCGGACGGCTTGGTGGTGCTGGTTCGCGACGTCGCGAACGGTTCCTCCATCCTCGCGGTCGACGCCGCCACGGGCAAGCGAGTCTGGGACGTGAAGCGGCTCTCGAAAGTGTCGTGGTGCACGCCGGTGGTGTGGGACGTGGAGGGCGGCCGGCAGGTGGTCTCCGCGGGGCACGGCGCCATGACCGGTTATGACCTGAAGACGGGCGCGGAGAAGTGGACGGTGAAGCAGATGCCGTCCGGCTGCGCGTCGTCGCCGGTGGTTGCCGACGGCACGCTCTATTTCGCGGGATGGTCGCCGGGCGCGGCCGGAGACACGTCATCCCGCCAGCCAACCTTCGACTCGCTGCTGGCCGATCTGGATAAGAACAAGGATGGCGCGCTCTCGCGGGAGGAAGCGGCGAAAGCGTTCGGCAGCTTCTTCGACAACTACGACCTGAATCGCGACGGGAGCGTGACCCGCGATGAGTACGACGACCTGATAAAGCTGCTGGACGAGGGAAAGAACGGAGTCTATGCGGTGAAACCCGGCGGTTCCGGCGACATCACCAACACCCACCTGCTGTGGAAGCGGACGCGCGGCATGGGTTATATCCCCACGGCCATTCTCTATCGCGGCCAGCTCATCATGGTGAAAGACGGCGGCATCGTCACCGCCCTCGATTCGAAGACCGGGGCGGCTCTTTATGCGGAGCGGCTCGGAGCTCCCGGCGAGTACCACGCCTCTCCGGTTGCCGCAAACGGCCATGTCTATTTCGCGTCGCGACAGGGCGTGGTGACCGTGCTGAAGGTCGGTCCGGCGGGAGCGAAGGTCGTCTTCCGGTCGCCTCGTCTGGACGAGAAGATAGCCGCGACGCCGGCCATCGCGGGCGACACGTTGTTCGTGCGAACGAACAAGAGCCTCTGTGCATTCGCCACGAAATAGCTCCTGATTCGGGCCCGCACATGAGCGGCAGACATCGACAAACCAGAAGCACGGAGGACCTGTCCATGGACAACAAGACACTCTTTGAGAAGGCGTTCCCATACGGCGAGGACGTGCTTGCGCTGCCGGTCGACGATGTGGAGTCGGCCGCGGGCTGGTACGCGGAGCACTTCGCGATGGTCGAGGTGGAGCGAAAATCGGAACCCTGCCCCACGGTAATCATGGAACGGGATGGAGTGCGGATTGGGTTTGCAGAGAACGGTGGCGACAGCTCGCAGGAGGGCGCGGCCATCCGCGTACCTGACATCCATGCGATGCGAGCGGAACTGGAGAGCAGAGGCGTAAACATCGGCAACTGGCGCATCGACGAGCGAGACGGAAAGAAGCTGCAGGTGTTCTTTGTCGCGGCGCCCGACGGGCTCTGCTACTATTTCCATCAACCGATCGGCGAGTAGCCGCTTCAACAAGCGCCGTGGGGCGTTTCTTGTTGCTGCATCACAGTGCAAAGCCTGCACGCAGCGCGACATCATCTCCATTTGCGCAACGCCCCCTCGTTACGGATACGAGAATCCGTTGCAGATGTTCTGGTCTGAAATCGGGCGGTTCGGGTCTGTTGTATCTGCGACGCCGATGCTCCCACAGCCGGCGTTGTACTTTGTACACATGTCCGCAATGGGCCAGGCGAACACGAGAGAGCAGCCCGTGATGGTCTTGCTCGTGCCGAGAGACTGCCCCTTCATCCACTTCGCGTGTCCGTCGAAGAAGCAGGTATTGAGACCTTCCGAATGCCGGTCGCCCGCGATCTTCATCCTGCGCCAGTTCGGATAGTAGTCGAAGTCGCGGTTGAACGGCTCGATCCACGAGTCGTTGATGGCCTTTGGAGTGGCTCCCGCCGTTCGGTCCCATTTGTCCACCAGTACCGCGGTCTCGGCGGGGTACTCGACCGGCTGGCAGCATAATCGACGTGGCTGCATAATCGACGTGGCTGCAATGATGCCTGCGGTGTTCGGCTGATTGGCTCTGTCTGATTGGAAACCGACAATCCGGCACCCGAAAGCGCTCTTCGCGATGGCAGCGCCGTATCCTTCCATCGGCGCGGTCCACCAACGTTCCACCCCTCCTCCACGCGCGCGCCACCCAATGCACAAGCCGCGCAGGAACGCGGAGCCGAGTGGCGAAACCTTCCACGGTTCGGCGGAAGGGAAACCATATCATGTCGAAGTCGGCCATCGCAGGTACTGTTGCGGCAGTGTTCGTGCTCGGCCTGGTGCTCGGCCTTTACGTCCTCCCTGGCGTCTATGCGACCCAGGTTGGAAAGGAGGCTGCACGAAAGGCCATACCCCCGGCGGTCTCGCAGGCAATTCAGCCCATCGTCAAGGAGCAGGCGCAGAAGACCGCCAAAGATATCGCGGACACGATTTCCGCTCTGCCGCGCGATTCCGACATCGACATTCGGTCCGCGCCAAAGACGGATGCCACGGCGGCGTCCATTTTCGTAGACAGGGCGGCTTTCAAGGTTACGCTGCCGCCAGGGTCGACGCTTATGCCGGATAATCCGAAGTACGGGCCGGACCGCCTGGTCGAGTGCCGGCTGCCGAGCAGCGCATCGCTGAACATCCTCCTCGTGGACGATAAGGCAAGTGCGGCCTCTCTAGCTGAAAGCACGCTGAAAGGACTACGCGGCACGCTGACGGAGCCAACGACGAACCACTGGTCCGTACTCCCGTGGATGAACGTTGCCGGCGTGAACGGAATGGAGGGATCGATTCAGGGACAGCTCTTCGCCTTCGAGACGGGATATCTCTCGGGCACCGAGAAGGCTTGCGTCATCATCGTCGAGTACCCGATGGACAGGGAGAAGAAGGAGGCGGCGATCGACAGCATTCAGCAGGCGATATCAACGCTAACAGTGAAGCAATAGAGCCATCGGTCCACCCGACGCGGTCCGACGGTGTCGCAGCACGAAAGGGATGAATGTCAGATGGATATCGACGAGGACGCAATTCTAGCGCGAGAGCTGGCCAGGGTCGGAGCCGTCGGCGGCTTTGCTGGCGGACTCGTTCCCGGCGCGATAGGCGGCTATCTCGGCGGGAAACTGGCGGCTCGGTACCTGCCGACAGAAACGTTCAATACATCCCTCCATGTGCCGGCCGACGCATCGGAGACGCTTCACGCCGCTTTTCAGGTATTGCAGCGCCTGGGCCGCATCAGCACCGATGCGGCCGACGATTCGCCCTTACCGCGACTCTCCGCCGTGATAGGTTCGGGGGCGCTCGGGATGAACCCCACGATCATTGTTATCACCGTGAGCCCAGTCTCGGACAGCGAATCGAGCGTCGTCATTGCCGGCGCCGCCAAAGAGGGGCTGATAAAGCAGCATTCGGCGGAGAGGGCCGTGAAGCGGGTGACGGAGATGCTCGTGAAGTCCTACCCCGCCTCCACAACGGGTACCAGCGCGGTTTAGGGGCAATGCCTTTCAAATAAGCGACACCGCATGCCTCGACATACAATCGTAGGGGCCAGGCATTCGCGCAACGGACCCTGCGTCACGCACGAATCGTCCTGCGCGAATGCTTCGCCCTGGTC
>Ga0068855_100001258_pt1 | contig 31470 bp, 25 predicted proteins | sample KBSCornC52_FD_66592 | JGI IMG/M metagenome (GOLD analysis project Ga0068855, IMG submission 66592) | Corn rhizosphere microbial communities from Kellogg Biological Station, Michigan, USA - KBS Corn C5-2 | ecosystem: Host-associated > Plants > Roots > Rhizosphere > Soil ...
GCGCACGGAGGTGCGCGACTGGCCGCAGGCATGATAGCGGCGGGGTGCAGCCCGCCGGCCGTATCGAGTGCGGACTCCATAACCAATTGCTTGCCTGCGTAAGGTGAGTCAATAACCATCTCACAATCCGGCATAGCCAGATTGCCACACGCATTCACTTCTTTAGCTTCCTGCTAACGAACATGACGATCTAGAGTACCGGGCCCGAGGCAGCTCCGAGTGTCGCCCCGTCCTTTGCGCCTTCCAACGCGCTTTCCGCTATGCTCGCCGGCATTCTCGTCCCCCAAGCTCATTTATGGCTCTTTCTGCTCGGCGGAGTTAGCTTCCTCCCTCGCAGGAGCCATTGTACCGGGTCGCCGTTGCGCGTATAATAAGCTGAACATTCTTCTACGCGCTCCCATCTGCCTTCCATGACCGACCGCAAAGCCACTCCCACAATCGACGAGATTCTAACGCCAGGCGGACGTCTGGAGAAGTCGGGCCGCCTGCCGCAATACGAGTTCCGCCCGCAGCAGGCGGAGGCGTGCCATGCGGTCGAGGAGGCTTTCCAGTCCGGGCTGCCGGGAATGATCGAGGCGGGGACCGGCGTTGGAAAGTCGCTGGCCTACCTGATTCCGGCGGTGCGGGCCGCCGCGCTCGGCAAGAAGACCGTCATCTCCACGCACACGCTCAACCTCCAGGCGCAGCTCATCGAGAGGGACATCCCGCTCGTCCAGTCGCTGATGAAGGAGGTGAAGGTCAAGGCGGTTGTGATGAAGGGCCGCGGCAACTATCTGTGCCGGCAGGACCTCGACGCGGCGGAGGCGGACCTTTTTCACGCGACCGATCCTCTCTTTCGCGAGCTGAAGCGCTGGGTTCGGAAGACCGATAGCGGCGACGTGGCGGAGCTGCCGTTCGTCTACTCATCCTGGTATGAGGTGGCCGCGAATCAGGACACGTGCCGCTCGAAGGAGTGCCACTACTTCGACCGCTGTTTCTACTACAACATGCGGCGCGACGCGGGCGACGCGAACCTCATCGTCGTGAATCACGCCCTCTTCCTCAGCGACCTCGTGATTCGCCGCACCGAGCCCGAATCGTCGATTCTGCCCGACTACGACTATGTCGTGTTCGACGAGGCGCACCATCTGGAGGACGTTGCGACGAAGGCGTTCGGGCTGGAGGTGGCGAACGGGCGGATTCCCCGCCTCGTCGAGCGGATTCGCCGCACGAAGGGTCTCGACATCAATTCGGCCCGCCTCTCCGCGCTCGACCACCTAAACGACGAGCTCTTCGGGGCGTTCCAGCACGATCGGCAGGAGTTCTTCTTCCACGACGCGCTTGATGCGGAGGGCGATGCCGCCACGAAGGATACGGTTGCGAGGCTCTGCACGACGCTGGACGAGGTGAACAAGGAGCTGCTGGAGCAGGTAAAGGAAGCGGATGCATCCGTGAAGGAGCGTCTCCAGGGGCTCTCGCGGATGGCGGCGCGGATCCGCGAGGAGCTCCATACGCTCATGTTCCAGGAGGAGCCGGGATACATTCGCTGGGGCGCGAGGGGCGAGTTCCGGGCGCGCGGGCGCGTGAAGGCGGAGGCCCGGACCACCCTCCACTATACGCCGATCGAGGTCGGCAAGCTGCTCGACGAGATGCTCTGGAACAACGTCGAATCGGCGGTACTGATGTCGGCGACGCTCTCGAACTCGGGTGGATTCAGCTACCTCCGCTCACGCCTCAGCGTGCCGGAGCCGGCCGTCGAGCGCGTGGTCGGGTCGCCTTTCGACTTCAGGCAGCAGGCAATGCTCTATGTCCCCGGCCATCTGCCGGAGCCGCCGAAGCAGCCGGTCCCCGCCTACACCGACACCGTCGCAAAGGAAATCGAGCGAATCGTATCGCTCTCCGATGGGCGGGCGTTCCTGCTCTTCACATCTCGACGGATGCTGAACGAAATCTACGAGCTGTTGGCGGACCGCCTCCCCTATCCGCTCTTTCGGCAGGGTGATATGCCCCCCGCCCGCCTTCTGGATGCGTTCCGGGAGAGCGGCAACGGCTGCCTGTTCGGAACACAGACGTTCTGGGAGGGCGTGGACGTGCAGGGCGAGGCGCTCTCCTGCGTCATCATCGACAAGCTGCCCTTCGCGGTCCCCGATTCACCGGTAACGCGGGCGCGCACGGAAGCCATTCAGGCCGCGGGCGGAGACTGGTTCAGCGAGTTCAGCGTTCCGCAGGCACAGATACGGCTCAAGCAGGGATTTGGCCGCCTGATTCGGACGCACACAGACCGTGGAATCGTCTGCATCCTCGACAAGCGCCTCATCTCGAAGGGCTACGGCAAGGAGTTCGTCCGCCACCTTCCGCCCGCTTCCCGCGCCAGCCTCTGGCCGAGAGTAGAACGATTCTGGAAGGGCGAGGCGGCGGATAAAGAAGCGATTGGCGTGGAACCGCCCGAATCGACACAGGCCGCAAGCGCACCAGACCGTAGGGGCGAATAAATCGCCAACGGGCCTGTGTGCGGAGCTTGGAAGTGACGTTGGCTCGCGTAGGGGCGAATAAATCGCCAACAGGACTACGTGCGGAGCTTGGAAGTAACGTTGGCGATTTATTCGCCCCTACACACCCACGCCAACGGGCCTGCGTGCGGAGGTTGGAAGTGACGTTGGCGATTTATTCGCCCCTACACACCCGCGCCATCGGAACGGTGTGCGGAGGTTGGAAGTGACGTTAGCGATTTATTCGCCTCTGCGTCTCACGCTGCCTTCATCGCCCGACCGGGTTATCCACCATCGTCCTTCTCGTCGTTGATTCGGTCGGGTTTCTGAATCACCACCGTGCCAACGACCACCGGGCTATCGTCCGAAACAGCCTCGACGACAGCAGTGATGGGCGTGAGCTTCGGATCGCGGTTGAAGAAAGGTGCGCGGTTGTTGCCGTCCGGGCGGACCTGGAGTGTCGCCTCGTCCTTATTGGGCGCGATAGTCTCCGGCGACGCGGTCCAGCCGCTTGGCAGGCCGTTGATTCGGATCACGATGGGACCCTTGAAGCCTTCGCGGCGCTTTACACGCACTTTCAGCGGCACGGCCCTTGACTGGTGGACCTTGAACGGGCTCGTTACACCCAGCTCCGCCGAAAAGTCCGGCGCTCCACGAACCGCAAGCATGCACTCCGCGCGGTCGAAGTAGCGCGGGCTGTTATTCATCAGGTACATCTCCTGCGGCACGGCGGTCACCACTGACTCGCCGGTCGGGCCGTGTGCCTTCGCCACTACTCGAATCGGCATGTCCGCGGGCGCGGCGGAGGGCGCGGCAGTCACCTGAAGCCAGGCGGACTGCCGGTCCGGCTGAATAACGGAAGGCGCGGCAGTAACGCCGGGCGGCAATCCCTCCGCCATCACCTGGATGTCACCCTCCAAGCCGTCACGCCGCGTGACCTGCACCTCCACGGCGGTCGTGGTACCGGGCCGCACCAGAAACGTGTCCGGCCGCACGACGCACGCGATTCCCGGCCGCAGCGGCCGCGCCTCCACGCAATAGACGCACTCCGCGCCGTATTTCCCGTCGCCGCTCTCCACGCGCAGCGAGTAGGTGTCCGTTGCATCGAGTGTCGCGGCCATCCGCCCGTCGCCCGTCGCGCGAGCCACCTGCTTCCCCTTGCCGTTGAGGAGCTGGGCAACCGGCGATTCGGGCGCGCCGAGCCGGGATGCGTAGACCTCGATTTCGAAGGGTCCGCTGCCTTTGACCGAGAAGGTGTCGGCCGTGCCGCTCCGCTCCAGCCGCCCGCACAACGCGCCCGGCAGATTGACCACCTTCTTCGCGTCGTCGGACCGCGTCACCGCATATGGTGTCACGTATACCTTCTGCGCGCCGCAGGTCGTGGAGACCGATGTGATTCCCTCCGCATCCGGCGCTTCGACACTGCACGAAACAGGATTGGGAAGGTCATTACCCCGGACGGAGAGTGTCACCTTCGTTTTCCTCTGAATCACTGGCGGCCAGGCAATAGTGTCGTAAGGAAGCATCCCCATCGCGAGACGGTAGACGGAGCCGGGATTGCCGCGTCCGAGAAGGTCGCGCACCTCCAGCGTGTAGTCGCCGTCCGCCGGGCAGTTCCAGTCGAGGAGCGGATCGAGATCGTAGTAGCCATGATTCTCCGCAATCTCCTTTCCGCCGGAATCGTAGAGTCGCAGGTCGGGGTTGAAGAAGAGCTGGGTGCGGTCGTCGAATCGGTAGCCCTTCAGATTGAAGACCAGCCGCTGGCCCTTCTTCGCGGCGAATCGGTAGTAGTGGCGTTCCGCGTTCCCGGCCAGAGTCCCGTTGGCGATGCACGGCAGCTTGACGGGCTGAGCGGTCTCCAGCGACCCGTTCTGCCCCATCACCTCCGGCAGGCTCCCGATCTCGAACAGGCAGGCGGTCGAGACGCCGCGCGGGGTTGCCAGCCGCACCTCGACCAGACCCGCTGGCGCGTCCGGCGCGATTTCCACCTTCGCCGTCAGCCGTCCGGCACGCGCCATCGACTGCAGATACTGCGTCACGCTCGCCGCTTCCGTGGCCGACAGTGGCGCATTTCGCACCCGCACCATCCGGTCCACCGTCGCGGCCCACTGCGCCGCTGTCAGCGAGCGATTGGCGGGCGACCGCAGCTCATGGCAGCCGGAGCACTTCGCCTGAAAGAGCGGCTTGAACTTGTCATCTGCCTTCTCGCCACCCGGCTGCACGCTCCCCGAAACACCTCGTCCGCTCACCACGAGCTTATCCGCCCCGGTCAGCCCCGACCCGCGAACCTCGACCTCTACGGAAGTGCCCGTCTTCCCGCCAATGGGAAACAGGGTATTGATCTTCGGCGTCTGCGCGACAGCGGCCACCGTCAACAACAGCAGGGCGAAAACGAAATGGGGAGAACGCGGATGAACCACGGGGAACACGGGGAGCACGGGGGAAAACCTGATGGCTTTCCCGGTGAACCCCGTGCTCCCCGTGGTTCCAACCCTCTGCGCTGTGGTGTGAATCATCTCCTGCCTTTCGGGAGGGGTGGAGGCGTGAGGGTCTGGAGGAGCGCCTTTTTCTCCACGTACCAGACGTAGACCAGGCCCTCGCGGCCAGCGCCCGCAGCGATCTTGCCGTCCGGGCTGATGGCGACCGCGTAGAGGGGCTGAGTCGCGTCCTTCAGGGCCGCGAGCTGGCGCGCGTTCTGCGCGTCCCAGACGTAGACGATGTGGTCCTCGCCGCCCGTCACGAGCCGCTTGCCGTCGGCCGAGATTGCCAGCGCGTTTACGCCGCCTTCGTGCGCCTGCTGCCGGCGGACCGGATTCCCGCCAAATGCCTTGCGCTTCTCGCTGTAGTAGACCTGCCACCAGTAGAGCCGGCCATCGAGGCTCGCGCCGACGAGCTGGCTGCCGCCAGGCAGGAACGCCAAACCCGTAATACCGGCTTCCGCCTGATCGAAGTTGATGACGACCTTCCGTGTCTTCTCGTCCCAGATCTTCACGATCTTGTCGAGCCCGCCCGTCGCAAAGACCCAGTCGGCGCGCGGTGAAAATGCCACCGCGGTAACGCGCCCGTTATGCTCGTCGAGAACAGTGCGGTCATTGCCCGCAAGCAAGTTGAAGCAGGCCTTGTTGTCATTGGCGCCGAGAAGCAGGGCCGCCCCGTCCCTGCGAAACGCGAGAGCCTCCACCGTGTCGGCCTGCGGCGGGACGGTCCCCGCGGGCTTCGCGCCAGTCGTATCCCAGAGCGCCACTACGCCGCTCTCGCCCGGCTGTCCGCTCCCGACCGCGAGCACCTGCCCATCAGGACGATAAGCAAGGGATCGGACCGAGTCAGTTACCTTCGTGAACGTGCCGGACGGCTGCCACGTCGCCGCATCGTAGAGCAAGACCTGCCCATACGTCCCCACAGCGAGATGCTTCCCATCCGGGCTGAACGCCAGCGCCGTCACTGCCGGCAGAGGAGCGGCGAAACAAGGCACCGGGAGCAGCATCAAGAGGCAAATCAAACCACGGGGAACACGGGGGGCACGGGGAAGGCTTTGGGATTCAAATCGAAACACGCTTGATTCCCTCTTTCATCAGTTTGCAGTTGAAGTTCAGTATATACCCGCATTTTATTCCGAGGAGCTTCAGGTATGTAATCGTCTGCGCCAGGTGCACGGCGTTGATCGCTTCCACCGCCTTTAACTCCAGCAACAGGCATTCTTCCACAACGATATCCGCGCGGAAGCCGATGCCGAGATTCTGGCCCCTATACCAAACTTCAACCCCCACCTGCCGTCGTGCGGAGACGCCATGCTCGGCGAGCTCGACGATCATTGCAAGCTCGTAGACGCTTTCCAGAAGGCCGGGCCCCAGGCGGCGATGAACTTCCGTCGCGCAATCGAGCACAATGCCAATCAGCTCCTCGCTGCACACGCGGGGACCTTGCTCGAATCGATGATTCTCGCCGTCCCCGTGCTCCCCGTGTTCCCCGTGGTTCAATCCGCCGTTCACGCGAGGGCTTTGCGGATGGGCGCGCCGCCGCGCGAGAGCGTGATTCGTACGCCTTCGGGCGAGGAGATGGATTGCGAGTAGTCGATTCCGAGGCACTGGTAGATGGTCGCCGCGATGTCTTCCGGGCGGACGGGGTCGGAGGCGGGCTCCATGCCGCGCGCGTCGGACCCGCCGACCACGGTGCCGCCCTTAATTCCACCGCCGGCCAGCGCCATCGAGAAGACGCGCGGATGGTGGTCGCGGCCGCCGTCCTTGTTGATGATCGGGGTGCGGCCGAACTCGCCCATCACAATGACGAGCGTCCGCTTCAGCAGTCCGCGCTGATTCATGTCGTCGATGAAAGCCGCGAAGCTCTTGTCGAATCGAGGAAGCATACCGCCAGCAAGGGCGTTGAAGATGTTGTTGTGGTTGTCCCAGCCGCCGAGCGTCACGGTGGTGAAGCGGACTCCCGCCTCGATCAGGCGGCGAGAGAGGAGGAGCGACTGGCCGAACGTGTCGCGGCCGTAGGCGTCGCGGACCGGGTCCTTCTCCTGCTTCAGGTCGAACGCGCCCCGCGCCTCGCTGGAGGAGAGGAGCGTATAGGCGCGGCTGTAGAACGAATCGACGGCGCGCGCGCGGTCGCTCCCCTTCTCATGCGCTTTGAACGCCGAATCGACGACATCGCGGAGGGTGCGGCGGCGGTCCATCTTTTCTACAGTCATCCCGTTCGGCATGTCGAGGTCGCGGACCTTGAAGTTCGGGTTGGCGGGATCGGAGCCGGGCGAGAACGGGTTCAGGGCCGCTCCGAGGAAGCCGGCGCCCATGTCGTCGAGCGGCTGCTGAATCGAGATGTAGGGCGGCAGCGCGCTGCGGGGGCCGAGCAGCTGCGAGGCGACCGCCCCATAGCTGGGCACCGCGAATCCGGGCAGCGGAAGGAATCCGGTGAGCATGTAGTGGGTGCCGATCTCGTGCGCGCCGGTGGGGCTGGTGACGCTGCGAACCACGCAGAGCTTGTCCATCTGTTTCGCGAGCGCCGGCATGTGCTCGGAGATTCGAATCCCGGAGACGCAGGTCTCGATGGGGTTGAAGTTGCCGCGAATCTCGATGGGCGCGTCCGGCTTGAGGTCCCACGTATCGAGGTGACTGGGCCCGCCCGCGAGCCAGATGAGCACTGCGGAATCGGCCGTTCCGGTCGTCTGCCCCGCCTTCGCGCCAGCCTTCGCGGTGTCCGCCAGAGCGAAGTACTTCGGAAGCGTCAGGCCGAGCATGCTGAGCATGCCAACCTTCAGGACGTCGCGGCGGTGGAACTTCTCGCAGTCACTCAGCCAGTTGTAGTCCATCGATCTCCTCCAATCGGGCGGCGTCTTCGACCCGGTGTCACGGTTGACCAGGGGACTGGAAGTCCCCGCTCATCATGGTCAGGTCCACCTTCGTGGACTCCTCATTCAATTGGTTTCAGTCCCCGAAGGGGGACTTCACTATGGTTAGCGGGAACGTCCTGTCCCCTGTTCGCATATGCCGCCTACACGTCCGCAGGACGCATCCCCGGCAGGGACGTTTGCCCCTGCCGCATGTCCCAGCCCGGTCAATGGTTAAAGTAGAACTCGCGGGAGCTGAGGAGGGCCCAGAGCAGGTCCTGTCCCGCCTCTTTCTTGTTCGTCTCCGATTGGAGCAGTCCCAGCGCCTTCGCCTCCTCGTCCGGTTTGGGAGGTCGGCAGAAGGTGCGGCGATAGAGCGCCTCCACGAGGTCCGAATCGGACTTCGCCTCCTTGGCAACTTCGGCGACCGCCTTGCCGGAGCGAATCTTGTTCTCGATATAGGGCGAGTTGATCATCAGGAGTGTCTGCACGAGATTCGGCTCCAGCTTTGGATCTATGTCGGCAAGGAACTCCCGGTGCGACTGTCCGAACGCATTCAGGAACTGGTTGCGGGGCGGAAGCGACGACTGCACGGCGCGGCTCCGCTCCGGGAAGGAGCCGAACGACTCATTTGCGCCGGCCGCCTGGTTAATCATGTCCAGCAGTGCGGGCGCGGGCATCGGTCGCGGGACGTAGTGTGAGAAGAACATGTCGTCCGACTGGTTGGAAGCGTTCGGAATGGCGGAGAGCTGGTAGGTACGCGAGTTCAGGATCAGGCGGATGATGTGTTTCACGTCGTACTTGTGGTCCACCAGCTCTACGGCGAGAGCATCGAGCAGGCCGGGGACCGATTCGGGAGTGGTCGCCCGCATGTCGTCCACCGGGCTAACAACTCCGCGCGCGAAGTAGAACGACCAAAGCCGATTCACCGTGGCGCGGGCGAAGAACGGATTCTTCGGATTCACGATCCAGTCCGCGAGGCTGTCGACCATGTCCGGCGATTCGGGCGCGGGCTCCTTCTCGCCGAGGAACGTCGCGAGGGCGACCTTGCCGCGATTCTTCCCGTTCACCGACTGGTTGCGAATCTCGGCCTTGTTCGCGTGGGTGATGACGAGCTCGTCGAGCAGTCTGCCACCGCGCTGCCGCACCTTGCCGGTGAGCGCAGCGAAGTTCCAGTAGTCGTCGGTAGTCCAGCGGTCGAACGGGTGCTTGTGGCATCGCGCGCACGACATCCGGACGCCGAGGAACGCCTGGCCCACGTTCTCCATCCGGTCGTTGGCGGTCTGCTCGACGCGGTAGAAGTTGGCTGGTCCATATTGATAGGTCGAGCCCTGCGCAGTGATGACTTCATGAACGAACTGGTCCCACGGCTTGTTCTCGGCGACCGACTTCCATATCCACTCGTAGAAGAGGGCCGCCGCGCGGTCGGAGAGATTCCCGTTGCCATTCCCGAACTTGCGCGGATTCACGCGGAGCAAGTCGCAGAGGCGGAGTGTCCGGTAGTCGGCAAACTCCGGCTTCTCGAGGAGCGCGTCGATGATCTTCGCGCGCTTGTCCGGCGACCTGTCGGCGACGAAAGCATCGATTTCCGGCACCGTCGGGAGACGGCCGAGCGTGTCGAGCGTCACGCGTCGCAGGAACTCCTCGTCGGTGGAGAGGTCGGAGGGGAGCACGTTCAGACGCCGGAGATTGTCGAACACGAACCGGTCGATGACATTGGTGGTCGAAATGGACGGATATGGCCCCTTTCGCGCCTGCGGAAGCGTCAGGAACGCCGCCTTTACCGTGCCGAGATAGCGGCCGAGAATCGCGCCACCGCCCCACCTCTGGCCCGTCACCACTCCGTCCGGCGACACCTTGAGGACGGCCGTGTTCGTGGAGGAGAAGACTGTCTGGGCCGTGACATCGCGTGTCGAGCCATCCGTGTAGGCCGCTATCGCGTGGAGCTGGAGCGGCTTGCCCGGCTTCGGGAGCACCGACTTCTCAGGCGTGATTCGGAGGGTTGCGAGGCGCGGGTCCTTTTCGTCGAATGGAGCGCCGTTGCGGAGCCAGCGTACGATGGTCCGCCACTCCGGCGACATCACCTTGAACCGCTGCCCGCCGGGATGCGGAACCGCGCCGGTCGCCTTCAGCAGGAAGAGAGACTTCTCCGGCGCGGCGAAGTTGATGCGCCGGCCGCGCGCGCCGTAGATGATGGGCTCGTAATCGTCCTCCGGGCTGAGCGTAAGGAGCGAGAGCTGGAAGCCGCCGCGCCCTCCGAACTTGCCGTGACATTCGGCCGTGGAGCACCCGCTGCGGTCCAGGATGGGCGCGACGTCCCGCAGAAACTCGGGCTTTTCGGGGACGGGAACGGGCGGAAGCGGTGGAACAGCAGGCTCGGTCTTCGCGGCCGTCACGTGTGCCTGAGTGGGAATCGCGCGCCGGTGCGAGGAGCGCTGGCGGGACGGCGCGGCCCAGGCTGCGGCTGCGAGAACGGCGGACGAGAGAATCAGCAGTAAAACAGCGGGTCTCGATGGCTTCATAAATCGAGCTCCGGTTCGGTTTTGCTGCGTCCCCGCCTCGCCGGGACGCGCCAAAGGTGTAGATTCGTTAGCGTGGCTGAATGTTACAGTTATTCCACGCGCGGCGGCAGGTTTCCCCTCGCGCCGTGGATATATCGCATTCAGACGTATTGTGCGGCCAATTGTTCACCGCGAAAATGCGGATAGTGGCAGAACGACGGCCGGGCCGGAAATTGTGTTCCCGGCCCGGACGTCGAGTTGGTTGTTGGTCTAGGGCAGCGCGTGGACCCTGCACAATCGGCGCGGCGCGCGTGATTCGGGTACGAGGACGATGGCGGTGTGCGGGCAGAGGTCGCTGGCCAGCAGGCCGGTCTCCACGCAGATACGCCGTCTCACCAGCGGCTCACGCGAGATCGACCGTTCGCGCGGGCGCTCCCGTTCAAAGGAGGGCCACCTGTCCTCGTCCGGCCGGTCGTCGTAGTTGCCCCGCGCGATTCGTGGCGTCGGTCGGCTCTCCGGGTAATCGTCGGCGCGGGAATCTCTGGACGGGCTTCGCGGCTCCGGCAGGACGCGCGCCTTGATCATCGGCGTGAACGACGCGGTCTCTGTTCCTGTCCGGACCGGCGGCTTTGACGCGGAGTATTCGAAATCCGACGGCGCAGGCCGGGCGGACGCCGCCGGTTCTGTGCGGGCTCGCCGAGTCGATTCTACGGCGCCGAGCGCAACATCTGACTTCCTTGCGCGCGCGATCAGCATTCGCTTCGGCAACTGTCGTCGCAGGGCACTCCTCGCGGCCGCTGCCTTGCGGGCACTCGCAGCGATTTGGTCAGGGTCGCTTCTCACAGTGCGATGGATGGCTGGTCGAGGAGTCGGTACGATCTCGACGTTGTCATCTGCCACGCGGATTCGCGTTGGTGCGCGCGGCCTCGACGCGGCAGTTTCATGCGGCCCTTCGATGCGCGTCGGCGTGGGCGGCGTCTCGACCGACAACTTCTCCCCTACACCCGGCGGAGGCGGCAGCGACGGGGCGGTATTCGCCCTCGCGGTCCGAACCACAGGTGGAGATCCTGCCGCCAGCTTTCGCCCGTGGAGCGCGTTGTACGCGAGACCGAGCACGCCGGCCGCGACGATGACGGCGGCAGCCCCCGCTACAGCGCGACCTCCGGACCGCTCGGCACGAATGCGCGCGTGGCCGCGTGATATCTCGTCCGGGTCCATTTTGTCGGTGATGGGTGCAGCGCCGGAAGGTGGTGCTGGAGCGGGAGCGGATTCGAGCGTCGCAAGGAGCTCGCGCAGCCGGCCGGTGTCGCCGCGCTCTTCTTCGAGGTCGTGCCGGAGGACGTCCTGGATGTCGCTCCAATCTTCCGGGCGAATGTCGGACATTGCGCCATGCCTCCCAATCTGCACAGTGCGTGTACGGCTAATAAGTGATGTATCGCCGGTCGGAGGCCGCGGGTTCCGGCCGCGGCCTCCTGTGAGGAGCTGCGCGCAAACGCAGTCCCTGTGATGTAACGCGGCGGGGAATCGGAAGTGACATAGATATTACTGGTATTTATTGGCACTCGCTGCAAGCGGCCGAGCGGCTCGGCGTCCGCACAGACGAGGTGCTGAAGGAACCAGGACCGCGCTGCGCTAACAGCAGGGCAAGAGCAGCCGTGACTCAGAAGGAGATTGACGGAATGGACAGTCGGTTTCGATATCGCCGGACGGCCGCAGCCTCCGCCGTGGCGCTGGTCCTGGCCTTGCCGGGTGCGAGAGCCGTCGCGCCGGAAACACTGGTCTATCACTCTATCCAGACAGACTCGGCCGGCCGAATTGTTCCCTGGTTTTCTCCGGACCCGGCGGTCGCATACGATCATGACCTGCGAATCATCTGGAATTACTGGAACGGGCTGCCGAACTGTCCCAACGGGGTCCGCTACTACCTTCAGCACCAGGTCTGGAAGCCGGAGCACGACCCGCGCGGGCTGGGTGGCGACCAGCTCAACATGGCGATCTCGTCGTGGAGGCTGCTCTATGACTATCTGGGCGATCCCGCGATAAAGGCCGACATGATGCGCATCGCGGACTACTGGCTCGACCACGGGATATCGTCGCCGACATGCAAATGGTCGAACCTCCCGTACCCCTATAACACCGACCTGCACTCCGGCCGATATGACGGAGACATGCGGGCAGGCAAGGGGTACCTTCAGCCGGAAAAGGCGGGCGAGTTCGGCGCGCAGCTCGTCGACCTCTACAAGATGACCGGCAACGGGCGTTACCTCGACACGGCCGTCAGGATCGCGGATACGCTCGCCCGCACTGTCCAACCGGGCGACGGGACCACCTCGCCGTGGCCCTTTCGCGTGAACGCCGACACCGGCGAAGTTCACCGAGTCATGAAGAGCGGAAAGACGTTCGTCGCCTCCTATACCTCTAACTGGACAGGCGCGCTGCGCCTGTTTGAGGACCTCCAGGCGCTGCGCAAGGGAACGCCCGCGGCATACGCCCGGACACACAACATCGTGACGGCATGGCTGAAGGCGTATCCCCTCAAGACGAATCAGTACGGCCCTTTCTTCGAGGACATCCCGACCGACGCGCCTTCCAACACCGAAACGAACGCCGACACGCTCGCCTGGTATATCCTGGAACACCCCAACTTCGACGCACAGTACAGGTCCTTGGCGAAGGGAATCCTCGACTGGAGCCTGGCGACTTTCGGCAACCATCAATTCGATCGGTACCACGTCGTGCCCATCAACGAGCAGACCGCCTACATGAAGCCAGGCAACAGCCACACGTCGCGGCACGCCTCGGTCGAGATAATCTACGGCGAGGAGAGCGGCGACCATGCGCTCGATGCAGATGCCATCGCGCGCCTGAACTGGGCGACCTACATGGTCGATACGGATGGCAGGAACCGCTACCCCGACGACGACATCTGGCTGACGGATGGGTATGGCGACTACGTGCGCCACTACCTCCGCGCGATGGCGGCGCTCCCGCGCCTCGCGCCGCGCGACCAGAACCACCTCCTCCGCACGACTTCGATTGTACGCACCATCACGTACGGGCCCGATTCGATCACCTGGGAGAAGTTCGATTCGCGGTCGGACGATCTGCTGAAGATGGGCGCGTGGGCTCCAAAGCGGGTCGAGGGCGGAAAGATGACGTGGGACGCCGAGACGAAGGTTCTGCGAATTGCGGCGACCGCGAAGAGAGTGACCATCCTGAGGAACTGATGTTGCGTCGCGGACACGCGGCGTTCCAGCGTTCTCGACACGCCGCGCCCGCCATGTTATAATGCCTGCACCCGACTGCCGATTCCCCAATTCCGAGGATTGCGATGACACAGCAGACCGTCACCCCAACCAGCACCCGCAAGTTCCGCCTTATCCTGCGCGAGGGCGGGTCCGCCCGCGAGATGGGCGGTGACGTCAGCGCCGTCGGTGTGCAGATCGTCGACAAGATATTCTCCGAGGCGCTCGACGCGGGCGCATCCGATATCCATCTCCAGCCCGAACGAACCTCCACGCGAATCAGGCTCCGAATCGATGGCCAGATGCACCAGCTCGGCAACTTCTCCAACGAGCACGCCTCCGCCGTCCTCGCCCGAATCAAGCTCGCCGCCTCGATGCACATCGACGAGAGGCGCATGGCGCAGGACGGCCGCATAGACATGGAGTACTCCACGCGGAGGTTCAGCGCCCGCGTCTCGATTCTGCCTTCGCTCAACGGCGAGAAGGTCGTGATGCGCCTCCTCGATCCTGCCAGCGTCCGAATCGACATCGCGCAGCTTGGCATGCCGGCCGACATCCAGAAGAACTGGCTGAACGCCATCAAGACGCCTTACGGCATGATAATCGTCACGGGGCCGACCGGCAGCGGAAAAACCTCCACGCTCTACGCCTCCATCAACCAGCTCGACCGCCAGCGGCGCAACATCGTCACGGTCGAGGACCCGATCGAATACGAGTTCCAGGACAACATCACGCAGGTGCAGGTCACCGACAAGATGACGTTCCCGAAGGTGATGCGATCCTTCCTGCGGCAGGACCCCGATGTGATGATGGTCGGCGAAATGCGGGACCCCGAATCGCTCCACATCGGGATTCAGGCGTCGCTCACCGGTCACCTTGTCATGTCCACCCTCCACACGAACAACGCGCTCGAAACCCTCGGCCGCATGATCGACATGGGAGGCGAGCCCTACCTTATCGCCTCCACGGTCGTCTGCATCCTCGCCCAGCGCCTCGTCCGCGTCATCTGTCCTGATTGCCGCGAGCCGTACAAACCGACCCCCGACGAAATCTTCGCGCTCGGCCTCACGCCCGCCCAAGCCGCTGGCTCGACGTTTTTCCACGGGAAGGGCTGCAATCTCTGCCGCTCGACCGGATTCAAGGGCCGGGTCGGCGTTTTTGAACTTTTGATGAACAGCCAACGTATGCGGGAGTTAATCACCCGGAACGCGACGATGGGCGAGCTTCAGAAGGCCGCCAAATCGCAGGGGCTGAAGACGATGCTGGAGGACGGCCTCGACAAGGTCGTCCGCGGCGTTACCACGCCCTCCGAGGTGATTCATGCCGTCTTCACGTCCGCCGGAATTGACATTCCGGAGCAGGAAGACGTGTCGGCGGAAGCGGACGTGGAAGAGCCGGAAGCCGAAGCAGATTCAGAAGAATAGAGAGGGACAACATGGCCGAGCACGAGCACGCCCAGCAGGATGAGCTGGAAGAGACGGAAGCCCTTTTCGTGACGCTGACGGACGAGGACGGAGAAGAAGAGACGTTCCAGCTCGTGCAGACCGTGGAGGTCGACGGGCGGCAGTACGGCGTGCTCGTCTCCGCGGACGCCGATATGGAGGAGACGGGCGACGGAACAGGAGCAGTGGAGGATGACGAGGAGGGCGACCTGCTCATCCTCCGCATCATCAACGAGAATGGCGAGGAGTATTTCGAGGAGATAGAGGACGAGGGCGAGTTCCAGAAAGTCGTCAGCCACCTGGAGACCCTCGCCGCAGCGTAACGGGCAACCTGAGCCACGGAGGACACGGAGAGAGGGCGAGAACGACCGGAGAGATTCAACCACGGGGAGCACGGGGACGCGATGGTCATGCTCCCGGTTGTCTCCGTGACCTCCGTGACCTCCGTGGTTTGAATTGCCTTTCCCCGTGCTCCCCGTGCACCCCGTGCACCCCGTGCACCCCGTGCACCCCGTGGTTCAACTCAGAGAGGAATTGCATTGAAGACACCGTCGGGGTTGGAGATTGAGGACGAGACAGTTGGCGAGGGGCCGGAGCCGGAGGTCGGGCAGACGGTCATTGTCCACTATACGGGCCGGCTGACGGACGGGACGAAGTTCGACAGCTCGGTGGATCGCGGCCGGCCGTTCGAGTTCAAGATCGGCGTTGGCCAGGTCATTCGCGGCTGGGACGAGGGCGTTATCAGCATGAAGCCAGGCGGCAAGCGCAAGCTGACGATTCCACCGGAGCTCGGCTATGGTGCGCGGGGAGCGGGCGGAGTAATTCCGCCGAACGCCACGCTGGTCTTCGACGTCGAGCTGATCGGCGTACGGTGAGCGGCGCGGGCTCAATGCATCGAACTTCCCGTAGCCGTCGCAACTCACGGCAGGGAACAATATGCGTATACTGGTCCATCGCGTAATGCGACGGACGAAGAAAGGATTCCACTTCCGGCCGCCGCCCCGCCGCTTCGTGCCCGGTGTGACCGCATCGACGATGATTGCATATGTGCTCCTGGCGGCCGGCGTCGCCTGTGTGGCGGCCGCAGCAGGCGTTGCCGCAGACCCTGCGTCGCCCAGCCTCTACTCATTTCACCGGACCGACGGAGTGATCACAGAGGTGATGGTCAGTGAGCCGGCTGCCTCCGCTCCTCCTATCTCTCCGCGAATCTTCAGTAACTTCCTCGAACACCTCGGTGGCGCCGTCTACGACGGCCTCTGGGCAAACGTCCTTCAGAATCCCCGATTCGGTGCGGACAAGCGCGGGCGGCTGGCCAACTGGCGGCTGGTCAATGGCGCGATGTGGAACAAGCCGGCAAATCTGCTCCCCTCAATCACGATGCCGGAAGGCGCGTATGCGCTCCAGCTTGCGAATCTTCCCGTTCATCGGCAGCGCGAGTATCACGGCACGGTCTGGGCGGAAGGGCTGGTTGGCCAGCCGGCCACGCTCGAAGTCTCGCTAAGGCGGGAGGACAAGCCGACGGTGATTGCGGCGACGCGTGTCGAGGTAAAGGCCGGGAGCCTCGGCGAACGCCGGTTCACTGTTCTCGTCCCAGACAACGCTCTCGCTACCGCCGAGGCATGCGAGGTTCGGGTAGCAGTGGTAGCAGGCAGCGCCATCGTTTCGATGGTTGAGTTGTTTCCAGCCGATTCGGTGGATGGCGTGGACCCTGACGTGCTCAGGGCCGCGAAGGATCTGCGCATTGAGCTGTTGCGTTGGCCGGGCGGCAACTTCGTCAGCGGATATCATTGGCGAGACGGAGTTGGTCCACAGATCAATCGCCGCACAGTGCCCAATCCCGCCTGGGCCGGACTGGAGACTCACCACTTCGGGACCGACGAGTTCATGGCGTTCTGCCGCCGAATCGGCGCGAAGCCGCAGATTTGCGTGAACGCGGGCGACGGAACGCCGGAGGAGGCGGCGGCGTGGGTCGAGTACTGCAACGGAGGCCCGGAGACCTCGATGGGCCGCCTCCGCGCGGCGAACGGCCACAAAGCTCCCTATAATGTTCGCGTGTGGGAGATCGGGAACGAGCTCTACGGCGAATGGCAGATCGGGCATACGGACCCGGCGGGAAACGCCGCCCGATTCGTCCGCTTCCGCGATGCGATGCTCAAGGCCGATCCGACCATCGAGATCATCGCGACGGGCAAGGGCGATGAGTTCACCGGCGGCGGCCTGCAGCGTGACGCGGACTGGAACGCGCGGGTTCTCGACGCCGCGACCGCCCGCGGCGCGAAACCGCCCCGCTATATCTCGCTCCATCCGCTCGTGCCACTGCCCGGCGCGCTCGGCCGCAAGTGGAGCTACGACGACGTCTACGCAAGCGCGATGGCGCACCCGCAGTGGTGGTCGGATTCCTACATCCCGTCGCTGCATAAGCAGGTAACCTCGCACGCGGGCGCGAATGGACGGGTCGAAGTGGCCGCGACGGAGTGGGGAATCATCGTTGGTGGACCGAGCTGGCTCCAGTACCCGAATCACGACGAGCAGTCCGGCGCCGTGTATGCCGCTCTCTTCTTCCATGCGATGTTCCGGCGCGCGGACTTCGTCGGCCTCTCGAACGTGACGGCACTGATGCACGGCGGCGGAATCAAGCGGCCGAACAGCGTGGTCTTCGTGGACCCGATGTACCACGTAGAGCGGATGTACGGCGTCGCCCGGCCGAAGCGCCTGCTCCCCGTGGATGTGCGCGGTCCCGGCTACGACGTGCCGGAGCGGGCGAGCCTTCCGGCGGTCTCCAACGTGCCATGGCTCGACATCCTCGCTGCCGAGGGAAACGGAAACAAGTGGCTCTTCATCGTGAACCGCGACAACAGTGCAAAGCGAACGGCGCGATTCACGCTCCCATCCGCCCCACACGCGCTGGAGCTCACCACGCTCGCCGCCGCTCCGCGCGACCGCAACACGCGCGAGCAGCCGAATCACGTCCATCCCACGACATCGCAGCTCCACGCAGACGGCCGCTCGCTCAAAGTCTCCTTCGCCCCCTGCTCCGTAAACGTGATTCGGTGGAAGTAAGCCCTCACCCCCCAACCCCCTCTCCCAGGAACAGGAGAGGGGGTGACCTTGCAGATTCGCTCGTGCGTCCTTTCAAAGGGCACGGGGCGCATCGGGCGGAATTTCCCTCACCTACTCGTGCAAATGCACAATCCCCTCGCATTAGCTCCCCCTTCTCCCGTTTTTGGGAGAAGGGGGCTGGGGGGATGAGGGTTGCTGGGGGGATGAGGGCTCTCCTCGCTCTCGTTCTCCTCGCCTCCGTCGGCTGCGCGAGGCAGGCGCGGGTCGATGCGGCGGGGGTCACGAGTATCGACTTCTGGAATGGGTTCACCGGACCGGACGGCAAGACGATGGAGAAGATGGTCCGCCGCTTCGAGCAGGAGAATCCCGGAATCCGCGTCCGGATGCAGATAATCCCGTGGGCGCAGTACTACGACAAGCTGACCCTGGGGCTCGCTTTCAGGCAGGCGCCGGACCTCTTCATCTGCCACGCCAACCGGCTTCAGGAGTTCGCGCAGTACGGCGCGTTCAAGGCGCTCGATTCGTCGATGGAGGCGGAGGCCGGAGTCGACCAGAAGGACTTCCTCCCGATTCCCTGGAACGCGTCGCACTATCAGGGCAGGCTCTACGGCATCCCGCTCGACTGCCATCCGCTCGGCCTCTACTACAACCGCAAGCTCTTTCGCGACGCCGGAATCGTTGATTCAGCGGGTGAGGCGAAGCCGCCCGTGACGTATCAGGAGTTTCTGGAGGACGCCCACAAGCTCACGAAGAAGGTTGGCGGCGACCAGCAGTGGGGATTCTGCTTCACGTGGCAGCATCACAACTGGTACGCCTTTCTTTACCAGCACGGCGGGAGCGTACTCACGCCCGATCTCCAGCGGGCGGCGCTCAACAGTCCGGAGGCGGTCGAGGCGACGACGCAGATGCGGGACCTGATCGATAAGGAGCATGTCGCGCCCAGCCCGGAGGGAATCGACGCGTGGCGCGGATTCCGGCAGGGGAGGGTGGCGATGGCGATGGAGGGCATCTACATGCTCGCCGACCTCCAGAATACCGCGGGTCTCGACTACGGCGGCGCGCCGATTCCACAGTTCGGCCCCGTGCGGGTGACGTGGGCCGGCTCACACGTGCTCTGCTTTCCCGCGACCGGCTCCGGCCCCCGCGCGCAGGCGGCGTGGCGGCTCGCCCGCTACCTTAGCGATCACAGCCTCGACTGGGCCGACGGCGGCCAGATTCCCGCGCGCCTCTCGCTGCTGAACACCGCACGATTCAAGGCGATGCGAATCCAGTCTGCCTTCGCGAAGCAGCTCCCGTACGTCCGCTACGAGCCGCCATCCACCAAAGCCACCGAGATTACGCCGTTCATCGACGACGCGATCGAAGCATCGCTGCTGGGACTGGAGCCGCCGAAGCAGGCACTGGACGAGGCTGCCAGCCGCATCGACCGGGTGCTGTCGAGGCCATGAGAACGTGATGGCGACCACCGCCCCCGCAACCGCGCCCACTCGCGCGCGCCGGCCGGTCTGGCTCATCGCGGCGCCCTTCCTGGTGCCCTACCTGGCGCTCTTCCTCGTCTTCCACGTCTGGCCGCTCGGCTACGGATTCTATATCAGCCTGCACGACTGGCACCTGCTGGCGCGCTCGCGGCCCTTCGTCGGCATGGCGAACTACGCAGCAGTCTGGCACGACGATCTCTTCCTGCTCGCCCTTTACAACACGGCGAAATTCGTCGCCATCGCCGTGCCGGCCGGCAACATCGTCTCACTCCTCATCGCGCTCGGCTTGAATGCGCGGGTTCGCGGCGAAACCCTCTTTCGCCTCCTCTACTACCTGCCGACCATCCTCTCGGTGGCGGTGGTTGCGGTGCTCTGGAGGTGGCTCTTCTCCGCCGAGTTCGGCCTGCTCAACCACTACCTGGGACGGCAGATTCCCTGGATCACAAACCCGGATTACGCGATGCCATCGCTCGCACTCGCGTCGGTCTGGTGGGGAGCGGGCGGCGGGATGCTCATCTACCTGGCCGGTCTGCGCGCGATTCCGGAGAGCTACTACGAGGCCGCCGAGATAGACGGCGCGGGAACCTGGACCCGATTTCACGCCATAACCTGGCCGCTGCTGAAGCCGACCACCCTCTTCAACCTGGTCGTCGGCCTCATCGGCGGATTCCAGATGTTCGGCCAGGCGTTCATGATCACCGGCGGCGGCCCGCACAACGCCACGCTCACGGTCGTGCAGTACATGTACCGGACCGGATTCAGCCTCTTCAAGATGGGCTACGGCGCGGCGGTCGCCTACTCGCTCTTCCTCGTCGTGCTGGGCGTGGCGCTGCTCCAGTTCCGCCTCCTCGCCTACCGGGAGGAGCACGGGTGAGACAGCGAACCGCCTGGATACCGACCATCCTCCTCACCATCGGGGCGCTCTTCTTCCTCGCGCCGCTGGCGTGGATGGCCTCGACCGCCTTCAAGCCGGAGGGCGAAGTCTTCGAGAAGACGCCCCACTGGATTCCGCGGCACCCCACCTTCCACAACTTCACCAGCCTGGCGGAGAAATCGTCGGAGGCGCCCATCGGGCGCTGGCTCCTCAACAGCGCCATCGTCAGCACGTCCGTGGTCCTGCTGACCCTCCTGCTCAGCGCGATGACCGCATACCCGCTCGCGCGGCTCCGCTTCAGGGGACGCGACGCGCTCTTCTACACCATTGTCGCGGCGATGATAGTGCCCGGCCAGGTGACCATCATTCCGGTCTTCCTCCTGATTCAGAGGCTCGGCTGGTTCGACACCTACCCGGCGCTCATCGTCCCCGGCCTTGCCAGTCCCTTTGGGGTCTTCCTGATTCGCCAGTTCATGCAGACCATTCCGCGCGAGCTGGAGGAGGCCGCCGCCATCGACGGGTGCGGCCCGTGGAGGACCTGGGCGCAGGTGATCCTCCCGCTCACGACGCCGGCACTCGCGACGCTCGGCGTGCTCACCTTCCTCGGCGCCTGGAACGACTTCCTCTGGCCGCTCATCGCGACGAACTCAACGGAGATGCGCACGATTCCGGTCGGCATCCAGATATTCCAGGGCCACTACACGACCGAGTACGGGCTGATGATGGCGACCGCGGTCCTGGCGTCGATACCCGTTATCGTCGTTTTCCTCGCTCTCCAGCGGTTCGTCGTCCGGGGAATTGTGCTGACTGGCTTGAAGGGTTGACGACGACGCGCCGGGCGCCGATTCGACCTGGTTCGACCTGGGTGGAGAAGGTGAATCGCGATGCGGCCATCGATCCAACCTGAAGGGCTGCTGGAGCATATCGGCCTCTGGACCAATGCGGGTCCGGTCCCCGTCGCCGAGGCGATGTTCGGGATGGCCATGTCCCGCGTGCTGATGGCCGGAGCGCGGCTGGGGATATTCGCGGAACTGGCCCACGGCTCCGCCATGCCTGCGGACATCGCGAAGCGTCGTGAGCTCGACGAGCCCGGCGTAAAGCATCTCCTCGACTGCCTGGCCGCGATGGGCCATGTCGTCCGCATCAAAACTGGGTACGCCTTCACGCGCCGCGCCCGCCCCTGGCTCGATCCTACCTCCCCAACGTACGTTGGGCCGTTCCTCGAGTTCAACTACGATCAGTGGGAATGGTGGTCGGGGCTGGAGGAGGTGGTGAAGACCGGCCGCGGATACGAGATTCATGGATATGAAGCCGACGACCCACGGTGGGAGAGGTACATCCGCGCCATGTTCCTGCTGGCGCGGTTCTCGGCGCCGGAGGTCGCCCGCAAGCTCCGCCTCCCATCGCAACCGACGTCGCTGCTCGACCTGGCGGGCGCCCACGGCTGGTTCGCGGCGGAGCTCTGCAACCGTCACTCCGGCCTGCGCGCCACCGTTCTCGATCTTCCCGGCAGCGCCCGAATCGGACGCCAAATCATCGCGGAATGCGGCATGTCCGACCGGGTCACCCACGTAGACGGGGACATGCTGACCGATGACGTGGGCGGCCCGCACGACGCGGCGCTATGCTTCCAGGTCATTCACCATCTCAGCCCGGAGCAGAACGTGGCCCTCTTCCGCCGCGTCCATGCCGCTCTCAAGCCGGGCGGCGTCCTTGCCGTAATGGATTACTTCACGCCGCCGGAGGGCAGGCGCCCAGATGCCGCGGCCTTCCTCGGCCTCCATTTCTATCTCACCTCCAGCGCCGCGACCTATGGGCCAGAGGACTTGAAGGCTTGGTTAGCCAAAGCAGGTTTCGAACGGCCGCGCCGTCTGCGGCTCTACCGCGTCCCGGTCCAGACCGTCTTCGAGGCGAAGAGGACGTGATTCGTGATGCGTGAATCGTGATTCACGCATCACGAATCACGATTCACAATCACGCATCACGAATCACGCATCGCCTCTCACCGGCTCGCGCGCCGGTTTGTCGGATAGTCGGGCGGGAGCATGACAAAGATGTCGCGCTTCGGTTGTACCTTGCGGTAGACCCATCGAATCCCGCGGGCGGACTGGTCCTCCGGTTTTGGTTCCAGGCCCGCAAGATGCGCTTCCGAGCGGCCGGGAGTGTTCAGCCGGACCTCGACGAGATCGGGCACAGACCGCCAACCGCCCAGGTCCTTGCTCACAAACTCGACCGTGCGATGCCCGCCATCCCAACCCAGCGGCGCCTGCGACCGGATCGTCATCGTGTGGACCTTGCCGGGCGTGAAGTGGACCCACCATGTGCGCCAGCGCGTGGCCGTGTCCTTCTTGTCGTTCAGCTTCCAGGGCTCGATGGACACATCCTGCCGCCGACCGTCGACCGCTGCCGAGAAGTCCGTGAAGCCTCGCGCGTCTGCTTCGTTGAGGTCGCCCGCGCCGTTGTCCTTCGACCGGTAGAAGTCCTCGCGGACCGCAACCTGAATCTGGTCCGCGCCCTTCTCCAGCTTGCCGCTCGGGTAGTGGAGACGGAAGCTCGCCGTCTCGACGAGGCTCGTGCCGCGCACGTTCAGATCCACGTTCCCGCGCTCCAGCCAGACGTTTCCCTTGCTGTCGCGAACCGCAGGGAGGCCCGTCCTGCCCTGATACATCTTGTGCTCGGCGCGTGCAGCGACCGAGACCGTGAGGAAGAGGAGACAGACCGCTGCGCCTGCAAGCAGATTCCTGGCTGCCGCCGCCGTTTTCATCTTGAGCTCCTTTCGGCGTGCCATTGGGGTTGTTTCCATCGAGTCGGATGGAATGCACACCGAGGATAAGACGTTTGCGTTCCGCGCATGTTCCGGGAGGCTTCCGAGGCCGATTGCAACGGGCGTCATGAAAACTGTACAATGGGTCATTGGTGACCGCACAGACAGAATGCAGAATCGTGAGGAAGATCGATTGGACCTGACCCAGCTCAAGACAGAGGCGCGCCGGCTGCTTCACTTCGACCAGCCGGCGCAGGCGGCTGCTCTGCTGCAGGATGGAATGGCGCGCCTTGGAGCGGACTCGGAGGCGCACGGACTGATGGGCGCCGCGCTTTCTCGGACCGGCAATGAGCCGCTGGCCGTGAGCCACTTCGAGCAGGCGGTCCGGCTCGATCCCAGCCGCGCCGCGAATCACTATAATCTCGGCGTCGCCTATGAGAAGATGGGCAGAGTGGACTGGGCGCTCGAGGGCTATCGGCAGGCGCTCGTCCGCGACCCCGCATTCGAACAGGCGATCACGGCCTATTACAGGCTGGCGCCGCTTGCCGCGACCGCCCAGGCGCACGAGCCAGGCTTCGGCGGCGCAACCACGCCCGTGGCGCAGGCGCAGGCGCCGTTCACCACCGCGCCAACGGGGTTCCCCGCGCCGCCACAGCCACCCGCCGTGTTTCAGGGCCCGAGGGATTGGAGCGCAGCGCCGCATGGCGTACGAACTGCATATACGATTAATGTCGTCGCAATTGTGCTTGGCCTCATCGGATATTGCCTTGTCGCCCTGGGATACAGCCAATCGGCACGCGCATCCGACGACAACGTGGTGATCGCGGTGATGACCGTAATCGTGATCGTTTTCGAGGCGGTCGGCTTCATTCTGCTCGCCGCCCATAAGCGGGCCTGGCCAATCGGATGGGTGCTTCAGCTTATCGTTGCCATAGTCGGTCTGATGGGAATTCCGGTATACACAATCATGTATGCGGTGCTGCTCATGCGATGGTTCAAACCAGACGTCCGTGCATGGTACGGCGTGGCATGATGAAGGTAACGAACTCCGGGCACGGAATCACGCGGCGCGAGCTCATTACTCTGGGGGCGGCATCCGCCGTATCCATATGTGCACCACGGGAAGTCGCTGCCCTCGTCTCGCCTCCATCTCGCGCCGATTCGGTCATCCTGGTGTGGCTCGATGGCGGTCCGTCGGCACAGGAGACGTTCGACCCGCGACCGGACGCGCCCGTCGATCTGCGCGGTCCGCTCGGAGCGATTCGGACGACGGTTCCCGGAATTCCCATCGGCGCGATGATGGGGCGGATGGCACGACTCATGCATCTCTGCACGCTCGCACGAACCGTGTCTCACTCGGAGACTCTCCACCATCGTGCCTGCAGGGCGCACCTGACCGTCTCGGACGCAAAACAAGCCCATCGATCCCCGATCTTCATTGGCGCGGTGGCAGAACAGCGGCCCGTTGTATTCGGCAGCCGCGGCTTCGGGAGCGGATACGGCCTCGCGGGGAATTCAGACCTGACCGAGATATTACCGGGCAGCACATCGTGGGCGTGCGCCGCGGATTCCGAGCCGGCGCGAATCAGAGAGACGTATGGGCGAAGTCAGTTCGGGGCGTCATGCCTGCTTGCTCGGTGGCTCGTGGAACGGGGAATCCGATTTGTGACGGTCTGCCAGACCGGCTGGGATGCGCACTGCGACGCCATCGAAATCTCCCGCGACTGGCTTGTACCAACCCTTGATGAGGGACTTTCGGCCCTGCTGTCGGACCTCCGGCAGAGGGGATTGCTGGAACGGACGCTCGTAGTGGTCACCGGCGAGTTCGGCAGGACGCCACGCCTGAACGCGCTCGGCGGGCGGGACCACTCTCCCGCTGCCGGATTCGCGCTGCTGGCGGGAGCAGGCATTCCCAAAGGGCACGCCATCGGCGAGGTGGACACGGCGACCGGTGAGCCGTTGGATTTGGCGGTTTCGCCCGCTGCAATCTCCTCGACCATCCTCGCAAAGATGGGATTGTCGGGACATCGCATTGCGAGCGAGCTCGGCTGACAGGTCACTTTCCGGTGGGTGCCGGCGGATGCGCAACGCCCGTTCCCTCCAGTGCCAGCGCGGCTGCCCAGACGACGAGGTTCCCCGTATAGTGCCGCCCCTCTACGGGTGAGCCGTCCCTCGCAGACAGGATGAACGGCTGGTCCCACGTCCGGCCCTGTGCAGCAAGCGAATCGTAGAGCCACTCGACCCGAGACAGCGCGCTTCGCCGCATATCCGAATCGTCGCGGCGAGCGGCAATCCAGAGGGCGGCCGACTCTGCATTGAGGGCTTCGGCGAGAACCACGTCTCGCGACTGGCTGCCGCCGCTCTCGTCCGGCTCGCCGTTCGCCTTCACCCCGGCAACGAATCCCGGCGCTCCCGTTTTGGCGTTGAAGCGCGCGACCGACCGGATGGCGCCGGCGGTGTGTTCGGGTGGCAGGATGTCCCCCAGGCCGGTGAGCCATGCGGCTGTCTGACCGGCAAGCTGGTCCGCGAGACAGGTGTCGCTCTGCCGGAAACCCTCCGGGTCTGCGTAGAGGCGGTAGTAATCACCGGTCCAGAGGAGGTCCTCGTATGCCGCCCTGCCCTTCTCGAATCGCTCGCGGCACCATTTCGCGAACTCCTCGTCGCCGCATCGCTTCGCCGCTTCCTCGCCCGCCCGCAGCGCCGCGAGACTCAGGCCGGCGGTGTACGCCGAAGTTCCAAACCAGGGCCACCGGTCGTAGAACTGATTCGAGGGGAAACCAGTGTCGCTGCCTGGCGATTCGTTTATCAGGCCGTCGTTGTCGGTGTCCAGCGTCATAGCATACTGGAGGGCGCGCTTTATCCGCGGGTAGAGGCCGACCAGGAACTCGACATCCTGCGTCCGGGCGAAGTCGCGCCAGCACATCAGCGCGAACTCGGTCGAGAGGATGGGCCGCTCGGCGCCAAACATCCCGTTTTCGATCCCCGCCGGAGCGCCCAACCCGAAGGGAATCTCGCCGTTCGTTGCCTGGAGCTTCGCGATGGCGCGCATCGCCTGCTTCTCCTGGTCCGGGAAGAGGAGGAGCAGTGGCCACGAGGAATTGAACCGGCACGCCACCGATTCAGTTACCGGCCGGCCGGTGAAGCTCTCGTTGACGAGCAGCCGTCCGTCATCCAGCCAGATGGAGTTGCGAGCAAGCGCGTAGAGGCTGTTGACGAGCGCATCCTTCAGCCAATCGGGGACTTGCCGGCCGTAGACCTCCGACTGCCACTCCCAAATCCGCTGCTCAATGACCGCGGCGCGCTCCAGCGCGAACGTCGCCACGCCCCGCGCATCCGCGAATCGGAGCGCGTAGCGGTTGCGGACGGCCTTGCCGTCGGAGGTGGTCCACCGCGGAGCGTACCAGCCGATGACGAGAGTGAGCGCCTTCTCCTCGCCGGGCGCGAGCTTCGCAACGCCGAAGACGCGCGCGGCCGTGTCGCCGTACGGGGTTGCGGGATTATCCGCCTGCATCTGCCAACCCACGCCGCTCCCTGCAATCGCATAACCGCTTCCCGTCCCCGTCCTGACCTCGATTCCCATTCCGGAGGCGAGATGGAACCGCTCCGGCGGAGTGTCGCCGCCGCCCGGCAGCGAGAAGTGGAGGTCCAGCCGGACCGGCAGCGGCCGCGCATCCGTGTTCCTGACAAAGACCGTTACGAGCGCCGCCGGGACGTTGGAGAGGTCCGCGTCACCGGGCACGAACGGGCTGAAGGCGCGAATCCGGATGGCGGCAGGAGTCGTCGCGGTCTGGGCGCAGTCGAGCTCGGCGACGGGGTAGTGACCGAGGTATCTGGCGGGAACGGGCTGCGACGTGTCGCCTGCAGAGGAGAGCAGGGTCAGCGTCCGGGCGTCCCCACCCGTGCCTGTAGTGGCGGTGAGGCGGAAGAGAAGCGGCGGCCGCGGCTTGATCCAGTCGTTGTTCAGGCAGGTGTCATGGACGCGAGAATCGGGGCGAATCTCGATGAATCCGGTCCCGAGGCCCCCGAGCGGAACGCCGCTCGCGTTCCGCGCCGCCGTAAGCCAGCGGCCCGGAATCTGGCGGGACCAGCCAGGGAGCAAGACCGACTCGACGCGGGGAATCGCGGGTGGAGTGACCTGGCCGTTACAAGGGGCGGCGCATGCAAGCGCCACGGCGAACCAGCCCCACATTTCGCGTGCCAATCGCAAATCAGAGGACCTAATCGAGAGTCTCCCAGCCTGCGATGTCCGGTGCGCCCGTTTCGCTCAGAATCACCGCCAGCCGCGCCGCCTTTCGTTCCATGTCCCCTCCCCTCGACCCACACCTCATGAGAGTCCGCGGTGGGCGGCCCGATCCCTTTGCTGGCACGCCGACAGGGCGCTAAAGGATCGATTCGTTCCACTCTCGGCGGAAGGAGTCGCGGACCTCTTCATAGCTCATGCCGCTCTCGAACGCGGATTTGAGTGCCGGGGCGAACGTGTGACGGTAGAAGTCCTCGCCCATCCGCCGGATTACTTTGCGCTCGAACTCGTCCGTCGAGCCCATGTGCTTCCACCAGTCCTCTTCCCGCCGCTTCGCCCCCGACCGTCGCGTCGTAGAGGCGCGGCCGGGCTGGTATCCCGTGAACTTCCGGGCGGCCACGACCTTCGCTACCGAAATGCCGTAGGCCCGGGCATCGTCGGCGCGCATGTGCTTGTCCCGCAACGCCGTGAGCCGGTTCCACTCCGCGAAGATGTCGAACCGGCGAATGCTCGCCTGCGGGTGCGTCGATGTCCGAGAAATTGCTGCCATTCCGTCCCTCCTGCGCCGCGCTTATCTGCGGCCCGACCATCCTACTACCTACGTCGCCGGGGACCATCCGTCAGCAGGCGGTCTACGGATGGGTGGGAGGAACGTACCTGTGGACGCCGTCCGCCAGCGCCTGAGCGAACAGCTTCTGCCCTTCTTCGGACTTTATGAAGGCTGCGTCCTTCGAGTTGTTCAGGAAGACCATTTCGACCAGCACCACGGGGACGTTTGAGTGAATCGAGCCGATGAGCGCCCCGCCCATCTTCCTGCCGACGGCCGTGGAGCGATCCGTGGTCACGCCATTGTCATGCAGGCGGTCGCCGATGGTGGAAACAATGCCCGCGTGAATCGCGTCGGCCGCCACCTGGCTCCCCTCCCGCACATCCGCCGGCGGGCCGGTCACCTTTCCATCGCGGGCCGCCTGGTTGGGGTAGAAAACGCGGAACCCGGTTCCGTCGCCGGTGTCACAGTGAAGGCGGAGCATGATGGCGGCGTGGGCGTGATTCGCGATGTCGGCTCGGCGGACGTTGCGGACGAGCTGGTTTTCGCGCTGCTTCGTCATCACAACCTTGTAGCCATCCTTCACAAGCAGATTGCGGACGCGCTGAGCCACAACCCAATTGATATGCGTCTCGGTCGTGCCGTGCTGCTTCTGCATTCCGTCGTTAATCTCGGAAGGGTGGCCGGGGTCGAGGCAGACAACCGGTTTGTCGGGCGAGCCCGTCACGCCCGGTGTCGTCAGGATGCACAGGAGAATCGCAGCGAGGACAGTCCGCATCAGAACAGTACCCCCTGCCGTTTGCCATGCTCGCGGCGCTCGGCAATTGCGTCGGCAAGAGCCTTCTGCGGGGCGGAGAGCGGGAGCTGCCGCAGCTCGTCGAGGGTCACCCACCTCGCCTCCGCGCAGCCCATTGGTTCGGCATCGAGGCAGCGGGCCGACACCTCGAACAGGTGAAGCGTAATGGAATAGTACGTCACGTTGTGTTTGATTGTCGCGATCTTCTCCCCCGCCTCCCCGAAGATTCCCGCGACCTCGCGCGCCGCCCTGACGGCGCAATCCGCCGGGCTCTCCCCGGATTCGCAGACTCGACGGGGCAGCTCCCACAATCCTCCCCAGCGACCATGCGGCGGCCGCTTCACCGCCAGAATCCGGCCGCCATTGCACACCAGCGCCGCGCAGTGGGTCGTGCGGACGGTGGGTCTGGCCGGCGCCGTCCGCGGCCAGGCGGTTGGATCTGCGCTGTTCCCGGCGCGGCAGACTGGCAGAAGCGGGCACCGTTCGCACGCGGGGTCGGAGGGAGTGCAGACAAGCGCGCCGAGCTCCATCACCGCCTGATTGAAGTCCCGCGCCTCCCCCTCGGGAATCAGCGCCTCCGCCAGTGACCAGAGCCGCGGCTGGACTGAAGCAGATTTCGGGTCGCCGTCGATTGCGAATACGCGGGTGAGGACGCGCATAACGTTCGCGTCCACAAGGGGCGCAGGCTGGTTGAACGCGATGGAGCAAATTGCCCCGGCCGTGTATCGCCCGATTCCCGGCAGTGATTCGATGGCTTTCTGGTCCGTTGGCATCGCTCCGCCGTGATTGGCCACAAGCTGTCGCGCGGCTTGATGCAGGTTGCGCGCCCGCGCGTAGTAGCCGAGGCCGGACCAGTTTCGCAGGACTTCGTCGAGCGGCGCATCCGCCAGGTCGCGGAGCGCCGGGAAGCGGGCCATCCACCGTTCGTAGTAGGGAATCACGGTGGCTACCTGCGTCTGCTGGAGCATGATCTCGGACACCCAGACGGCGTACGCGTCATCCTCGCGCCGCCGCCAGGGAAGGTCGCGCTTGTGCGCGCGGTACCATGCGAGGAGAGGTCCGGCGAACGTACGCCGGACCAGGTCGTCAACCCTCTCGTCTGCAGCTGAACCAGTCACATGTGTTCTACTTCTTCTTCGCCTGGAATCGCTCCAACCTGTCGAAGATTCTCGCCCAGCGGTCCAGGTCGCCCTCGCGCGTGTCCTCGGGGAGGAAGCCCAGATTGAGGTAGGTTCGGATGGCCGGGAGGCGGAAATCGTCGGTCTCCAGCACAGCATCGGCCCGGCCGTGCTCGCGCATGTGGTGGAGCGTTGCGAGCGTGACGATTCGGCCGAGCGATTTGCCCGCGTGGGCGGGGTCGGCGCCGACCCAGTGGAGGTAGCCGCTGCCGGGGAATCGATCCGGCACGTACCGCGAAGAGCCCGTGGCCACGATTCTGCCCGCGTGCTCGATGACGAACACGGCCTCCACGTCCGGCGCTTCGGTCAGGTCGCGGCGGACCCGCGCGGTGTCCCAGGGATCGTCCGGAAACGCGAGGTTCAGGACGCGGGACAGCTCCTTCTCATCGCCCGCGACGGCGGTACGAAGCGTATAGCCGGCCGGCGGCTCTTCGCGCGGAGGGAGGCGGTCGAGCCTCGGGCGGCGCATCAGGAGCTGGGGCTGTTTCGCGGTCACGATTCACCTATCGCGGCGAGATGCTTTGGTGTCAGCAGCCATTCGAGGACGCCCGCGCCGGGCTCGATGGCGTCGGTGTCCACGCGGATGAGGCCGCCCTTCTTCAGGTCGATGGATGCGCCTCCACAGAGCCGGCCCGCGACCATTGGGAAGTCGAAGTTGTGGCCGACCAGCAGCAGGCGGCGGACTTCGTCGTGCTCCTCGACGATCTCCTGAAGATGACCCAGCCCGAATCCCGGCACAAGGCGCGGATCCACATGAAGTAGATCGCCTGCATCGAGCACGCGGGCGGCAATCTCGGCCGTCTTCAGCGCGCGGGCGTAGGGGCTCGTCAGGACGAGCTCGATGTCGGGCTTGAGCCGCTTCATGCCGGCTGCCACGCGTTCCATGTCGGCGATGCCTTCGTCCGTCAGCTCGCGGTCGCGGTCGAGTCCCGTCAAGCTGACGTCCTCCGCAATTCCGTGCCGCAGAAAGTAGAGCTTCAACGTGATTCGCCTCCTGTGATCCGTCGGGGGATGGTTTTCGACAGCCGCCATCGAATCCCCTTGATGATGGGCGCGTCGACGACTACCCGACCGAGCTCAGAATCCCGAAGTCCAGCGCCCTCTGGTACAGCCAGGTCATCCGCCAGAACGCCGTCGGGGACGGGTAGAGGCGGCCCGGGGATGAATCCGGGGTTGAAGCCGGGGTTGAAACCCCTCTCTACGAGACGAAAGCCACCTTCGTGGCTTACACTTCGGATGCGCCCGGTCGCCACTGGTTGTCAAGGTACGCGAATCACGCGCTTCCGCTCCTGCTTACTACTCGATGGGAGCCTTTTGGTTACGCGTCCGATATTATCGTGTGCTCGGAAAACGGTTGACGGCCGGATTGGGTACCGGGACGGCGCTCTTGTAAGCCGGTGGGACTTGTCTTGTACGCCCGCGGGCCAGTACGGGCGAATAGACCGCCAACGGACGTTCGTGCGATGGCAGATACGTTGGTCGGCGGTCTATTCGCCCCTACGCTCGCCAACGGGACTGCCTTCAGAAGCACGAACCTTCATTGGCGGTTTA
>Ga0068855_100001260_pt1 | contig 31457 bp, 30 predicted proteins | sample KBSCornC52_FD_66592 | JGI IMG/M metagenome (GOLD analysis project Ga0068855, IMG submission 66592) | Corn rhizosphere microbial communities from Kellogg Biological Station, Michigan, USA - KBS Corn C5-2 | ecosystem: Host-associated > Plants > Roots > Rhizosphere > Soil ...
TCCGGAGTTTGTGTCTCGCCCTTCGGGCCGAGCGCCGCCTTCGCCCACTCGTAGGGAGTCGGCAGCCGCTTGCCCTGCGACTTCGCGTACGCTTCGGCGCCCGGCAGCGGCACGCCAAGCACCGGCAGACGGGCGATGGAGTTGGGAAATGGCTCCCCGACTGGCGCCCAGCCGAGCGGATAGAGCGCCTGGCGGACCAGGGGATTGTTCCGCTGTTTCTCGTCGAGCGCGTTCCAGAAAGCCAGATACTCGCCGTTCGTCACCTCCAGCCGGTCGATCTCGAACGGAGCGACGCACGCAACCGGCTCCCCTTCCATGTCCGACTGGTCCGCCAGCATCGCCTTCGGCACGATAACGGGCCCGCCCGGCACGTGGACCATCTTCGAGCTGGTAGTGCTGGCAGCCGGTTTGTCCTCGCCCGCCACCTTGACCGGCTGCGGTGAAGATAGGACTTGAGCGTCCTGAAAGAGTGTGTCCGGCGTCTTGACGGCCCCCGCGCAATTGGTCACCAGAGAGAGACTGGCGAAGGAGACGAAGCTGTCCCGTCTTGCGGGCGGTCCGCCGCCGGGAATCACTCCGACCGCCTTCTCTTCCGGGCCAAGAACCACCGCGCCGGCCGGAACGCCGTCCAGCGGCTCCGAAAAGCGGATGCGGCCCGGATGGTCGGAGCTCTCCTCCGCCAGGCACTGCCAGCTCACGCCCTCCGGTTTGGCGGCGAGCCGCGCCGGCTTGCGAACCAGATCGCCGAACTTCCCCGCGCTCTCATCCCAGGCGCGCCAAACGACCTCCACGGTGTCGCCCGGCTTGAGTGTATCGGGAAGAAGGCTGCGGAGGGCGGGCACGTGGACCGCGCCCTCCGTCCTGAATACCGTGAATCCCATACGGCGCATGTTGTCGATGAACCAGCGGGAGCGGCGCCCCATCGTGACCTTCTGCTCGCGGTCGCTGCCGGGGCGAAAGGTAACGTGAATCGTCTGAGTCTCGGGGGCGGAGGGCGTACTGTCAGGCGAGAGATTGAAGAGGTCGAAGGGGACGACGAGGAACCCGTCGCAGCGGAGAACGAAGCCGTTGCCGTATCGCGGGGCCATCGGCGTGCCGTTGGACTTCGTGCCGGTCACGCGGATTCCGACGAGCGCTTCGTCGACGGACCCGGTGTGCGGCAGCTTTTCCAGACTCTGGAGCAGCGCTTCCGTGACCGGCCCCCTGGGAGTTTGTGTCCGCTTCTCCTGCGCGGTCGCCTCGATGCAGGCCGCGAAGAGCAGAAGGCATATGCTGCCGATGACGCCAGGCCGGCGGACAGCTCGCTTGTGCATGTCCCTCCCTCCCCTTCATGACGAATCGAGAGACGCATCCAGGTGTCGAAAGCACGTAACGGTCGCGAAGGTTACCGCGCGCAGCGAAATCCGACGGGCAGCAGCCAGGTCAGCGCCGAATTCTCCGGTCTCACTGAATCACCAGGCTCAACGGGTGGAATCGGCAGGTCGAGCGCGTGCAGCGCCACGGTTCTCCCGGTTTCCGGCGAGTAGTCGCGCGGAACCTGCTGCCACACGCCGAATCCATCCCGCTGGTAGGTCCAGAGCCGGACTCCGGTCGCGAGATAGCGATCCACAGCATCCAGTGTGGAGGGCTTGAGCGATCCGCGCATCTCCATCTGGCTGCCGATTCGCAGCGTCCATCCGGACAGCGGGACGAGGAGAGCCGTCTGCTCCTGAAGCGAAGAGACCGTGTACGTGATATTGGCCAGCGTGAAGCCGCTCGGCTTATCCTGCCGGTACGTGCAGCTGACCAGTCGATTCAGCGACCGGTCCGTCAGGCTGCTCAGCAGCGTGGGTGGCGCGGCCGGGAAGAGGCCCGGTTCCAGCCCGGGAGTCCAGTCGTCCGTGGGACGCGCGAGGAGCCAGTCGACCCTCCAGTAACGGAGCGCGCCGCGGGCCGGCGGGGCGGGCGACGGCGCGAACATCTCGGCTGCATCGAGAATCATGTCGCGCGCGCCACAGGGGCTCACGTCGAACGACCGGGAGCCCCGGGCAAGAATCCTGTTGGGATTAGCCCATTCGTCCGCGATCTTCAGGGTTTCGCGTTCCACGACCGATTTCGACAGGGAGGCGACGCCGCGACCCGCCGCGGTGCGAGGGATGAACGGTATCTCATATCGCCGGGCAGGCGGCGTACCAACGGACTGCGGCTCCAGCTCTCGATTCATGAATTCCGCGTTGTCCCTTGCGAAGACGGCATGCTGCGCTCCGATTGATTCCCACGCCCGCCTTCTCGCCTCCAGATAGCGCTTGACCCATGCGGGAACGCTCGCCTCGCCGCCCGGGCCGAACGCAGCCATCAGCCACTCGCAGGGCGTGGGCAGCCGCTTGCCGCGCCACCTCGCGTAGGCGCGCGCTCCCTCAATCGACACGCCGAGCACCGGCAACCTGGCTATCCCATCCGGGAAGGCCGGCTCGGATGGAGCCCACCCAGCTGGATAGAGCCTCTGCCTGCCATCCGGCAAATCGCGGGTCCGTGGCGGGAGGGAGCGCCAGAAATCCAGATACTCCGCGTTGGTGACTTCGAAGCGGTCGATTGCGAATGGCGCGACGCTTACCTCGCGTGCGCCGTTCATGTCGGGCTGCTCGCGGAGCAGGTCGGAGGGAATGGACAGCCGCCCGCCGGTCACGGGCAGCATCCGCTGGTCCGCCGGGAGCGCATCCTCCGACTTTCGGAACGATTCGTCCGTCGTCGGGACCGGCGTGACACAGTTCGTGACGCGATACAGCTCCTCAAAAGAGAGGTATCCCGTCGCCGTCCCCTCCATCGATCCGGTGACCATCCCGACGGCCAGTCCGTCCTCACCCAGCACAATCGCACCGGGCATCGCGTCCGGAACCGGTGTCGCCAGGTCCACGACACCATTCCGCGCGGCGCCGGTCGCGGACTTTACAGGCACTGTCTTTGCCGGAATTCGGAGAATCGGGCCATATCGCGAGCCGCTCCACGGCGCGCACACGAGAGTGACGGTCTCCGGTCCACTCAGCAGGCGCGTGCGTAGGGCGGGCGCACGGACGCCGTTGACTCGAAACGCGACGTATTCCGAGGCCGCGGCGACCAGGAGGCGCGGAATCGCGAGGTTGTCGAGCCTCTTCACGTGGTCCGTTCCCGGGTGGAGGAGGACCGACATTTTCTGCGAGACCGTATCGGCGCTCTCCGCGAACACGTCCATCGGGGCGAGGAGGAACCCATCGGAGCGGAGCACGAATCCGTTGGCGCGCCGGGTCGATTCGGGTGCGCCTGTCGCGTGGTGACTCACGACCTCGATGGCGGCGAGCGCGTCGTCCACCGTGCCGACATACCGATCCTCCTGCGCCGCTCCGTGGGACGACAACAAAACGAAGCAGGCGGCCGCGAGGGTTATAAGCACCCCCGTCAGCCGCCTGCGATTGAATCGCATGGTCGCTTCAGACCTTCTTCGCGATGTTGACCCATGTGTGGACGTGCGGCGCGCCGCGGAAGTGCCACACAAACGCCGGGCCTTCCAGCCGCCAGATATCCCAGACGCCGTCATTTCCGAGGTCATCCTGCTTGTAGAAGGCGAGGTGCACCGCATCGAGGCCGCCGCTCGCCTTGAGGTCGCGCAGCACGTCGTCCACGTCCGACTTGCGGTAGGGCGACAAGACGTCCTTCATCACGGTCTCGACATGCGCCTTCTGGTCATGCGAGAGTGCACTTATCGGCACGCCGGGAAGCGGCTGGCCCGGCTTGCGGAAGGAGATGGCGCTCTCCTCCGGCGCTAGCGCGATGAGCGCCTGCTGTCGCTGCTTCCCGTCCAGCATCGTGTAGACTTCGTTCGCCGCCTTCGCCTGATACCAGAAGACATTGCCGGGATGACCCGGGTCCTCGTTAAACTTTGTCGCGTGCCCGTAGAAGATGGGCCCGCCGAATGCCATGTTGTCCGCCGGGTCGCCGCCGCACCGCATGGTGACGTGGCGGCCGGTCAGCACCCACTCGGTCTTGTCCGTCTTGTCGTCGTGGAAGAGCGCGACGTGGTAGTTGCCGAGCCCGCCGCCATCATCCTGCATCTGCTTCTGAAACTTCGGGTACCACTCTTCGCTCGTAACGCCCTTCAGGATTGCGCGCACCATGTCCTGCTGATCCGCTGTGAAGGTTTCGGCGATGGTGGGCTTGACGATCTCCCAGTTCGCATTCACCATCATCCGCTTCTCGTGCGCCCAGGGAAACGCGACAGCCGCCTTCTGCTTCTCCGTGAGCGAGTTGTAGAGCGTCCTGACCGCCGATTCGGGCACTCCGGTCTGCGGCAGCCGCGCAATTCGGGGCGCTGCATAGGCTCGTATATCGGGGAGAACGACGGCAGCGGTCGCCGCCAGCGCCGCTCCACCCGCCGCACGGAACAGCTCCCGCCGCGTAACAGGGTCTCCCGTGGCGGACTCGGCCGCCTCGCACTCCGGACATCTCGCCTCAATCTGGTCTGCCATGATCGCTCCTCCAAAGGTCGCCTCACGATATGCTGCACACGGTTCGCGCAAGGCGAATTCTTTTCCTGCATAGGGCATTATTCGCCGGATGTCGATGCGGACTCGGCCGGAGGGCTGGCGAGCGGAGTCTTCCGATAGAGGTCGGAAAGCGTCAGAGAGACGCCAACCGATTCGAGCTTGAGCGTATCCGCCAGGTGGGAGTAGATGGTGATGTTCCACTGCACGGCAGATTGTCGGGCGAAGTGCGCCGCCTCAACCTTATCCTGCTCGATGAGGAGGTAATCGACGACGGATGCCACCTGCCGATATTCATTGAACTTATCGTCGCGGTCGTTCGACGCAGTAGACGGCGACAGTACCTCGATTATTAACGTCGGGTTGAGCAGTGCAGGCGGATTCTCGTCGGTGAATTGCGCATCACCGCAAAGCGCGGAGACGTCGGGATACCGGTACTGGGTTGGATTCACGCGTACGCGAAAGTTCGCCGTAAATGGTTTGCACGGGCCATCTCCGAACGCGGTCGCAAGGCGAAGTAGAGCGTTGAGCGAGAGACAGTCATAAACAGGCGAGCCACCCGCCATATCGATGATCTCGCCATCTACATATTCGTGACGGGTCTTCGAAACGCGCTCCATCTCCAGATAATCCTGGACCGAAATCCTGGGCGGCGACGCGGGAGCGACAGGCTGATGCGGCGCGGTATGCTCGACGGGCTGGGGAATCGTTCGCGCGGTCATTCGGACGAGGTCCTCCCAACTCCATTGTACAGCATGGCGGCTGCCGCCACCAATCCCGCCCGAATCGCGTCGGGTACAATGTCCCTGACGCAGCACAGGAACGACCATGTTCACAGGAATCGTAGAAGAGACGGGCAGGCTGACGGCCATTCGACGGGGAGACCAATCTGCCCGCCTGACCATCGACGCTCCCGTCGTGTCGGAGGGCGCGCGCGTCGGAGACAGCATTTCGGTGAGCGGCGTCTGCCTCACGGTGGTTGCCATCGACGGAACGCGCCTCAGCTTCGACGCGATACCGGAGACGGTCAGCCGGACGAGCCTTCGCGCGCTCACGGCAGGCGACGGCGTCAACCTGGAGCGCGCCATGCATGCAGGCGGTCGGTTCGGCGGCCATCTGGTGCAGGGGCACGTGGACGGAACGGGAACGCTGCTCGCGATTCGCGAAGAGGAGAACGCCCGCGTCCTCCGCATCGCCGCGCCGCCTGACCTGATGCGCTATATCATTCCGAAGGGCTCCGTCACGCTCGACGGAATCAGCCTCACGGTGGTCGAGGTCGGCGCGGACTGGTTCACGGTCTGGATCATCCCGCACACCTGGTCGAACACGACGCTGCACCAGCGCAAGACTGGCGACCCGCTCAACATTGAGAACGACGTCATCGCGCGCTACCTGGAGAAGCTTCTCGAAGCGCGCGGGCTCGGGCAGGCCGGATTGTCACTGGACAAGCTCGCAAACGCAGGATTCACGGAGTAGAGATACGTGGGGCGATTCAGCCGAATCGAAGAGGCTATCGAGGCCATCCGTGAAGGGCGCATCGTGATCGTGGTCGACGACGAGGACCGCGAGAACGAGGGCGACTTCATCATGGCTGCCGAAAAGTGCACGCCCGACTCGATGAACTTCATCATCAAATACGGGCGCGGAATCCCCTGCGTGCCGACCACGTCCAAGAGGTTGCAGGAGCTGGACATTCCGATGATGGTCGGCATGAATACGGCCAAGCTCGGCACTGCCATGACCGTGACGGTGGATGCAAGCCACGGGACGACCACCGGCATCTCCGCCTACGATCGCGCGACCACCGTTCAGGTGTTCGTTGATCCAGCCGCGAAGCCGTCGGATCTCGCCCGCCCCGGCCACATCATCCCGCTGCGCGCGGAGGATGGCGGCGTCCTCCGCCGCGCCGGCCACACCGAGGCGACGGTCGATCTCTGCGTGCTGGCGGGGCTCTATCCGGCCGGCGTGCTCTGCGAGATCGTCTCCGACGACGGTACGATGGCGCGCGTGCCGGAACTGATGAAGATTGCCGAGCAGCACGGCATGCCGTTCATCACCATCGCGGACCTGATCGCCTACCGTCGCCGAACCGAACGGCTGGTGACACGCGTGGCGACGACCAAACTCCCGACGGCGCGCTTCGGCGAGTTCACGGTACACGCCTACGAGTCATCGGTCGACCCGAACCCGGCCATCGCGCTGGTGAAGGGCGACCTGACCGGCGACCCGCCACCGCTCGTTCGCGTCCACTCCTCCTGCGTAACCGGGGACCTCCTCTCTTCACTTCGCTGCGACTGCGGCGAGCAGCTCCACATGGCGCTCCAGCGAATCACGAACGAAGGCCGAGGCGCACTCATCTACCTCGAGCAGGAGGGCCGCGGAATCGGAATGGTCAACAAGATTCGCGCTTACGCGCTCCAGGACGGCGGAGCGGATACCGTGGAGGCCAACGAGAAGCTCGGATTCAAGGCGGACCAGCGCGATTACGGCATCGGCGCGCAGATTATGGTCGATCTCGGCCTGAAGAAGATCCGATTCATGACCAACAACCCGTCCAAGAAAGCCGGAATCGACGGGTACGGCCTGGAAATTGTCGAGTGGGTACCGCTATTCGTGAAGCCGAACCGCCACAACCAACGTTATTTTGATACCAAGCGCACCAAAATGGGCCATATCTTCCCCGAGAATGACTACCCGCCCGAAGGCGAGGAATACAGGGAGGAAGGATAAAGGACGTGCCAAAAACGTACGAGGGCAAGCTGGTTGCGCAGGGGCTGCGATTTGCAATCGTGGTGAGTCGCTGGAACTCTTTCTTTACAGAGCGGATGCTGGAAGGCGCGCTCGACGCACTGGTCCGCCATGGCGCCGATGAGTCGCAGATCGAGATCGCCCGCGTGCCCGGCACGTGGGAGATTCCGGTCGCCGCGCAGCGGATGGCGACCACGCGCCGATTCGACGCCGTGGTCTGCATCGGCTGCCTGATCAGGGGCGCGACCCCGCACTTCGACTATCTCGCGAGCGAGGTGACGAAGGGAATCGGCGCGATTACTCTCCAAACCGGCGTCCCCCTCACGTATGGCGTGATAACGGTTGAGAACCTTGAGCAGGCGGTCGAGCGCGCTGGCACGAAGGCCGGCAACAAGGGCGCGGAAGCCGCAATGGCCGCCGTAGAGATGGCCAACCTGCTGAAACAGATTGAATAGGCCGGTTAGTGAGTGACGCGTGATTCGTGATGCGTGAACGGTACAGTAACGTTCGGGGATTCACCGAGGCGATGCTCGCGCCCAAACCTTTTGTGCGATTCACGAGTCCGACTGCACCGTTCACGCATCACGAATCACGCATCACGAGTCAAGCATCACGCATCACCGCTGACCCCGGGAGTACTTATGCGTAAATCGGCCGGATACCTCGTCGTATTCGTGGTTGGACTCGGCCTCGGCTATGTTCTGCTGAGGACGATGGGCGCGTTCACGTTTTCCGGAGGCGAGCAGGCACGCCGAAACGTTCTCGCGGTTCTCGATAAGCCGGTCGCCTCATCCGCGGTTGCCGACACGCCGCTCGTGCGGGCGGCGGCCAGAATCGAGCCGGCCGTCGTGAATATCGACACGCTCGGCACCCGCCGCGAGATCGCGACCAATCCGTTTGGAGAGGAGTTCCAGACGGCCCAGCGGTTCCAGGGCAAGGGCTCGGGGGTGCTGATCAGCCCTGACGGCTACATCGTGACGAACAATCACGTCATCGAGAACGCCAATATCATCCGCGTTACCACGACGACCGACCGCCACTACGATGGCCGACTGGTCGGCGCGGACCCGGACGCGGATCTGGCTGTGGTGAAGATCGACGCCACGAACCTCCCCGCCGCGGACCTCGGCGACTCCTCCGCGCTAAAGGTCGGCGAGTACGTCATCGCCATCGGAAACCCGCTCGGCGTCGGCACGACCGTCACGCACGGCATCATCTCCGCGACGAACCGCCGCAATTTGCCGGTCGCCGAAGGGCGGATCCTTAGTCAGGCACTGCAAACGGACGCGCCCATCAACCGAGGCAACTCCGGCGGCGCGCTCGCGAACATGAACGGGCAGCTCATTGGGATTAACACTGCCATCGCTTCGGCGGACAGCGGCGGAGGCAACATCGGAATCGGTTTCGCCATCCCCATCAACGCAGCGCGGGACATCCTCAAGAGCCTGATCGCCCGCGGCCGAAGCCTTCCTCCGCAAGGCCCCGGTCTACCCTTCCTCGGTATCCGCTTCGCCCCGCTACCCGACGAGTATGCGCCACAGTTCAACCTCACGCCTGGCCAGGGCGTGGTCGTGGAATCCGTTGAGCCCCTTACAGCCGCGGCCGACGCCGGACTGCGACGAGGCGACGTGGTCTCCGAAATCGACGGCCGCCCGATCATGCACGCGCAGGACGTCCATGATGTCCTGGTCAAAAAGAAGGTCGGCGAGCAGGTGACCCTCAAGACAGTGCGCGGAGACGGGTCGAAGCAGGACATCAAGGTCACACTGGGCCGCCGCCCCTCCGCCATGCAATAGCCGCCCGCCACGCCCCATCCTCGTCCGGCAGGACGATCGGCCGCAGGCCCACCAGCGAGGTCAATTTCATTGCCTCGCCCGCGCGCTTGACCATCACCCTCCCTGTCGCAGCCGCACCGGTGTGGCGATTCGCTCCTCGAGCGTGCAGACGTGGTCGAGCCCGTACTTCAGGGCGATTGCGGCTGCGACCTCGTACGAATGCGCCAGATCGGCCGGCATGTGGCTGTCCGAGCCGATAGTGAGTAGCCGGCCGCCACGTTCCCCGTATAGCGCCACGTGGGATTCGCACGGATAGGTGTGGCCCACGCCCTGCCGAAGCCCGGCCGTGTTGATCTCCAGGGCCACGCCCCTCTGGATCATGCGGTCGAACAGCTCCGCCACCTGGTCGCGGTACGGCCGCCAGTCATATGGGCCGAACGCCTGTACGCCGCGCCGGTTGGCGTACTCCAGATGGCCCACGACATCGATGAGACCGCTCTCGACCGAATCGCGCACGGCCGTGAAATACCGCGCGTAGGCCACTTCCCGCGTCCGGCTGCCGATGTACGCCGGAGTCATCAGCATCTCACGGTCAACGTAGTGGACGGAGCCGAGAACATAGTCGAAAGGATGGTCGGACAGGTATTCCCCAATCGCGTCCTCGAACCACCGCTGGTAGTCCACTTCGACGGCCATCCGAATCTTCAACCGACCCGCGAACTCCTCGCGCGCCGCGGCGATCTCGTCTGCGTAGCGGGAATAGTCGAAGTAATCGACGACCGGATCGCCCGGGTCGAAGTCCTTGTGCTCGGTGAACCCGATCTCGTCCAGCCCCAGCTCTACCGCGCGGGCGCACTGTTCGCGAATCGTCGCCCTGCCGTCATGTGAGCGGAGAGAATGGACCTGGTAGTCGAGCGCGAAGTACGGTCCGATCAACGGGCTCCTCCGATCAGATGTCCGAGTATCCAAACGGCGGATCGGCGTCGAGCTGGCTTATCTTCCAGTCGGTCGTCCGGTAGAGGCCGAGCATGTGAACCGTCACGGTCTTTCGGAGGGTAAGATTGACGTGTGAAGTGAAGTAGTGGATGTTCACGCCTTTCTGCTTCTCGTCGAGGTCGAGGTCGAACGTCAGAAAGGCCGAATCCGCTTCCTGTTTCACCTGGAGGTTGCGCGTCACTGCGCGGAGCTGCCGGCCGTTCATGTCCCGAATCGCGGAGATCACCTCCGGTCTCAGCTTGTCCGGCGTCGTTCCGAGCACCCGGCTGTCCGGCGCGAAAAGGCCCATGATTCCATCCGCGTCGCCTGAAGCGAGCATGGACCGACCCCTGGAGAGGAAGGCTTCGGCCGTAGCGCGGTCCATTCCGCCCGCGCCTCTATCCTGGGACAGGAGGAACAGTAGGCCGAGTCCGCCGAGCATGACAATCGCGGCAGCAAGAGCAAAGCAGGAAGAGCGGCGCATTTCGACCTCGAAACTCGCAGTATGGATTGCATGAGGGACGGTTGCGTCGAACGCGCCGTACTCGCGGGCGGCCGGGCAAACCCGCATTGATTTTACTCGCTTTGAGAGACGCCGTCAAACGCTGCTTGCGGCCTCTGAGTCCGCGATTCCATGGAAAACGACCCATACCCCGGCTGGCAGCCTGCCATTGACCACATTCTGGAGGGCGGGGGCCGCGTGCTGGTCATCGGGGGCGTGGACACGGGCAAAACGACGTTCTGCGTCCAGCTTGTGAACGCGGCGGTCGATCGTGGCATGTCCATCGCGGTTGTCGATGCCGACATCGGGCAATCGGAGATCGGGCCGCCAGGCTGTGTCGGATGGGGCGTTCCGGACGCTTCGGTACGATCTCTCTCGGATATCTCCACTTCCGGCCTCGTCTTCGTTGGCGCGACCGCGCCACGCGGCAACCTGCTGGAGCTCGCCACGGCCGTCCGACGGGCCGTGGACGCGGCAGCCGTCTCGGCTCCCCGCGTCGCGCTCATCGACACGACGGGATTCATCCACGGAGCCGGGGCGCGCCGCCTGAAGCACGCGAAGCTCGCCCTCCTGGTCCCGCGGCACGTCGTGCTCCTCCAGCGAAAAGACGAGTGCGAGTCGCTCGTGAATGTGCTGCGCTACCGCGACGACATCGAGATTCACCGCCTGGCCGTACCGGAAGTCATCACGCGCAAGTCCTCCGCGTTCCGGGCGCAGCGCCGGACCAGCCGGTTCGCGCGATATTTCGAGACAGCCGAGCTGCGCTTCTTCCCTTTCGAAAACGTCGTCTTTACCGGCACGTGGCTTAATAATGGCCCGCCCGTCGCGCCGCACCTGCTCCGGTTTATCGCCAACTCGCTGCGGCTGCGCGCGTGGCACGCCGAGGAGCGCGATCGGCATCTCGGAATCGTGACGAACGCCATGCCGTCAGACGACTCCGGCCTCGCGTCCATTCAGGAGCAGTTCCGCACGCAGGCGATTACGGTCACGCCGGCCGCGAATCTGCGCCACCTGCTCGTCGGGCTGGCGGATCACGACGACCGGCTGCTCGGCCTCGGTCTTGTCGAGGCAATCGAGTTCCGCAAGCGCGAGCTCGGCGTCCTTACCCCAATCCGCGCGCACGCCGCGGTGCGAATCATCCACTTTGGCCTGCTGCGCGTCGATGCCTCCGGCAGGGAGCTCGGAACGGTTCGCATTGGGGACATCTGAGCTGCAAATGAATGGGAGTGTGAATTGCTTCGGCTCTATCTCGTAAGGCACGGGGAGACTGTCTGGAACCGCGAGGGGCGCGTTCAGGGGCACACGGACGTTCCCCTCTCCGCGGAGGGCGTCGAGCAGGCTCGCCGAATGGCGGCGCGATTCGACGGCGAGCGAATCGACGCCGTGTGGTCCAGCGATCTCGGCCGGGCGCGAACGACGGCAGCCGCCGTGGCCGGCCCGCGTGGGATCGACGTGGTGGCGACGCCCCTGCTCAGGGAGACGATGCTCGGCGAGTGGGAGGGATTGACAGAGCCCGAGGTTGTCGCGCGGGGAGACGGCGACGCGTGGATTCATTGGCGTCACGACCCGAAAGTCCACCGCCCGCCGGGCTCGGAGCCGCTCGAAGACGTGTGGACCCGCATGCTTCGTGTGGTGAGCGAGATTCGCGCCGCCGTTCCCAGCGGCTCGGTCGTTATCTCAGGCCACGGCGGGAGCCTGCGCTGCATCCTCTGCGATGCGATCGGCGCGCCGCTCTCCAGCCTGAACCGCTTCGCCCTGGAGAACACCTCCATCAGCTTGATCGAATACACGGAGCACCGCACGTGGGTCCGATTCGTGAATGATACCTGCCATCTCCGCACGCCGTGAGCCGGCGACGGGCGACTGCAGGTCGCTGCAACAAGGGTACGAAGTGTCCCTGCGGACACTGGATACATTGTGTGAGTCCCCGCAGGGGGACTTTGGTACACTGATTGCCGCGACTTGCAGTCGCCCGGCCCCGGTCGCGGTTGATTCAAACCGGCGTAGTCTCGCCAGTGCTCGTCGTATCGAATCCGCCCAGCAGCCGGAGCTGCGTGCGCACCCATCGGTGATCGAGCGTCGCGAAGAACTCGCGAACGTGCGGCTCGGAGAGGTATTCGTCACGCACAGCGATATCGTAGCGGACGGCCCGCACCGGCACGAATCCGAGCCCGAAGAGAGCCGCCATCGATTCGGTCGACATTCCGGCGTCCGCTTCGCCATGGGCGACCGCCCGCGCAACCGCCTCATGGCTCCTCACGGTCGTATTCCAGCCGCTAATATCTCCGGCAACCACACCCGCAGCGGCCAGCGCCCGCTCCAGCAGGGTGCGTGAACCCGCGCCACCCTCCCGATTCACGATTCGCGCGCCGCCATGTGCCAGGTCCGCTACGCCGCAGATTCCCTTCGGGTTGCCGGCGGCGACCAGCAGACCTTCCTGCCATATCCCAAGATTCACGAGTGATGCTCCGCCGACAAGATTCGAGCGAACAAGGTCTCGATTCCCCGATTCGGCCGCATCAGCGACATGAAGCCCGGCGGCATGCGCCTCGCCTCGGCGGAGCATCTCCAGGGCCTCGGAAGAGTTCGCGTGAATCCAGTGAACGCGAACGCCCGGATGCCACCGCTCCGCCGAACGCGCCCAGAGCGCAAGCGCGGGCGCGCAGCCCGCCACGATAACCGTTCTCGCCAGGGTATCCGGTTCGTCGAGCAGCCGCACAGTCCACGAATCCTGGCCGTCCGCGCGCACGACGGTTCCGTCTGCCGGGACGATCTCTGTCCGAAAGGCGGTCTCGCCCTGTAGACGGTGCGCCACCCATCGGCTTCCGACATGCGCGACCACTACCCGCGATTCGCCGGCATTGGTCGATGACGCCAGGGCCGGAGTTGCCTGAATCGTCGGCCGCTCATCCTCCAGCCAGAAGAGCTCCTCGACGGTGCGGCCCAGCGCCCGCGCGAGCCGCAGCGCCACGGTCGTCGAAGCGGCGTACCGCCCCGCCTCGATACCGCCCACCGTCTGCCGGGCCACGCCGGCCGCATCCGCGAGCTGCTGCTGGCTCATCCCCAGCCGCACCCGCGCCGCCCTGACACTGTTGTTGAGCTGCTCGTCTTCTCGCATGGTCTATTACGCGCGTATTTCGGGCCACTTGACGGAAATACCTGCCGCCATTATAATGTCCGTGGACCCAGACTGGACTATCATGAACAGCACCAAAATACCCTTGCGGCTCCTGCCAGCCTTCAGCTTGATAGCGCTCATTCTCACGGCACAGCCGGCTCGCGCCGAGGAGATCATCGTCTCGGCGGCCACGTCGCTCACCGACGCGATGACGAGAATCGGGCGCGACTTCTCGAAGCAGAATCCCGGAGCCACGGTGAGATTCAACTTCGGCGCGACCGGCGCGCTCCAGCGGCAGATCGAAAATGGCGCTCCCGCCGACGTGTTTGCAGCAGCCGGCGCGAAAGAGATGGACGTGCTCGCCAGAGCCGGCCGCATCGAACCCGCGACGCGTATCGACTTCACCGGCAACCGGCTCGTTCTCATCGTCCCGCTCAAAAGCGCGATCCGCAAATGGGACGATCTCGCCGGGACCGGTGTGCGCCGCGTCGCCCTCTCGAACCCCGATTCGGTCCCCTCCGGCCGCAATGCGCGGGAGACCCTCGAACGCCGCCATCTCTGGCTGGCCGTACAGCCGAAGGCGGTATTCGGCCAGAACGTGAGGCAGACGCTCGCCTACGTCGCGCGGGGCGAGGTGGACGCCGGAATCGTCTTTGCCAGCGACGCCGCGATCGAGCGCGGCCGGCTCCGAGTCGCACAGTTCGCGGTCCCCGGGCTCGACCACGCACCCATCGTCTATCCCGCGGCGGTGGTTGCCGGCAGCCGCCATGCCGCGCTCGCGAAGCGATTCGTCGCGTTCCTGCGGTCGCCGGTCGCGCAGGCGGATCTCGCGAGCGTGGGCTTCACTTCCCTCGCCCCGGTTCGCAAGAAGTGACCCGGCGCATGCACGGCCGCTGACGATGGTCTCCCCCATCGATCTGGCGCCGCTCTGGCTCTCGCTGAAGGTCGCCCTCGCAGCCACGGCGCTTGCAGTTCCGTTGGGAGTGGCCGCCGCGTGGTGGCTGGCCCACGGCCGGCCGTTCCGCGGAAAGGTCCTCTTCGAGACGCTCTTCACGCTTCCGCTCGTCCTCCCGCCGACCGTCGTCGGCTACTATCTCCTGCTCCTCCTGGGCCACGGCACCTCGTTCGGCGTCTGGCTGAACGAGCGCGCTCATATCCAGCTTCTCTTCACCTGGCAGGGCGCGGCAGTCGCGGCCTGCGTCATGTCCCTCCCGCTCTTCATCAAGACGGCGGCAGCCGCCTTCGCAGCGGTAGAATGGGACCTCGTGGAGGCGGGCCGCACGCTCGGCGCGGACGAGTTCACGCTCCTCGTCCACGTCATCGCTCCCCTCTCCTATCGCGGCGTGCTTGCCGGTCTCGCTCTGGCGTTCGCGCGGGCGCTCGGCGAGTTCGGCGCGACGCTCATGGTCGCCGGCTCGATTCCCGGCCGCACCCAGACCCTGCCCCTCGCCCTCTACGACGCGGTACAGGCCGGCAGCGATCGAACCGCGCTCTTCTACACGCTCCTGCTCACCGCCACGGCATTCATTCTGCTCGGCTCGGTCGCTGCCTACCAGACCCGGATCGCCGCCGACCGTGGCGACCGGTAGCACACCCAAATGCCGACCGGCGCGGAACGATGCGCGATTCGATTCGTTTAATCGATTGCGAGATTCACCCACAACAAACCGCGACGAGGAGTTGAAATATGAGCGATTACGAGCAGTCCGAAATTATTCATGCGTCGCCTGACATGGTATTCGAGTTCGTCTCCGACGTGCGCAACCTCCCGAAATACCTGCCGACGGTGGACCGCGCGGAGCCGCAGGGTCCGGACCGCGTGAGCCTGCACGGAAAGGCGAACGGAAGGGAGTACACGTCCGACGGTCATTTCCACGCCGACCGGAATGCAAAACGAATCGAGTGGGGCTCGGACGGCGAGAACCGTTATTCCGGCGCGCTCCAGGTGACGCCGTCGGGCGGCGGCTCCCAGGTAACGGTCCACATCGTTTACGCTCCGCGCCCGGACCAGGCAGCGCAGTTTATCGCGCAGTCCGGCGACAAGGACGCAGCGGTGAACGAGGGCATCCGCGTCGCCCTCGAGTCGATTCGCAATATCTGCGAGGGAGCCGGAGGCAAGGTGGAATCCCGGGCGGCCTGATGGATGTCGGAAAAGCGAAAACGCCCGCCGGTTGGCGGGCGTTCTTCATTCGTGGAAGGAGCCGAGCGGAATCGAACCGCTGAATAAAGGTTTTGCAGACCTCTCCCTTAGCCACTTGGGTACGGCTCCGAACCAATCCCGCAGTATAGCCGGCTAGCGGGAACTGGATTCTAGCACAGCCCGCCCTCATGCGTCAAGGCGCGCCGCAGCCAGGTTGCCAGCCTGCCCGGTGAAGCCTTAACCAAACGCGCTCATCCGGCCGCGCAAACAGAATCGGTCTGCGATAGTTGTGGGAAAGCGCGATCCGGTATACTTACGGAGACATGGTGAAGGCCGGGCTCGAAGTCATCGAATCGCATAGCGGCGATGCGCTTACGGCGCTGCGGGACGAGTGGGAAGCGCTGCTCGGGCAGTGCGGGACCGCGACGCTCTACCAGACCTGGGAGTGGAACGAGGCCTGGTGGCGCGTGAATCACCGCCTGAAGCGCCTCTTTCTCCTCCAGATTCGAGACCACGGAACGCTCGTCGGAATCGCCCCGCTCTACGTCAGCCGCCATCTGGGCACCCCGCTCCGGCGACTGGCGTTCATCGGCAATGGCGCCTCCGACTATATGGACGTGATCGCTGACGACGAGCGCGCGGACGAAGTCTGCGCCGCCATCTTCCAGCACCTCTCCGCCTCCCGCAGCTTCGACCTCGCCGACCTCCAGCAGCTTCACGAAAACGGAATCCTCCGCCGCGTGGGAAGTGCTGCGTGTGCGTGCAAGGTGGCCGGAACCGCGACTCGACTACAGGAGCCCTGCCCCTTTGTCGAGCTGCCCGCCTGCTGGGCCGAGTTCACGCAGCGACTCGGTAAGAAGATGCGGTCGAACCTCTCCTATTACGACCGCCTCCTCCCGAAGACCTTCGAGGACGCCGAGGTCCGTCTCGCAACTCCCGGCGATCTCGATGACGCCCTCACAGCCCTCTTCGACCTCCACCAGAAACGTTGGAACGCGGTGCTCCTTCCCGGCGTTCTCGGCGGCCCGAAGGTGCAGGAATTCCACCGCCTGGTCGCACCCCGCCTGATGGAACGCGGCTGGCTGCGGCTTCACATCACGAAGGTGGAAGGGCGAATAGTCGCCGCGCTCTACTGCTTCCGCTACCGCAATTCCTATCTCTACTACCTCGGCGGCTTCGCCCCGGAGCTGGGCAAATACAGCCTCGGCACCGTCCTGACCGCCCACGCGATTCGCCAGGCGATCGGCGAGGGCTGCGCGGAGTTCGACTTCCTTCGTGGCGACGAGCCCTACAAGCGCCGCTGGATGCCCGAGGTCCGCACCAACGCCCGCATGCTCCTGCCGCGCCACGGCGGCAGCGTCCGATCGCATGCGATGCTCCGGCTAAACCGGCTTGAGAACTTCGTCGAGCACAAGGCGAAGGCATTCGCCGCGAAGCAGCAGAAGCGCAAGAGCGCTGCGGCCACCGCGAAGAGCGAAGGATGAAGCCGCCGCGCCATCGGCTCCGTAGTCATTCCGAATCACTCGTCTCATTGACCAATTGACGAATCCACGAATTGACCGTCCCCGGAGCCAACCATGAAGGGATTTATCGCGCTCGTTCTGGTCGCGCTGCTCGGCCTCTCCGCATACAACGCCTGGGAAATCAGGACGATGCGGGAGGAGATCGCGGCGCTGAATCAGAAGGTTAATACCCAGTCTCAGTCCGGGATCACCGATGAAGTCGTCGCGAAGGCCGCTGTTGCGCTCGCGCAGGCACGCGACGCCATGAACCGGATGGACACCACGCAGGCGCGCGCCGCCTACGAGACCGCCCGACAGCGCCTCGACGAGGCCGCAAAGGTGGCGAGCGCAAAGGCCGGTCCGACGGTCAAATGGCTGCGCGACGAAGCCGCCGATCTCGGCAAGCAGCTCCAGGACAAGATAGACCGGCGCTGACGCCGCTCTCGTGGAAACCCGGCCACGACCGTGGCGGACTTGATTCGGGCGCTCCGTCTTCACGATTGACACGAAAGCAGTAACGCAATATGCCGCAACCGAGCCGCTTCCGATTGCTCCGCTCTCCCCTGCGTCTGCTTGCGCTGGCCGGCGCGGCCTTCGCCATCGCCGGAACCACGGGCTGCACGAAGGGCAATCTCTACAGCACAAAGGACGAGGTGCGGATGGGTGCGCAGGCTGCAAAGGAGATCGACCGCAAGTACAATGCGGACACGACCTCGGCGGACGCCCTGCGCGTGAAACGGATCGGCGAGCGGCTCGTACTTCACAGCGACGCGCGGCCCGGCGTCCCCTACACCTTCAAGGTCCTCGACATGAAGGAAGTGAACGCCGTGTCGTTGCCCGGCGGGCCCGTCTACGTGTTCCGGGGCCTGCTGGATCTGGCTGGAGACGACGACGACGCGCTCGCCTGCGTCATCGGCCACGAGATCGGCCACATCAACGGGCGGCATATTACCAAAGCGATCACGAAGCAGACGCAGATTGGCGCGCTGCTCACAATTCTGCTGCAGGGGCGCGGCGGGATGGCAAACGACGTGGCGAACCTCGGATACGAGCTGCTCAGCTACAAGTTCAGCCGCGACGACGAGAGCGAGGCCGACAGCCGCGGAATCTCCTATGCTTACAAGGCCGGGTTCGACCCGCACGGGATGACACGATTCTTCGAGAAGCTGGCGGCGATGGAAAAGCGGTCCGGGTCCACGCCGGAGTTCCTGCGCGACCACCCGGTGACCGCGAAGCGCATCGAGCGCGTCAACAAGATGATTGAGACCCAGGAATACCGGTACGGCCAGTAGCCTCCGGAGAGGGTCCGCACACGGGGAGACACGGTTTGAAGATTGCGGCGATTCTGCCTGCCTATAACGAAGCCGCGCGCGTAGCCAGTGTGGCACGCGTAGTCGTGCGCTGCCCGTCCATCGACGAAGTCATCGTCGTAAACGACGGCTCAACGGACAACACCGCCGACGTGGTCCGCGCAATTCCCGGTGTCCGCCTCGTTAACCTTCCGAAGAATCTGGGCAAGGGCGGCGCGATGACGGCGGGCGTGGCGGCCACAAACGCCAAGCTCCTCGTCTTTCTGGACGCCGACCTCATCGGTCTGCGCTGTGAGCACGTGGAATCGCTCATCGAGCCGGTGCGCACGGGCAAGTACCAGATGGCGGTGGGGAGGTTCCGCGGGGGAAGAAAGCTGACGGACTGGGCGCAGCGACTCACGCCCAACATCAGCGGGCAGCGCGCGATACGGCGCGACGTCTTCGTGCAGATTCCGGACCTCGTAACGGCGCGCTACGGCGTGGAGATGGCGATCACGCGGTACTGCCACCGCTGGCGAGTGCCTTCGCTGACTGTCTGGATAACCGGCGTGACGCACCCGATGAAGGAAGAGAAGCTGGGGTTCCTGCGCGGCCTGCTGTCGCGGGCAAAGATGTACTTCCAGATCCTGGATACCCTGCTCGACCCGCGCGAGCCGCGCCGCGTCCGAGCCCGCCGGCCCGTGGCGCAGATACCCCGCTTCCTGAAGACCCTTGCCGCGAATCAGCGCCGTCAGGGCCGCCCAAAGAGCACGATGTACTGGCTCTACCGCCAGGAGCGGAGCTGGCACCGCCGCCGCGGCCAGAGCCGCGCCCACTGGCGCTTCAAGAAATAGAACGGGGATCCTTCGTCAACGGCAGGGATTCACCACAAAGATACAAAGCCACTAAGAAAGGCGGGAGATCAGAGATCCCTTTCGCGTGTTTCGCTGTAAGAATCCGGCCTTTGAAGTTCTTTGAGTCTTCGTGGCTTTGTGGTGAATCCCCGCCGTTGACGTTATTGGTAATCCTGTCTAAGACTCCTCTTCGTTGACGCGGGCTTCGTACTTCTCCAACTCCTTCTCCAAGAGCGTGAGCAGCTCCGTGTCCCCCGATTCCTTCGCTTCCGCGATGGCCGTGAAGAGCATTTCGTAGCCTTCGATGACGCAGTCCTCGCCCGCCAGCTTCCGGGCGCGCGCGCCTATCTTGAAGGCGATGAGCTGCTTCGCGGACGCCATAAAGGTCCCTACGCGGGAGGCGGGCCGGATGGAGCGCCGGCCGCGCCGTTGCCGCCCGCACCGGGCCGATGCCGGCGTCCCCGCCCCCGGCCGCCGCGTCGTCGTCGCCTGCGCCGCTGTTCCGCCGATTCGGTTCCGTCACCTTCCGACGCCACACCGCCTTCGCCGCCCTCTTCACCCTCCTCATCCTCTTCGCCGGGCAGCCCGTCCAGATCCACCGGGATGGCGACCTCGCTCAGCAGAAGCGAGTAGTTGCCGGTCGATTCGTCTGCTTCCGCGACAACCTCTTCCTGCTGGAGAATGGGTTCGAGAGCCGCCGCCTCGTCCGCAATCGATTCGACGGGCGCGGGAACGGCGGGACCGGATTCCGCGCGTCCACGGCGGCGGCCGGACACGCGCTCGACCGGCAGGCCAAGCTTGCGCATCTCGTCCGCCGTGCCGACGAAGAACGAGTACGTCGTGCGGCCCTTCATGAAGGTGCGATACTCGCTCGAGCTCTGCGCCACGAGCCGCATGTCGTCGAGGCTGTAGAGGTCCCGCGACGGCGGAAGCTGGATTGTGCGGTTACCATCCTTTGTCGTGTGAATCGTGAGCCACCCATCGCCCGCGAATACGTAATCGTCCCCGGCCGCCGTGTAGAGATGGACGCCGGCATAGCGGCAGAGACCGCGGAAGAGCTCGGCCGTGAGCGTCGGCTCGCCGCAGAACACCGATCGCCAGCCATCCATATTTCGCGCGGCGATGGAGGGCAGGCCGCTCTGGTGGTATTCTCCGACAATCGCGAGGCCCGGCCCGTCATCATCCACGCTGAAGGAGGGGTTGAGCCGCTCGCGTACGCCGACGTTCCTGTGCTGGATTCCCTCTGTTATCGGATGGCGAATGTCGGTGATTCGCGACCCCACCTCCGAGTTCCACGACTGCTGGCGGAGCGTAATTCCGACCAGCTCGTGCGCCCCCTCTTCCGGCTCGCCGCGCGCGTCGCACATCGCCGGAGCATACATCCAGACGAGCGTCTTGCCCCCCGTCTGGAGCTTCTCCTTGATCGCGGCCCGGTGGTCGGCCGGCATCCGGTAGGGCGTCAGGAAGACGTAGAGCTTCGCATCGGTCGGGAAGTTTTTCGACATCACGTCGCTCTGGAGATAGAATCCGACTGACGCGCCCGACTGCTGGATGAGGTCGCGCTGGTCGCGTAGAAGCCGGCGCACGAACGCATCGCCTTTCTGGACGTGGACGAGGCTCTTCTCGCCGATCAGGACGGCCACTTCCGGCGACCACGTCTTGCGGCTGTTGATGAGGTCGCGGTAGCGGCTCGTGAACTTGCCGATTTCGCGCCACATCTCCTCGTTGTCGAGCCAGCCCTCGCCCCACGTGTCCATCCAGGCGATGGCGGTCCGGTGCGCCAGTGACTTACCCATCGCGCGCCGCTGCACCTGCTCGGTGGCCCCGCGACTCTCGATCCGCGGGTTGAAATCGTCGGGCGACGCGCCGGCCGGTGAGAGGTATGTCTTGGTGTCGTCCTCCGACAGCCAGAGCTTGCCATGGAGGAGCATTGAATCGACGGGCGCGGGGAATGACGCGGGTCCGCCGGGCTGCCGGTCGCGATAGGAGGGCGGGCCGGCGACGATGTCGATGGCGGGTGAATCGAGCAGCTTTCCAAGCGCCAGGTGGCCCGAGAAGATGTGTCCGAACTCGAACGTGTAGCCGTAGCAGACGGAGACGAGGGCGCGGTTGCGCGAAGCCGCCTTAACCGTCTTCGCGAGGCTGATGAGCCGTTCGGCCGTCACCTCCGAGGTGTATTCGAGGAAGTCGATCCAGCGCCGTTCCTTGCGCGGCTCGAAGAAAGCGACCTCTGGTCGTGTCGCGGACGGGAGTGGTGGAATATCCGCGGTATAGAACTGGACCGATCCGTCGAACCACGCGGCGCGCAGTGACGCCTCGCTGTTCTTATACTTCGCGCGCAGCCACGACCGGAACGCCTCGCGATTCGCGAAAGAGCGGTCATATCCGCCGTCGGCCGGGTGGAACCACTCGCCGCGCTCCAGATGGTAGCCGATGACGCGCTCGCCGTAGCCCATCCGTGACACATGCTCGATGAGGGCGGTCAGCGCATTCTCGGCCTCAAGCCAGAAGTGACTCGAAGCGATCGAGGGGTCATCCGTGCTGCCGTCCGCGTAGTGATTCACCTCGTTCGGGTACTGCCGCCGCCAGCCCGGAGCCGGGACGAAAACGATTCGCGGGATGAACCAGCCCTTCGGATCGGCGTGGACAAGCGTCTCGATCCGCGAGTCGAAGGTCTCGTACATCACGTCATCGGGTGGCAGCGGACAGGTGAGCTCGACGAGCGTGGAGTGGATGTGGACGCCGTTGGACGCGGCGCGCTGCACCTCGCTCGTGACGCGGCGGGCCTCCTTCTCGTCCTCAACGTTCCCGAAGAAGATGACGGGCGGCGTCACTTCGCCATTGATGAGCAGCTCCACGACGCCACGGCGCGTGACCAGCCGCCCTCCGGACCGGCCGAGGTCTTCCGGCTCGTCCGGCTTCTCCGCGCGGCGGCGGCCCCCGCCGCCACGTCGATTCCGTCTGCCCTTCTCTTCCTCAGGCGCCTCGGCGGGAGCGGCAGGCGTCTCTGCCACCGGTTCCAAGACAGGCGACTCCACTTCAGGCGCGGGTGCGGGCTCGGCTCCCCCGCGGCGAGACCGTCCTCCTCGCCGCGAACGCGAAGGCTTTTCGACTGCCGGCGGGACGGGCGCTTCGGCGACAGGGGCCACCGCCTCGATCAACGGTTCCGCCGCCATCTCCGGCTGCGCTTTTCGAGCGGGGCGGCGACCGCGCTTCGGCTTCTCAATCGCAGGTGCGGCTGCTTCAGCTTCAGCGGGCGGCGGTGCGGGAATCGTGCCGATGTCCGCAATCACCGTCTGCTCCTCAACTGCGGGGAGCACTTGCTGCGCCGCTTCGGCTGGATTTCTGCGAGTGGAAGCGCCGCCGCGACGCCGGGCTGCCGGTTTCTCAGCAGGAGCTTCAGCAGGCATCTCCGCGACGGGCGCTTCGGATTCAAAAACAGGCGGCTGTTCGGGAACAGGCGGCGCGGGCGCTTCGACAGACTTCGGTGATCGGCGCGCGCGTGATTCGCGGGCCGCGCCGGGCTCGCGTGTCGGACCGGTGGCGGGAGTGCGGCGTCGCCGCGGAGAGGGAGAGGGAGCGTCGGCAGATACGGCGGATACGGCGTCGGGGGCCGCTCCCGTGCTGGCAAGCGGCTCGCTGTCCGCCGGTGGTACCGCGCCACGCGCGGCGACGTCCACCGGGGACTCGTCGTTCGTCATTCTTTTGTCTCCTGACAGTTCGTGTGCGCGCGTGCCAGCGACGCCCGATTGGCGTCCGGCTCAAGCGCGGCAATTTCTATTCGGATGCCGCGAATACGCTGCTACTCAGCAGAGCTACTGATTTTGTTCGGTGGCTCAGGGAAGTGCGGACTGCGGCGGTACGGCGGATTTGTCTCGCGCGCCGCTGAACGATGTTGCTTTCATCGGGCGGCGGCAGGCGTGACGGAAAATCGGTGTAAGCCACCCTATTATACACACCTGGCCGCGACACCGTCAATTCGGCGTCCCTCTGACCGGCTGGGGCTGCCCGGTTATTTGCGGCGGCTCGGCTCGACCACGGTCAGGGTTACGTCGGCACGGTTGCGGCTTACCACAAGGAGCGGGTTGTAAATATAGGGCTTTTCTGCGTTGAGCATTCCCGCGCCAATAATCGCGTCTTCGGCGCGCTTGTTCCGGCCGGGACGCTCGTCCTGCTCCGCATATGCGACGATGCAGAACACCTGATCCTGCTTCGGGAACTTCTTGTCCACCTCGACATCGCCTCGATAGACGCCCGCGCCCACGGGTTCCAGGGGATAGATCCGGCCACTCTTGCAGTGCCGCGCGATGACGATGACCGGAGTGTTCGGGTCGGGCGGCGCGGGGAGCTTCGCCGAGATGGTCACCGTCTGACCAACCTCCGCGATGGATGGCTCGATTCGCGCTTCGGTGAACGTCAGATAGTTCGACGTGATTGCGGACGGCTTCTCGTCGCCGGCCGCCGTCAGCCGCGCCGGATCGACCCACGCGGTCAGGGAGCGCTGCTCCCGGCCGCCCGCGCGATAGAGCTGCTCTTCCAGCCAGTAGACGCGCGCGAGGCTCACCACGTCGTTGTGACCCGGCTGCGTCACCTTCATGACGAGAACGCCAGGCTGATTCCGCTCCAGCGCCGGCCGCTTGCTTCCGCGCGGCGACATCTGGTCCACCAGTCCCTGCGCCACGCCGCTCGCGGCCCCGATTCCAACGCGCGTGATGGGGTCGGCTGCGGTCGCGACAGAGGCAGCGGCCCGAATCCCGGCCTTTAGCGGAAGAGAGGCGATCCGCCCCACCCCACCGACCGCCCCAACGACCTGCCGGAAGAAACCCTGCCCGCCCTTGCCATTGAGATTCAGCGCGCTCCGTGGAATCGCCAGCGCGTACTCGCCCCGCTCATCGGTCCGCGCATAATCGACCACCCGGTTCTTCGAGTCGTACACGGCAACCACCGCCCCGCTGAGCGGCGTCCGCCCATCCGCGGCAAAAACCCGGCCAGTCGCGTAGACCAGCTCCTCGGCGGATGCGGCTGTTGCGAGACCGGCAACGAGGGAAAACGTCACGAGAAGAAGAGCAAAACGGCGCATGTTTCCTGACCTGTCCATATACACGTTGCAAAAAAGGGGTTCGTCCGGCAGGACGATTGGCCGCAGGCCCACCAGCGAGGTCAATTCATTGCCTCGCTCTGTGCAGGCCCACCAGCGAGGCCAATTCATTGCCTCGCTCTGTGCAGGCCTACCAGCGAGGTCAATTCCATTGCCTCGCTCGCACGCCGTGCGATAGCAAGAGGTATCATCCCAGTCACGGAGGCAGCATATTGCCGCCCCGATTATTTAGACGCATCGACAGCCCGATCGGTTGCCGGTCGAACCGTCTCTATGATACTACAACGGGCGCCGCGCCTCGGGGTGACGAAATCGTGCCAGGTTCGCCAGACGATGACCCTACGTCAGATTATTGAGGGGCATTGTGACGCAGGCGCAGCCGCCCCCCTCGCGCCGATTGTAGAACGCCACGCTGCCGCCCAGATCCCACCGGCTCAGGTGCTGGATCAGCTCCAGACCTGTATTGGATGCAAGGACGGGGTCGAAATCGGGCGGGAACCCCGGACCGTCGTCGCAAACTTCGAAGTTCGCTTCCCCGCCGTGGACCACAAACCGCACCCAGACCCTGCTCCGGCCGTACTTGACGGCGTTACTCACCAGCTCGTTGGCGATCAGCGCGAGCGAGGTCCCCTGCCGCACGGTGAGGCGCGCGTCCTGAAGATCGAACGACATCTCGTGCGACGTCGTCGTACGCTGGACCAGTGGCAGCAGCTTCTCCAGCACCTTTTGGGCCGAAACGGAGTGCGCCTGTCCGTCTCGCTTCGCCTCGGCCGTCAGAAGGTCATGGACGGTGGCGAGAACACGGATGTGCGCGCCGAGCTGGCGAAACTCCTCGGTCGGGACGGTCTCCGTATCCTCCATCGCGCGCATGTCCACCATCGCAGCGATGATCTGGAGGTTGTTCTTCACGCGATGGTGCGTCTCGGTCATCGCGCGCTGGAGCCGCTCGTTCAGCGCCTCGATGTGCGTCTGGTTCATCTCCGCTTCGCGCCGGGCTTTTTCCGCTTCGGCCAGCAGATCACGAACGAGGTATTGCTGCCGTCGCGCGCGCAGCGCCGTGTTTACGCTGGAGAGGAAGGAGGCGGGATTGACCGGTCTCTCGAGGACCGTGATGTTCCCGACCGGGAGCCGGACGTCGGTGACGCGCGAGCCCGCGACGCCCCCGGCCAGCAGAATGACCGGTATGTCGGACCAGGGAGGCTGCCTGCCGAGCGCCGCCTGCAAGTCGCTCCGGCCGCGGCCCTCCAGTGATTCGGACGTGATGACAACGGCGGCCGCGCCCTGCCCAATAGAATCGCAGAGATCTGCCATCGCATCACAGGACTCAGCAGGCAGCCCCTGGCCGCGCAGGAATTGAACCGTCACTGCGTTGTCACGTCCGACCGGGGCGTGCACCAGAATCCTCTGGTCGATTGCCGGCCCGGGCGGAATCGCTTTTTTCGCGTCGAGCGCCATGGTCAAATCGGCTGCGCCTGTCCCGAACCCGGCATGGGCGCGTTGTAGTGCGGAACGCCGCCCATGATTCCTCGGAACTTGAGCAGCGGTTCACCAACTTCGAGGCCTTTGCCGTCGATTCGAAGCTCCCGGATGGTCCGCTCGTGCGCGCCGCTCCGTTTCTTGAATACGCTAATGGCCTGCCTGATCTCTGCATCCGCCTCGAAGTAGCGGAGCAGAAGGACGGAATCCGCGAGGTAGCTGATGTCGATGGGCGCCTGCATCGCGCCGAGAATGCCATGCTGGGCGGCGATCACGATGGTGAGCACGCCCTGCTGATTCAGGAACGTGAAGAGCTCGTGGAGGTGCATCGCCAGAAAGTGCTCCTCCGGCATCGCGTTCATGTAGCCGTTCAGGCTGTCAATCACTATAACCCTGGCTCCCCCTTCCACCGTCTCTCGGACGCGGTCCGCGAATGCGCCCGGAGACATCTCGGCCGGATCGACCTGTTGGATCGAGAGGAGCCCGCTCTCGAGAAACGACCCGAGGCCGCCCGTGCAGAGCTTTTCGGACCGCGACATCAGTGTACCGAGCGTCTCGTCGAACGTGTAGACCGCCGCGTGCTCCCCTCTTCCGAGCGAGGTGGCAACGTACTGCATCGCCACCGTGGACTTCCCAACGCCTGCCGGGCCCATGATGAGCGTCGTCGTACCGCGGTCCAGCCCTCCGTTGAGCATCTCGTCCAGCCCGGTAACCCCGCTGGGCGCCGCCTCCGGAGTATATGCGCGACGATGCTCGCGGGCGACGAGCCGCGGGTAGACAACGAGCTCGCCCCGCCTGATCTCGTAGTCATGGAAACCGCCATCGAACGGAGAGCCGCGATACTTGGTCACCCGAAGCCGCCGCCGCGCCGCGCCATACTGCGGCGCGTGAATCTCCATGCTGATGTTGCCCGTCACAAGGCTCTCCGGCTGGAGGTCCTGAATCGCGGAGGCGCGATCGTCCAGCGCGAGGGCGGTGATCCCGTGGTCGGCACAGTACTGCTTGAGGGCCAGCATCTGCCGGCGGTAACGGAGAGGGTCGCGCGCGAGCAGGCGGACCTCGGAGAGCCCGTCGAAGACCAGAACGGTCGGCTTGACCTCTTCAATCTGCGCGAGGATCGTGCGCGTGGTCTCGCCGAGCTCGACCTCGGACGGATGGAATACCGTATACTGCGCGTCAGCCTTCAGGTTCTCCTCAGACGCCGTGAGGTCCAGAATGTTGATGCCGTCGAGAGACCACCCGTGCGACAGGGCGACCATCCGAAGATCGTTCTGCGTCTCCGTCATGCTGACAAAGAGGACTCGCTCGCCCTGCTGGTGGTTGTGGATGAGGAACTGAAACGCGAGGGTTGTCTTGCCGGACCCCGGGTGGCCCTGGAGCAGGTAGAATCCGTCCCGGACCAGGCCGCCATGAAGTATGGAATCGAGGCCGGAATTGCCGGTTTGAATGCGGCCGGCGTGGTCCGCGCTCACGGCGTTGTGGACAGTCATATACCAGATTCGCTCCTGTCATCGGGGACATTTGCCGCCGCGAAAGTGGGCGGCAGGAATCTGGGAGGGATATTCACCGTTCCCGCGCCGTGGTCCTTCTTCTGCCCCTTGTCACAGGAAACGAAATCGAGCGCGGCGAACAGTCGCTCGGCAGCGCGTGAACCGCGCGGCCAACTCCCCGAAGCCTGAAAGCGAGGTAACAGATCATGCCGAGAGTGGATGGGCGGGCGAACGACGCGCTGCGGCCCGTTAAAATAACGCGGGGCTTCATGCCCTACGCGGAAGGGTCCTGCCTGATCGAGTTCGGCAATACGAAGGTCATCTGCACCGCGTCCGTCGAGGAGCGCGTTCCCCCCTTCCTCAAGAACAGCGGCAAAGGCTGGGTCACCGCCGAATACGCGATGCTCCCCCGCTCCTGCAAGGACCGCACCCAGCGCGACACGAAGGGTCCCGGCGGACGCACGGTCGAGATTCAACGGCTGGTCGGCCGCAGCCTGCGAAGCGTGGTGGACATGCACGCGCTCGGCGAGCGCACCATCCTCCTCGACTGCGACGTGCTCATGGCGGACGGCGGCACCCGCACCGCCTCCATCACCGGCGCGTGGATTGCCCTCCACGACGCGCTGAGCTGGATGCGCGAGGAGCGGATGATCAAGATCAAGCCCATGACGGAGATGGTCTCCGCCATCAGCGTCGGCTCGACCGGCGACGATGAGATCCTCGACCTCTGCTACGAAGAGGACCGAATCGCGGCCGTCGATATGAACGTCGTAATGACAAACCAGGGCCGCTACATCGAGGTTCAGGGCACCGCCGAAGGCGCGCCCTTCGACCGGGTGCGCCTCAATCGCCTGCTCGACCTCGCCGCTCAGGGCTGCCACCAGCTCAATCGCCTCCAAAAACAGGCCATCGAAAGCTGAACGGCAGGATTCACCGCAGAGCCGCAGAGAACGTCAAAGGCAATTTGCCCGCAAAACACGCGAAAAGGAATCAACGGCCTTCGTACTCTCAGCGATCTCTGCGGCTCTGCGGTGAATCTCGCTTTTGACGTTATGGTTAGGGACTGTACATGGATGAGCTGGAAGGCCGGGCGGCGCTGGTGACGGGGGCTTCGCGCGGTATCGGCACGGCCATCGCGAAGGCGTATGCATCCCGCGGAATGCGCGTCGGAATCGGCTACAGCCGCGACGAAGAGGGTGCGCGCTCGACGCTTGCCGCGCTCGAGGGCGACGGCCACGCCATCCTTCAGGCAGACGTCGCGGACCCGGCGGCAGTCCGACAGATGGTGGATTTGGCGGTCCGGCAGCTCGGCCGGCTCGACGTGCTCGTGAACAACGCCGGCATGTACGAATATCAGCCCTTCTTCATGGAGAGCTATGAAGAGTGGCAGGCGTCGTGGCGGCGGACCTTGGACACCAATCTGATGAGCGCCGCCAACGCAACCTGGTGTGCGCTCCGCCACTTCCGATCTCAGGGTGGCGGCAAGGTGATCAATGTCGCATCACGCGCCGCTTTCCGTGGCGAGACCGAAGCGCCCGCCTACGCCGCTTCCAAGGCCGGGATGGTCCTCCTCACCCGCTGCATCGGCCGCGCCCTCCCGACCGACAACGTCTACGCCTACTGCATCGCCCCCGGCTGGGTCGAGACCGCCATGGCGCGCGAGGGAATGGAGACGATGCGCGAAGAGATCGTCGGCCAGATTCCCTTCGGACGAATCGCCACCGTCGAGGACGTAGCCGGTGTCTCCCTCTTCCTCGCCTCCGACGCCGCCAACTACCTCACCGGAATCACCATCGACGTAAACGGCGCCAGCTACCTCCACTGAGGACTTCTTAACCACGAATGGACACGAATGGGCACGAATGAGGTCAACGGCACCCATTATGAACATCATGAATGCTATGGGACGGGCCTTTGCCGTTATTATGTTCATACCGTTCATAACGGCTAAGTCTGGCCGTTGCCGTTATTCGTGCCCATCCGTGTGCAATCGTGGTTAATGGTTCCCGACTCAAAAAAACACCCGCCTTCCCAGAGGGAGAGCGGGCTTCCATCCAGTTGATGGAATTCATTGAAAAGGAGGACATGCGCTAGTTATATTACGCCGCCGGGTCCGCTGTTGTTCCAGCATGTTCTGAAATTTGTTTCGGGTTCGATAATGATCGAGAAACTGCCTAACTCAACTGCCTGCTTCGTCTGCGGCCATGGGAACGCCTCCGGCCTCAAAGCACGGTTCCACACCGATGGCGAACGGGTCCTCACCCGCTTCACGCCCCGCAAGCCGCAGATGGGTTACAAGGGCATCACCCACGGCGGCGTCATCGCCGCGCTGCTCGACGAGACCATGGGCTGGGCGCCCGCCCTCGCGAACCGCCGCTTCTGCCTCACGGTCGAGATCTCCATCCAATACCTGAAGCCCATCCCCATCGGCACGGAAGTGGAGGTATCCGCGTGGGTGACGGACGGCCACCGCCGCATCTGGGAGGCCGAGGGTGAGATTCGCGATTCGGACGGCAACCTCTACGCCCGCGGCAAAGGCCGCTTCCTCCCTGTCAGCGACGAGCAGACCCGCGAGGTCGTCTCCTACCTCAACTTCGACGAGGGCTGCGTCGCCCCGGATCGCATCTGCCGGACCTGCGGCTCCGTCGAGTGAGTATGATATACTCATCTCATACTCAACCTGCGAGGTGAACCATGTCCGAGAACGCGCTCAAGCGACAGAATTTCAATGTGACACCCGATGAGGAGGCGGAGCTGTTACGGCTGCGCGAAGTGTTGGGCGCCTCCAGCATCAAGGATGCGATCCTCCGCGCGACCCGAACGCTCCTCGTTCTCGCTCGAGAGGTGAAGGAGGGGCGGAGAATCTACGCTGTGGACGAGACGGGAGAAAAGACTCGACTACTCCTGCCGGATGTGGAAGCGTCCATGTCGTCTGGTTGGCGTTTCCTCGCTGAGCGGCCTCAGAGCGCGTACCGCCAGCTCTTTGTGAAGGGCCGCCGCCTTCGCGCGTCCACTGTCTGGAGCGACATGATTGTAAACAAGCAGACCGCCACCGAGGCCGCCGATGACTGGGATCTTCCGATGGACGCCATCGACGAAATCATTCGCTATTGCGAGGCAAATCGAGAGCTTATTGCGACAGAAGCACGGAACGAACGCGCCGAAATGGAAGCCGCTGGCATTGCCATCAGTGGCCGGTCGGGCGGCAAGTCGTGAAGTTGTTGATTGACGAGGACTCCCAGGCGAGAAAGCTCCTGGAGCTCTTGCAGCAAGCCGACCATGACCTTCAAACTACCTCAATGGCCGGGCTCGATGGATCGAATGACCGCGATGTACTGGTGGCTGCCGTGCGGACTGGCCGCGCTTTGCTCACGCGTAACGGCTTGGACTTCAAGGCAATTCACGCGGAAGGTATCGTTCACTGTGGCATTCTCATTGTAAACGAGGACCGCGACCCTTCCAAAAACATGTCCTTCGACGACATCACGCGCGCCATTTCGAACCTGGAGTCGAGTGGCTGGGACATATCGGGTCAGGTCGTCAGCCTCAATGACTGGCAATTTGACTCTATTGAGGGCCGATGAACCGGCGAGTAGGCGGCACGATTGACGATTGCGGGCGGATTCGCCTGCGGCCGCGGCCAGGGCTGCGAGCTTCGATCGTGGCCGCATCGGTTGTGGCGCTGCTATTTGTGCTTGTCGCCTGCGTTGCATCGACGATGTTAATCACCAGGCACCCTCGCGGGATTCCGCGCCACGAATTCGTTGGAGTGATGAACAGTGGAGACGTGCGAAAACTCGAGCTATCGTTCGATCGACACCTGCCCTTTCCGGGGTGGCTCTACTTCGCGATACCTAACCGCATACGTCCCCATGTATCCCATGAGTCGTCCATTCTTCTATGGCGGAAGTCAACTTGCGGATTATCCCAAGACCATCCGCTCATATTGGACATCACTCACGACGCGGCGGCAGTTGACGAAGTTGTAGCACTGGCC